>Ga0335081_10013121_pt1 | contig 13400 bp, 7 predicted proteins | sample Lox_Sample_35_FD_206713 | JGI IMG/M metagenome (GOLD analysis project Ga0335081, IMG submission 206713) | Soil microbial communities from Loxahatchee National Wildlife Refuge, Florida, United States - Lox_Sample_3.5 | ecosystem: Environmental > Terrestrial > Soil > Wetlands | place: USA: Florida...
TCCCTGGGGATTTTCTGCGAAGTTGCACGCTTCACAGAAATACCGTTGTACCCCATATTTCGGAGGTCCCCAAATGGTCTGATCAGGTCAGCCTGTCCTCAGCGCAGGTTTGGCCATGCATAATCCGGCTTACAGACACCCGAACCGGAGCCAAGCCGTCCGGAATGCCGGCAACCCATTCCTGGCCGCGTAGCGCCATTAGCCCCGAGCGCGACGGCTTCGTAGAGAGTCGAGGCCGTGACCTCAACGCCGTGAGTGAATGCCCTCCAGGTCGGTTATGGTGAGGCGACAGGTCCGAATTGCCATGGTGGTAAAAGTTTAGCATGTTCGTGTTTTGTTCGCCTTCCTTTTTTTTGCCTCCCAAACCTAGCGTATCACCTACGCTCGGTCTAGGGTGCCGAAAAAGACGGTCCTTGTCCTTTCACAATTGTGTCGCACCCCGATCAATACAGCCATGATTTGTCTCTTGGATTGTGGTGTATGCTCGGAAGGGCCCTTGCGGTGCTGAGTAACGACTCTCGCGTGATACCCATTGCCGGTTGGGGACGAAGTGGAAGGGATCGCCGTGGCGGCCCACTTCACCGGATTCGTCACCCTATGTGTCAAGGTGGACGCCCATGAAAAGAGGATTCATCCGGCCAGTCGTCCTGTTTTTAGCCGTCATTTCTCTGTTCATTGCTCCTGCGAGGTTTCCTCGGGCGCAGGGTGGCTCGAACTCTTCCGCCCCGCGCCTCGATGCCTGGCGCGTCGTGGGTCCTGGGGGCGGGGGCGCGCAGTTTTATCCCGCCATAAGCCCCCACGATACCAGCCTGGTCCTGGTGGCCTGTGACATGACAGGCGCTTACATCTCGGAAGACGGCGGCCAATCCTGGCGCCAGTTTGATCTGCGCAGCCCCGTACACTTTTTTGCCTTCGACCCTTTCGACTCCAAAGTGATTTACGCCGGGGCGCACGTCCTATGGCGGAGCGCCGACCGTGGGCGCACCTGGAATCTGGTCTACCCGGCTCCCGATTCGGTCAAGCGGCTCATCATGCCCGATGACCATGCGAGTCCCATTGTCCTCACCGCCCAGGGCCCGAGCGCTGCCGTGACGGCTTTAGCCGTAGACCCCGTCGATTCGAAAAAGCTTTACCCAGCGGTCGTCAACGCGAGTGGCCCTGCGCTCTACCTCTCGGACGACTGGGGCGCACACTGGCAGCGCACTGGGAGCCTCGCATGCGGCGCGCGGAAAATCTACATTGATCCACGTTCGCCCCCGTCTGATCGCACTTTATATCTGCTGGAAGGGAATTCCGTCAGCATCCGCAAGGCGGGTGTGTGGCAGCAAGGACCGGCTCCGGTGGGCGTAACGCAGTTCACCGATGCCTCGGGGGGATTCTCCGGCGACGGCCAACTGACCGTCTATGCGATCGCGGGAGGAAGGAGGTCCGACCCCAGCAGGCTCTTCATTTCGCGCAACGGTGGAGTCACCTGGAACGTGGCGAATGATGCTTTACTTCGCAGCGTGGGCAAGGAAGTTGTTCCGCCCCAGTTCACCGGCGTGGGAACTTGCTTCCGCCATCCGGAAGTTGCCTACCTTTCTTATGAGGACTGGCATTTGGATGGCCAGGTCTTTCACGGCGTCGCCAAAACCCGCGATGCCGGCGCGACCTGGGAATTGGTCTGGAAAGAAGCGGAGGCCCCGGCCTCCAACGTCCACGATTCCTGGACCTCCCAACGCTTTGGGACGGACTGGGGCGAGCCGGGAATCTCGCTCGGAGTGGCTCCGACCGATCCGCAAATCTGCTATCGGACGGATCTTGGCCGCACGATGCGCACGCTCGACGGTGGTAAGACCTGGGACGCCGTCTATTCCCATCGTCTGCCGGACAGGACTTACACGACCACGGGTCTAGACGTAACCACCAACTATGGAGTCTTCTTTGACCCCTTTGATGCCCGCCGCATGTTTATCGCCTATACCGACATCGGGTTGTTTCGCAGCGAAAACGGCGGCCAAAGCTGGATGAGTTCGACCCAGGGCGTACCGCGCCGATGGCTGAACACGACCTATTGGATCACTTTTGACCCGGCAGCGAAAGGCCGCGTCTGGGGCGTGATGAGTTATGTGCACGACCTTCCGCGTCCGAAGATGTGGAGGCGAACGTCGCCGGAGCGGTACGACGGGGGCGTCTCGATCAGCGACGACGGGGGCAAGACCTGGCGACCGTCCAACCAGGGTATGCCTCCCACCGCCGCGACCCACGTCCTGCTGGATCCCTCTAGCCCTGTAAACGCGCGCGTACTTTACGTCACCGGCTTCGGCAAAGGGGTCTTCAAGTCGATGGACGGGGGGAAAAGCTGGGCACCGCGCAATCAGGGTCTGCCTGACCGCCAGCCTTTCGCGTGGCGCCTTGCCCGCGACCAGCATGGAGTCTTATATCTCGTTGTGGCGCGCCGCAGCGAGGATGGCAGCTTCGGGAATGCGCAGGACGGAGCGCTTTACCGTTCGCGTGACGGCGCCGAGCACTGGGAGAAAATCTCGCTGCCGAGCGGCGTGAACGGCCCGAATGGCCTCGCCATCGATCCCGAGGATCCCAATCGACTTTACCTGGCGGCGTGGGGTCGTAGCGAACCGGACGGCGCCGTGGATGGCGGCATCTTTCTTTCCGCTGACGGTGGCGTTTCCTGGCGGAATGTGCTATCCGAGGACCAGCACGTTTACGATATCACACCCGACCCTCGCGATCCGCGAGTTCTTTACGCCTGCGGCTTCGAGTCTTCGGCCTGGCGCTCCAGCGACCGCGGCGAAACCTGGGGCCGCATCCGGGGTTTCAACTTCAAGTGGGGCCACCGGGTGATTCCTGATCCACGAAATCCCGATTTTATCTACATGACAACATTTGGGGGGAGTGTCTGGTACGGCCCCGCGGCGGGTGACCCGCGAGCCCCCGAGGACATCGTCACGCCCGCACTGGCATACACGAGACGATGATCGACGCTAGGTTGACCACCGCCGCACCCCTGCCGCGAAGATAGGTTTCATCACCAGGTTCACCATTATAGAATGTTTGCGGCGAAGGATGAAATAGGAGCGACGGTAGAGCTGGATGCCAACCACAATAGCTGAGGCGAACGCTGCAGTTCCTGCTACCGAGAGACCGCTCGGCGAACCTCGCGCCGAACCGAAGCGTTTCTTGGCGCTCGACGCGTTTCGAGGCTTCATCATGGTGATTCTGGCTTCGCGAGGGTTTGGTTTCTCGGAGCTGCAAGGCAACCCGGTATGGGGACACGTCGCCCACTGGTTCGATCATGTGCCGTGGGAAGGCGGCGTTTTCTGGGACATGATTCAGCCGGCGTTTATGTTTATGGTTGGCGCCGCAATGCCGTTCGCCCTGGCCCGGCGCCGGGAACTGGGCGCGAGCGGGCGCGATAACTTCCATCACGTCTGGGTGCGCTCACTGCGGCTGATCATTTTGAGCCAGATTATCATCTGCGTGAGCGCCGGCAGGATTAAACCACAACTCATCAACGTGCTGTCACAGATCGCCTTCACCTACTTCCTGACATACCTGATCATGCAATTCCTCTGGCGGTATCAGTTTCTCGCCGCTGTAGGTTTGCTTGCCGGATGGACAGCACTGTTGTTAGCCTTTCCCGGCCCCGACGGAGCGTTTTCCAGACACGACCACGTCGGCCTGGTGGTCGATCGGGCGATTTTCCACTACGATTACGACCCCGCCTACTCGACCCTCAACTTCGTCGCCAGCACAGTCTGGACACTCAGCGGCGCGTGGGTTGGTAGGCTCCTGATGCAGTCTAAGTCGCATGCCGGGAACCTGAGTCGTCTGGTGGCAGGAATGGTCCTATCCTTCGTCATCGCGTTCGCGTTGCGGCCGTGGATCCCCTTCATCAAGCAGCTCTGCACGGCATCCTTCGTTCTTTACAGCCTGGGTTGGGTCTTGCTGATGTTGATCGGGTTCTTCGCGGTCGTCGAGGTCGCGGGTTGCCGGAGATGGACGTTTCCGCTCGTCGTCGTAGGCATGAACTCGATTTTCATCTACTTCGTCAGTGAGGTTTTGTTTGGTTGGCTCGATCGAGCGATCGGCGTGTTCACGTTCCACTACGCTTTCATCGGAACGCTGGCGCCAGTTGCCCAGTCCATTACCGTCGTGGCCGCAATGTGGTTCATGTGCTACTGGCTTTACAAGCGCAGAATATTCTTCAAAGTCTGAGCGTTTTGGATCTGAGGCCTGCTATGTCACCGTTACGTTACATAGGAATTAAAGTGGGTTCCACCATCGTTCTACTTCTGCTGCTGTCAACGCATGCCCGCGGCCAGACCGTAGAGTACACGGAGGGCCCGCTCGATATCCCCACTTATGCACTGGGCACTGAAGATCGCAATCCCGCCTTCCCGCTGGTGCGCGGTCACGACATCTATCCCTACACCATGCTCGACGACCTCACGGACCAGCGCAAGCCCAGAACCTACCATGCCGTCTTTCTCGAGAACGAGTATTTGAAGGTGACGGTGTTGCCTGAATTGGGTGGCCGAGTCTACTCGGTCTATGACAAGGTGGACGGACGCGAAGTCTTCTACCGCAACAACGTGGTGAAGTACGGGTTGGTGGCCTTGCGCGGTGCGTGGATCTCCGGAGGTATCGAATTCAATTTCCCCGACGGCCACAGCGTGAGCACGGTATCTCCCGTTTCCTGGACTCGGCTCCGTGGGGTCGACGGCAGCGCCACAGTGGTGGTCGGGGATGTCGACCTGGTGACGGGCATGCACTGGGAGGTGGAGCTGACACTGCGGCCGCACGAGGCGCGACTGGAGCAGACGGTGACTCTTTTCAACTCGACGCCCACGCCGAACCGCTACTGGTTCTGGGCCAACGCGGCGGTTCCTGCCAGCGACGAGATGCGCTTCATCTACCCGATGCGCGAAGCCTATCCGCACAGGCCGTTCGCGGTGCCTTACCCACTCTGGAACGGGATCGACTACAGTTGGTACAAGAACATCCGCCAGCCGACTTCGCTGTTCGGGCGTCAGGTTCACCGCGACTTCTTCGCCGCGTACTACGTTAAAGGCGACTATGGCGTGGTTCATGTCGCGGACTTTCGCCAGGATCCAGGGAAGAAGATCTGGTCGTGGGGCGTAGCGGGCGACGGCCTCATCTGGACGGACATCCTGACCGACCACGATGGGCCGTACAACGAGATCCAAAGCGGGCGTTACGAAATCCAGTTAAACTACGAGTTCCTGCCGCCGCGGCGCGTGGAGCGATGGACGGAGTATTGGTACCCGGTGGAGCACTTGGGCGGCGGCTTGGTGGAAGCAACCGGCGACTTCGCCCTCAACGGACGTTTCGTGCCGCTCGAGGGAAGCGGAGAACCACAATTCGAGATTGCCATCAGTCCCGTGGTCGCAATCGCCAATGCGAAGGTCCGAGTGCAGTCCCAGTCGCGATTGGTGCGGGAGTTTAGCCCGGTCGCTCTCCAGCCGCTCCAGCCCGTGACGTTCGATGTGCCCGTGAGCGAGTTGCAAGCAGATCCTAAGGCTCCGCGCGACGCCCACTTGGCCATCGAAGTGGATTCTTCCAAAGGGGCGGTTCTGGCACGCTGGCGGTCGGACGACCCGGTCGACGGCAACCCGGACTTCGTTCCGGCGGTGGGCGCGTCTCACGGTTCTGAGAAGTCCGCCATCAAGCCCACGAGCCAGATGACAGTGGAGGAACTCTTCCTTCACGGAGTCGACCAGGAGAAACAGGGCGACGATGAGGCAGCTCGCGGCACCTTCGAGGAAGTGTTGCGCCGCGATGCTGGCTATGTGCCGGCACTTCGCAAGCAAGCCCGGTGGCAATATCGCAGTGCCGATTTCCTCGCCGCAGAGAACTCCGTCGCGCGCGCCCTGGCTCGCGACGCGTTCGATCCCGAGACGCACTATGCGGCGGGGATGATCTATCGAGCCTCCGGTCGATGGACTTTAGCAGAGGATGCTCTCTGGGCCTCGATCCATTACGGCGGTCCCCCTGCCGCGGCGCTGGCGCAACTCGGGGAGATTTCTATCCACCAGCGGCGGTATTCGCAGGCCGCCGATCTGTTGCGGCAGGCGCTGGACCATAACCCGGATGACGCCGTGGCGATGGCGGATCTTGGAGCGGCGCTGCGCCGTGAGGGTGGACACTACTTCGAGGCCTTACGCGCGCTGAAGCAGGCAGATGAAAAAATGCCACTGCTTCCTTCGGTGCGCGCAGAGCTCTGGCGATTGGAGAGCATGGAAAAGGCGCATGCCGATCGCGACACTTCTGAGCCGCTGTTCCCGGCACACAGCGTCCAAAATTATCTGGAAGCGGCGGCGTGGTATCGCGACTTGGGCGACTGGTCTTCCGCCGACGCCGTGCTCCAGGCTGCGATCAAGGACCTGCCGGCGAATGCAGTTTCCCCGTTGGTCTACTATTATCTCGCCTCCGATGCGTGGATGGAGGGGGATCGCCAGGCGGGCGATGCGTTCGCAACCAAAGCGGCGGCGGCTTCCTGCGAGAGGGTTTTTCCGAGCCGCCTCCAGGACGCGCAGGTCCTGGCAGACGTGATTGCCCACGGTGTCCCCGATCCGGCCGCCTACTACGAGTTGGGCACCTTCGCGTTCGCCCGCGGTCGCTATGACTATGCGTTGACGTTGTGGCTGGAGGCGGTGGGTAGCGGGCTCGACCTTTCGGTCGTGGAGCGCAATCTCGGACTTTACGCCTGGCGCGTTAAAAAGAACCTCGCCGAGGGTGCTGCCTACTATGCTAAAGCTATCCAACTCGCGCCCGATGATTACCGCCTCTATCTCGATCTCGACGAAATTGAGAAGCAGGCGGGCGACGTCGAGCGGCGCGCCAAGCTGTTTGCCGCTGCGCCCGCGTCGGTGCTGGAGCGCGACACCGTGCGCCTGCGCCGGGCGCGGCTGGCCATCGACCGGAAGCAGTACCAGCAGGCCCTCTCTCTGCTAGCCGGTCACAATTTCAAGCCCTGGGAGGGCGGCGAGATCGTGCGCCAAGTCTACGTGCGCGCCAGTCTCGAAGAGGGGCGGCGCAAGCTTACCGCCAAGGACTTCGAGGGCGCCACTTCGGCATTCCGGCAGGCGGCGGACTACCCGGCCAACCTGGGGGTCGGCAAGCCCGACAAACCCCACGACGAGGAGGCGTACTACTGGTTGGGCGTAGCTTTAGAGGGAAGCGGTCAGCGCGAGGCTGCTCATGCCGCTTGGCAGGAAGCCATTAACGAAGGGAAAGAGGGCTCGGGCGACGCCGCCAAGTTCGCCAAGCTGGCGCGGCAACAGATGTCAGGCTGGGCGGAGGGAGAGGAATGAAGGTAGAGCAAGGCGTCAAAGTGCGCCTTTCCATGATGTTCCTTGCCGCTGGAATCGGCGTTGTTCTTCCGGCACACGGCTGGGCACGAGAGAATCCCGGATCCTCCTACGACCTCCTGATCGTGCACGGCCGCATCATCGACGGTAGCGGCAGTCCGTGGTTCGAAGGTTCGGTAGCCGTGAAAGAGGGCAGAATCGCTGACGTGGGCCGTCTGCCGGGAGCCACAGCCGCGCGCGTGATCGATGCCTCTGGGCTCGTGGTTGCGCCCGGGTTCATCGATCTCCACAGCCACTCCGACTACACCCTTCTGGTGGACGGTACGGCACAAAGCAAAGTCCGCCAGGGCGTCACGACAGAGATTATAGGCGAAGCTGCCTCTGCCGGCCCCATCCTCGGTCCCGCGGTCGCTGACTTCGACAATGGCACGGCGCCCCTCACGCAGAAGGACGGCCTGAAGCGCGACTGGACCACGCTGGGCGAGTACTTCGCGCGCGCTGAGCGCCAGGGCATTTCGGTGAACATCGCGTCGTACGTCGGCAGCGGCCAGGTGCGCCTCGACGTGATGGGTAACGTGAATCGCGTTCCCAGTGCCGCCGAAATGGCGCAGATGAAGGCCCTGGTGGACCAGTCGATGCGCGAGGGAGCTATTGGCCTGGCCTCTGGGTTGATCTACGCGCCGAATATGTTCGCCAAAAGGAGCGAGCTGATCGACCTTGCCGGAGAGGCCACGAAATACGGCGGTCTTTACACCACCCACATTCGCGGCGAAGGCGCGAACAGCGAGGAGGCTATTGGCGAGGCCATCGAGATCGCCGAGAAAGCAAACCTGCCCACGCACATTCTTCACTTCAAGAGCAACGGCCAGGCCAATTGGGGCCGGATGCCGAAACTGATCCAAGTGATCCAGAAAGCGCGCGACCGCGGCCTGGACATAACCGCCGATCAATATCCTTACCTCGCCGGCATGACCAGCCTCGAGCAGTGCCTGCCTCCGAAGTATCTGGAGGGGACGGCGGACGAGGTAGTGGCCCGGCTGAGAAATCCGGCGGCGCGCGCCGAAATCCGGCGGGCGATCGAGCGAGGACTGCCAGGTTGGGATAATAACGAAGTGAAGGATTGCGGTGGTTGGCACGGCGTGATGCTGGCGTCGTGCCAATTGGCAGCAAATAAGAAGTACGAGGGCAAGCGGCTGGACGAAGTGGCGCAACTGATGGGCAAGGATCCGGTGGACGTGCTCTGCGACTTGTTAATCGCCGAGCACGCCACGCCCATGGCGATCTACTTCAGCATGAGTGAACCCGACGTGGAAGCCGCCATGAAGCAGCCTTGGGTGGGCATTGGGTCCGATGGCGCCGCCGTGAACCCTTCCATGACTTTTATGGGCCGGCCCCACCCGCGCTTCTATGGGACCTTCCCCCGCGTGCTCGGCGTCTACGTTCGCGAGCGGCATGTCCTGACCTTGCCGGATGCCGTCCGTAAGATGACTTCGCTTGCCGCTCAGATCACTGGACTCACGGACCGCGGCCTTCTGCATCCCGGAATGGCGGCGGACATTACCGTGTTCGATCCGGCCACCGTGCGCGACGAGGCCACCTTTGAAGACCCGGCCCGATATCCGAGCGGAATCCCCTACGTCATCGTCAACGGCGTGGTCGTGATCGATCAGGGCGAGCACACGGGCGCCAAGCCCGGGCATGTGCTCTACGGAAGAGGAAGGAAGCAGCCCATTTGAGAGAAATGCTGCGGGGGCTCTCGAAACAGACTGCTTTCCGACTGTCCTCTGTGCTCAATGTCCGACTTCAGGCGCGAGTGGCGCTTCTCTTCGCTCTTTCTACGGGCGCCAGCGATGGGCCAAACTGGTACGGGCATTCTGCGCGGCAGCGTTCTCGACTCCCGCGGGCAGGCGCTGGAAGGCGCCGAGATCCTGTTGTTCGTCGTAACGCGCGGCGATGCGACGGCAACGACGACTAGCGACAGCCGCGGTCACTTCGAATTCACCCGGCTTACCGCGAGTCGCGATTACCGATTGCGAGTTGTCCGCAGGGGTTATGTGACCGTCGAGGCGGGCGGCCTCTCGGTCGTTACGGGCGAAACCAAAGAGCTGCGCATCACGATGGATCCGCGGACGGCGCTGGCGAACGCGGTGGCCGAGGTCTCCGCGGCGGGCGAGCGGCAGGAGGTGCGCACGCTGCCGGTGCGCGGTCAGGCGTCGGGAAACCTCGAGACTCTGGTTCCAGGATCGGGCGCCAGCGGCGGCACATTTGGATCGTTCCCGGTCAACGGCAGCGGCGCGCAATTCAACACCTACATCGTCAGCGGGATCAATAATCTCGATCCATTCCGCGGCGCGGAAGCTATTGGGCAGGGCGGTGCCTTCGCCGCTCCAGCCGTCTTACTGCCGAGGGGGTGTATTGGAAACCCCGATAACTCACAGGTTCATCTGGAATTCGACCAGCGTGACTTTCCAGAGGCTGCATGGTCACCGCGACGACAACTCAAACCAATTTGATGAATGCGGTAGGGTGTAGACAGCAGTAAACCAACAGCGTCAGCCGACAAAAGGAATCGATTCACGACAGGCCGAACACGAAGCCGTAGTGCCGTCGGCGACACGTTAGGCAGCGAAAAGGACGAAGCAGCAGAACGGGAAGGATAAGGAACTCGAACAAGCCCGATCGTTGCATCGGTTTCAATTTGATGCTCTTGCAGTGATGGCAGCGACGCATGGCGACCCCTCCCGTTCTTGTCCTTGAATCCAGATCCCAGTGCTCTGATACGACTATCCATCAGCAGGGACTCACAACTACCGCTTATTGCCGCGGCCACCTCCGGTCGCCCGCCACCCGGACGCGTGAGCACTTTCCAGCGACAACTGTCCCTTCTCTAATATCGTAGTCACCATCTCGCCGGACCCTCACTTCTGGCGGCGCTTAAGGATCTCCTCTACCTGCTCTCTGGGCACAGGCAGGTGACCTTTGTTCTCCTGCAGCCAGCCGGTAAAATCCGCCTCGATGGGCGCGGACCAGGCGGCGTCAATCTGGCCTGCCGTGTATTTGCGCTCGCGCAGGCGCTGATGACCGAACATATCGCGCAGGTGCGTAATTTCCGAGTATTCGACGACCTGCCCGGCCAGTTGCGGTGGAATGAAAATCACGCCGCCATCACGGCCCAGCACCACATCGCCGGGCATCACCGTCGCTTTGCCAATGCGAATAGGATTATTGATGCCAATCATCGTGGAATTCAGCCGCGCGCCGCTCGAGAGACTGCCGAAGTGATGCGAGGGATCGTAGTAGCGAACAAACGACACGAAGTCGTCCAACTCCTTCAAGCCGTTGATGTCGCGAACGGCGCCATCGTAGACGATTCCGTTGTGGCTGCGGGCGTAAATCGCATTACCCACATTGTCGCCGACCGAAGGCCCGTCCTGCTTCAACCCGAAGTGGTCGCACACGTACACATCGCTTGGTTGGAGCATGTCCACTGGCCAGGCATTTTCGCCACCCACTCGGCCATCCTTCTTGCCCTGCTCCTCGATCACCTTCTGGATATCCGGGCGGCCGGGCAGCCACTGAGCCGTAAGAGCGCGGCCCACCAGGACCTTCTCAGGATGAATGCAATACCAGCCATCCTCGTACTGGTGATTGAATCCGGCGGTTCGTAATTGAGCCCACGCCTCTTCGAGCGTCACCGATTTCATGCGCACCAGAATGCCGTCCGGAACTTTCGGACGGCCGTCAGCGAACCGCTCGCCTTTCCAGTCGGGCGTGTACTTGATGAGCAGCTCCGGCGTCAGGATTCCCACCTGGGCGAAAGCCGACGCCGTGCACACGAGCACCAGCGCGGTGGCGAGAGAGAGTTTCGATACCCGCATGGTCAACCTCCTTAACCTTGCCTCATGGGCTCGAACCACGGCGTGCCCGGCACCTGCGCTTTGCGCGCCGCGTCCTCGTTCATTTCCACGCCGATCCCCGGCCGCTCCGGCGGCGTGATATAGCCTTTCTCGATGATTTCCCCTTCCTTCACCCAGTCGCGCCAGAGGTCGAGGGAATCGATCCAGTGCCATTCCTGCACCAGGAAATTCGGAATCGCGGCGCACACGTGCGCGGTGGCCATCATGCCGATGGGCGAGGTGACCCCGTGCGGAGCGACCGGCACATAGTAGGTGTGCGCCATGTCGGCGATCTTCCGGGCCTCCAGCAAGCCGCCGCACTTCTGGAAGTCGGGCATGATGATGTCGGCCGCGCGCTTCTCGAGAACCTCTCGAAAGCCCCAGCGGAGGTAGAGGTTCTCACCGCAGCAGATGGGCGTGCTGGTGGAGGCCCGCACCTCGCGCATGGCGTCAATGTTTTCGGCCGGGACGGGTTCTTCCAGCCACATGAGCTTGAAGGGCTCGAGCTCCTTGGCGACACGCTTCCCCGTGCCCACGTCGTAGCGCGCGTGCATGTCCACCGCAAGATCGAAATGTTTGGGATAGAGTTCGCGCGTGAACGCGACTTTCGCGATCATGTGGTCGATCTCGCCGTTCGAGGCGGTCCAGTCTACACGATCGAAGCGAGCCGGGTCGAGCGCGTCGTCGATATCGATCTTGGCGGCGGTGAAGCCCATCTCCTGGATCTGTCGGATACGCGCCTTGGAGCGCTCGTCACCAGGGATCATTTCGCGCCCTCCCGAATCGCAGTAGATCCGCACGCGGTCGCGCACCTTGCCGCCGAGCAACTGGTACACGGGCACCCCCAGCGCTTTGCCGGCGATATCCCAGAGCGCGATTTCGATGCCGGTCAGCGCTGTCACGTACTGGCCAGCTTGTGCACCGGCGAAAACGCCCGAGGTGCGGATCCTTTCGAATGCGGCCTCGATGTTGAGCGGGTCCTGGCCGGTGAGCAGACGCGCAAAAGAACGGATCAGGGGAACGTTCCCGATCGAGGCGTCGGTGGTTTCGCCCTGACCGACGATTCCCTGGTCGGTGTACACGCGAACGTGCACTTGGTAGCCGTGCACACGCACCTCGGCGGTGCGGATTTCCGTGATCTTCAATTTGGGACGGTTGTAGGGGGTGCTGGCATTCTCGACCGCCAGCGAAAGGCGTGGCAGCGCCATGCCGGCGACCGACATCAGTCCTCCCCTCAACAGGCTTCTGCGATTAGGTCGCTGCATAAACTCCTCCTGCCTGAAGAACCTTGTTTCAAGCGAGGCGAACAACGACCATCAAGGCCCAGGAAAAACCCGGTGCGCTTTGCCATGCCTTGCCTCGCCTTCTGGCTCTAATTGGGGCGCCTCAACCCCTCCAGGTTGCGCTGGCCTACCCGGGAGATCGTTCCCATCCAGGCCAGAATCTCCATTCTGACGTCCCGATTGAGTGCAAACATACGCCCAAACCGCTTCTTCATGCAATGGCCGGAACTCCTCAACAGTCTCTTTCGGATCTGTCACTTTCCATCGCGGCTGTTCTTCTTTAGTATCGGAATCATGAATGGGTCTACCATCGTCGTGGGGGAGCCACCGGTAATCTCGGTGGACGTATCACCAGGAGTTTGCTCTACCGGGTAGCCAGCGTCAGGGCGCTGGCTCGTCAGGGCACGACACGCGACAAGCTGGACCGGCTGGAGAAACTGGGCGTGACGATTGAAGCGGTCGACTTCAGCAGCACTTTCGAGGTGACGCCGGCATGCTCCGGCGCGTCCTGCGTGGTGTCGGCGCTGGCTGGTTTGCGGGACGTGATCGTGGAAGCGCAAACGGTTCTGCTCGACGCTGCGGTTAAGGCCGGCGTGCCACGTTTCATTCCGTCCGACTACTCGATCGATTTCACCAAGCTTCCACCGGGAGAGAACTGCAACCTCGATCTGCGCCGGGAATTCCACCAGCGCTTGGATAAGACTCCGATTCGAGGGACCACAATATTCAACGGTGCGTTCACCGATATGCTGACCGGCCAGATGCCGCTCATTCTCTTCAATTGGAAGAGAGTCCTTTATTGGGGGAGCGCGGACGAGCGCATGGACTTCACGACGATCGACGACACGGCCGCATTCACGGCGAGAGCGGCTCTTGATCCGTCCACACCT
>Ga0335081_10013122_pt1 | contig 13400 bp, 11 predicted proteins | sample Lox_Sample_35_FD_206713 | JGI IMG/M metagenome (GOLD analysis project Ga0335081, IMG submission 206713) | Soil microbial communities from Loxahatchee National Wildlife Refuge, Florida, United States - Lox_Sample_3.5 | ecosystem: Environmental > Terrestrial > Soil > Wetlands | place: USA...
CTCGCGCAGTATGTCACCAACGATTCTCCCGGAGGCTAGCGAGAGTCATCGACCAGTGTCGCGCCGGGGGTTAAGCTAAACGGATCGAAATGGCGAAATCCTACGAGGTTCTTCCCAAGACCATTGCAGTGGTGCGCATGGCGACCGCTGTATTTTTTCTCCTGTTCGGTCAATACAAGGTCTTCGGCTCAGGCTTCGTTCATGGCGGGTTCCAGCAGTATCTCGAAGGCTTCATCCAGAGCGGGTCCATCTCTGTCTACAAACCAATTCTGGCTGACCTGATCCTGCCGCACGCGGTTTTCTTCGGCTACCTGGTGGGACTGGGAGAGCTTTTCATCGGGGTGAGTCTGCTGCTGGGATTGTGGGTGCGACCGGCATCGGTGCTGGGGGTGCTACACATGCTAAGTCTCGCGCTGGCCACGTGGTGGGAGCCTGGGCGGGGAATTCCAGTGTGGCGCTACTTTGGAGCGGAGCTCGATCACCTGCCGCTGCTCTTTCTTTTTGTCATCTTCTTTGCCGCCGATGCCGGTCAGCAATGGGGCTTGGATGGCGTATGGCACAAAACGCCGTAAGTGGGGAAGCGCTGCGCACACAGCCTGATCGATTTCTAAAAAACAATCGCGAGGATGCAATGAATAAAAGTGCCGCATGTCTTGCTGGGATTCTTGCCTCAATGCTGCTGGTTTCGAGTCCGGGGTGGGGGCAGGCCGCTCAGGATCAGCCGGTAAAAGCGGTGGTAATTCACGCCGGAAGGCTGCTGGACGTAAGAACCGGGAAAACCCTCACCAACCAGACCATTGTGGTGGAAGGCGACAAGATTGTGAGCGTAGGCAGCGCTGCCGGCGCGCCGGCCGGAGCGACTGTGGTCGATCTGCCCAATGCCACTGTCTTGCCCGGGCTGATCGATGCCCACACGCACCTGACCTTCGATCAGGGCGCAACCGGTTACTCCGGCCTGGGCATATCGACGCCGCGCGAGGCTTTGGTCGGCGCCAAGAACGCCCGCATCACGCTGATGGCGGGTTTTACCACGGTCCGCAATGTCGGCGCCAGCGGATACAGCGACGTCGCACTGCGCGATGCCATCAATGCCGGCGACGTGCCTGGACCGAGGATGATCGTGAGTGGTCCCGCCCTTAGCATCACCGGCGGCCATTGCGACAACAATCTGCTGCCCTTCGAATATCACGCCACGGATGAGGGTGTGGCGGACGGAATCGAGGCCGTCCAGCACAAGGTGCGCGAGGTGATCAAGTATGGCGCTGACGTGATCAAGATTTGCGCCACGGGCGGCGTGATGTCCAAGGGAGACGATCCGAATACTTCGCAGTTCACCCTGGAAGAGATGAAAGCCATCGTGGCGGAGGCCCATCGCCTGGGCAGAAAAGTTGCTGCCCACGCCCATGGCGCCCAAGGCGTGACTTGGGCGTCGGAAGCCGGAGTCGATTCCGTCGAGCATGGTCATTTGATGGACGACACCTCGATCGCCACCTTAAAGAAGAACGGCACGTATCTGGTGCCGACGCTTTACCTGGTGGACTGGCACCGAGAGAACGCGGCCCATTCTAACGTGCCCGAGTTTTCCCGGCGAAAGATGGAAATGGTCATGCAGCTGGGCCAGGCGAACGTGAAGAAGGCGATGGCCGCGGGAGTGAAGATCGCACTGGGAACCGATGCCGCGGTATATCCGCATGGCCTGAACGCGCACGAGTTCGCGGTCTATGTGCGGTTGGGGATGACGCCTTTGCAGGCGATCCAGTCGGGCACGCTGAATGGCGCAGACCTGCTCGGCTGGTCGGACAAGATCGGCGCGGTGGAAGCTGGCAAGTGGGCGGATATCGTCGCCGTAGATGGCGATCCCCTGCAGGACATCACGACCCTGCAACACGTGAAGTTTGTGATGAAGGGCGGCGAGGTAGTGAAGAATGAATACGTCAAATGACAAAGGCCGGCTCTCGGGCCGGCCTCGTTGATTTCGGATCTACGCTGGACCGAAACTACTTCTTGGGAGCGATCGCGTCTTTGGCAGCCTTGGCGACGCGGAACTTTACCACCGTCTTCGCCTTGATCTGGATGGGCTCGCCGGTCTGCGGGTTGCGTCCCACGCGGGCTTTGCGATGGGCTTTCACCAGGCGGCCGAGTCCGGGTACTACAAATACACCGTTCTTCTTCGTCTCTTTAATGGCCGTGTCGGCAAGGTGCTCAAGAAACGCCGAGACTGTCTTGTTGTTGGTTTCCATTTTCTCGGCCAGATGGCGGACGAGTTGAGTCTTAGTCAATCCTGAAGCCATGAATCCTCCTCTTGCACTGCTTTTAGTTTTGATGCGATGAGCGCTATCTTATACCACTCCTCCTGTGGAAAAGAAGCATTTCAGCCGCATTTTATGCGGTTTTTAGAGAAGGAGGTGTCTCCGAAGGTGCATAAAGACAGGTTTTTATTGTGACGGAGTGATCCCGGAGGGCGGCCCGGGCCCGATGGTGGCGCTCGCACAGTCGCTGCAGGACGAATCGGACTACGGGAGCGAGGCATCGAAGTGCCATAATGCCAGCAGGAGACAATCCCCCTTGAGTTGTTCCATTTGCGAGATCCGTAAGGAAAAGCGATTCTGCCCCGCCGTGCATGGGCGGATCTGTCCGCAGTGTTGCGGCGAGCAGCGTGAAGTGACACTCGACTGTCCCAGCGAATGCGTGTATCTGCAACAGGCGCGCGAACATGAAAAGCCACGGCCGGCAAGCGAACTCGATGCTACAGCGATGTTCGCGGAGGTCGAGATCGGCGAGCCCTTTATCTACGAGCGCGAGCATCTGCTGCTCGGGCTCAGCTATGCCCTGGCCAAGCGGGCCCGCGCCGATCGCACGCTGACCGACCGCGACCTCATAGCCGCGCTCACCGCCATGTGCCGCACCTATGAAACGCTGGTGAAGTCCGGATTGCTCTACGAGAGCCCGATCACCAGCGGCGCCCAGACCGCGGTTGCCGCGGAACTGCAGGAGATGTTGAAGCAATATCGCGAAGCAGAGCAGAAGCAGATGGGCCACGTGCGTCTGCGCGACGCCGATGTCCTGAAGGCGCTGGTGTTCTTGGTGCGGATGGCGATCGGGAGAACGTCAGGGCGTCCTAAGTCGCGCGCCTTCATCGATTTTCTGTACGGCCAGTTTCCGGAGAAACAGTCGGTCATTGCGTCCGCGGACGACGCCGGCAGCCGCATCATTACTCCCTGATGCTCGTTTGGTCCTCCCGATTTTCATCTGGTGCGAAGCTTGGCCGATCTGGGCGAGGGCGAAGCAGCGTGGCCAAGTCTTCGCACGGCCTGACCCAGCGGCAAAGCGTCAAGCAGCTCGCGGATGGTGCGCCGCAGAAGAGGGTGGCGGGCGTCCGGTGCGATCTCCGACAAAGGCTCGAGCACGAAGCGGCGTTCATGCAGGGCGCGGTGAGGAACGGTGAGCCCCTCCGTCTGGATAGTCGAATTCCCAAAAAGGAGAATATCGATGTCGATGGCGCGGGGGCCTTTTTTCTGCAGGCGCCGGCGGCCCATCTCCTGCTCGACGCGGAGCACCGCGGCAAGAAGCTGCTTCGGCATTTTTTCCGTTTTCAGAGCAACAGCACAATTGAGAAACCAGGGCTGAGAGGTCATCTCGACCGGCTCGGTCTCGTAAAAGGACGAGACGGACTCGATCGTGCCAAGTTCTCCCAGACGAGTCAGAGCAGCCTGCAGGTTGGCCTCGCGGTCGCCAAGATTCGAGCCGAGGGAGAGATAAACGAGCTTGCGCATCCCATCGTTAGTGTCCCGTTTCGGCGCACCGGTTTCCAGAGAAAAATGTGCCGGCAGTGTCCACGCCTGAAGACAGACGTCTTTAGTACCGTTTGAAAGCTTGGAACTGCAGATTCCTCGCTTGCCCTCGCCACGCCCGGCGCGGTTACGGGCGGCTCGGAATGACAAAACTGAAACGGCCTGAAAGCGTGCCCTGATACGGCTCTAATCCAATACAAACGATTCGATCAACGCCCCCATGCCAGCCAGATCTGCCGCATGGTAAGTCTTGCCTTTCCAGCAAGACCACGGATACCCGTTCCGACCCATCACCTTGGTTACCTTCATGCTAGGGCGAAAGGGCCGATAATATCTTGGTTATGAGTATGGAATCTCTCCTGATCAGTGGCGATTCGACCATCCATCGTGTGTTACGGCCGACGCTGGAGAAGCTCTCAATCGCCGTCGAAGTGTGCAGCAGTCCAGGCTCCGGCTCCGACTTACTGCTCAGCGAGAAATTCGATGCGGTGATCGTCGACTGCGACGACCTGGAGGGTGGGGCTCAGATTCTCGAGGGCTTGCGCAAGACTCCCAGCAACAGGAATTCGATCGCCTTCGCGATCCTCAACGGCAAGACCACCACGCAGCAGGCATTCGCTATGGGCGCGAATTTCGTGCTGCAGAAGCCGGTCTCGCCGCTCAATGCCTCGCGCTGTTTCAATGCCGCATTCAATTTGATGGACCGGGAGCGGCGGCGCTATTTCCGGCATCCCGTCGAGATGGCTGTGGTCATCGGCTTCACGGCGGCAGACCCAATAAAGGCCACCACCACCGACATCAGTGAGGGTGGTATGGCCATCACCTTCCGGGGCACGATGCCGAAAGAGCACATCACGAAGGTGCAGTTTACCCTGCCGGGAACGAATGTGACGCTCGAACCAAAGGCGGAAGTGGCATGGGTGGACGGAACCGGCCACGCCGGCCTGCGTTTCGAAGACATGGCGGAAAGCTCCAAGCACAAGCTTGAAACCTGGCTGGGGGAACGCATGGAGAAGGCAGTCATCTCCAAAGGCGAGCAGAAGGCCGCCACGCCAGCTGATCCTACGAACTAAGAGTTGTAGCTCCCTCCGACGAACAATACTCGAGGGCGTCCTCTCCCGTACCCCTTTCTGCCATATCTTCTTCTGCCGAAGGATTCACGGCTCACTGTCGCCGGATCCCGCTTCTACCGTACCCCGGACCGGGGTATTCAGATTTGGACTTTGCCGCGATCGAAGTTCCTGTCAGGCTGAATGGATACCCTAAGCGCAGGTGGAAGGCCAATGCTTTCTTTGGATGAGAAGATCGACCGCACGCAGCGTCTGCTCAGAAGGCTGGAAGAAGATGCGCCCTTGCTGGCTCGACGGGTGGCAGAGCTAGGACCCGAGCATCAGGAGTCATCGAAGCGTTTTGCGGCTCAAATGATGGCGCAGACTCGCACGGAGCTGGAGAAACTTCGGGCGGCACAGGCCAATCGATTTGAACTGGCATTTCCTGCTCCGGCGGACTAGCTTCGGGGTCACAACTATCCTGAGAGGTCAGGACTAAGAAACGGCAGCTGTTCTTGGGCCGACTAGAGCGTCTGACTGGCAAATTCTGACGCAGAGCGTGGAGCCGGGTGGCTGGCTTCCTCGACGGTGGCTTCTTCCCACATCGTCTTGTCTTTCAAAATCCTCGATACGAGCGCAGTGTGCATGGCGTGGCCCGCGCGGTCGGCCACCACGGTGCCGAGCACCTGCTTTCCTAACAGGGCGAGGTCGCCAATCAGATCCAGAACCTTGTGGCGGACAAACTCGTCTGCAAAGCGCAACGGCGGATTCATCACTCCGTCACGAGTGAGCACTACGGCGTTCTCGGTAGAGGCTCCGCGGATCAGGCCCTGTTGCCGCATGGCGTCGGCTTCATGCAGGAAACCGAAGGTGCGCGCCGGGGCGATTTCACGCAAATAGTTGCCGTCGGAGAGATCGACTTCGAAGGTTTCCTGCCCAATCAGCGGGTGCGGGAAATTGATGGAATAAGAGACGGAGTACTTGTCGGCGGGATAGACCGCGATGAACTTGTTGCCCTCGCGCAGCTCCAACTCGCGGCGAATTCGCAGGTAGGTGCGAGGGCGCCGTTGCTTGCGGATTCCAACCCGGTGTATCGCTTCAATAAAGGGACGGGCGCTGCCGTCGAGAATCGGAAGCTCCAGGTTATCGAGCTCGACCACGGCGTTGTCAATGCCCGCGCCGATAAAGGCGGAGAGCAGGTGCTCGGTGGTAGAGATGAGAACACCCTTCTTCATCAAGCTGGTGGCGTAGCTCACACGGGCCACATTCGGGCTGACGGCCTCCACCTCAAAGCCGTCCAGATCAGTGCGGCGAAAGACGATGCCGCAGCCCGCGGGTGCCGGGAGGATCCTCATATAGACGAGGACACCGCTGTGAAGTCCCACTCCAGCGAAGTCCACGCTGGAACGAATTGTTTGTTCCTGCTTCAAGGTGATCAGACTATGTGGCTTCTGATGACCAGCTTACAGATAGGGATGCAAGACCGTATGTGGCAAAAAAGCCACACTCTGTCGCGCCGGAAACGGGATGCTGGGATTTATTGAGAGCTTTCCCTAGACTCTGCAACAAGATGCGGGCGTCAGGAGGGAACGGCTGAATTTCGGAGGTGCTACCTCGAAAGTCACCCAATCCCCGCCAGGGAGTCATGGAAGAGAGGGCGGCCGACACTAGAAGCGGCAAGCCGGAGCGCAGCCTACCGTTTCCCTGGCGGCTTATTAGGATCGTAGGTCGCGGTGGCGGAGAACATCGAGTCGCTGAGGCCCTGGTTATAGCTGACGGTGCTGAGAAAGCGCTGCAGGGCCATGTCTCCGTTGTAAAAGCGTGTGATGCTGTGGGGAGTCATGACGCCCTGCACCATACGGTAGCTGTCGAAAACCTCTTCCTCGACGTTTTTCTCTTTATCGACGGGGTCGCGCCAGGTGAAGCTTTTCTTGATGGGGAGATGGGTGACCGCGTCGAGATAAAGCGTGACCGCCTCATTGCTCGCGTTCAGGATGGTCACCTGCTCGGCCTGCTTTTGGTCAGCAACCGCCGATCCGTCGAAAAAGAGCGCGATGCCAGGCTCCTTCAGCCAGCGGCGAAGCACCCAGTCCAGGGAGTAATGCCGCCGCCGTATGTATTCCGACATGGTCTTGGGATCCTCAGTTGCGGTTCCCTTGAACGTGATCTCGAACCCCTGGTTGCCGTTGTAGACGTAGACGACGTCGCGCTTCTTGGTGAGTTCAACCCGCTCCTTGTCCGGAAATTTGGTAAAGCGCCAGAAAAGCAGGCCGGTACTGTTGGGGCGGCCATGGTAGAAGCTGTAGCTGCGGCCCTCCTGGCTCGTGTCCTGAATCTCGAGGTAGGCCGGGCCGCCGAGCGCCTGGATGGCCTGGTCGAGCAGAGCCTTGGCCTTGCGGACGTTCTCGTCTTCGGTGGACGTGGCCGGATTGGAAGATGCGGGAGCGTTCGCGGGCAAGGGTTTCGCCGTCGGCTGGGTGGCTTGCGCCGATAGCAGTGTGGAAAAAAGTAAAACCGGCAAAAGAGACTTAATCATTCCAGACAATTAGACGCGTGCTCCCCCGCGTTTTGCTGCTTGACGCCCTGCATTGCACCTTACCCCGGCCTCCGGGCGGGAGCGCCTTCAACCCGCCAGAACAGCGCCCCCGTTCACGTTAAAGACTTCGCCGGTAATAAAGCCGGCATGCTCCGTGCAAAGGAACAAAATGGGCGCGGCGATCTCTTCCGGCTTGCCAACCCGCCCCAAAGGGATCGTGTTCATAATCATCTGCCCGCTGCGCGGATCGTTCAAGGCCGAGCGGGACATATCCGTATCGACCCAACCGGGAGCGACACAGTTTACATAAATGCGGTCGCGGGCGAGCTCGGTGGAGAGTCCCTTCACCATGCTGATCAGGGCGCCCTTGGTCGCGGCATAGTCGCAATGGAAGGCTTCGCCGCGCTGGCCGGCAGTCGAGCTGACCAGAACAATGTGTCCGGCGACATTGCTGGGGCGTGCCTGCTTCTTCATTTGCGCGACGGCATGCTTGAGCAGAGCAAAAACAGCGTCCAGATTGATGGCGACGGTGTTTTGCCACTGCTCGTCGGGCATGGCGTCGATAGGGGCATCCTCCGCCACCCACACCCCGTGATTTGCCACCACGATATCCAGCCGCCCGAAGCGCGCCACGCAGGCCGCGATCAGATCCTTGGCAGTCGCGGTTCCAGTCAGATTACAAGCTACGGCGCCGCAGTTCCTGCCACCGCACTCCGTGACCAGCTTTTCGGCCTCGGTCTGAGCCCTCTGATAGCTGAAGACCACCTGTGCGCCCGCCGCCACGAACATGCGAACGGTGGCGGCGCCGATTCCGCGCGACCCGCCCGTGACCAGGGCGACTTTGCCCGACAGCGAAAGAGGGATAGACATGCAGAGCTAGTTTTGCAGTTTATGGCCGGATGTGGCAAGGCGAGCGAGGGGTGGGTCGTGTCCTATTTGCGTAGATATTACTGAAACTGTCATCTTGAGCGGAGCTCTACGTCCCCCAGGTCGGGGCCTTTTCGGTCTTGAGCTGCCCGATCAGGAGACGCACCAGTTCCTCGTCGTAGCGGATTCCACTCATTTTTTCCAGTTCCGCCAGCGCCTGGTCGGGAGTTTTGGCGGGAGCGAACGAGCGGTCGGTGGTCATGTTGACGTACGCGTCCGCGAGGCAAATGATCCGTGCCCACAAAGGAATCTCCTCACCTCGCAAGCCGCTGGTGTATCCACTGCCATCTATGGCTTCATGATGATGAGCAACGGCGGCCTGCAACTTCTCGCCCTTCGGAATGGTGGCAACGATCTCCGCGCCGACGCGGGAATGCATTTTGATCAGGTAATACTCGTCCTCGGTCAACGGCCCCGCCTTGTTGAGGATTCGATCCGGGATGAAGATCTTGCCCACGTCGTGAACCCGGGCCGCGTAGACCAGTTCGCTCAGGTCTTCGGGAGAGAGCCCAAGCGCGCGTCCGATGATCTCGGCATGGCGGGCAACCGCTTCCCCGTGTCCGGCGCCGTGCTGCTCGCGCAATTCGGCGGCCCGGCTGAGCGCCTCGATGGATTCCTTCAGAACGTGCTTGTTGTAATCGTCTTCCGCGGCGCCGCTGGACATCTTTTTCAGCGTGTTCACCAGCTCTTCCAGATGTTCCGGGCCAGTGTGCTCGCGCTGCAGGAAGCCTTCAATGTAGCCGGAAATCATCTGCCTTTGCACGGCGGAGTTCTCGCCCTCGAGGAATTCCTGCGCCGTCGACACGCGGTTGCCGCCGGCGTGCTTAGACACATACATGCTCGCGTCCGCGACGCGGATGATGTCTTCCACGGAGAAACCGTGCACCGGGAAGCTCGCGACGCCGAAGCTGCCGGTGATGTGGTGCTCGCTGAGCATGGGATCGGTGGCCACCCACAGGCGCAACCTTTCTGCCAGAGTCTGCGCCTGGTCGATCCCGGTTTCCGGCATGAAAATGACGAATTCGTCGCCGCCATAGCGCGCCACCACGTTCGATTGTCGCGACTTCTGCTCCAGCAGTCGTCCGACACGGGCGAGTACAAGATCACCCTCGAGGTGGCCGAGCGAATCGTTCACCTCCTTGAATTTGTCGAGATCCATCAGGATCACAGAAAACGGCCGGCTGGAACGTGAAGCGCGCTTCCACTCCGAAGTAAGCGCTTCGAAGAAGAATCGGCGAGTCTTGACGCCGGTCAGCCCGTCCGTGATGGATTGCTGCTGCAGCTTCTGGAAGACGAAGGAGTTGTGCAGTGCCGTGGCCAGCAAGTCGGCCAACGTATTCATGATGAGAACGTCGTCGGGCGAGAAGGCACGTTCCCGCCGGCTCTCCACATTCAGCACGCCCAGCAGAGTTTCACCGTAGCTGATGGGGATGCACAACACAGCTTTCGAGTCGGGAAGAATTCCCGGCAAGTGACCGTCCCCGGCCTCCTGCACCAGCGCGGTTTCGCCCGTGCGCGCGACCCGACCGAGAATGCCGACCCCAATGGGAATGCGCTTGCCGATCGCCTGGTGGGTGGTGCCGGCTTCGGCGCGGATTTCGATGTCCTTGGTGACGTAGTCGAGAATGCCGATGCCGATGTGGTCGAAGAGAAAATTCTTCTGAATTTCCGCCACGATCTCGGCCAGCATCTGGGCTGCATCCTCGCTGGAGATCGCCGTCTTCGAAATATTGTTCAGGAATGCCAGCTGCTTCGAGCGGCGCTGCTCCTCGGCAAACAGACGGGCATTCTCGACCGCAACCGAAACCTGGCCTGCCGCCGTCTGCATCACCTGCAAGTCACGGGCTTCGAACACATACTCCCGGTCGAGGCTCATCGCCGCCATCACCCCGGCAGGCTTGCCTCCGAACAGGATGGGAGCGGCGCAAAAGCACCGGGCTGGCCGGATCGGCACATACGTGATGCCGATTTTCTGCCGCATGCTCTCGAGGTCAGCGCGTATGAGCAGCGGCTCACCCGTGCGCAGGATGTACTCGGTCAATCCGTGGGCAACTTTGCGCGAGCGTTTGGGGAGAATCTGGCCACGATCCACCTCCAGCTCGAATCGGATTTCGTCGCCCTCCTGAAACGCGATGTAGAAATTCGTGGTATCGAAGATCTGCCCCAGTTCTTTCTGGATGGTGCGCAACACTTCGTCCTGGTCGAGGCGCGAGCTGATGGCCTGGCCGATCTGGGTGAGCAATTCGTATTCCTTGGTGCGGCGCTGGGCGTCGTGCATCACGACGTAATTTTCGAGTGTGAGGCCGATCTGCAGCGCCAGGCCGATGAGCAGGCGCACGTTCGAGGACCCGAACAGGTTGCGTTCGGCATGGGGGAAGAGAATCACTCCGAAATTGTTTTCCCGCGTTTGCAGGCTCACGGCGGTGACGTGGCGGACGTGCTCGGCCTCCATAATCTCTTTGAACTGCCGGAAGCCGTCCCCCGGAAGCGCGGGTAGAGGCTCTTCCATCTGAGGCAAGTTGCGGAAGGTCACAAACCCGCCACGCCGGTAAGCCAGGTCACAAATGTAGTCGGCGGCGCCGGTTTTCTCGAGCCGGGTGAGAAGTTCAGGAGAGAAACCTCTCTGCGCGGACGGCAGAATCGTGCGCCATCGCTCAGGAATGCACAATAACGCGCGTCGCGTGGGCAGCGGCGCTACCAGACGGTCGAGCAGGCTCTGCACGCTGGGAACGAGATCGGGAGCGTACAGCAAACGCCGGGGGTCGACTCCAAGGGTGGAGAAGGCCAGCGCATTTTCCTGCACGGCGTTGCGTTCGTTCTCGAACAGAACCATGACCATCGCAATGCCCAGCAGCATCTGCGGAATCGGTCCCAAGAAGTGTCCCAAGCTCCCGAACTTCTGCACAAAAGGATTCTGAAACTGGCCCGCCGCCATCAGCACCGACCACAGCGCCAGCGACATGGCCAGGAACCGGAAGGCCAGGGAGCCTTTCTGGTGGGCGTAGCGGTAGAACTGAAAGGACGAATACAGCAGGACCGCGGACAAGCCGACCTCAAGCCGGTAGGGTGGCTGGGGCAGCATTTCGGAGTGGAAGACGCCTCCGGCCCGGTGGATGAGCAAATTCCAGACCGCCATCGCGGACAAGCCAGCTCCGATGGCGAGGTCGTGCCAGCGCAAGCGGAATCTCTCCCGCATCAGGCGCGTGGAAATCAGGATGCACAGCGCCATCACTGCCAGAAGCAGTGAGCTCACGAGATAGTTGAGGCTTGCCGGCCCGCCCAGGTAGCCCCAGGCGTCGAGCCCATAGTGCAGCGTGTAGGCACCCCAGGCCAGCTGCCAGGCCCGGAAATATCCCTGGCGACTCTGCTCGTAGAGATAGGTGAAGATCAGGAACAGCAGCAGCGCCACAAGTCCGGGGATAATGACCAAACTGATGCCGACGCTGTTCATGGCGCAGACTCGAGACTCAGAAGCCCGATGGGCCGAATCGAAGGGTTCCGGACCTTCATGTTTTCACACGGCAAGAGTGCTGACAATAAGATTTGCAAGGGCCACCGGCAGTTGCCAACTGCCGCGAGTGATCGGAATCAAGCGGTTGCGACGGGTTGCCGCGCCCGCACGTTAAAATAGTTCCGGCAATCTGCGTAATATCGAAATCGGGTTACCCTTAATGGTCGATTCTTTCGTTTCTACCGCCCCCCAGGCGGATCGAGATGACTCTGCTCCCGGAACGCCCCGGGTGCGTTTTGCCCCTTCGCCCACGGGATTTCTGCATGTGGGCAGCGCCCGGACCTTCATCTTCAACTGGCTCTACGCCCGCCGCAACGGTGGGACGATGATTCTTCGCCTTGACGATACCGACGTCGAGCGCAACACCGAGGCCTCGGTCAACTCGATATTTGAGGGCCTGCGCTGGCTCGATCTGGGCTGGGATGAAGAGTACAAGCAGTCGGAGCGGCTGGACTTGCATCGTCAGACGGCCCAGACCATATTCCGGAAGGGCCTTGCTTACCGCGACTTCACCCCTGCTCACTCGGGCGACGGTGAAAAATCCAGCGCCCAGGGGGCTTGGCTGTTCAATCCCGGGATGCGCGATCTCGCGCGCGAGGAAAGTGACCGCCGGGCGGCCGCCGGGGAGCCGTTTGCACTGCGCTATCGCGTCCCTAGGGGAACGGGCCGGCAGGTCCGCTTCACGGACGCGGTCTACGGTGAGCAGGTCAAAGCCGCAGATGACATCGAGGACTTCGCCCTGCTGCGCAGCGACGGCATGCCCACGTATCATCTCGCGTCCTGCGCGGACGATGCCGACCTGGGCATCAGCCACATCATCCGCGGCCAGGATCATCTCACCAACACCTTCAAACACGTGCTGATCTTCGAGGCGGCCGGCGCTCAGCTGCCTCAATTTGCGCATCTGCCGCTGCTGGTGGCGCCGGATGGCACGAAGCTTTCGAAGCGCCGCCATGGGCCCGTGGTCAGCGTGACCACCTATCGCGATGCCGGCTTTCTTCCCGAAGCGTTCATCAATTTCTTGTGCCTGCTCGGCTGGTCGCCGAAGAACGATCGCGAACAGATGTCACGGCAAGAACTCATAGGCGCGTTTTCGCTCGAAGGCATCAATCGCGCGAATGCGGTGGTCAACTTCAAGGAGCCAGCCGCCACGCCGGAAGAAACCTTCGATCCCAAGGCGATCTGGCTGAACGCCGAACATCTGCGCGCGCTGAGTGTGGAAGAGCTCACCCTACGGCTGCTTCCCATCGTCCGTGACGCCGGTCTTAACGTCGAGCCAGCAAAGATGCTGCAGATCACGCCGCTCATTCGGGAGCGCATCAAGCTGCTGCGCGACGTGCTGACGGCGGCAGACTTCTTCTTCGTCGATCAGCTTCCTCCCTACGACAGCGCCGAACTTATTCCCCAAAAGGGCGACGCGGCTATGGCATTGAAAGTCTTGCAGTGTGGGCGCGAGGTGTTGGGGAGAATCGAATTCAAACACGATTCCCTGGATCACGCACTTCGCGCCGCCGCGCAGGGGCTGGGCGTGAAGGCGGGGCAGATGTTCCAGCCCATCCGCGTGGCCGTTTGCGGCCGCAAGAACG
>Ga0335081_10013123_pt1 | contig 13399 bp, 9 predicted proteins | sample Lox_Sample_35_FD_206713 | JGI IMG/M metagenome (GOLD analysis project Ga0335081, IMG submission 206713) | Soil microbial communities from Loxahatchee National Wildlife Refuge, Florida, United States - Lox_Sample_3.5 | ecosystem: Environmental > Terrestrial > Soil > Wetlands | place: USA: Florida...
GCTCACGGGTTACCCGACCTCATCAGGGGCCCTGCGCTTCAGCATCGACCAGCCCCTGCCAAGGTCGCTGGTCGAGAAGCTGATCGCAGTGCGGCTCAGGCAAGCCTTTCCAGCTTGAGGGATCGGCCCGTCCGACAGCCGGAGGCCGCAGGCCCCCGGCCTTGCCGCCCGGGTTTCTCTGAAAGCTGTCATCCATTTGCGAAGACATGGATCAGGCTGCTGCCGCCCCGGCGCGTGAGCACTGCGGCCATAGTTGACGCCGTCCGTGAACGTCCATTGTGCAGAGCCGGTTCCCGGTCGTGGCAGGCAGGCAAACAGCATTCCGTCGATGGCTGGCGCCAGCGGTGCACCCGGACGAAGAAAGCGGTTCTGCGGGCGGCTGGTGACCGTCCGGTACTGGGTACGTTCTTGAACGATCCTCTCGGCGGGCTGGCCGGGATAGCCGGCTGTGGAGGGGAAACTCAGCATCGCGAGATGCTGCTCGCTGGCCTGGAAGGTAGATCGTGAGCCAGGGACTGTTCGACGGGCTCGACGAGACAGCACGCGACGAGCTGCACGCGCAGTTGCGGCCCCGCGTGCTGCCGGCCGACGCGGTGCTGTGCCGTGCGGGAGACCGCAGCGACAACCTCTACCTTGTCGAGCGCGGCGTGCTGCACGTACTCGACGGCAACAGCGGAGCACTGCTGGGGCGGCATAGGGCGGGAGACGTCGTCGGGGAGGTCGCGTTGCTCACGGGCGAGCCGCGTTCGGCCACGCTGCTCGCGCGGGGGCCCGGCGCGGTGTCGGAGCTGTCGCGGGAGGCGTTCCTGGCCGTTGCGGCCCGTCACCCCGTGCTGCTGGCCAACCTGGCCAGGATGCTGAGCCGCCGGCTGGTCGAGCGCACCACGGCTGCACCCGCCAGGATCACCGCTCTGGTGACTGAACCGGCTGGCTGGGCCGGGACGGTGACCGCGGTAGCGACGGCCCGGGCGGCCAGTGCCGCGCCGCTGACCGTGCTGGACGCGACGGGTGCTGGAGCCGGCCCCGACGGCGGACGGCCGCGCCCGGTACCGGGATCACCCCAGCGCGCGAGCTGCGGGCCCGGCTCGACGCCGCAGCCGCGGCCGGGCCGGTGCTCCTGCAGGTGCGTACCGACTGCGGCGACCTAGCCGAGCTGCTCGATTACTGCGACCGTATGGTGGCCGTGCTGCCCGCAGACGGCACACCGGACGCGGCGCTCGCTGCCCTGCCCCCGGGCGATGTGAACCGCGTCGAACCCGCCGTGGACCCCGCCTGGCTCGGGCGCCGGCTGGCCGGTGCCTCGGTGGGCGTCGCGTTCGGGGCGGGCGGCGCGAAAGGATGGGCGCATATCGGGGCGCTGCGCAGCTTGCAGCGGGCCGGCTACATCCTGGACGCAGTCGCAGGCAGCAGTGTCGGCGCCTGGGTCGGGGCGTGGACGGCGCTAGGGCACGACGCGAGCACCGTCGAACAGCTGCTGCGGGACCGCTTCGACGCCGACGCCGTCCGGGCCATATTCCGTCGCGGCGGAGCCGACGGCACCGCGGTGATGGCGCGCCTGGCACGCGAGACGACCGCAGGCGCCGGGTTCGCCGACCTGGCGATACCGCTGGCCGTCTTGGCCGCAGACCTGGCCGGTCAGCGCCCGGTGACGCTGACCGAGGACAGCGTGGCGGACGCGCTGGTCGCGGCGATGACCGTGCCTGGGCTGTACCCGCCGGTACGGCGCGGTGACCAGCGGCTGGTCGACGCCGTTGTCCTCACCCCGGTCCCGACCGCCGCGCTGGCCGGGATCGACGTCACCATCGCCGTCAACCTGCTGGGCCGTCAGGCGCTGCCGGCCTGGCCGGGCGCGCCGGAGCCAGAACGGGCCGCGCGCGACCGCGACCCGGTGGTCGAGAGCCTGGAACTGGCCTCGTTCGGCGCGGCCACCGCCACGGCATCCGTGCCGGTCACCCCGCGGTTCGGGCCCGGGACCTGGCGTGACTTCCGGCACGCCGACCGGTTCCTCGCCGCCGGCGAGGAAGCCATGGAACAGGCACTACCCCAGCTGCGCGCCCTGGCCCGCCCCGGAACATAGCGCTGCGCAGCCCGCCCCTTGGCCTCCGCCTCGCAGGCGCCCGGCTCAAGCGCGGCGTTTCCCGTCAGTGCCAAGACCTCCAAATCGCCGTCAGGCTCGGGCCGTTCAACGTCGGGCACGGTGGTCTCGCACAGCCTTCACCCGAGGCCCAGGTGGACAACGACGGCAGCCAGCCGCCCGGCTCATGAGGCCGCCTGGGCCCTGTGGCCGGCAGTAACTGTTCTGCCGTGTGTTCAGGAAACAGCATCGTCACTTCCTCGATCCCCGCAGATGTCTTGACCCTCATCTGGTGGCCAGCACGCTGGAAGACGCGCATCATCCGCGTGTTGCCCACGAGCACGTCGGCCCTGAAGCCGCGAACGCCGCGTCCCCGCGCGTATTCGAACATGCGCGCATGGAGGAGCCCGGCAAGGCCAGCACCCTGCCATTCCGGATCCACCATGTACGCCACCTCGGCGAGGCCCGTCGCCGGGCTGAGGTAGTAAGAGCTGGCGGCAACGATCCGTTCGCGCTCAGACGGGCCCACCACCGCCGCGAAAGCCATCTCCTGCTCGTAATCGACGCTGCACAGGTACTGGGCAACCGTGTCGGTAAGCGAGCTCAGCTTCGCCAGGAAGCGGCTCTCCACGTCGTCTTCCGGGAGCCGGTGGAAAAGCTCCTGCATGGCGCCGCTGTCGCTCGTTCGCGTCGGGCGCACGCACACCTGGCGGCCGTCGCGCAGCCGCACGTCGCGGACCTCGGCGAGCGGGTACGCGCTGCGGCTGCGCAGCTGCTGCTTAGGCCCGACCAGGCCCCTGTCGATCGCGGCCCGGAGCAAGGAGTCGCGGGCATCGGGATGCGCAATCTCGATCAGGGCGACCGCACGCTCGGCCAGAGACCGGCCGAACAGGTAGGCGGTGCCGTACTCGGTAATCACCCAGTGCACATCGGCCCGCGGGATCGCGACAGGCTCGGCGGGACCAAGATCGAGGCAGATCGCGGACCGGCCCTGGGGAGTGCGCGAGGCCAGGCAGACAATGGCCATGCCGCCCGGTGAGGCGAGCGCGCCGCGGTGGAACGCGGGCCCGGTGGAGATCCCCCCGTAGAGCGCGCCGTCGAGGCTCTCAGTGCACACCTGGCCGGTGAGATCGACGGCGAACGCCTGCGTGACCGACACCATCCGCTCGTTGCCCGCGATGACCACAGGATCGCAAACGTATTCGATCGGATGAAAAGCGAAGCGCGGATCGTCGTCGACGAGGTCATACAAGCGGCGCGTGCCCATCGCCCAGCTCGCCACCACCGGCCCCGTGATCACGCCGGCGGCGACCAGATCGACCACCGGCTCGGTGATCACGTCCGAGTGAATCGCCAGCCCGCGCCTGTTGATCAGGTGAGCAAGCATCTGATTCGGCACCCGGCCCAGGCCGACCTGAAGCGTGGAGCGGTCATCGACGAGCCGGGCGATGTAGCGGGCAATCTGCTCGGCTGCCTCGCCGACGGGATCGTGAAGATACTCCACCACCGGAGTCTCGACCGCCACGAAACGGGTGATCCGGCCCACAGGAATCCGGCTGTCCCCAGCCGTGCGCGGCATCGCCGGGTTGACCTCGGCGATGACCGTGCGTGCGGTCAGCGCGGCGGCCTTCGTCACGTCAACCGAAATCCCCAGGCTGCAGGTACCGTCCGCATCTGGCGGGGCGACCTGGATCATCGCCACATCCAGCGGAATCTGCCCGTTGCGGAACAACTTCGGGACATCGGCAAGCGACAGCGGCAGGTACTCCACCCAACTCGGCTCACCCAGAGCGCGGACATCGCGCCCGACGTAGAAGACCCGGTGCCGATACCTCGTGCGCGGCGGATCACCGGTACCGACACGATCGGTAAGGAAATGGACCAGGACCACCCCTGGCCGGCTGAGCCGCTCCAGCGCCCCCACCAGGTTCCGCGGAGTGGCACACGCGGTACCGACGAAAACCTTGTCGCCCGGGCGGACAACAGACACCGCCTCTTCGGCCGAGACCACGCGGTCACGCCAGTCAGATGCCGCCCCGACGCTCATGCTGCCGCCATACCTAGCACATCAAACAGTCGGCAAGTACCGACTTCACAAGCTAGCCCGCAAAGGCGTCAGTGGGGAAGACCCCGGTTCCGCGTCCGCGTACCCCGGTACCCGGACGCGTCCACTCCCACAGGCACAACGCTAACGCGCGAAAGCCGGAGCCCAGCTGAGGCCGGGGCTCTCGCAGATCCGGACGGCCCGGCAGGAACCGCCCTTGCGGCACGCGACTGGAGGAAGCGGTTACGGCCACCTGCCTGACTACCGCCAGCGTCACACACCCCGGCCGGCTCCTCGGACTGACCAGCCACGACTTCAAGTGGCTCATCGATACCGAACCTACCGTCAAGGCCGAACCCGCCACCACCCTGGCCGGGAGCCGCGCGGCATCATCACAATTCGGCGTGCGGAGCGCTGCCATCACACCGCCTGCAAAGGCCGATCACATCGGCCCGCGGATTTCGCGTGACGGCCGTGAACCTGGCCTTAGTCGCTGAGCCCGGCGCATGAGAGCCTGGGAGGGCGTGATGTTCAGTGCTCAGTGGCCGCCGGCGGATCCGGGCTGGCCCGCCGGCCGGCCGTCGATGAGGCGGAGGACGCCGTATCCGGCCGGGCGGAACCCGGCCTGCAGCCAGAATGGCCGGGACAACGGGTTAGCGGTGTCGAAATCGACCGAGACCCATCGGTAGCCATGGTCATGGGCCCAGGTGAGCGCGGTGTCGACGAGCGCGTGCCCGACGCCGTGGCCGCGCGCGCCGGGCAGCGTGGCGGTGGGCCCGATGTAGGGCTGGCCGTCGGGGCACAGCCGCGGGACCGGTGAGGTCAGCTCGATGGTGAGCAGGCCGGCGTCGTGCCCGGCCAGGCTGGCCAAGAGGTGGACGGCGCCGCCCTCGCCTAGGGCGCGGTGCTCGGCGACCAGGCCGGCCAGGGGCCGGTCCTGGCGGGGTGCGAACATCGGCGGCGCGGAGCGGTGCCGGATCTCGACCAGGGCCAGCCGGGCGATGGCCTGCAGGTCCCCGGCCCCGGCGATCCGCACCGCGACGGCCGGCGAGCCGCGCCGCGGCGCGGCCGGGGCGATGCCGTAGGCGCTGCGGCGTCCGAACCCGAGGTTGGACAGCGCCTCGGACAGGCGGGGCAGCGCAGCGTGCAGAAGGTAGTAGCGGCGCACGCCGCCGGCGATCAGCGGCGCCGCGAGGTCCGCGAACGCGGCGGCCAGGACCCTGGTCGGATCGGTCAGGTCCGGGTCGACGGCGAACCCATCGGCCAGCACGAGCGCATACCGGCCCGCAGCAGGGTTCTGGCGCGCTGCCGCGGCCATGACCGCGGCCGCGCGCCCGTTGCCCATCACGACCAGGCCGTGATGGCCGCCGTCGCACAGCCGCTGCAGCGCGGCGGTGCAGACATCGGGGCTGTCAAAGGCGGCCGGCAGCTCCGGCCGTACCCGGCGGGCAGCGGCCTGCTCGCGAGCGACCAGTGCACCAGCGCACTCCACCGTGGCCCCGTCCAGAGCCTCGATAACCAGCATCACCATGCCCTCCGCCGACGCGCCGGTAATCATCTCACTCTGGCACGGTCACCGCATACCCCAGCCAGCAATTGCTGAGCGTGATCGCAGCGCTGGCCAGCTGAGTACCTTCTCGGGTACTTGCGCGGTGCCGGGTGGGCGGCGTGGATCTGCGAAGAGAGCTCACGCGCTCAGCCGCCGGGTCTGGGCAAGCATCACTGGCGTTGTGCCGTCATCTAGGAAGCCGCCGGACTGGTGCTGCCACAGCCGGGCGTAGATTCCGTCGAGACGGAGCAGTTCCTGGTGCGTGCCCTTCTCGGCGATCTGGCCGTGGTCTAGCACGATCAGCTGGTCCATGTGCGCGACGGTGCTCAGCCGATGCGCGACCACGAGCGCGGTCCGGTCCTCCATGAGCCGCCACAACGCCTGCTGGATAAGGATTTCGCTCTCCGAGTCCAGCGCGCTGGTTGCCTCGTCCAGCAGCAGGATCGGCGCGTCACGCAGGACCGCCCGGGCCAGGGCGACTCGCTGCCGCTGCCCGCCGGACAGCTTCACACCGCGCTCGCCGACCATCGTGTCGAATCCGTCCGGCAGGGCGTCGGCGAACTCTGTAACGTGCGCGGCCTGCGCCGCCTGGTAGATCTCCGCGTCGGTCGCGTGCGGACGCGCGAACGCGATGTTGTCGCGCAGCGTCCGGTGGAACATCGCCGGATCCTGCGGCACGTAGGCGATCAGGCTGCGCAAATCTGACTGGCGCAGCTTGCTGATGTCCTGCCCGCCGATCAGGATCCGGTCGTCGTCGACGTCCATCATCCGCAGCAGCAGGCGGGTCAGCGTGCTCTTGCCTCCGCCTGATCGGCCGACCAGGCCGAGCTTGGTCCCGGTCGGCACGGCGAGGTCCAGGCTGGTGAACAACGGCAGCCCGCCCGCGTGCGCGAACGTCACGCGCTCGAACCGGACGTCGCTCGCCTTCGGCCGTAGCGGCTCGGGCGCGATCGGGTCGACCACTGTCGGTCGTTTGAGCAGCAACTCGGTGAACTGCGCGGCTTCGGTAAGCGAGCTCTCCATCTGGCGGTAGATCTGGTTGAACTCGAACATGATCCGCGTCGCGTTGGAGTAGTAGGTGAATGCCACCACGATCGCCTCGATTCCGTGCTGGCTCGCACCGAGTGAGATCGCGAGCAGAAGACCGATCGCGTTGGTCAGGCTGTCGGTGACGTGCCCGGACACGCGCACGATCGCTTCCTCACGCTGGTCGACGAGCTTCTGGCGACGGCGAATCAGCGGAGCGATCCCGGCGCCTGTGATCGCGATCAGGCCGATAAGCCCGGCGACGAGCAACGGGTCGTAGCGCCACAACACCACCGACGCGAACGCCAGCGGCACGAGGCTGCCGACGATGTTGAACACCAGATTGTCGGTGAAGTCTTCGAACCGGGAAGCGAAGCTCAGCACCCGCTTGGTCAGCGAACCAGCGAAGTTGTCATGGAAGAACGCTCTCGCGTCGTTCTAGCTATCGAACGAGTTGACGTGATAGCAGCCCGGGTCCAGGTCTTGGCAGCAGGACAGGCACCATGGGCGGCGCGATGTCCGGCTGTCGTTGCGGCTGACCCAGAATCCGGCTGGGTTGTGGCGGCAGTGGATGCAGAGCTGGATGGTGTGCGGCAGGCGGAGCATGGTTGTGGTCCGCTGCCGAGAGCCGGTGGTCGTGGGAGTGGGCCTGTGCTGGTCGGCCGCCACGCTCGCGGCCGCTGCCATGTGCTGGACGAACCGTCTGGTAGAGCTGTCGTGGCCTGGTCGGCTGGCCTGGTGGGGTTCTTGGCCCAGGGGCTGGGGTGTGCGCGGCTCAGCTGTGCCGGGTGGGCTGGTCCGGCGGGCCAGGAGATGGCGGATGTGGCGCCCGGCGCGCGGGATGCTGCTCATGGCGGTCTCTTCCTTCAAGCTCGGATCGGTGGGGTGGGCTTCGGCTGGGCGGGGCCGCCTGGCCAGCGCCAGGTCGGCTGCTAGCTCGGCGCGGTGGCAGATGGCGTCGCGACGAGCACCGGGCAGCTGGCTTTGCGCATGACCTGGTCGGGTACGCTGCCCCGGACCAGGCGGCTGAGGGCAGACCGCGGGCGGCGGGTCAGCACGATCAGGTCCGCTGGCCACGCGGCTGCCTGCCACGCGATCGCGGCGGCCACATCGCCGCGCCGGGCATCCACCACGACGGTGGTGGCCGGCGGGCCGCCGTATGCCCAGGCCGCCAGCAGGGCCTCGTCCAGCACGGCCGTGGCCTCGCCGGGAGTCGCCAGGTAAATCCTGCCGACTATGGGCAGCGGCGGGTCGCAGGTCCGCACGTGGACCAGGCGCAGCACGCCGCCGGTCATGCCGCAGATCCGCGCCGCTACCGCCAGCGCCGGATATGCCTGGCCCGGCGCGCGCACCGGCACGAGGATCCGGCGGAACCAGGAGCCGCCGTCCCCGCGGTATACGGCACCGCCGGGAACGGTCATCTCGCGCTGGTCTATCGTCAGCATCACGCCAACCTCCCGGGGGATCGCTGCGTGACACACGGTGCAGATGGACGGGCGTGCCGCCAAGGCGCCCAGCGCCCGCTATCGGGGGGCCGACCGCGACGGGCGACAGTGTCAGCGGCCCGGTGCTTGCTCATGACCATTTCCCTGTGGTGGTGGGCGAGCTGGGCCGCCTGACGCAGCGCGTGCACACTGTCCGGTGACCTGCTGACCCCGGCGAAGATCCGGCGTGTGCCTGGCATGGTGGTGCTCCTTTGGTGAGCTGGTCACGGCCGGTTGCCGCGGCCGGTTCCACTGTTGGCCCAGGCGGGGGTGGTCACCACACGTGATCAGTCACTGGACTGCCCACAGGACGGCCCACAGAAATCGGCGGCGGGCAGTTGTCGTGACCGCTGGCCTGGACCGATGGGTGATGGCGGCGGCGGGCGGGGTTGCGTACTGTTGGGGCAGGATCGGTCTCGCCCGGGGCGGGCAGCCGCGGCGGCGGGGCCGGAGAGGACGCTGGGGTGGACGAGCCTGGGCTGAGTTTCGCTGGGCTATTGCGTCAGCTGCGGTCAGAGGCGAAGCTGACACAGGAGGAGCTGGCGGCGGCGGCGCGCCTGTCCCCGCGGTCAGTCAGCGACCTGGAACGGGGCATTAACCGCACCGCGCACAAGGACACCGCCGTGTTGCTGGCCGGGGCGCTAGGCCTGGCGGAGTCGGCCGGGGAACTGTTCGTGGCAGCAGCCCGCGGCAAGGCCCCAGCCGCACAGGTGCTGGCCGCTGCCCGCAGTGCGGGGTCGCCGCCCGCCGGAGCAGCGACTGATTCTCCGTACCGCGGGCTCAGAGCGTTCGAGGAGCAGGACGCGGAGTTGTTCTTCGGCCGTGAAGCGGCCGCCGCCAAGGTGCTGGAGCGAATGTCGCAGCAGGTGGCGGGCCCGGGCCTGCTGGTGGTGTCCGGGGTGTCCGGTGCGGGCAAGTCGTCGCTGCTGCGGGCGGGGGTGCTGCCACGGGTCCGGGCTTGCGGGCTGGCGGCCGCGCCGGGGGCGGCGTCGTGGCCCTGCCTGGTGTTCACCCCTACCCGGGCGCCGTTGGATGAGCTGGCGGTACGGGTGGGGTTGCTGGCAGGCGCGGACGCGGCGGCGGTGCGGCGCGAGCTGGAGGCGGATCCGGCCGGGTTGGCGCTGACTGCGCGGCAGGCCGCGCTGGCCCGGCCAGCCGGGCCGGCAGTGGATCTGGCAGGCCCCGCGAGGAACCGCGATCGGCCGCCGCCGCAGCAGCGCCGTTTGCTGCTGGTGGTGGATCAGTTCGAGGAGTTGTTCACCCACTGCGCCGATGAGGGGCAGCGACGGGCATTCATCACCGCCCTGCACGCGGCCGCCACCGCCGGGCATGGGCCGGACCAGGCACCGGCGTCACTGGTCGTGCTGGGCGTGCGCGCCGACTTCGAGGCCCGGTGCGCGGACTACCCGGAGCTGGCCGGCCCGGTCCAGGACCGCTACCTGGTCACCGCGATGACCGGGCGGCAGCTGCGGATGGCCATCACCGAACCAGCCAAGAAGGCCGGCTCCGGCGTCGATAACGGCCTAGTGGAGGTCCTGCTGGCCGAGGTGCGCACCGGCCAGCCCGGGACCTTCGGCGCGGGGGTGCTCCCGTTGCTGTCACACGCCCTGGACCAGACCTGGCGCAGCCGGACCGGGGAAACCCTCACCCTTGTCGATTACGAAAGAACCGGTGGCATCGAGGGGGCCGTCGCCGCCAGCGCGCAGCGCGTCTACGACGGCCTCACCCCAGGCGAACAAACCGCCGCCCGGCAGGTCTTCCTGCGGCTGGCCGCCACCAACAGCGACGGTGTAGACAGCGCTGACCGTGCCACCAGGGCCGAGCTGACCGACGGCAAGAGCCCAGCCGACGCCCAGGATGTGGAGACAGTCCTGGAAGCCTTCGCCGCCGAACGGCTGCTCACCCTGGCCGCCGACACCGTGGAGTTCAGCCACGAGGTGCTGCTGACCGCCTGGCCGCTGCTGCGGGACACCTGGCTCACGGACACCCGCGCGGACCGGATCGTCCGCACCCGGCTGCACACCACCGCCGCCGAGTGGGAACGCCACTCCCGCGACCCGTCCTACCTCTACGGCGGCAGCCTGCTGCAAGCCGCCACCGACACCACAACCCGGATCGGCGCCGACCCCGCCCGCCACCCGCTCAGCCAAACCGAAACCGACTTCTTGCACGCTAGCGACCGCGCACACCACCGAACCGTGCTCCGGCGGCGCCGCCTCATCGCCCTGCTCACCGCCTTGGCGCTCGGGCTCGCCACGGCCACGGCACTGGCCGTCCGCGCCAGCCAGCAGGTGACACAGCAACGTAACATCCTGATCTCCGGGCTGCTGATCAGCCAAAGCCAGCGGCTGGGCGACGCCAGCCCCGCCCTGTCCAGGCTGCTGAGCGTCGCGGCCTGGCGCATTAACCCCTCCAGCGCCGCCCGCTTCGCCATGCTGGCCGCTGCTGCCCGCCGCCCCGGCATCGCGGTCCTCACCAGCCACAGCGGCGCGGTCGACTCGGTCGCGTTCAGCACCGACGGCAAGATTCTGGCCACCGGCAACGCCGACGGCACCGTGCGGCTGTGGGACATGGCCAGCCACCGGCAGATCACCGCCCTCACCGGCCCGGCCGGCCCGGTCACCTCGGTGGCGCTCAGCCCCGACGGCAAGACCCTGGCCACCGGCAACGCCGACGGGACCGCGCGGGTGTGGGACGCGGCCACCCACCGGCAGATCACCACCCTCACCCGCCCGGTTAACTCGGTGGCGCTCAGCCCGGACGGCAAGACCCTGGCCACCGGCAACGCCGACGGCACCGTGCGGCTGTGGGACATCGCTACCCACCGGCAGATCACCGCCCTCACCCGCCGCCACAGCCCGGTCACCTCGGTGGCGTTCAGCTCGGGCGGCAAGACCCTGGCCACCGGAGACGCCGATGGGACCGTGCGGGTGTGGAACGTGGCCGGCCGCTCGCAGATCACCGCCCTCACCGGCCCCACCGGCCCGGTTGGCTCGGTCGCGTTCGGCCCGGACGGCTCGAACCTAGCCAGTGGCAGTGCCGATGGCATCTGGTTGTGGGCCCAGGCCACCAACCTGTGCGGCTGCGAGTCCTCCTACCCCGGCGGCTCTCCCGTCCTCATCCGCCCCATCGGCACGGTTAACTCGGTGGCGTTCAGCCCGGGCGGCACGACCCTGGCTGCCGGCAGCACGGACGGCACCGTCCGGCTGTGGGACATGGCCACCCACCGGCAGATCACCACCCTCACCGGCCCCACCGGCGCGGTTAACTCGGTCGCGTTCAGCCCAGAGGGCAAGACCCTGGCCACCGGCAATGCCGACCACACCGTCCGGCTGTGGGATGTCGCCTACCTCGTGAACGTGGTACAGCGCCTGTGCGCATCGGCAGGGCGGTCCCTGACACGCGCCGAGTGGGCACGATACGTGCCAGTCCTGCCCTACCAGAAGGTCTGCCCGTAACCGCCAAATCACCAGCGGCGCCAACTGCACGCCCTCGGCATGGCGTGATCATTTCGCCATTGGAGCCAGATATCGCCCATTATGTACGACCACCATCGCGGCGGGTCAGGGTTCGATTGCCGACCATAACGGCGGCTGCTTGCACAGACGCGCGAAGGCCTAGGTTGCTCTTCGTAACGGGCTTCCCCGCCAGCCTTCGTCGGCATAGGACGGGGTGGATCCCCGTTAGTCCCGATATTGCGCCTCGTCCTGGCGGCAGTCAGCGGGATCAGGGCCGGTGACGGGCCGTCGCCGGCGGCCCTTGGCGGACCCGGTTCATCGCGTCTTGCGGGCCGCCGCGCCACCAGCCCAGGGCCTCGATCCACCAGGTCAGCCCGGCCTCCAGGTACGGGGCCACGTGCCCGGCGCCGCGGTCGGGCGCCGCGCCGTCGGTACGTCCCTCCAGGATCACGTCGAACGGACCGTCCGCGGTGCGGTGCTGGCACGTGTACTGCACCACGGCCCGCAGCTCGTCAGGCGGCATGGTCTGGCCGAGGCCGTAGCCGGCATGGGTGGGCATCACTCCGTCCCAGCGGGCGGCACGCCGGAACGGCGCCTTGTTCGGCCACCGGCCGCCGCACCAGACCGGGATCCGCGGCCTCTGTACCGGGCGCGGCAGCATCCGCACATCCACGGCGGTCAGGTACTCCCCGCGCACCGTCACCGGTTCCCCGCTCCACAGCGCATCGAGCAGGCCCAGCGACTCATCCAGGCGCGCCGCCCGCTGCCTGGCATCAGCGGACTCGCCGAACGCGGTGAACTCAGCCGCCAGCGACCCCAGCCCGGCCCCCACGACCAGCCGTCCGCCCGACAGCAGGTCCACGGTCACCGACTCCCGCGCCACCTTGCCGATCCGGCGGCGGGCCAGCACGTTCACCAAGACGCCGATCCTGATCCGGGCCGTGTGCGCCGCGACCGCGGCGATCACCGCCACCGGATCGGCGACGTCCCAGCGCTGGTCGTGATACAGCAGGTGGTCCCAGACGAAGAAGCCGTCCCAGCCATGCTCCTCGGCCGCCACCGCCAGCTCCACCAGCAGCAACGGGTCACCGAACTGGCCCACGTTCGGCACCCCTACCGCGCAGCGCGGCTCCCCGGTCATTCCGTCACCCTAGCGCGACGATCCGCGCCGGTCCCGCGTAGCGGACCAGCTCAATCACAGAGCGCAATGGTCACCGTCTTACCAGGCCAATGGCCCGACGTGTCAACGTCGCGGACCATCTCCCCCGGCGACTCTCCGCTGCTTCGCGCTGGTGCAGAAGATTTCGGACCGATACTGCGAGCCAACGATGCCTTCATCAAGGTCGGCTCGGTGAACCTGGAAGAACACCTCCAGTAATCCTCGATACGAGAGCCGCACGGGATCGAAGATGACCTCAACGACCTCGGCATTACCCGATGTCTGACGGTCAGGAGCCCCGAGCGTCGCCATGTCCAGAAGACGCCCGCAGCGCCTCCGTCAGCAGCGCGACCAGCGCCTCGAGCTGTACGTCGGCCGGCGCGGAGGCCTCCTGGTCCGATCCGTCCAGCGCCCGGGCGGCAAGCCCCGCCTTGCTGCCGATCAGCTCGGCGATCCGGGCGTCGATGGTCTGCGCGGCGATGATGCGCCACGCGGTGACCGGTTCAGCCTGCCCGATGCGGTGGCTGCGGTCGATGGCCTGGGTCTGCTCCGCGTCGGTCCAGGACAGCTCGGCCAGCACGATGTTCGAGGCGACCTGCAGGTTC
>Ga0335081_10013124_pt1 | contig 13398 bp, 7 predicted proteins | sample Lox_Sample_35_FD_206713 | JGI IMG/M metagenome (GOLD analysis project Ga0335081, IMG submission 206713) | Soil microbial communities from Loxahatchee National Wildlife Refuge, Florida, United States - Lox_Sample_3.5 | ecosystem: Environmental > Terrestrial > Soil > Wetlands | place: USA: Florida...
GTGCTTGGTACCGGCGATTCCACGAAAAATGTTGCCGCCACCGATGACCACGGCCAGTTGCACGTCGAGGGCTTTGACGTCCTTGATTTCCTGCGCGATGGCGTTGCAGGTCTCCGGCGAAATACCGTACTCGCGGTGGCCCAGCAGTGCTTCCCCGCTCAATTTCAGCATGATTCGTCGATATTTCGGCGCCGCGGCAGAAGTCCGAGTCATGCCCATGCTTTTACACGTTCAGCCTGTTCTTGGCAAGCACAGCAAAGAGTTCGGTGATCACCATACTCGAAACGCTCCAGCATTCCGCTCTGGGATGGAACGAAAGCCGAGTCCGACGAGACACGGCGATGTTGTCTTTGCTGCAATCGGTCACGATTCCATGCTCGCGGGCTGCTAGCCATCGCGCCGCCTTGACAAGTGGCTTGAGCGCACCTAGGGTTTCGTTCGAGCTATGCAGTTGATCTCGAGATTGTTCGCCGCAGCGGTTGCGCTTTCGCTCTCGGGCAGTCCCGTCCAGAGGATTTCTTGCCAGTTTCCGTCCAATCCCTGCCCGCAAACTTCGTCAAGAAATATGGACTGTTGCGTGGCGGGAAAATGTCATTGTGACTTATCGGTTCCGGCGGTGCCAACGCCAGATCGTGTTCCGTTGCGAGCCGCGAACGTTACCGGGCATGAGATGACAAGAGCAGCACCCGCTCCCGCATTAGCGATTCCCTCGTTTTCAAACGGGCAACTTGGCATTTGTTCGAACAACGGCCTTGCCGCCCGGCCATCTGTTTCTGTCGCCCTTTATACCTTCACGCACGCGTTTCTGATCTGAGACGGCACGCCACGCCCGTGGTGTGCCCCAATTCCAATTCCGTCCCGCTCGAAGCAGGGGCCGGTCCCAGATCAGTCATGCAACAATTACAGGAACAATCAGATTTCGATATCGTCCGGCAAATCCAATCCGGCAACAGTTATGCCTTTGATGAACTCATGCGGCGCTACAAACGCCCCGTGGTAAATTTCGTTTACCGCACGGTCGGCAATGCTGACGACGCCGACGACATTGCGCAAGAGGTCTTCGTCCGCGTATACCAAAAGCTCGACACATATCGCTTCGAGATAAAGCTTTCTACTTGGCTCTTCGCTCTGGCCCATAACGCGGCCATCGATCACCTGCGTTGGCGGGCACGGCATCCGACTGAATCCATTGATGTCGTCCTGCAAATTGAGGCGATCTCGACCACCACCGATGAGGTGAACGCTCGTGAAATAGGCGAGGGGATTGCCGCGGCGGTAGCGAAGCTGCCGCAGGATCAGCGAACCGCTCTGGTGCTCGCAGAATACCACGGCCTGTCTTACGCCGAGATCGCTGGTGTGCTGCGCTGCTCGGCGAAATCCGTCGAATCCCGTCTCTACCGGGCCAAACAAACACTGCGCAAGTCGCTGCACCAGCTCATCGAGTAGGAGCACCTGATACATCCTCACCCTTTGTAGCCGCACCCTTTACGGGTGCGCCATTCCAACCCAGGCTAGAGTTTTGTTAGGGCTTCAAGATCAGAACGGGGATGTCGCGCTTTAACCACGTTGATTGATTTGCCACAGCATCATCTTCGCGCCCTGAATACCTCGATTTCCAAATGCGTTGCCAATGCGTTGGTTACAGAATCTTCACGGAATTGACCCGCCGTTGGCACACGGAGTGTTAATGGTCCTCAGCAACTGCGCGCGATGGTCCCGCGATGCCGTTCGACAGCTCGGCGTTGCACCCTCACCGACCGTCGCCAAACAACCTCGTTATCCCGTCGGAAGCTGAAAACCCTCGCTGGAAACAGCGAGGGTTTTTGTTCTTGTGAGGAAATTGGCTTGCCAGGATTTCTTTCTGCTTCTTTCGTGGGTGTCTGTTTCGTTTTGGAGCATTATCTTCGTTCTATTCAGAGTGAGACGCTTGCGCCGGAACTGGTTCAACAGATGCCACCCTTGCTTGGAAATCCTCCAGCTCTTTTTTGTATTGGCCGACCAACTGGCTCCAGCGATAGTTGGCGCGGACGCCGTCGATAGCGCCGGGGAAGGGGATCTTGCGTTGTGAGGTTTGCATGCCGTTGGCGAACCGGTAAGTCTTCTCGGTGAGAGCGGCGAGGCGCTGGTAATAGTCGAAGCTTTTGGCCAGATAGTCTCTCGCCTGAACCATGTCCCGCGGGTCCTTGCTGTAGCCGTACCGCAGCACGTGCAAAGCGGCGTTGGCTTTCGCCGCGTAGAATTCGCTCATTGCCTGGATGCAATGCATGTCGTTGCGCAGGCGCTCGAATTCTCCACGGTTTTTCGTTACCAGAGGTTCCGCCTCCTCAACGGACGCGACGGCGTTGGACGAGTAGTCGAGGATCTCCTGAATAACTTGCGGCGGCGTTTCGCCTTCGTGAGGCTGATGCTTCCATTCCTTTTCCACGTACTCCTGCAACCGTTCGCCCGGGGGTGACTGCGATTCCCAAAGACCGGGGAACGCCTTGTATTTGGCGGGATTGACCAGTTGATCGAGCGTCATGCCGAGCGACATCGTTTGGCGATTGCCCTCGGTGATGCCGAATCGACGGATAATCCGCGGCGCGCACTCTCCGGAATCATTGTAGGCGTCGAGAATGTGCACCGCGGCGTTGGTGTCGCCGTAAACTTCTGTCAACCGCGTAATCCAGTGAGCCCGGTCCTCGCTGTCCGGAATGTCCGGGTTCCACGAGTACCGTGCCCAGGCCTCAAACCAGATCCAGTCGCGCTTCCATTGTAAGAGCGGCGTATCGGTGATGTCCGGCGCATCGGGCCAGTTCCAGTAGGATAGGGGATACACATGCACGCCCTTCGCTCCGAGTCGGTCCCGCGCCGCTACCACACATTTCTTAATAAAACGTTGAGCGCCGTAACGGAACGGTTCGAGATTAGCAAGAATGTGGACGTTGACGAGATGCGTGCCGAGTTTGCTCATCGCCAGATGGATCGCCTGCTCTTTACCGCGCGGCTGCCATGTGGTCAGCGATTCACCGTTGTATTTCGTCATGGTGAACAGATTCGAGTAAACCTTGAGCGCAGCCGGCATGACGATGGTTGCGTCCGTGGCGTGCGTCCGAATGATCACCGGTGGTTCGCATGTCAATCCGGCAGCTTTCATACCGTCCTTGACGCCCGGCAAAATCACCTTGGTGCACCATTCGACCTGATTGGTCACCCCCTTCAACGCTTCTCCGAGACAAATCATCAGGCCTACGTTTGGATATTCTTTCACGAACTCAGCGATAGATTTGCGGGTGTAATCCGCAACCAATGGCGTCGGTGCCGACAACTGGGTGCTGATTCCGTTCGTTTCAGCAAACGGTTTGGAGACGAGAATGTTGTAGAACATCTGCACAAGCCAGATGCCGCGCTTGTCACACTCGCGTGTGAGGTAGTGGAACATCTCCACGTTTTTCTGGAAGACGTCCTCCGGCACTTCAACCGCATACGGATAATCCTTCAGCTTGACCAGCGACGCGAACGGATGACCGTTCCAAAGGTAAAGCGTGTTCATCCGATTGGAGGCCAGGAAGTCCAGGTATCCCCGCCAGAACTCCTTGTCATAAAACCACGGGAAGAGGTCCGGCGTGTACGGATACTCGTAGACCTTCCGTCCGGGCAAGATGTACGGTTTTTGCATCCCAATGCACGTACCGCGCAAAGCAAACGCAGGCTCGTCAGAGAATCGCAAATCCGCTGGCAATCTCCGCGACTCGCGAACGCGTTGTGCCAATTCGAGGCAACCATACAGCGCGCCAGAATCGTCGCTGCTCACAATCGCCACCAACTTGTTGCTCCAAGCTCCGAGGACGAAACCCTCTCTGCCGGGTTCGCCTGGCTTTAGAGTTAGGAATCCCGCTTTGACCAACTGCTTGATGGCCGGCTCCTTAACATCTGCAATTATGATACGATGCCGAGCCTTGGCCGTGCTTTGCTTGCTTTCGACGACGAGACTTAGGCCCACGTCTTTGATCGCACGCGCCAGTTGCGCCGCACCGAACTCTACCCGCGAAGTCGCATTTGACGTGAGAAGAATGGAAACCGTGTCTGCGTCGGCGATACACGACAGCACGCCGACAAGCAGCACGACCTGAATCATCGTTTTGGTTCCTCGTTTCATTCCGCTTTCAAAGTTCTACTTTCCAACCCTCTTGATCCGAATCGCCATGTACGGCCGACCCGGTAGCGTCACCGCTTTCTTCTCTGCGTCCTCGAAATAGTAAGCGTCGCGTTTCTTGGTCGTGAAGACCCCGTCCACGGGAGTAATGGTCATGTTCCACGTGTCGATGACTTCGACCTGAAACGAGAAGCCATCTTTCAAGCCTTCCTTGTACAGACGGAACGGCCAGGACTTCGGAGTCTTCCGTCCGAAATAAATCAGGTAATATTCGCCAGGCACGCCGGCGGTACGCTCGTCCTGCCATTTGTCGATGGGGTTGATGCCGTCGGCCGGACCCTCCTCCATAATCTTGCGAAGAAAGGCGAGCCGCAGCACACTCTGGCCGCGCAATTTGCCGCCACCCGCCAGCCACGGATCGGGCGTGGCCCGGAAGATTTCGCTGTGACCGACGTAGCAGCCCGCAATCAGCCCGTTCCAGAATCGCAGGACAAGATCCTCCCCCGAAAGTTGGCCCCAGCGTTTTACTATATCGCCTTCGTACTTCACTTCATCGAAAACGACCGGCTTGCGATACACGTCGCGGTAGATCATCGCGCGTTCGGGATCGAGCACTGCCGCGCCATTCTGGATGCTGGCGTGCGTGACCCACGGCAACGTGTTGTTGTAAATGAGCGTTCCATTGTGGATCGAACGCAGGTGACCATAGGGATCACTGTGCTGGACGACCTGAAAAAGCCGGTCCCAGTCGGACTCGTGTTTCTCGCGAATGAAATCGTACTCATTGGCGAGCGACCACCAGACATTGCGATACGCGGCCAGCCGGGCGACCAGATAACGTACGTACCGGTCGTCGCTCGCCGCATCCATGCTGCTGAAGCCCCACTTCTTGCCGTAGGGATGGAACAAAATCAGGTCGGCTTGGATACCGAGGTCGCGCAACTGACCGACGCGCTTTTCGAGGTGACGGAAGAACGCGGGATTGAATCGCGTCGTATCCCAGTCCCGGGGTGGTTTGCCTTCAAAGGGGAAGAATCGTTGATTTTTCTCTGGGTGATCTTGCGGGAAAACGCACATACGGATCTTGTTGAAGGGCGCCCCGGCCAGTGTGTGCAGCGTTTCTTCCTCCTGCGCATCACTGCGGTGCGTCCACGAGTAACACGTGGTGCCGAGTTCGAAGTACGGCGTGCCATCGGCGTAGGCAAAATGAAACATGGCATGCACGTGCACAGGACCATGGTTACCGGCGGACGGCGGGCCGACAACGAACGATCCCGATTGGCCGTCGAGTTCCGGTCGGTTGCTATGCGTGACGTAGTGCCAATCCCCTGTCAACTCCGGCATGAAACGGAGGCGAAAGACACCCTCGCCATCATAAAACCCGGTGACTTCGTGTGTCGTGTTATTCTGGCTAAACGTCGCTGTCAGCGTCACGTCCGTGAATGGATTGCCGTTGGTCGGTCCCTGCCACGAGGCTTCGAAGATGCCCCAGCGTTCGACTGTCGTTTCGCTGGCGACAACGACATGCCCAACCAGCAACAGCGTGAGGATGAAGAATCGGGTGAGGGAACGCAGCATGGGTCAGTGGAGTTTTCCAGTGAGCCGAGCGAGTCGTGAGGCGTGGGCGAGGAGCCGGCCATCGACGAACACGCGCAGACCGGCGCCTTGCCCGTAGTGTTTGCCTTGTTTGTCCCAAAGAATCGTCAAGTTGTGCCCATGATAGCGCACACCGTCCAGGCAAAACCAGTCCCACGCGTTTTCCGGTAGGAGTGGATTGATTTCCACGATATTGTCCGCGCGCGGCCGCAACCCCACAACCCCGGTAATCAACAGGTCAGCAAACGTTGAGTGATTGTAGTACCGACTCCGTTCCTCACCTTTGAGCCATTTTCCTGTTATCTCATCCAGATACTCGCCGATATACGGCCTGCCATCGCGGTGTTGAGAACGAACATAAGTGAGAAATGCGTTGAAGTAATCCTGGCGTGTCACAACCGTCTGCCGGTAATCGCACAATACGTTGGCGAGCGCCGTCAGCGTCTGCGACGTGGCGAACGGCCAGACCGCACCGTCCCATTCGCAGTGGCAACAACCGTGCGTGCGGAACCGAGGATTGCGACGCTCGGCTGTCGTGATGCCATACGGCGCCCAGAATCCGTTGGTATCGGTCAATTGCCCCCAAGCGGTTTCGTATCCTTTGCCGGCATCGGGCAATTCGAAATACCACGGGATGAACCCGATCTCTTCGCGGGCGTCAGAGAATTTCCCATCTTCAAACCGCACCTTGAAGAAATCCGCAGACCGGTCCCACAACTTGGCTTGCGTGAGCCGCTTCAGTTCCCGCGCTTTCCGATCGAATTCATGCCCCAGTTGCTTGTTTCCCGCCAGTCGCGCGATGGCTGCAATGGCCCGCGCGTTGCCGAACATGTAACTGTTGATTGTTGGACGAAGATTCTTGTTGGTGCGCGAGCCGCTGATGGATTCCTCCATGCCATCGCGGACGTCGTATTGCCAGAAGAGTCCGTTGGTGGCTTGTCGTTCCTGTTCCCACGTCCGGTAATCGGCGGCCAAATCATTCAGCAAACGATCCAGGAACTTCTGGTCATGATTCACCAGATACCTTTGGTAAACCGCTGCCGCGAACCAACTGCTGTACTTATGAAAATGCTTTTGCGGTTTGCCGTCGTTACCGCGCAGCCAGAACAACGTGTAATCGTCAAGGTAGCGCTGATCACGCAGCCAGCGGCCCTCCATCAGATGATGACCGGCGGCACAGCTAATCGTGTTGTAGATTCCAGCGTGTTTAACCGGCGTGAGAAATTCCGTGAGCACGAAGCCGAACGGCGTCTTCACCAAATGTTTTCGAAACGACCACCAGCGGAAGTAATACATCTCTTCGATGTTGCGGTCGGGGCACTCGAAGAACGGGATGTTCTGTTGAAGCCAATCCCACGACGCTGCATTGGAGACGTAGTTCGTCCAATTCTCATTCTCCATCGCGTTGAAGTGTTCGACGTAATGAGCGAACGAATCGGGCTTTAGAATTTGTAGTTCCTTCGCAGCAGCCGGTCGAGTAAGGCACACCCCGAGCATCGCAATGGAAACGGCAAGAGCCGGTCGTATCCGGTTCCGCTTAACAAATAGCAGCATGGCGGCAATTACCAGCGCCGCGGCTACCAGATAAATCACGCCACCGAAGGCGATGGCGTCGCTCATGTTCTCCACTTCCGTTGCTTTTCCGCCGTATTTCGAAGCAAAGCCGATAAACAGGGAGCCGAGAGCACCGCCGCTCCAACCAACGGTATTCATCAACCCGGCCGCGCTGCTGCGCGCGCGAGGTTCGATCGCGTCGTAAAGTGAAGCGAAAATGCCAGAATCGTAGAAGCCTTTGCACAAACCGAAGCAGCTCATCGCCAGCAATAATGTGCCAATGTTGCTGGTCTTGCCAACGACGAACACAAACGAAGCGCCGACGAATAGTCCCATCGCCTGCACCAACATCCGTCCACCCGCGAAGCGACGCGTAAATCCGTCAGCCAACACCCCCGCGACCGGTACGCTCAGCGCGCTGGCCGAGTTGATGAAGACCGCGCCTGACAACCCCGCATTGGTGAGTTTGAAATGGAATTTCTCAACCAGAAATGTCGGCGTCCACGTGAGAAAAATCATCGCGACCAGATTCGCACCGACGAACGCAAGCATCAACAGTGGCACGGTCGGTGTATGGAAAATGACGCGCAAGGTCTCGCCCACGGAGAGCTTTTCTCCTGCTGTCAGCGGCTCAGCGGTCACCGCCTGCGACGCGACCTCTGCCTCTCCTCGACGAGGTTCCTGCAAGAATTTGTAAAGGGTCACGGCGAGCGCCATACCCATGCCGCCGAAGAAGTAGAACCCAATGCGCCAGCCATGTCGTTCCGCAAACCATGCACCCAGCCAGCTTCCGAGGATCGTGCCGAGATAAACGCTGGATTGATGAAATGACAGCGCCCGTGACCGGGTTCGCCCGCCATGGTAATCGCTGATAAGTGCCATCGAAGCCGGAAAATAAAACGTCTCGCCGAATCCGTCCAGTGCACGAACCGTGGTGAACTGCCAGAGCTTGGCGCACCAGCCGGTGGTAACGGTGACGAAGCTCCAAAACGCGCAGCCCCCAAGAATTAGGTCCTTGCGCCTCAGTCGGTCGCCGATGAACCCGGCCAGCGGTGCGCCCACCGCATAGATCCACATGAACGCCGACCCGATGATCCCAAGTTGCATGGTGTCGAATCCGAATTCTTCCCTCAGTTTGGGAAACACGGAGTAGATCGATTGTCGGTCGGCATAATTGAAGAAGCAGATGAACCACAACATGACGACAACCCACCATTTGTAGGAACCTGATCGCGCCATACCTTCCTTCATAGCGCATTCGGTGGCGACGTGTCGTGCATAAAACGAAAATTTTGGCCGTGTTGCTGTTCGTAATGTTGGTTGCGCAGACACAGAGGCGCTGGGTAGAATCCTTTGGTGGAGATGAAGCCGAAAGTCTTCTCGTTTACAGCGTTCTTCCTGTTGTTTTGTTGCCAAATCCGCGCGGCCGTTTTCGCGACTCACTTACGCTGTGAATACGCCGTCAACCCGCTGGGCATCGATGAACCGCACCCGCGCCTGTTCTGGACACTGGAAAGCAAGGAACGCGGCCAATGGCAATCGGCTTATCAGATTCTGGTGGCCTCCTCGCCGGACTTACTCGCCAAGGATGACGGAGACCTCTGGGATACCGGGAAAGTCAATTCCGACGAGACCACGCACATTCATTACGCCGGCAAAGAATTGAAATCATCGCAACCGGTGTTCTGGAAAGTGCGCTCGTGGCCTGCCCGCCGAAAACCTGGCGAAGGGGGGAACAAAGATGACAAGCCGTCGCCGTGGAGCGCGCCGGCAACGTGGACGATGGGACTTCTTCACCCAACCGACTGGCAGGCCAAGTGGATTTGTTCGCATGGCGCCACAGAAACACTTCTCTTGCGGAAGGAATTCGACGTTCGCCCCGGTCTCGTCCGTGGCATCGTACACATATCCGGTCTCGGTCAATATGAAATGACGTTGAATGGAGTGAAAGCCGGCGACGATCTGCTCTCGCCCGGGTGGACGGACTACGATAAGACAACGCTTTACGACACCAAGGATGTAACTTCCCTGCTTCACAAGGGCAGGAACACGGTCGGTCTCACGCTCGGCAATGGCATGTACAACGTCGTGCGCCGAAACCGGTTTGTGAAATTCACCGGCTCGTTCGGCCCACTGCGTGCGATCTGCCAATTGCAGCTCGAATATGCCGACGGCTCCATCCAAATTGTTGCCACCGATCAATCCTGGCGTACGCACGCCGGTCCGATCATCTTCTCCAACATTTACGGTGGTGAAGATTACGATGGACGCCTCAATCCCACGAGCTGGGAGGAGCCAGGGTTCGACGACAGTGCATGGCGACCGGCCGTGGAATTCGTTCTTCCACCCGGCAAACTGCGCGGCCAGAGCGCCGCTGCTCCACCGCTACGCGCAATCGAGGTTCGTAGGCCCGTCGAGGTGCGTCCGCTTGCGAACGGCGATGTACTTTTTGATTTAGGGCAGAATGCGCCGTACATGCCACGTTTGCGCGTGACGGGGCCGACCGGCAGCACGGTGCGGCTCATGCCTGGGGAGATCATCAACGCCGATGGCACGGTCAATCAAAAGACCATGGGCGCTGGCAGCCGCGGCAATTTCTGGTGGGAATACACCAAGGGAACCGACAGAGAGGAAACGTGGTTTCCTAAGTTCTGCTACATGGGCTGTCGGTATATGCAGGCACATCTTGCGTCGGGAAAGTCGGACGGAGAACTGCCGCATGTTGAATCGCTCGAAGGCGTCATCGTTCATTCCAGCGCCACGCCCATCGGCGATTTTTCGTGTTCCAACGAACTGTTGAATCGCATCCGGACACTGGTCCGCTGGGCGCAGCGAGCGAACATGGTTTCCGTGCTCACGGATTGTCCACATCGGGAAAAACTCGGCTGGCTCGAACAATACCATCTCAATGGGCCGGCCATCCGCTATGAATTCGATGTGACGCGAATCTTCGCGAAAGGCATGAACGACATGGCCGACGCGCAACTCGAGGATGGCCTTGTGCCGAACATTGCGCCCGAATACACGCAATTCAAAGGCACGTTCCGCGCCGCCGCTGAGTGGGGTAGTGCCTGCATCATCGTGCCGTGGCAGCAATATCAATTCGATGGTGACATCGATTTACTCCGCGACTGGTACGATCTGATGAAACGTTACTTCGCTTATCTCGAAAGCCGGGCTGCGGACGATATCGTGTCCGAAGGGTTGGGGGATTGGTACGACCTTGGCCCGAAGAAGCCCGGTGCCGCACAACTGACTCCGCCACCGGTCACCGCTACGGCATTTTATTATCATGACGCACAACTTCTCTCCCGAATCGCCGCGGTGCTGGGACGACCCGACGAGGCGAAGAACTACGCTGCCCGGGCCGAGCGCATCCGCGCGAGCTACAACCGTCATTTCTTCAATCGCGACAAGGGCGCGTATGCCACCGGCTCGCAATGCGCCAATGCGCTGCCACTCGTCTTTGACATCGTCGAGCCTGCTGGCCGCGCCCGGGTGTTCACTGTGCTCGTGCGCGATGTCGAGGCCCACGGCAACACAACGGGCGACGTTGGGTTTCGTTTCCTCCTGCGGGCACTGGCGCGTGGCGGTCGATCCGACCTGATCTATAAAATGATCAATCAGGACGACAAACCGGGTTATGGGTACCAACTGAAAAAGGGTGCCACCAGCCTGTGTGAGTCGTGGGACGCCAACAATACGTCATCGCACGACCATTTTATGCTCGGCCAGATTACCGAGTGGTTCTACAAAGATCTCGCCGGGATTCATACCGATCTGACAGGGCCGGGCTTCAAGAAAATCATCATCAACCCACAACCGGTGGATAATCTGAAATGGGCGAAGGCCAGTTACGACTCGATTCGTGGCACCATCGTCAGCAATTGGAAACACGACGGCGACAAGTTCACACTGAACGTTACGATTCCCGCCAATACCACAGCAACAGTCTTTGTTCCGACGAAGTCGTTTTCCCCGGTGACCGAGGGTGGGAAGCCCGCGAAGCAAAGTGTGGGAGTGAAGTTTCTCCGCGAGGAGAACGATCATGCGGTGTTCTCAATCGAGTCTGGCGAGTATTCGTTTGAGTCGAGATTCTGAAACACGCGGAGCGGCCAACCGCGATCAATTCACTGCGCCATCCTTCCCCACGGCATGTTGCTCCAGTTTCGCCGTTCTTTGCCGATGGTGGTGACTGGCCCATGACCCGGAAATACTTGGACGTCATCGCCCAAAGGCCAAAGCTTGTCGTGAATCGAGGCGATCAAGGTGTCGAAATCTCCACCGGGCAAATCCGTGCGACCAATCGAACTCGCAAACAATACGTCACCCACAAACGCGGCGCGTTCCTTGCGCTCGAACAACACCACGCTGCCGGGACAATGACCGGGGCAGTGCAGTACCTCAAATTTCAAATCGCCGACCACAAACGGCTGTCCTTCCTCCAGAAAGAAGTCGGGCTGGCTCGTTTCAATGTCCAGATCCAAGCCGAAGAATCGCGTCTGCGGCATGGTGAGCAGCGGCGCGCTTTCTTTGTGAATTCCGAACTTCGCGCCGGTGCGTCGCAGCAATTCGGCGTTATCAAGAAAATGATCCCAATGAGCGTGGGTGTTGATGAGGTAACTGATGGGCGTCTTCCAGTCGTCGGCCTGCTCGATCATCAACGAGGTGACGCCTTGCGGGGCATCGATGGCCAACGCCTTGCCGCCGCGTTTATCGGCAACCAGATAGCCATTGGTCGCCACCGGCCCGGCTTCAAAGGTTTGGATAATCATTCAAAATAACCGGGGAAATCTGGCAAAAATGCGGCGGAGTTCCTACTCTTCTTCCTCCTCTTCGTCTTCCTCTTCCTCCTCGTCCTCTGCGTCTTCGGTTTCCCAGTCTTCCTCCTCGTCCAAATCGTCCACCTCTCCCACATCGCTCAAATCGTAGCCGCACGTTGGACAGCGCAGATTGTTCCGCTTCAACTCTTCGGAATCCACGTCGACATTGCAGTTCGGACAAGTAATCTCTTCTGTCATCTGTACCGCCTCCTTTCTACCTCTCTGCGCCGGAACAATAGTAAAAATTCCGCCGTGCGCAAGCGCGTTTTGTGCGGCGTTTTATAGCGTGAAGACCGTCAAAAACCGACTTTACGGGTCAAGGGTGCAGCATTCATTCATTCCGCTGCTAGTGAATGCTCAGTGGCCCTGCAGGTTGCGCTATTTCGAAATGTCCGGTTCGGCATTTCTCTTTATCCAATCCAAGGATACCGCAGTCACGAGCTGCGAGGGATCGAACTCGAAGCCGAATTCGACCGCATGGCGATGTCGCGAGTGATCCCGATGAATAAGGTTTCCACCGCGACCGCTTGGTTTCTCCCTGCCACCGAAGGGCGAGGGCTTTATAGTGCAGAGGGAATTGAAAGGTCAATAGGCGAGGGAAGTTTGACAAGTTGCTGGGTGTACTGAGCACGACCACCATCCAGCCCGATGTCCCCCTGAGCGAAGCGAAGGGTCTCTGTCGTTTCTACCCCTGCATTCAAATCCCAAAGACTGAGATTCTTCGCTGCGCTCAGAATGACAGAGCTTATAAACTCTTGTGTCAGCGTCAAGAACCACCTCAAGTTGTTAGGGTGCCCGCTTTGCTAGCAACTTGCCAGCGAGACGCTCGCGCCACCAATGGCGTGCTGTCTTTCCGCTCATTTAATCTGGCAAATCCAGTCGGCTCGCGTTAGTTTTGCCTCAATGGAGCACCGGACGGAACGGTCCGGCAGGCGAGATGAATCTGAGTTTTGGCTACAACACCAACGGATTTGCGCATCATAAGTTGGAGGATGCGCTGGAGATTATCGCCGACTGCGGATATCGCGGTGTCGCACTCACGCTCGACAATTACCACTGTAACCCGTTTGCGGCAGAACCACCCGACTTGTTACGGCTACGTCAATTGCTGGATAAGCTGAATCTCCGCGTGATCATCGAAACCGGCGCGCGCTATCTTCTGAATCCGCAGCGGCCGCATTATCCTTCGCTCGTCAGCAGCGAAGGCCGGCAGATCCGTCTGGAGTTCTTGCGCCGCGCGGTGGATATCGCCGCGGAATTGCACGCCGAATGCGTCAGTTTTTGGTCGGG
>Ga0335081_10013125_pt1 | contig 13398 bp, 10 predicted proteins | sample Lox_Sample_35_FD_206713 | JGI IMG/M metagenome (GOLD analysis project Ga0335081, IMG submission 206713) | Soil microbial communities from Loxahatchee National Wildlife Refuge, Florida, United States - Lox_Sample_3.5 | ecosystem: Environmental > Terrestrial > Soil > Wetlands | place: USA...
CCAACGGCCAAAAGCTCCCCAAATTCGCAGTTGCAGGACGGTTCGTTCGACGGCGACTTCGGTAACGACACCGAGACGGCGCTCAAGGCCGTGACCGGCTCGCCCGTCGCCGACGATGCCCAGTGGGCAAAGCTGCTCGGCATCTGAAGCCGTGCCCGCTAACCGTAGATTAACGAGCCTGAGCCCGCCCCATGGTGCCTACGCCGCCATGATCTCCAACGGCCTTTGTGATCACACGCGGGCGATGCCCAGGCCCATAGCGAACATCGTACGCGCCTACTCTGTGTGACGCTCCGCACGGAGCAGGCAACGTTCAGTCGGAAGGGGTGAGCCGGCCTGTAGGCCGGGTTCTGTGCCCCGCTCGCGCGGGGCGGCGGTCATCCATCTGGGACTGCCGTTGCCGGCAGCCTCGTGCGGTCTACCCGCGAGCATCGGGCGGGCCGCCCTCGATCGCTCGCGCAGGGAACCGCGGTTCCCCTTCTTGACCTTGCTCCGGGTGGGGTTTACCGAGCCGCCGCAGTCGCCTGCGGCGCTGGTGGTCTCTTACACCACCGTTTCACCCTTACCCCCGCGCTGGCGCGCCGGGGCGGTCTGTTTTCTGTGGCACTGTCCCGCGGGTCACCCCGGGTCGGCGTTACCGACCACCCTGCCCTATGGAGCCCGGACCTTCCTCACCGGGCTTACGCCCGGCGCGACCGCCCGGCCGACTCACCCATGCTCAGGATACGCCGGGAGCCGCCGCGCCGGAGTAACTGACCGAACCAGCGCCCGCGAACGACGCCAGGGAGTCGATCGCCGCCGTCACGGGGCGATCCGCCAGCGCCCCGGCGAACCCGTCCTCGGCGAACGCTCCCTCCACGACGAGCACGCCCCGCCGCCGGTCCGTCCGCGGCGCCACCCGGCCGATCAGCCGCTCCCCGGTCAGCACCGGCATCACGTAGCAGCCGTACTGCCGCTTGTGCTTGGGGACGTAGATCTCGTTCCGGTAGACGAAACCCCAGAGCCGTTCGGTGCGGTCCCGGTCGCAGATGAGGTTGTCGAACGGGGAAAGCAGCGTGGTCCGGGGCCGCCATTCCTCGTCGAGCAGGCCCAGCATGTCCTGGTGCACCCACCACTGCTCACTGCCGCCCTCGACCCGCACCGGCCGCGCCCAGGCGGCCCGCTCCAGGTCAAGCCCCGGGTACCGGCCGATGGTGAAGTGCCGCTCGACGTCGCGCGCCCGGGCGACGCCGAGCGCGCGCAGCGCGTGCCCGGCCGCGCGCGCCACCGCTTCCTCGCGCGGCAGGTCCTCGACCACGGGAAAATCAGCCAGGCCCCACAGCCGCCGCAGGCCGTCCCGGCCCGCGACCGTGACGACGCCCTGCTTCCACAGGACGTCCAGCATCCGCTCCACGTTCCGGCCGTTGGTCCAGCCGGTGGAGGTCCAGCCCACGGCGGCGCGGTCCTCGAAGGCGTCAACGGGCAGCGGCCCGGAGTCCCGCAGCCGGTCCAGCAGGTACCGGCGGAAGTCGTCGTTCGCCGCCAGCCAGTCCCGCAGCGGCCGGTTCTCGATGTTCTGGTAGTCCGTCATCATGACGCGGTGGATCGGGTAGTCCTCGGTCAGCACGATCGAGGCGGCGTGCGCCCAGTACTCGAACAGCCAGCGCTCCCGCCACAGCAGCGCCGCCAAGTCGTCCCGGTCGAACCCGCCGAGCCTGCTCCACAGCACGAGCAGGTGGCTGCGGGCCACGACATTGACCGGATCGATCTGCAGCACCCGCAGCCCGCGCAGCACCCGCCGCAGCCCGTCGATGTCCCGGCTCGGCTCGGGTCCCGCCAGGTGCTGGCTGCGGATCGCCAGGCGCCGCGCCTGCCCCAGGCTCAGCACAAGGTCAGCCGCCATCCCCCTATCTTCTAAGACATTGATCCCGAACGAAGACGGTTCACGCCTCAGGACAGCCATCACGCGGACGCCGCGGTTTACAGGGCGTCCACCAGCGCCAGGGCGAACGTGGCCGCGTTGGCCGCGGCCAGCGGCTGCGAGCCGCTGTCGTCCATGGCGGACTTGCCGCCGTCGGCGGCGTCGCTGATGCCGCGGACGATCAGGGTCGGCAGCGTCCCGATGAGGTGGGCGGCGCGGGCCACGCCGGCGCCCTCCATCTCGATGGCACCGGCGTCGCTGTACCGCTCGCGCAGCAGCCGGGCCAGGGGCGAGGTGCGGGAGTTCAGCACCACCTCCCCCGCCGCGATCGGCTTGAGGTGCACGGCCGACGGCCAGCTGCCGCTGCGGGACACGTGCCGGGCGAGCTGCTCCAGCCGGTGGGGCGCGTCCCAGGCCCGCGGCCGGGACCGGAAGCCCTCGTCTTCTTCCTTGCCGCCGTGGATGAAGTACACCTTCGTGGCCACCACCACGTCGCCGATCCGGATGTCCGCCTTCAGCGAGCCGGCCGTCGTCGCGGTCGGCGCCGATCTCCCAGCAGCACAGCTGGCCGACCCGGCCGGGCAGCGGGAACAGGTCGCGCCGCCCGGGCCAGCCCAGCCGGGCCGGGCCCGGCACGGCCCGGAGCGCGGCGGCGGTCACGTCGGCCACGGCCGTGCCGTCGGGGTAGAGACCGAGGAACGCCAGCGTCTCCCCGAGGTGACCCGGGACGTCGCCGGCGCCCGGCCAGGCGTCACGCAGCCGCGCCCAGGCCTGCGCCGTATCGGTCCCGTCGCCCGGCCGCGGCGGCGCCAGCATCGCCGACAGGCACCAGACCCGGTTCTCCAGGCGCAGGGCGGCCTGCCAGATGCCGGCCTGGCCGGACTCCGCCGCGGCGAGCAGCCGCCGCCGCGGCTGGTCCGCAGGCGGGGCGTCGGAGAGCCCGGCCGGCACGTCCAGGGCCGAGATGGCCCGGTCCATGCCGAACCGGGTGCCCAGCTGGGTCCACAGCGCCCGCAGCCGCTGCCAGCCCTCGTCGGCATAGGGCTCCTCGGCGGTGAGGAACACCCAGGCCAGCAGGGCGGGGGCGGTCAGTACCTGACCGGTCACGGCGTTCCTCGCTGGTCCGGGGCCGACGTTAACGTGTGGACCAGATCGAACGCGCGGGTCTGGATCTTCTCCGGCGCCCGGGTCTGGGCGGCCTGGGCGGTCTTGAGGCTCTCACCGCCGCGCCGCCGCTCCACCCGCCGGGTCAGCGCGTCGAGCCGGCCGACCGCCTCCCGCAGGGCCTCCTCGTCGCCGACCTGCAGCGCCTGGGTGGCCCCGGCCACGATCCCGCTGACCTCGTCCCACCACGACGCCGGCAAGGTGAGCGTAAGCGCCCAGTTCAGGGCGTCGGCGGCTTCCGACCGCAGATCGGGATCGATGGGCATGATTTCTCCCGGGATACGCGGCCGTTTTCGGTGCGTACAGCGTAGCGGCCGGGCGGTGCGGGGCTAGCTGACCGGGCCGGGGACCTCGGCGGGCCACTGGCCGGGCTCGAGGCCGACGTAGTCACCGGGCGGCGTCCGGCTGGACGGCGCCCCGGACGGGCAGACCGCCAGCTCATTGGCGGGCGGCTTGATGACGGAGCACTCGGCGAACGAGGACACCCGTCCCCACAGGTAGAACCCGTCGGCCCGGCTCAGCGACCAGGAGCCGTTCCAGGAGTCGAACCAGGCCGCGTAGGCTAGCACCGGCACCGCGCAGCCCGCGGCCATCACCGCGGCTGCCAGCCAGGCCTGCCAGTTCCGCCAGCGCCAGGAGCCGTCCTCACGCAGGCCGCGGATCAGCAGTGCGACCGGGAACAGCACCAGCACCGGCAGTCCCTCGGTGCGCACGTCGACGGCGTAGCCGGCCAGCAGGCCCGCCAGCAGCGCGACCGGCCACCGGACCGGGGTCCGCCACAAGATGAGCAGCATGGACAGCACGACGAGGAAGGTGAACAGGGCCTCGGTCATCACCATGTGCTCGTCCTCGATCACGAACCCGTCGAGCAGCACCGGCAGCGTGGCCGCGGTGGACCAGCGCGGCGACACGCCGCTGCGCCGCAGCAGCAGGTAGATCATGACTGCGACGGCCAGTCCCATCAGGTGCTGCACGCCGGCGACCAGCGTCAGGCTGTGGAACGGCTCGAGGGCCCGCAGGAACAGCGAGTAGCCCGTGGTCTTGGACTGGTCGGGCCGCAGCCGCAGGGCGGCGCCCAGGTACACGTAGGAGTCACCGGCGAACCACAGCGCGCCCGGGTAGCCGAGCATGGCCAGCAGCCGCAGGCCCGCCCCGGCCGCCAGCGCGGCGGCGAAAAGCGGATGACGCGCGATAAGCGCGCGCAAGCGCGCGATAAGCGCCCCGCCGATACGCACTCCGGTCCTTTCCTATTTGCCGTGAAACCGCCCTGCCCGAAATGACCAGGAGGTGAACTCCCGCTTATCGGTAAATGTCCGGCAGGTGATTTCTCCTTCGCCCAGGATTCCAGCTGGGCGACGAATTCCCGGGCATCTGACGGCCAGCCTAGCGACCTTTGCGCGGCCGCATGCCCGCGGCGTCCCATCTTCGCCCGCAGCACCATATCCCCAGCCAGTTCGAGCACCGCGTCCGCCGCCGCGCGGGCGTCGCCGAACGGCACCACGAACCCGCACTCGTGACCGCGGGCCAGCTCCGCCGCGGCCGGCAGCGGGGTGGTCACCACGGGCACGCCGCGGGCCATGTACTCGACCACCTTGGTGGGCAGCGAGTGCCGGAAGTTCGGCTCGTCGTGCAGCAGCGACAGGCCGGCCAGGGCGCCGTCCACTTGTGGCATGGCCTGGTCGTTCGGCACGAAGCCGGGCCAGCTCAGCAGGCCTGCCGCCTGCGCGGGCTCGAGCTGCGCCCGGGCACGCGCGTCGGCCGGACCGATCAGCTCCACCGCGATGCCGTGCGGGTGCAGCAGCCGGGCCAGCTCGATCATCTCGGCGGTGCCCCGGTCCGGTGACAAGTGGCCGACGTACACCACCCGCCGGTCATCGTCCGGCGGGGCCGGGACGTCCGGCACGTACGTGGTGTTCGGCACCACCGGGTGCGGCCGGGCGAACCGGGCCACGTACCCCTGCTCGGCCAGGATCAGGTGCAGGTATCGCTCGGCCATCCGTTCCGCGGTGTGCACGGCCACCGCGGCGGGCGGCCGGAGCGGGCGCGGCAGCCACGGCTTGGTGCTGAGCGCGGCGGCGGTGTCCTCGTGCACATCCCAGATCACCGGCGGCCGCCTGTGCCGCGGCGGCAGCGCGAGCAGCAGCTCAGGATCGTGGACGAGCAGCAGGTCAGCGTCGGCCGCGTGCCTGGCGAGGGCCGACCGGGCGGCCAGGATCGCCCCGGCCCGGCGTCGTCCCGAGGCCCGCGGAACCGCCGTGAGCCGAAGCGAAGAGCCGGTTCGTTCGGGATCAAAATCCTGGGGATCGACGGGGGCGATGTAGTTGACCTCATGACCGGCATCGAGCAGGGCGCGTATCTGCCGGTGATAGATGCGCGCGTCGGCGGGATGATGAACGATCGTGCACACGACCACCCGCATCCTGCTCTCCTGCCCGGTCAGAGGGCCTCGACGTGCGGCACCGCCGGCGTCTTCGGCACGACGCCGCGGGTGTCGAGCAGCAGCCGCGCGGTGCGGGCGATCTGGGCCAGGTCGTAGTGCTGGTGCGCCTGGAGCAGGATCACCAGGTCGGCCGCGGTGGCCCGGAACCCCTTGGCCCGCATGGCCGCGATCTCATCGTCGCCGACGTCGTCCACATGAGACCGCCCGGCGTTCAGGCCCTCGACGATCCTGGCGCTGGTGTCGTAGCCGGTCACCCGGAACCCGGCGCGCACCGCCTGGACCGCGAGCGGGAGGCCGACGTAGCCGAGCCCGATGACTAGCACGTCCTGCGCCGGCATGTAACCCCTACCTAGATCGCTCCCAGGGCCGCGTACGCGTCCCGGTACCGTGCCGCGTTGTGCGCCCAGGTGCGGTCCCTGGCCACCCATTCGCGAGCATTGTCTCCGAGTTTCTTGCGGATATCCGGACTGTAAAGCAGGTGTTCAAGGCAATCGGCAAGCGACACCGGATCTTGCGGTACTGTTTGCATCCCGGTCACTTCGTGTTTGACGATTTCGGCTAGTGCCTTTACTTCACTAGTCACCACGCACAGCCCGCTCGCCATTGCTTCTATAGGCTTCAACGGGGTCACGAGTTGACAGACCCGATCCGGCGTGCGCGGAACGACGAAAACATCGAGGAGCGCGTGGAATTGGCGTACTTTCGCCGTGGGCACGCGGCCGGTGAAGACGGCCGCCTGGGCCAGGCCGGCCTCCGCCGCCTGGCGCTGCAGCGCGGCCCGCTCCGGCCCGTCGCCGACGATCAGCGCCCGGGCTGGCAGGCCGCGGGCGCGCAGGATCGCGGTAGCCTCGAGCAGCGTGCCGAGGCCCTCATGCGGCACCAGGCTGGACACCACGCCGACCACGTACTCGCCCGGGTCGAGGCTGAGTTCCTCGCGGAGCGCGGCGGCGCCGGGCAGCGGCCCGAGGAACTCCTCGGAGACGGCGTTCGGCACGATGAGGACCTTCTCCGCCGGGACGCCGCGGGCCACGATCTCCTGCCGCATCGTCTCGCCGAGCGTCACCACCAGGTCGGCGGCCAGCATGCACCCGGTCTCCAGGTCGCGGTTGCGCTGGTAGAGCTCGCTGCTCCTGAGCTGGCCCGCGCCGGGGTGGCGGGACAGCCAGGTGTCCTCCCAGAAGCCGCGCACCTCGTACACCACGGGCAGGCCGTGCCGCTCGCGCAGGGCCAGGGCGAGCCGGGCGTTGGCGAAGTTGCTGGCCGCGTGCAGGACGCTGGGCCGAAGCTGCCGCGTGAGCCTGGCGGCGAGCTCGAGGCCCAGGTCGGCGGCCTTGGCAGCGGCGCCCGGCCCGCCGGGCATGAGCCATGGCAGCAGCCGGTGATAGGGCACGCCGTCCAGCACGACCAGCCGGCGGCCGTCGAGCTTGCCCGTGGTCACCGGGAATCCGCACCTGGTCACCACGTGCGGATCGAGCCCGGCAGCCCGCTGGGCCAGCACGATCTCGTGCGTCCTGATCGTGTACCCGGCGCTCGTGGTCGGGAGCGCGTCGGTGACCAGGTGCAGCACGCGCCCCGCCACCGGCCCTGCGAGGCGGCCCCCGCGGCCCATTTCATGATCGTGGCCAGAAACGGGCAATACTTGTCCCGAACTGGCCACGATCATGGATTCGGCGCTTTGCGGAGCCAGTTGGGGCTGGGCCAGGAGGATCTGCTCGGCTTGCAGGGTGCGGCGGAGGCGGCGGGCGCTTGCGGCGGGCGCTCCGTCCAGGGCGCGGAGGGCCTCGGTGAGGCGGCCTTCGCGCCAGGCCAGGCGGGCGGCCAGGACCGGGCGGGCGCGGTCGCCTTCGCCGAGCCGGGCCAGGGCGGCCGCCGCCCTGGCCGGCTGGTCTGCGGCCAGGCTGAAGGCGGCCTGGCGGCGGGGCGAGGCGGCCAGGGAGGCCAGGGCCGCGTCCCGCTCCCCCGCGCCCCAGAGCACCGTCGCCCGCCCGTACGGCCCGGCGAACCTGAGCCAGTCGCGGGGCGGGGCGGGCAGCGCCCGCCAGGCCAGCAGCAGCGCCCGCACCGGGTCGGCGGCCGCGTGCCGCCAGGCGATCGAGGCGGCGAGCGTGAGCGCGCGGGGCGAGGCGTGCAGGCCCGTCGCGCGCGAGCGCGGGCGCGGGCGGTCGGGAGTGGTCGTCGTCACGGCGGCGGATGGTAGCGGGTCCAGGTGAACGGAAAGGATGCGATGCGCGCACCCATCACGCACGTGCTCGGGGCGCGGCCGAACTTCATGAAGGCCGCGCCAGTGATCCGCGCCCTGGCGGCGCTCGGTCACGACCAGCGGATCGTGCATACCGGGCAGCACTACGACGAACGGATGTCCGAGGTTTTCTTCGTCCAGCTCGGCCTGCCCCGGCCCGACGTGAACCTGGGGGTCGGCTCGGGCAGCCACGCCCAGCAGACGGCCGAGGTCCTGACCGGAATGGAACAGGAGTTCACCGAGAATTCACCCGCGCTGGCCGTGGTTTACGGCGACGTGAACTCCACGGTCGGCGCGGCGCTGGCCGGCGCGAAGCTCGGCGTCCCTGCGGCCGAACACCGAGCGGCCCGTCACCGTCACCAGCGGGAGCAACCGCCTGGTCACCCGGCACGAGCTGGCCTCGGCCGTGCTCAAGGCCTGCGACGAAGGACCCTACGCAGGCGAGCTGCCGCCGCTGTGGGACGGCCAGGCCGGCCCGCGGATCGCCCGCATCATCACGGCATGGCTGGATCGGGAGGGCCGCCGATGAGCACCCTGACCGACACGACCGGCGAACCCGAGCCGCCGACCGCGTCCGAGGAGGCTCCCGGCGGCGGGGCTGGCGCCGGAGCTGAGGTCAGCGCGGTCGCCGAGGCTGATGAGCCGGACGCGCCCGGGGTCCCCGCCGATCCCGGGCTGGCCGCGGAACGGGACCGGCTGGCCCGGGCGTTGCGCGAGACCCGGCTGCAGCTGGCCATGACGCAGGCCCGGCTGGCCGCGCTCGAGCAGTCCGCGACCATGGAACTCGGCCGCACCCTGGTGCGGGCCGCACGGCGGCCCTGGTCGCGCGGCGTGCAGCTGCCCGCGGAGCTGGTCCGGCTGTGGCGGGAGCGCGGCGGCGTGGCCGGCCCGGGAGCGGCCACGCTCGCGCTGGCGTCCGCGCAGCTCGGCGACCTGGCCGGCGGCGGGGAACGGCTGCTGTCCGCGCTCACCGCGCCCGGGCTCGGCGCGCCCGGCGCCGAGTCGGCTAGCTGGACCCCGCCTGGGCTGGTCGTCACCGGGGTGCTCACCGCCCGCGCCTGCGCGACGCTGGCCCCGGACGCGGCCGTGCACCCGCTGCTGCCGCACGACGCCGACGTGATGCTGGAAAGCGCGGGCGCCGACCTGGTCCTCATCGAGGCCGCGGCCATGCTGGCCGGCTCGCCGTGGGCCTACGCGGGCGATCCGGCCGCGACGGACCGCGGCCGCCGCCTCGGGCGGCTGATCGCGGCGGCCCGCGCGCTGGGCAAGCCGGTGATCTTCATCCGCAACGTGCCCGCCCACCTGGCGCCCGGCCTGGACTGGGTGGCCGCCAGCTGCGATGCGGTGTCCGACGACGGGTTCGGCGTCCAGCTCGCCCGGTTCAACCCGGTCGGGCTGGCCGGCTCCCGCCCCGGCGACCCGGTCTACGCCGACGCGCGGGACCCCCGCGAGCCGCCGGCCGTGCGGGACGTGCTGGACGAGGTCACCTCGGTCCAGGTAACCGGATCGGTCCCGTGGCACCGCCGGCCCGCGCTGTACCGGGAGCACGCCCTGTTCGTCACGGCGTCCGCGGACCAGGCGGGCGAGCAACTCGCGTGCGGCGCGCGGGTGGTCATGATCGGCGCCGAGCAGGCCGCGTGCGCCGTCACCCCGGCCGGCGCGGGCGAGGCGTGGAGCGGCCCGGCGCTGCGGGAGAAGCTCACCGAACTGCAGGCGTGCGCGCCGCTGTCCGCGGCGGAGATCCTGCCGGCGCTGCGGGAGATCTTCGCCGGGCGGGCGACGCCGGTCCGGCTGGCCGCGCTGGCCGGGCTCGGCGACCACGTGATCGCCGGGCGGCGGATCGCGGTCCTGGCCCGCGCGGCCGACGCCGCCGCGGCGGCGGCCTTGTCGGCCGGCCTGGCCCGCCAGCGGTTCACCCCGGCCGAGGTGGTCGTGGTGGTGGAGGCACCGGACGCCGCCTCGGCCGAGCTGTCCGGCCGGGCCGTCACCGCCGTGCTCAGCGACCTGGCCGACCGGGGCGTGAGCATCCGCGCGGTCCCGGTGGTGACCGGTGGCCCGGACACGGCCGGCCTTCCGGAGGCGGCCGGCGTCCCGGGGGCGGCTGGCCTCCCGGAAGCGGGTGGCCTGCCGGGACCGGCCGGCTGGCTGCAGCGCGCCGCTCATGCGGCCCGCTCCCCGTGGGCCGTGCCATGGCACGCAGGCCGCGAGTACCCCGACTGCTATCTGGCCGATCTGGCCTGCGCGCGGGAGTGCTCGCAGGCGGACGCGGCCGGGTACGCCGGCCTTGCCTATGCGTTCACCGCCTCGCTCGAGCCGGCGCTGGCCCGGCGGGACTTCTTCGCCTCCGGCGACCCCAGTCACGGGCTACGGCTCTTCTCCGTCAGTTAGCCAGCTAAGGAGCATCAGCGTTGACCCCTCGGGCGCTTGTCTACGGTGACATCGACCTGAACCTGATCGACGGTTCGGCCATCTGGCTGCAGTCCGTGACTCAGGCGCTGGCCCGGGCCGGCTGCGCGGTGACGCTGGTGCTCAAGGCACCCGTCCGCACCAGCCGCCTGATCGCGCCGCTGCTGGCCGAACCCGGCATCACCGTGCGGCGGCCGGTCGAGGAGCACCTGATCGAGGCCCCCGGGCCCGTCCGGGCCGCGGCCGCCGGCACGCTGCTGGCCAGGCTCGACGCGGAGCAGCCGCACGATCTGGTGGTGCTGCGCGGCCGCCCGCTGACCGCGGCGGTGGCCAGGAGCGAGGCGTTCGCCGGGCGGCTGTGGCCGTACCTGACCGACGTCCCGCAGTCCGTTCCCGGGCTGACGCCCGAGGCGGCCGACGAGCTCGGGATGATCGCCTCGGCCGCGTGTTACCTGCTCTGCCAGACCGAGGAGCTCCGCTGCTTCCTCGAGGGCAGCATCCCGGCGGCGTGCGGCAAATGCGTGCTGCTGCCGCCGATGCTGGCCGACGTGCCCCCCGCCCGCGGCGCGGCCGCGGCGGGCATGCCGCTGCGGCTGGTCTACACGGGCAAGTTCGCGCCGCGGTGGAACACCCTGGAGATGACCGAACTTCCCGGGCTGCTCGCGGCCCGCGGCATCGCCTCCGAGCTGCACATGGCGGGCGACAAGATTCACGACGACGCCACCGGCTACCAGCAGCGGATGCGGGCCGCGCTGGACACCGACGGCGTGACCTGGCACGGCGGGCACTCGCGGGAGGAGGCGATGCGGCTCGCGGCGTCCTGCGACATCGGGCTGAGCTGGCGGCACCCCGACCTGGACGCGAGCTTGGAGCTGTCCACCAAGGTGCTGGAGTTCGGGGCGCTCGGGCTCCCGGTCATCCTCAACCGGACCCCGATGCACGAGGCGCTGCTCGGCGCCGGCTATCCGCTGTTCGCGGCCGGCCTGGCCGACGTGGCCACGGCGGCGGCCACGGCGGCGGCCGACCCGGGCCTGTACCGGCTGGCCGCCGACCGGACGGGCCACGCCGCCGAGCAGTTCACCCTGGACCGGGCGGCGGAGCGGCTGCGCGGCTACCTGGCCGGGGTCAGGGGGGTACGGGGGGGCGGAAAGCCCCCCCGTACGCGGGGGGTCCGCCAGGGGGGTTCGGGGGGATGGAGTCCCCCCGGGAGTCAGCAGGGTCGTCCCCCCGGACGGAAGAGCCTCCGCGTGGTGGTGGCCGGCCATGACCTCAAGTTCTTCGCGCCGCTGCTCGGCTACCTGCGGCTGCAGCCGGGTCTCGAGGTCAGGGTCGATCAGTGGGCCGCGCTCGGCAAGCACGACGCGGCGGCCAGCCGCGAGCTCGCGGCCTGGGCTGACGTGGTGGTCTGCGAGTGGTGCGGGCCGAACGCGGTCTGGTACAGCAGGCACAAGCGGCGCGGCACCCGGCTGCTGGTCCGGCTGCACCGCTTCGAGCTGGCCTCGCCCTACCCCGGCCAGCTCAAGATCGGGTCGGTGAACCAGGTGGTCTGCGTGAGCAAGCACTACGCGCGGCTGTGCCGTGAGCGCACCGGCTGGGCCGAGACCAAGGTGGTGACGGTGCCGAACGCGCTCGACGTCGCCCAGCTCGACCGGCCCAAGCTGGACGGCGCCCGGTTCCATCTCGGCCTGGTCGGCATCGTGCCGTCGCGCAAGCGGCTGGATCTGGCCCTGGACGTGCTCGAGGAAGTGCGCCGCCAGGACGACAGGTACCTGCTGTTCATCAAGTCGGGGATGCCCTGGGAACACTGGTGGGTCTGGCAGAACCCGGCCGAGCGGGACCACTACGCCGACACGCTGCGCCGGGTCCAGCGGTCGCCGCTGCTGCGCGGCGCGGTGGTGTTCGACGACGCCGGGCCGGACGTCGCCGCGTGGCTGCGCCGGGTCGGCTTCGTGCTGTCCACCAGCGACGACGAGAGCTTCCACGTGGCCCCGGCCGAGGGCATGGCGTCCCGCGCGGTGCCGGTGCTGCGGCACTGGCCCGGCGCCGAGACCATCTACGACATGCGCTGGATCCACCGGGGGCCGGCCGAGATGGCCGCCGCCATCATGGCGCTCGGGGACGAGGACGACTGGCGGGCGGCGGGTGACGACGCGCACGCGCAGGCGGCCGCGGCCTTCAACCTGACGCTGGTGTGCGAGGCCTGGCACGGTCTGCTCACTGCGGACCTGGATCCGGCGGTACCCGGGCCGATCCTCGAGCTGCTCGGCTCCCGCTGACGGCATGTACTTCACGCTCGCGATAAGCGCGGCCACCCGTGACGGGTGCGCCGGGCTGGTCCGCCGGGCCCTGGATACCGACCCGCGGGCCATGCCGATCACGATCCGGTCATGGCCGGCGCCTTCCTCAGCCTCGGCTACCCGGTCGGCGACGCCACCCCGTTCCGGGGCGTCCGCGCCCTCGCCGGCGGGCGGCGGCCAGCGAAGCGGCCGGCTAGCCGCGGCCGTACCTGGTCTCGGCCTGCCAGAAGTAGAGCACGCCCGCGACGAGCGTGACGACCGCCCAGCCGATCCCGGCCAGCCACAGCTGTGTGACCGAGATGTCCGGGTGGCAGTACGCCTGCAGCGAGGGGATCTTCTTCGCGTTGAAGATCGCGCACCGGGCCGCGTTGTAGGGTTGCGCGCCCGGCGCGTCGTTCCGGAACGATTCCATGATGGCGTACCTGGTCAGCGAGATGTACACGGCCGCCGGGTTGAACGAGAGCACGTTCTTGGCCCACTCCGGCAGCGAGGCGGGCAGCGAGGCGATGCTGTACATGACCCCGCAGAAGTACCGCCAGACCCGCAGCAGGAACGGGACCAGCTGGCTGATGTCCTGCGCGCCCGCGCCGACCCGGGCCATGATCAGCGCGGCGCCCACGTTGAACGTGGCCTGCATCAGCAGCGCCGGGATCAGCAGCAGCCAGTACCAGGTGAGCGGCTCCCCGGTGCATGGACAGCAGCAGCTGCTGGAACTCCACCAGCACGTACGCCAGCGGCAGGCAGGCGCGCGGGAAATGCAGCGCGCGGATCAGCGTGATATTCGCCCGCATCACCGTGGAGCCGACCACGATCGACCGTTCAGTTAAGGCGAATATGAAAACCCCGGTGACCAGATAAGCAATGTAATTGCTGATGCCGCGGTTAGCCTTGAACAAGACCCCGAAAATCAGGTAGTACACACCCGAGTTGAGCAGCGGCGTCAGCACCTGCC
>Ga0335081_10013126_pt1 | contig 13398 bp, 13 predicted proteins | sample Lox_Sample_35_FD_206713 | JGI IMG/M metagenome (GOLD analysis project Ga0335081, IMG submission 206713) | Soil microbial communities from Loxahatchee National Wildlife Refuge, Florida, United States - Lox_Sample_3.5 | ecosystem: Environmental > Terrestrial > Soil > Wetlands | place: USA...
GGGTTCGAGGTGGTCGCCAAGCCCGAGAGCTTCTTGGTCGATTCGAAGCATCACCTCGAACCGGGCGAGGAGGCCAGGGCCGAAGAATGGGGCAAACGGCTCGCGGCGAGCGTTGTGTCGAGCGGCGCCACCGATGCGGACCGTCCGGGACGACCACGCGCGTCCGAGGAAACGTGATGGCTGAGGTCATGATCGCCACTCGGGGTGAGCTGCCGTCCTACCTGGCGACACCTGAGGGCGAGGGCCCCTGGCCGGGTGTCGTCGTGATCCACGACGCATCGGGGATGAGCCAGGATCTGCGTAACCAGGCTGACTGGCTCGCGGGCGAAGGGTACCTCGCCGTGGCGCCAGACCTCTTCCATGGGAGAGGGAGGGTGGCCTGCATGATCTCGGTCATGCGCGACGTGCGCGCCGGACGGGGAAGGTCATTTGACGAGATCGAGGCGGCACGCGCCTGGCTGGAGGCCCGGGAGGACTGCACGGGCAGGATCGGCGTGATCGGCTACTGCATGGGAGGCGGGTTCGCCTTGCTGCTCGCGGCCGATCGCGGGTTTACGGTCTCGAGCGTCAACTACGGCACCGCCCCGAAGGATGCCTACACGGCCAGCTTCCTAAGACGGGCGTGCCCGATCGTGGGCAGCTACGGCGGCAAGGATCGCGCACTGCGGGGGGCCGCCGATCGCCTCGACCGGGCATTGACGGCCATCGGAGTCGAACACGATGTCAAGGAGTACCCGGAGGCCGGGCACTCCTTCCTCAACGACCACGAAGGAGCCGGAGACAAGACGCCGCTCCCGTTCTCTGTCTTGGAGCCGGTGTTCGGAATCCTCTCGCCAGGATCGGGCTACCACGAGGAATCAGCGCGCGACGCACGCCGGCGCATCCTCGCGTTCTTCGAAGCGCACCTGAAGCCGTAGAGGCGACGAGACCGCCCGCTAGACGTTAGGGGTGGACGCAGCGAAGTCCGGGCAGCCGGCAGCGCAGACACCTGCTCCCGCGATGTCTCGAGCATTCGACCGCTGCTCGCGGCCGACCTCCCTTGCGCGGCAAGCGTGGCTCTGGCGCCACCCCTTGCGGCTGACCGACGGGTCGGTCTCGAAGCTGGCGACGAGGAGGGGCGTCTCGACGAGCGCGCCGAGACCCGTGTTCGTGTTCGTGTTCGCGCAGGTATGCCTGCCGGAGGTGGCTTGCGCGGTTCCATCGGGTCCGGTTGCGGCAGCGACGTCAGCGCTATCGCCGTCAACCTCGCGGCTTCTTCTCGTGAAGCAGAGGGCTGCGGGTTCCGGCGCGCGTGAATCGCGGGCGCGGGAAGGGAACTGCGCGCGCCGTGGGGTTGGCGCGACGGCTGCAATTGCGGGAGACTCGAGCGCCGCCGGCGGGCTATTTGGAGTGCGTCGTGCTGAGGCACCCGTCACCTTCTTGCGCGGTGCTGGCGATGGTTGACCGCGGTTGCGTATCTGGCACGGAGGAAGGAGCCGGATGCTCCGCGCGGAGCTGGATGAGTCCCGTTCCCGCCTCGGGGTGCAGTCGGTTCGTCGCGCCCGGCAACGACGCACGGGCTGATCGCGATGCTGGCGAGGGGACCAGAGCGGCGGGGACGAAACCGCAGGCCTTTCTTCGCGCGGGCGATCCAGCTACGCGCGACGTTCCGAGCCGCGGCGAGCCGGTCTCACCGAGGCGAGGTTAGATGCGCCGGCGCCGTCGTCCGGGTGTGACGGCTGCGGCGACGACGGCGGTTTTCGCAACTGGCGCGGGGCCGGGCGTGACGGCTTTGGCCACGACCGCGGTCTTGGCTACGGGTGCTCGGATGACGCCGACTCGTCCTCGGCGTGCTGGTCTGAGGGGCATGGTCAGTCTCCTTGGGTTGCGAGTGCTTCGTCGGCTTCGATGGCGGCGATGATCGCCTGGATGGGGATCCGTCCGTTGGCGATCAGTTGGCCGCCTGAGCGCCGTGCTGCTGATGCGAATGGCGCTGCCCACAGGTTCTCCCAGATCAGCACGCCGGCGGTGCTGCCGGGCTCCATCGCGGCAGCCAAGTGCTCGACGTCTTCCTCGGCCAATAGCTCGGCCAGCTGGGCCTCGAGCGCCCGTAGCTCTCCGAGCTCGCCGACGTCGGAGAGCTCCGCCGCGTCGACGGTGCCGTCCTCGTTCTTGGTGAGGATCACGGCGTCGATCACGCGGATGGTTCCGGAGTCGACCAGCTTGAGCAGCTCTTCTGTCATCTCACCGGTGAAGTTGCTGTGACCTGCCGGAAATTCGACGACGGCGTAGTCAACGGGACCAAGCTCGTCGAGAGACGCGGCTTGCGATGCGTCGAGGGCTGTGTCTGTCATTTCTTTCCTCTCGTTTGCGGTTAGAGCATCGGACTCGGGTTGCGCCGGTTGCGTTAGCGGCCGGTCTCGTATCGACGCCGGCGGTCTGGTGGGGGTGACTGCGTCAGTCGACGCTCGGCGGCCGATATCCCGGTACCTCACCTGCGGCTGGCGTGAGCCGCTTCGATGCGAGTTGATCCTCGAGCAGCTTCTGCATGTCGCGTTGTAGACGGCGTGAGGCGTCGGTGGCGTGGGTGGGGTGCGCGAGGTTGTGTTGCTCGAGCGGGTCGGCGGTGAGGTCGTAGAGCTCGTACTCGTCGGGTTCGGGTTCGGTCACGGTCGTGGTTTTGCGGCGGTGCAACCGTTCGTCGTGGTGGCCGGGGACGGTCCAGAATTGCTCGTTGTCGAAGTACCGGGAGAGCTTCACGAGGTGCGGTTCGCCCTCCAGGTCGACCTCGGCGATGACCGTCTCGACGTGGTTGGGCTGAGCGACGGTCGAGTAGATGCGGAGCTTCTTCGCCAGCTTTGTGACCGGGCTGGCGCCCGTCGCGGAGCCCTCGCTGATCTCGTCGTCGGTCATGAACAGCAGCGGCTCGGAGGGATGCTCCGCGCCGTGGAGGATGAGTGCCGAGAGGTCGCGGCCGACGAGCGGACGCGCGTCGGTGTGGTCGCGGGCGAGTTGTTCGCGCGCGGCCTCGGGGTCGATTCCGGCGAAGCCCATTAGCGTCGGGATGAGGTCGGCGTGGTTGGTCGGAAGGTCAACCTCGCGCGTGCCGCCGTTGATCATCGGGCCTGCGACGACGAACGGGACGTGGATGGACTCTTCGTAGGCGTTGTGCCATTTCTCGTGCATGCCTCCGTGGGCGCCGAGCATGTCGCCGTGGTCGGAGCTGAACACGACGATCGTGTTTTCGTAGCCTCCGCTTGCGCGCAGCGCGTCGAGTACACGGGCGATCTGGTCGTCGACGGTGTGCTGGCACTGATAGTGGAACTTGCGATGCGTCTCGATCCACGGCTGCGGAGCTCCGATCGTCTTCCACTCATCGACGTAGCTCTGCTGACAGGCCGGCTTGGTGGACAGGTCCTCGTCATGCGTCGGCGGCTTGGGGATGTCCGGCACCTGCGAGGGGTGGTAGCGCATGCCCTGCAGCAGCCCCACCACGCCGAAGTAAGAGCTGTCGTGCGGGTTCAAGAATGAGCACACCGTCAGCCATGGCTGCTCGCTGTCGTCGCCGTCGATTCGCTGCAGCAGCGTGATCGTCTCGTCCGCGGTGAAGACGTCCTTGAGCAGTCCGGTGTTGTGCTTGCCTAGACCGTGCGGCTCGGGTCCGACCCATTCAGAGAATCCGAATGGATCCAAGAGGTCGGCCTTCAGATACGCGGCGATGTTCTCCTCGTTTGGGTTGCCGTCGTCGTCGATCGAGAGCAGGTAGCCCTCGCCGCTGGGATCGGGGAGCGCCACGTGCGCGGCGTGCCACTTTCCCTTGAAGAACGTTCGATAGCCCCCGGCGCGGAACCAATCGCCCATCGTCGGGACGGTGTCCGGGGCCAGCCAGAACATGTCGTTGCTGTCCACGGCCTTCCCTAGCCCGTCGGTCTGGCTGACGCCGTGCAGCGACGGATATTGCCCCGTGAGCAGCGATGCCCGGCTTGGGGCGCACGCCGTCGCCATCGAATAGTGCTTCGTAAAGGTGATGCCGGTGTCGCGGAGGGTGCGCTCGGCGGCGAATTCGTCGTGGCGCCACTGCCGCAGTCCCTCCGGCTCGTAGGGGGTGGGGAACCGTTGCTGGTCGGTGAGGATGACCAGGATGTTCGGACGCTTCGGCAGCTCGCTCATTTGATCCTCGCTCTGTGAATGCCCCGCAGGTGGAGGCTCATATGGGCCGCACGTGCGATGCTGGCTGGGCCAACCGGTTCGCGAGCGTGCCGGCGAACGCGCGTCCCTCGTCAAGTTGAGCGTCGGTGAGATTCGTGGGCGGGATCGGCACTCCGAAGTAGCGCGCGCGGTACGTGCCGCTGCCGAGGTAGCTGATCAGCGACATCAGCGAGCGGATCTGGCCGCCCGCGTACGCGAAATGAATGCCGTCAACGTACTCGCCGCCGCCCTTGATGCCCAGCTTCCTGACCGTGCGGGGATTTCCGCCCCAGTAGCGGCGACAGACGACAACGTCGGTAAAACGCGCGCCCTCCAGCAAGGCACGCGTCGTCGGACTCTTGAGGAACGACCGGATCGGCAAGCTGGTCGTCAGCCACCACGTCGGCGAGACCACGCAGACCAGGTCATAGCCACCCGCCCGAGCTTCCGGCGCGATTTGGATCTCGCCCGTCTTGCGCAGCAGCTGCGCTGGCAGCATCCGAAGGACGCCCCAGAACGCGTTGTCCATCGGAAACCGCGAGAACCGCGGGGCGTAGCGTTCATCGACAAGTTCGATCGCGGACTGCGTCACCTCACAGCCCTGCTCCCGAAACCCATCAGCCATCGCGTCAGACATGGCCCGCGACTGCTGGGTGTAGGTGTAGTGCACGAGCAACACCCGCGCGCTCGCCTCTCCGACCCCCGGACCAGGGCGAGCGGCGTGGTTCGCGGATGGTGGATCAGGCGTGGTCGCAGAAGACATCGCGGTCCTCGATGGCCCGTTGAGGCTGTGTGGTGCGTACTCGTCGTAGGCGAGCAAGAATCCGTGTTGCCTTGGCGACCATGCGCCTACGCCCCCCGCTCGCGGCCGCGCGCGCCGCGGCGCGCTGGGTGGGGGCGATCAGGGCGCCGACGATCCACAGGATGGGGAGGAAGAATCCGATCCAGAACATCCAGTAGTGCCCTTTTCGAAAGGTGGCCAGGCCCAGGAAGAGCCAGCACGCGATGTAGACGATGCCCAGCAGAATCCAGAGAAAAGTCATGTCGGCCCCTTCGAATTTGCGCCAGGGTCGTAGCTGAGCCTGGCTGATGGTGTATGCGACGGCGCGTCAGCCCGTGCGTCCTCGCTATCGAGCGGGTTGAGGCTGTGCACGGTGAGCCCGAGGCCTGCGATCCGATCGAGCAGCCCGTGGAGGTGCGACGGGTCGACGATCGGCCCCACGATGTCCGTCCTGCCGTCGTGGGCGTAGACGGTCATGCCGTCGAAGGCGGATGCGTAACGCGGCCCGAGCTCTCCTTCGACGACGACGCGGTAGCGGTGCGCGAACATTCGAGTCTCAGCATGCCCCACCGTCGCCGCGCTTTGGGCGGTCACGGCCCGGGATCACCCGGGTGATTCGGTCCGCGTTAGCAGACCAAGTGCTTCTCCGCGAGCGACCGCCTCCGCCCGGGATGTCGCACCCAGCTTGCGGTACAGCTCGCGGTTGTGGGTCTTGACCGTGTTCAGCGAGATAAACAGCCGCTCGCCGATCTCCCGCCGCGAGAGCCCGGTGGCGAGGCACCGGAGCACCGCGAGCTCGGCATCGCTGGGGTTCGCGGTGACGCGTCCGTTTCCGATATCGGCTTTGGCCGCGGCGAGGTCCTGCTCGACACTGGCCGCGATCGCCGGGAGACGCCCCGGATCGGGGAACTCCGCGATCATCGCGCGAGCTCGTTTGAGGTCGCCGGCGGCGGGCGCCAAACGTGACCGTGCGAGCCGGACTTGTGCGAGTACGAGGAGGGCGTGGGCGTGTCCGACAGTAGGGTGGCTCGAGCGTCGCAGGCGCTCGCCGTGCAGCGCTTCTCGCTCGGCCTCGTCGAGGCGTCCCGTGGCGGCGTACGCCAGCGCCAGCGCGAGGTGCGGCAGCGACGCTACCCAAGCGTCCCCCTCGAACTGCCGGCGAGCGAAGCCGATTGCCTCACGGGCAAATCGCTCGGCGCTGTCGTTTCGCCCTTGCTCGGCGTCGACCAGCGCGGCCAACCCCAGGCTGCCGACGTAGCCCTCTGGGACATCGGGAGCGTCAAGCCTTTCGATCGCCTGCACCGCGATCCGGCGCGACTGATCGAGGTCGCCGGCGAAGAACAATGCCTGCGAAAGGGTCGCCAGGGCACCCACGCTGAGGACAGCCGCGCCCACGCGAGCCGCGGCGACCGCACGGCGAGCGTGCTCGGCAGCGGCGGCCACGTCCCCCCGCTCGATCACCTGCGCGCGGGTGAGTTCCACCACCGCCTCGACGTACGGCGACCACGCCTTCGGGCGCTCCCGGCGCGAACGTTCGGACACCGCAAGCAGCCGCCGGACCTCCACCTCCGGACGGCCGAGCAGAGCTGCCGCGGCGGCTCCGGCGGCCGGCAGCAGAGGATGCTCGACGAGCAGCTCGCCGGGCAGCCGGCGCACCCAGCCAAGGAACTGACCGGCCCGGCCGCCCCTGATGAACGCAAGGTGGGTTTCGAGGAGCAGCTCAGCCATGGTCTCGGCGTCGCCTGCGGCGCACGCGTGCTCGATCGCCTCCTCGACCAGCTCGTGCGCCCGACACCAGTCCGCCGCGCGCCGACGTAGCTCACGCGCGGCGTCGCGCCCGAGGTCCAGCTGAAGAAGCTCGCCGAACAGGTGGTGATACCGGTACCACTCCGCACGAGCGTCGAGAGCGACCAGGAACATGTTCGAGCGGGCCAGCTCCGCGAGCACCGCGGCCGAGTCCTCGCGGCCGAGGACCGCGTCGCACAGCTCCGGGGTAAAGCGTCCCAGCACCGAGGTCTGCACCAGGAAGTCCCGGGTCTGCGCCGGGAGCGCCGCCAGAACCTCGGCGGTCAGGTAGTCGCCGATATGCCGAGCGCTACCGGCGAACGCCCGCACCCCCTCGTCGGGGTCATCGAGGTCGCGAAGCCACAACGCCGCCAGGTACAGGCCCGCGGGCCAGCCCTCGGTCCGCTCGACCAGCAAACCGATGCTTTCGTCAGACAGCTCGACGCCCTCACGAACGAACAGCTCACGGGCCTCGTCCGCTGTAAAGGCCAGGTCTTGCGCGCGGACCTCTATCAGCGCCCTGCCGGCGCGCAGTTTCGCGAGCCCGAGCGCAGGGTCTGACCGGGTCGACACAACCACGCGCGCCCCGGGCGGCAGCCGTTCGATCGCGTGCCCGATAGAACCTAGCGACGCCTCGCTTCTCACCGCGTGAAGGTCGTCGAGCACGATCGTCACCGGACGCCCGTAGGCCACCAGGCCGTTCATCAGCTCGTCTACAGCAGTCTCGACCTGTGCACCACGGACGCCAAGGCGCCTGAGCGCCCGCGCTCCGAGACCCTGACCGAGCCGGTCAACGGCCGTCGCCAGGTGCATCCACAACCGCACCGGATCGTCGTCGGCGGGGTCAAGCGTCAACCAGATGACGGGCTCCGCGCGCTCGATACACCACGACCGCACCAGCGTCGTCTTGCCGTAACCGACCCCCGCGTCGAGCACCGTCAGGACCGAAGCGCCGTGGTCATCGAGCATCTCGAGCAAGCGCGTCCGGCGCAGCATCCCCGCGTGCACCCGCGGCAGCATCAGCTTCGGCTCGATCACCCGCAGCCTCTGACCGGCGGCCTGCACCGTCTGGGAACTCACTCGCTACCCCGCCCCGGGCTGGCGATTACGACCCGGCTGAAAGCCAACGCCTCGACGCGCCCGACGTCGCTCGCCGGAGACGCGATTGAGCGATCCGTCGACTTCAGCGCGGGCTCGCGGCGTAGATCAGCGATCTGCGGTCCGTCCAAGAGGAAGACTTTCTCGGCCAAGCGACCGACCCGGATCCCGCGAACTCCAGCTGTGCGGCCAACCCGTGACCGCGAGCTCGTTTCGCGCTAAATATGCAACCCCCAGCGCGATCAATGACCGCCCATCGGGAACCGCTGTGCCCAGTACCCTAGCGCCCTGCCGCTACCGGGTACTCAGTAGTTTTCCGCCGGGCTCCACCGGTCCACGCAGGCGGCCGACGAGAAACATCCTTGTCGAGCAGGGGACCGGCACCGAGCCGGTCCACGACAGCATCAATCACCCGGGTGAACGTCTCTCCGGATCGACCACACGCAAGCTACTTGCCGTGAAGATCTTCGAGACGAGGGACCGGGGGCATCGGCGGAGACGCAGAATCGGTGATCCGCATCCCGCAGTGGAGCGAACGTGGCCAAACCCGAAATTGCCAAGCGAATCGATGGACAGCTAGCCATCGCGGTGAGGGCAGCGCACCACCCGATCGCTGGGCCGCGCGGAGAGCGTGAGGCGCCAAGCGAGCGCCGCCGGCTGCGATCGCTGGTGATGTCGATCAGCGACTCCGAACCGATGCAGACGCGACGGCCACCACGAGCGCCTGCCGCTGTCGCCACTGCTAACGATCGGCGGCGGCTGGAGCGTGATCTCCATGACGGGGTCCAGAACGAGCTGGTGGCGCTGATCGTCAAGCTCGCGCACGCTCAGCAGGATCCCGAGACCCCACCCGCGCTCGCGGAGATGCTCGCCGGGATGGAAGCTCGTGCCCAAGCGGCGCTCGACTCGGTACGCAACATCGCACGCGGGATCTACCCTCCGCTGCTCGCCGACTTCGGCCTCGCACGAGCGTTGCGCGCGCAGGCGAGGCGCGCAACCGTCGACGTGCGCGTGATGGGCGGCGCGCCTCGCGGCACCGAAGCAGCCGAGGAGGCCGTTTACTTCGCCTGCTCGGAGGCGATCCAGAACGCGGCAAAATACGCCGGTCGCGCGGCTCAGGTCACGCTCCGGCTGCGACACGAGCACGGGTCGTTGGCCGTGCGCATCGCAGACGACGGCCGGGGGTTCGATCCACCTCACACCCCCGAAGGCGCCGGCCTGCAGAACATCCGCGATCGCATCGAGGACCTCGGCGGCACGTTCGCGATCGGCTCGAGCCGCGGACAGGGCACTGTTCTGACCATCTTGCTCCCGTGGCCGGCGGCCGACGATGGAGAGCGATGAGCCAGGTCATCCTCCTGTCGCTGACCGCTTCGCTTAACCCGACGCTTATCGCCGCGACGACCGTGATGCTCATCCTTCCCAGCGCGAAAAAACTGATGCTGGGCTATCTCCTCGGCGCGTATATGACGAGCATCACGCTGGGACTGGTGATCGTGTTCTCGCTGTCGAACTCGAGCGCGAGCAACACCACTCAGCACACGATCAGCCCCGCGGTCGACATCGGACTGGGAACGATCGCCTTGATGGTTGCGTTCGTTCTCTACACCGGCCGTGCCGAACGCCTGAAGGAGCGCAGACAAGCACGCAAAGCGGACAAGCCGGACAAGGGACCGCCGCGCTGGCAGCGGGAGCTGAGCAAAGGGTCGCCGAGAACAACCTTTGTCATCGGCGCGCTGCTCTCGCTGCCCGGCGCCTCATACCTGGCCGGTCTCCACGAGATCCACAAGCTCAAATACTCGACCACCACGACCGTGCTGCTCGTGGTCGGCTTCAACCTAGTGATGCTGTGGCTGCTCGAGGTCCCCCTGGCGTCATTCCTCGTCGCCCCCGACTGGACACCGCGCGCGATCGAGCGCGCCCGACTGTGGGTGAGCCGGCATGCCCACATGTTTGCCATCAGAGGATTCACCGCGGTGGGGGCACTGCTGGTCATCAAGGGCGTAATCGGGCTCGTCAGCTAAGAGATGCCCGCAGTCAAACCCCTACGCACGAAGTACGTACGACATCCCCGGTCATCACCCAATCCAGTGGAGAGCGCTACGGCGAGCGTGCTTTGGAAGCTGTCCGCGATGAACCGTGAGGAAATGGTCCCGATTCCAGCCGGCTCCTTCATGATGGGCTCTGCCGAGTTCTACGCCGAAGAAGGACCCCTGCGCGAGGTGGAAATCGAGTCCTTCGCAATCGACCGCGGACCTGTCACGGTTGCTCAGTTCGCCAGCTTCATCGAGAAGACGGGATACCTCACCGTTGCCGAGCGCCCGCCCGACCCCGACGATTACCCCGACGCCGACCCGTCCCTCCTCGTCGAAGGATCGGCGGTTTTCCAGCCCACCTCGCGGCCGGTGCCCCTGAACGACCCGAGCCGCTGGTGGGCGTATGTGCCGGGCGCCAACTGGCGCCACCCCTGGGGCCCCGGCACGGACAACACCAACCGCCAAGATCACCCAGTGACGCACATTGCCTACGAGGATGCCGAGTCCTATGCGAAGTGGGTCGGGAAGGAGCTGCCCAGCGAAGCCGAATGGGAGTACGCGGCGCGAGGCGGCCTCGATGGCGGGGTCTTCGCGTGGGGCGATGAGGCGCATCCCGGCGGGCTGCTCATGGCGAACTTCTGGCAGGGCGACTTTCCGTGGCGCAACACCGGGGCAAGAGGGTGGCGCGGCACCACACCGGTCGGGCTATTCCCCGCCAACGGCTATGGCCTTTATGACATGACCGGGAACGTGTGGGAGTGGACTAGCGACTACTACTCGCCCCGTGGCGCAGGTGCGGAGAAAGGCGAGAGCCCCTGCTGTACGCTGCCGCGCAATCCGCGGATCCAAAGCCCGTCCGCGAGCTATGACCACGGCCTCCCGGGCGCGCACATCCCGCGAAGGGTGATAAAGGGCGGCTCGCACCTGTGCGCGCCGAGCTACTGCCTACGCTACCGACCCGCGGCACGCCAACCCGGGGCGATCGACACCTCGACCAGCCACATCGGCTTCCGCTGCATCGAGCCATAGGCCCTCACCGGACCATCGGCCGCAGGTCGGCTCGTACGTCGTTAGCCCCGTTCTCGCTTGGTTCCCGTCAGCCGATCCGCTCGGCCAACTCGACGATGATCTCCTCCGACCCGCGGACGTAGCAGAGCCGGTACCTGTCCTCATAGCGCCCCGGCTCGCCGACGAGTTCCGCGCCACAGGGTCGCAGGGCCGGCGAGGACCGCGTCAATGTCTTCGCCAGCGACTTCGACGTGGCTGGATCCCCGGGGCACTGGCCCGCGCGTGCCGGCTCTCGCCCTGCCGTAAACGCAACCGAGTAGCGAGTCCCAGGCGCTGTCCCTCGCTCGCCCGTGCGCCAGGCGCCGGGACCTACGCCTCGGCGCACAAGCGAGCGCAACACCGACCGACCTGGATCCGGCGGAGCTTCATGCGCATCGCGGGGGAACTCGAGACAGTGCCCCCGAGCGCTCGCAGACTTCTTGGTGGCGATCGCGTCAAAGCGGCAGTTCACGCCTGATCCACGGCTGGTGGACCGCCGTGACGATGCGGCAGCGCTGGTGACCGACCGCTTCGGCGGAGACCTCCTTTGTCGCTCCGACGAGCATCTCGCCACCGCTGGCGACGGCCTCCCTATGCGCGGATAGCAAGACGCGCGCTGCTTGTCGGTGTGCATGGCCGGGCGCACTTGCGCGGGCGATTAGACGGCGCTGCATGGTGATGAGCCGTCGCTGAGCTTGATCAGCTACTGCTGCGTGAAGGTGGCCGCGCGATCCGAGAGCGGGGCGAGATGATGACCCGCGTCCCGTGCCGTGGAGACAGCGTCACGTTGCGTCGGGTGGGACGTTCGGCATCAGCGCTGGCGGCTTGGAGTGCGCGGGTTCGCAGCACACAGCGGATCACCACGCGCATCTCCATCTCGGCGAACGTGGCTCCGAGACAGCGGCGCACGCCGCCGCCGAAGGGGATCCAGCCGTATGTCGACGGTGGCTTGTCAACAAAGCGTTCCGGTCGAAACGCGAGCGGCTCGGGATACAGGTCCGGTCGGGTGTGCGTCAGCCAGATCGCCGGGGTGACGTCCGTGCCGGGCGCGAGCACAAACCCGTCCGCGCGAAGCTCCGAGGCGATTCTTCGACCCGCGAGCGGCACGACCGGGCGGATGCGTAGCGATTCCGAGATCACCGCTCGAAGGTATTCATCGCCATCGCCTTGGTCGACCTCTGCGTTCAGGCGCGTCAGCGCGGCTGGGTTTCGCAGCAGCAGGTCGAAGGTCCACGCCAGCGCCGTGGCGGTCGTCTCGTGGCCCGCGACCAGCAGCGTCATCAGCTGATCGCGCAACTCGCGATCGTCCATCGCGCTGCCATCCTCAAACCGCGCCAGTATCAACAGCGAAAGGACGTCCGGGCGACCAGACAGCGCGCGGTCGCGCCGCCGCTCAGCGATCTCGGCAAACAGCTCGGTATCGATCTCGTCGGTCAGCGCGCGCAGCGCCGGGACCGGGCCCGCGTCCCGGATGCGTCGCGTCAGCATCCGGAGTTGCATGCTCATCGACGTCGCGTCGAGCAGCTGTGGCACAAGCCGGCGCAGGCGTTCCAGCCGCTCCGCATCGGAGACGCCAAAGACCGCTTTGAGGATCACCTCGAGCGTCGCTCGCTGCATGTGGGGATGCAGCGCGAACGGTCGACCCAACGGGCAGCGCTCGAGCTCGCGCTCGGCGACCTCGGCGACGAGATCCTCATAGGCACGGATTCGCTCGCCGTGGAACGCTGGCAGCATTAACCTTCGCCGCTGAAGGTGCTCTGCGCCCTCCTGGAGCAGGATCGAGCGACCTCCGACCAGGGGACGCAGCGCGAACGTACGACCCGGCGGCAGTCCATTCTCACGCTCGGAGTACAAGGCGCGGACCGCAACCGGATCGCTGACGATCACCAGCGGCGTCCGCATTCCGACGAACCGCACGCTGAACGTGTCACCAAAGCGCCGCCGGCACGACTCTAGGAGCGCGATCGGGCGCATCAGCCACCTCGCAGTCTGGAACACCGGCTCCTCGCTCGGCCCCTTAGGTAACGCTGTCACTCCCACCGAATCGGTCATCAGCCGAGCCGAACAGTAGTCCACGCCAAACGCCCACGCAGCTCGCCGGCCCGTCCACCACGCCCGTCGGCGAGATGAACGGAGCCATAGCCATCTGCACCCGCCCCGGCTCCGACGAAGGAAGGACTCCGATTCGGGTGGCGTGCGGTCGCGTAACCGGCGCGCGGCGCCCCACCTCGTCAGGAGCCACAACCACGGCGGTCGGCTGGTCCGGACGCTCGACCGCTGCTCGCCCAGGCATTGAAGCTTGAGTCGACCGAGAACTCACTACTCGTTCGGACGAGGCGGGGAAGAGCGCCGCGACCACGACGAGCTGGTGCTGGTTGCTCCCGACCACAGCGGAAGTCCTGCTCAACCGGCCAACACTTGTTGTGCTGCCGGCGCCTCGATTGTGCGACTTCTACAACCTGACGGCTTGCCGGCCCGATCGCA
>Ga0335081_10013128_pt1 | contig 13397 bp, 11 predicted proteins | sample Lox_Sample_35_FD_206713 | JGI IMG/M metagenome (GOLD analysis project Ga0335081, IMG submission 206713) | Soil microbial communities from Loxahatchee National Wildlife Refuge, Florida, United States - Lox_Sample_3.5 | ecosystem: Environmental > Terrestrial > Soil > Wetlands | place: USA...
GCGGGCAGGCGGCGCAGTTCTCATGATCGAAATACGCGGAATGGTCCGCAGCCGTGCTGGCGCCGCGCTCCGCGATGGCTTCGCCAGCCTTGGACTCTGCGCCACTCACAAGGGCGGAAGATGGAAGCAGACCAGGATCGCACCTACGAGTTCTGCGGAGCTGCACTATGCCATCACCGACGAGCAGGGAACGAGTCGCTTCGCTGATGCCCTGGCTGCGTTCGTTCGCCACGGCGCGAGCGCCCGGAGGCAAGGCAGGTCATGATTCTCCTGCGGTGCATCGGACTCCCGAACGTTTGGTCGCATTCAGCGATGCCGTCTTCGCTATCGCGATTACCCTGCTCGTCCTGGAGATCAAGCTCCCAGTGGACTACACGAATCTGCGGTAACCCCGGAGCTCGAAGCGATGCGTAATGCAGTATTTACTGCCCTGGAAATCCGCGACGGACCAGCTCCGTGATCCAGCCGTCGACCAGGGCTACCGCCTGCGCCTCGCTGCCGCACGCCCGGGCCAGCATCCGGCCTGCCAGGTTCGCGACAATGAACGAGAAGAACAGCCCATCAAGATCCGCCTCGGAAGCGCGTGAGAATCCGTCCGGTATAGCTGTCAGTGCCGTGCGTGCGTACTCCGCACCAGATAAGGACCAAAGCTCTTTGTAAGGATTCTTTCTTGGGCTTTACTGGTGTGATGTTCGTTGCTGAGGAGGAGTGCCTGGATGTCGTGGCGCCGCTGGGGAAGGTAGGCGCCACGCTGGACCGGGCCGTGTTGCAACGGGTGGCCACTGCGACGTTCCAGGCGTTCCTCCGGTGCGTTGCCGATGCGGTCGTGCACCCGGCCGGTGCTCCTGCGCCCGGGCGGGAAGGCCAGGGCCTGTCCTGGTGTCGGCCTCCCGCACCGGAGATGCCTTAGCGGCGGACCTTCCCGTTTCGGGGATCGGGCGGACTGTCCGGTAATGGCCGCTGCTGGGAGGATGGGCCCGGCCCGTAGTCTTTGCCCTGGTGCCCTGCTGCTGGTCAGAGTGGCATAATCCCGTGCAGCGGGAAGACCGCGTTGCGGGTGGCCATGATGGCCCGGTCGACCGGGTCTGATGGGCTGTAGCCGGACTCGAACGGCTCGAACTCAGCGGGTGCCCCCTCGGTCATGCACTCCGGTGCGGCCAGGCCGGTGCGCTGCGCCACGTAGTCCCGCCACGGGGCCGGAGTCTGGGCCTGCGGGTCGATCGGCTGGCCGGCGGCCTCGGCGAGCAGATGCGTCCAGGTCCGTGGCACCACCTGGACCAGGTCATATCCGCCGCCGCCGGTCAGCAGCCAGCGCCCGCCGGCCAGGTCATGGGCGAGCGCGTGGATCGCGGCGTGGGCGGCGCGCTGGGCGTCGATGCTCACCTCCAGGTGGGCCAGCGGATCCAGCCGGTGGGTGTCGGCGCCGTGCTGGCTGACCAGGATCTGCGGCCCGAACTGCGCCAGCAGCGGCGGGACGATCGCATGGAACGCGCGCAGCCAGCTGGCATCGCCGGTCCGGGCGGGCAGCGCGACATTGACCGCGGACCCCTCGGCGGCAGGGCCGCCGGTCTCGGCGGGCAGGCCGGTGAACGGGAACAGGGTCGCCGGGTGCTGGTGCATGCTGATCGTCAGCACCCGCGGGTCCGCGTAGAACGCGGCCTGGACCCCGTCGCCGTGGTGGGCGTCGATGTCGACGTAGGCGATCCGCTCGGCGCCGTGGCCCAGCAGCCAGGCGATCGCGACCGAGACGTCGTTGTAGACGCAGAATCCGCTGGCGTGCGCGGCCATCGCGTGGTGCATGCCACCCACGATGCTGGCGCCGTGCTGGGCCTGGCCGGACCAGACCGCGCGGGCCGCGGCCAGGGTCGCCCCGGCCACCAGCGCCGAGGCCTCGTGCATGCCGGGGAAGGCCGGGTTGTCCTCGGTGCCCAGCCCGAACATCCGCGCGGCCCGCAACTGGGCCTCGGCCAGGCCGTCGCGGGCATCGGGGTGCTCGGCCCAGCGGCTTATCGCCTCCACCGCCGAGGTATACCGCGCCTCGTGCACCAGCTGCAGGTCCGCATCGGTGGCGGGAGCGGGGGCGGCCAGGGTGACGCCGGGCTGGGCCCACAGCCCGAACTCGTGCGCGAGCCGCATCGTCAGCTCGACCCGCACCGGCGCCATCGGATGCTCCGGCCCGAAGTGGTAATCAACCAGCCGCTCGTCCCAGGCCACGTGCACGGTGCAGGTCATCTGCCGCCACCTTTCTGCAGCCGCGGTGATCGGTTACCGCGGCGCCCTGACGGGAACGTGCCAGGCAAACCGGGTCGAGCCCGGGCCAGGCTCGATGTCCATGCCAATCCCGGCCTGGGCGGCCTTGTCCCGGAGACCGTCGATCCCGGACGGGGCCGTTATCCCGGCCGCCCCGGCCAGCGGCCGGGCTTCGACCACCGCGGTATAGGAGGCACCGCCGGCGGTGATCTCGATGCGAGTCGCGGCGAACTGCTCGCCGATCAGGCCCAGGGCGTCCCGCAGCAGCTCCACGAACCCGGCTCTGGCGTCCGGAGGCAGCGCGCCGTCGACCGGCCCGCTGAAGCTCAGTTCGGGGGCCAGGTGCAGCTCCTCACACAGCCGCAGGATCTCCGCCCGCAGCCCGCGGCCTTCCCGGCGATGTTCCAGGCCATAGACCGTGTCCCTGAGGATCAGCACCGCGTGGTCAAGGTCAGCGACGCTCTCCTCGATCTGGCGGCGCACGTGCTGGTTGGTCGTCCGCATCGCCGCGCTTTGCAGGCTCAGCCCCGCGGCAAAGATCCGCTGGATGACCTTGTCCTGCAGGTCCCCGGCGATACGGTCCCGGTCTTCGGAAATGCTGACCTCACGCAGACGGTCCTGCAGCTGGGCTGCCTGCTCCCGCGCCCGGCGGATGCGGTCCCGCAGCCCGTGCGTGGCCACGGACAGTACCGCGCCGAGCGCCGCCCACAAGATCACCCGCCGGGCGATCACCGCGTCCGGGACGGCAACCGGCGCCAGCGAGATGACCACCTCCACGGCCACGATCGCGGCCACCACGCACGCCGACTCCCACAGCTGGCCGAACAGCGCGGTCCAGATCAGCGGGACCAAGATCACGATGCCCACGCCCGAGGTCGTGCCCTCGGCCAGGATCAGGCCCAGGACCGAGCCGGCATAGGCCAGCGGCACCAGCACTGGCATCCATCCCGGCAGCCGCGACCACGGCAACAGGAACGCAGCCGCCACCGCCGCCAGCAGCACCACGCTGGCCGCCGCCGCCCCCGTCGATGCCGGGCCCGGCGGCAACGTCAGGCTTGCCTCCGCCAGCACCGCGATCGCGGCGAACGGCCCGACCCGGGCCAGCAGGCCAGGTCCCCGGAACGGGTAACCGGCCGGACGGGCACCGGCAGGCGACGCGCCGACGGTCAGCTCGGAATCGGAAGCCGAGATCATGCGCGAATTCCTCCGGCCAGCAGGCCCTCGCTACCAGGATGAGGACCGGTGCGCCGCCAAGCCCGGCGAAACCGGCCGCGCCGTCACAGAGCGGGATGGGGATTAATTGGTACATAGCGATCGTAACCGCGTGTTCTTCCGCCGCCTAGACATGCCGACGCACAGTCGGCCCCGCGTGATCTCTCCGTGATCTCTGCGGCCCGTGCGGAGCTGACCGCGGACCCTCCGGCGAGCAGGGCCGCCGGCCTGGGTCAGGGCCGGTGAACGCGCACCTCGGCCGCAAGAAAGAGCGCCTTCGAGCAGCGGGCGCCCGGCCGAGCGAATACTGACCCCGGCGTGGCATCGCCGCCAGAGGGTCAAATTCGGGCGCCGTTGACAGCGCGTTGGCCGGGACTTACGTCCCTGTTTGCCTGGTCTTTGCTGTGGCATACTCGCTGCCTGTTCCTGGCTCGTTCGGAGACAGCCAGGCGGCAACACCGCCAAGGAGCCCGGCCGGACATCGGCCGGAACGCTCAGCAAGTCAGTCTGTCAACACATCAGGCCGTTGTAGCACGCTGCTCTTCTCGGGAGGAGAAGGTGACCGGAAATACCGACCGCGCCGGAGGACGGATTGTGGTTGGCGTGCATGGCACCACGGCGTCGGCCGCTGCCGTCCGTTGGGCGACCCGGGAGGCGCTGTTGCGGCAGGCCAGCGTGCATCTCGTCTTTGCCGATGACCGCGACCGCCGCCGCCGCGCGCCGTATGCGGGCGGGTGGAACGCGCCGTGGCCAGTGGAGGACGATACTGCCGCGATGGTGCTGCTCGCCGCGGAGCAGCAGGCGAGCCAGGCCTTGCCGCCGACTCGCGTGTCAGCTGAACGAGCCGCCGGTTCACCGGCCCGGGTGTTGATCGCCCGGTCGGCTGGCGCTGAGATGCTCGTCCTCGGCAGCGCTTACCAGCCAGGCTGGTCCGCGAGCGATACGTGGCCCCCGATGGGGCCGGTAACCCGGGCATGCCTGCAAGGCGCGGCATGCCCCGTGGTAGTTGCGGCCCCGCACCTGGCCTGCAAACCTGACGTGTAAGGCGCGCCGCCCGCCAGAGTCCCGGGTCAGTACAGGAGACTGACACACGCGCACGCAGCAGCAACGGGGGTTACCCGGCATGGGCTCTAGGAGCAATCTAATTCACGGTTGCAGCGAGTGCCTTCCGTGCGATGACCTGTGCCATTGTTGCAGCTAGAACGTACGGTGCACGGGGACCGTACTTCATGTAAGCGACTGGTCGGCGCTTATTTACGCGCTGGTCAGGGCATGCTGCAGGGTCGCCACCGGGATGTCCTGTAGGGCGCTCATCTCACTTACTGAGGGAAGCGGCTCGCCGACGGACAGCAGCCCGGACCGGATCGCGTCTCCAATAGCGTCGGCCAATTGCTGCCAGGCAAGCTGGTCGATGGCGGGATCCACGGTGAGGATCGGCACGTTCCGGTGCTCTGTGAACCGCTCACCGGTGCACGCAGGATCGCCGCAGCGCTTCAGCTGAGCGTAGAGCAGGTCGAGCAGCGGCCCGCGAATCTTGCGGACCTGGAGGTGCCCTAGAGCCGGCTCGATCACTCGGCGGATGTAGACCTCGTTCGCCTTCCGCGTGGACAGGTCAACCACCACCTACGCCTGATTCCCGCACGCCTCGGCCAACAGGCCTCGGCCTGCAACCCGAATTGCAGCCTTCGGATAGGCGGTACCGGACTGCCGCCGGGCTGGGGGTGGCGCCGGTAGGCTCTGGCTGTGGTCGAGCACCGGCAAGAATTCCAGCGTGAGCTGGAGGCCATCGAGGCCAAGGTCACCGGCCTGTTTACGATGGTGGCTGAGGACCTGCCCGTGGCAACCCGCGCGCTGCTGAGCGGTGACAGCGAGGTGCCCGGGGTGCTGGCCGAGCGGGAGCAGTTTATCGACGCCCTGTACCGGGAGATCGACAACCTGGCCAGCCGGGAGATCCTGTTGCAGGCGCCGGTGGCGGCGGACTTGCGCTTCTTGCTGTCGGTGCTGCGTGTCGTGCCCGAGCTCGAGCGTTCCCACGACCTGGTGGTCCAGATCGCGGCGCAGGCCAATCGCATTCCCGGTGATGGCCTGTCGCCGGGGAGCCGGAGGCTGGTCGAGCGGATGGGGAATCTGGCGTGGGGCATGTGGCGCCAGGTCGCGGATTCCTGGCGGCACCGGGATCGTTCGGTCGCGCTGGCGCTGGTCGAGCGTCATGACGAGATGAACGAGTTGCACGCCAACCTCGTCGCAGAGCTCGCCTCGGGACGCATGACGCTACCGGTGTCGATGGAGATGACGCTGGTGGCCCGCTTCTACCAGCGTCTGGGGGACCATGCCGTCAACATCGCCCGGCGGGTGATCTATCTCGCCGGATCTGCGACCGGCTAGCCGGCTGGTCTCGGTCCGGAACTGGGTTCGGCCATGCCAGCAGAGCTGTGCCGGACGATGTGGGCTCCACAGCAGGCTTTAATGATTCAGTATCGGCGGGCCAGACCAGAGGATCTACGGTTTCCCCGGCGGGTTTCATCGAAGCGATGGCGCGAACCGCTCAAGGGGAAATACTGGCGCGTCTACCCGCCAGTGCCAGGTGAACTGCTCAGGCTCGAGCTGCGGATGGCACTCACGAGTACGGGTCACGTGTGGGTGAGGCTGCTGTTCTCGGCGGCGAGATGGAGGAAGGCCACGGCCTGGCCGAAAGTCTCCCCGGCGGGCCGGCCGGCCAGTTGCGCCTGGTAGGCCTGGTACCGCGCCAGTTCCCACTCTCGCGCGCCCGGCGTCAGTGACGTGAGCGCGGGCTCGCGCACCGGTTTCCAGGTCCAGGCGGCGATGCAGGAGGTGGTGGCGCCGGGACCGGGGTCGAGCGGTTGGATGAAGTCCTCGGGGTCGGCGTCGTAGCCCATCCGGTTGCGGACGAACCGCAGCCCGGCGAAGGTGTCCTCGATCACCCGCCGCCGGGCGGGGGGCTGGCGGGACAGGATGTTGCCGTAGCGGTCGGGGTGGTAGCGCATGAGGGTGGCGTCGACCATGGTGACCCACCACACGGCCTCGCTGATCGCCGCGAAGCCGTGGGCCCGGTCCCAGGTGCCGGCCCGCAGCAGCCGGTCGGTGCTCTCCCGCATGGCGGTGAGGGACCAGTCAAGCGCGCCGGTCTCGGCGGTGGGGTCGCTCGCGTGGTGGCGATTCCACGCGACCCGCGGGTACCGCGGGCAGCGGCACGAGCGGCGGGTGAGGCAGTGGCGGACATGAAGGCCAGGGACCTGGTGACGGCGCTGGACGAGGCCTCGCTGAGCAGGTTCCACATGCGGGCGGTGCTGGCCTCGGGAATGGGGTTCTTCACCGACGCCTACGACCTGTTCGTCATCGGCATCGCCTCGGCGCTGATCACCAAGGACTGGCACCTGAGCTCGGGGCAGCTGGCCGTGCTGAACAGCACCATGCTGGGGGCCGCGTTCGTGGGCGCGCTGGTGTTCGGGCGCTACGCTGACGTGGTCGGCCGCAAGCGGGTGTACTGGCTGGTGGCCGCGATCATGATCGCCGGGGCGCTGGGATCGGCGCTGTCCGGGTCGTTCTGGGTCCTGATCGGGTTCCGCTTCCTGCTCGGCTTCGGCGTCGGCGGCGACTACCCGGTCAGCGCGGTCATGGTGAGCGAGTACGCCAACCGCAAGGACCGCGGCAAGCTCGTCGGGATGGTGTTCGGCACCCAGGCGCTCGGCCTCATCACCGGGCCGCTGATCGCGCTGGCCCTGCTCGGCTCCGGCGCCAGCGACGACACGGTCTGGCGGGTCCTGCTGGCGCTGGGCGCGGTGCCCGCCGCCGCCGTGATCTACCTGCGCTGCCGGATGCCCGAATCCCCGCGCTACCAGGCCCAGGTGCAAGGACGAGCCGGGGCGGCCAGCCCGGTACCGGGTCTCGCCGGCGCGCCGCTCACCGGCGACGCCCCCGCGCCCCAGCTGGGGCTGCGGGCCTTCCTGACCAGCCGCCGGTGGCTGATCACGCTGGCCGGGACCGCGGGCTGCTGGTTCCGGCTCGACTACGCCTACTACGGCAACACCATCTCCACCCCGCAGATCCTCGGCCTGATCTCACCGCACGCCTCCACCATGACCAAGATCGCCCTGCAGCTGGCGATCTTCGTGGTCGCCGCGGTCCCCGGCTACATACTGGCCATCGCCCGGCTGGACAAGATGGGCCACCGGCGGCTGCAGCTGACCGGGTTCGCCATGATGGCGCTGTGCTTCGCGGTAATCGCGGCGGTGCCCGGCATGACCACCGCGGTGGTCCCGTTCCTGCTGGTCTACGGGGTGAGCTACTTCTTCACCGAGTTCGGCCCGAACATGACCACGTTCGTGATGCCCAGCGAGCTGTATCCCGTCAACATGCGCACGACCGGGCACGGGATCTCGGCCGGCATCGGCAAGCTGGGCGCCTTCATCGGGGTCTTCCTGTTCCCGGTGCTGAACAGCTCGCTCGGCCTGCGAGGCACGCTGATGCTCACCGCCGGGGTCGCCGTGCTCGGCTTCGCGCTCACCCTCGTCCTGCCCGAACCCGCCGGGCGCAGCCTGGAAGACATCGCCGCCAGCAGCATGCCCGGCCCGGCCGCCCGCGCGCTGCCGGTAGCCGACGAGGCCCCCGCGGCCTGACCACACCGCAAGTCCGGCATCCGGCACCGCCTGCCCCCTATACAGTCACCTGCATGGCATCGCGTCCTGAGTTCCCGGCGGTCAGCTTGAGGAACGCCGCAGTCAGGCTGAAGGTCTCCCCGATGGTGCGGCCCGCCAGGTGGGCCTGATAGGCCTGGTATCGCGTCGCCTCCCAGGCCTGCCCGCGCGGCGGGAGCGACGTGAGTACCGGTTCAGGTGCCGGCTTCCATGTCCAGCCGGTGACAGGTCCCAGGGCTGCTGCCGCACCGCGGCGGCCGGGCCCGGTGAACTCGGCGCCACTGCAAGGCGCACTCCCCGGCGTCCGGGTCACCCACATGCTCGCGGTTCCATGCGACCCGGCAGGGAGCACCGCAGAACCGGGCGTGCTCACGGCGCGGCACGAACGAGGTGCCGCACTGCTCGCAGTTCCGCAGATCAGCCATCACCTTCGTGCCCCCCCGCAGGAACGCTAGCCCGGAACTCCCGCTGACAAGACCGATCATCATCGTCCCCCGTGTGCCCGGCCCGCCTCCCGGGCCAGCCGGAGTCACCATAACGGGCCCAGGTGAACGCCGGATGAAGTGCCCTGCACTGGCCGGTCGCCGCATGCCGCGACGCTCACAGCGTCGGCATTTCCAGAAGACGGGGCGGCGCGGCGGTCAGGGCGGAGCCCGGTACGCTTTGACTGTGGCCGGGCATCGACAGGAGTTCGACCGGGAGTTGGAGGCCATCGAGGCCAGGGTCATCGAACTGTTCGCCATGATCGCCGAAGACCTGCCCCAGGCGACCCAGGCCCTGCTGACAGGGAACAACGAGGCACTCGGCATCCTGACCGAACGTCAGCGGGCCATCCACAGCCTCTACCCCCAAATCGAGAAACTCGCCAGCCGGGAGATCTTGCTGCACGCGCCCGTCGCGTCAGACCTGCGCTTCTTGCTCTCGGTGCTGCAGATCCTGCCCGACCTCGAACGCTCCCACCACTCAGTCGTCGAGATCGCCGGCCGGGCCAGCCGCAGCCTCAGCGAAGACCTCTCACCTCGCTGCCGGGAGATCATCGAGCGAATGGGGAACCTGATAGCCGGCATGTGGCGCCAGGCGGCAGACTCCTGGTGCCAGCGGGATCACACCGCAGTGCTCGCACTGAACGAGCGTGACGACGAGATGGGCGACCTGCACGCTAGCCTGATCGCGGAACTAGCCTCAGGCCGGATGACACTGCCCGTGACCATGGACATGACCCTGGTGGCATGCTTCTACCAGCGCCTAGGCGATCACGCCGTCAACATCGCCCGCCGGGTTACCTACCTTGCCGGATCTGACACCGGCAAGCCGTCTGACAGATGAAGCGGTCGCCAGGCTCGCGACGGGCTCGCATCTGCTGCAGTGCATAGCGCTCTCCGAAGTAGTTGCCGCAGCAGCGGCCCGGCACTTCCGGCATGCGCTCGGCGCTGACGGCACCCGGCTGATCGTCGACCGGTGGGCCGCCGCCATCGGCGCCAAGCGGACCGTCCGGTGGTCCATCGGGTCCGGGACGGTCGCCGGGGCGAGGTCATCACCCCGTTCGGATCATCCCGAACGGAGGCGGTTCACGCTTTTCCCGTGGTGTCATCGTGGACCCAGGCGGCCCCGGTGTGCTCGCCATCGCGCTACCGGCTCCTGCTAAACGGGACTGAGCCACAGGTGCACTGCGAATCCGAGCCCGGCCAGCGCGACCACGATGCGGAGAAGGTTTTGCGGTATTCGCCGTGCCAGCGGAGGGCCGACCCTGCTACCAGCCAGGAACCCGAGCGCCAGCGGCACCACCGCTGCCCAGCGCACGGGCCCGTACAAGACGAAGACGACCGAGCAGGCGATATCGGCCACCCCCAGCAGCACATTCTTGACAGCATTAGCGTGCGTGAGCTGCGTCTCGACAGTCAGCATCAGCACGGCGAGGGTCATCACCCCGGCCCCGGCACCCCAGTAGCCGTCGTAAACCCACACCGCGAGCAGTCCGCAATGCGCCAGGAACCTGCCGCTCGTCCTGGAGTGTTTTCCCTGCTCCGCAGCGACCCGTGGCTGGACGAGCAAGGCAACCGCCGCGAGGGCCACCAGGAATGGCACGATCCGGTCGAACACTCCCGCCGGAGTGACCAGCAGCAGCACAGCTCCGGCGATGCCGCCGATTACGGCCATCGGCGCCAAGCGCAGCAGCCGCCGCCCTTGCCCGCCTGGTTCTGGCCGGGAGCCGAACGCCGACCCGGGCAAGCACGCGATGACGGCAATAGCGTTCGTCACGTTAGCAGGGAGCGCCGGAATGCCAACCGCCAGCAGCGCCGGATAGGAGATCAGCGAGGCCGTACCACCGGCCGAGCCCACTGCGCCAGCGAGGGCTCCGGCACCCAGCAGCACCGCGGCAGCACCGATCGAGATCCCCGCCAAGAATGAAACGCCTCCCCCGTCGATGCGTTCCGCTCGTCGCGGCATCATAGCCGCCTCGATGGCGGGCGCCGGGCACATGGAAGCACCATTATCGATGCTGTCAAGTTGAGGTGCCGCTGCGACGGGTTCCGGTCACGACGCTCGGTTACGGTCATACGCTGTCGTCTGCCGTCCGCGTGGACCGGTTCGTGGACCGGCGCCCTGAATAATTCCAGCGCCGCGAGTGCCGTCGGTGCGATAACCCGTGCCATCGGTGCAGCTAGCGCGCACGGGGCATAAGGCCGCAATTCTCATAAGCGGCTGGCCGATGCCCACGATGGTCAGTGCTGGCGCTGGTGCGTCTCCTGCCGCAAATTACTACTAATTCCTGGGCTACGGATCCGGCGGTCAGCTGGGCGAGGTAGGCGGCAGCTCGCCGGTCGACTTCGGACACCGGGTCGGCGTAGTGCCGCAGGGTGGTGGCGCCGCCGCTGCCGTGGCCGAGGCGCGCCGCGGTGTTGCGCAGGTCGAACCGCGCCGCGAGCAGCTGGCTGGCCGTGTAGTGACGCAGGCCCTTGATGTTGAGCTTGACACCGGCAGCGGCCGCCAGGTCGCTGGCCTTGTGCGTGGCCCAGTCGGGATTCCACGGGTTCGCGCCCATCGGATTGTTGGAGAATACGTAGGCGTCCTCGGGCAGCTCCAGGCCCACGCCGCCGAGCTTGGCGCGGATCGCGTCCAGGTGCTCGCGGATCATCGCGCAGGTAACTGGGTCGATGGCCAGGTACCGATCCTGGTGGGTCTTGGTGTCCTTCCGGACTCGGCGACCGCCCACCACGACATAGTTGAAGCCGATGTGGAGGATGCCCTTGTCCAGGTCGACGTCTCGGATCTGGAGCGCGCACAGCTCGCCACGCCGGGCGCCGGTAATTGCGACCAGCCATAGGTAAAGCGCCAGTACTGGGTGCGCCTTACGGCCCTCCGCGATCACCTTGGCGACGTCCTCAGGTGTGGTGGCGGGCAGCGGTCGTCGGGTGACGGTCGGCGGCTTGGCAGACTCAGCCGGGTTCCAGGCGATCCACTCCCAGCGCTTCGCCGTCACGAAGGCGCCGGACAAGATGCTGTGGACGTTCCGGATCGTCTTCGCCGTCATCGGCTTGCACACGTGCGGCTGGCATCCGGCGCGCTTGCAGTCATGCTCGTGGTCGCGCGGAGCCCGGCCGGATCTTCTGTCTGTCGCTGCGTCACCGGCTACGACCGCGGTCCGGCCCTGGCGGACGACGACAAGTCCCTCGTCGGCCAGAACCGCCAGGGCGTGCTGCAGGGTCGCGACCGGGACGTCCTGCAGGGCGCTCATCTCCCGGACCGAAGGCAGCGGCTCGCCCGCGGCGAGCATCCCAGACCGGGTCGCGTCCCCGATCGCCTCCGCCACCTGCTGCCAGACAGGTTGACGACTACGGGGGTCAACAGCGAGGTGCGGTACGTTCCGGTGCTCGATGAACCGATTCCCGGTACACCCGGGATCGCTGCACCGCCTCAGCTGCGCGTACAGAAGGTCGAGCAGGGGTCCGCGGATCTTTCGGACCTGCAGGTGCCCGAGAGCGGGCTTGATCACCCGCCAGACGTAGACCTCGTTCGCCTTCCTGGTCGACAGGTCCCAGTCGGCGACCTCGGTGTATCTGTCCATCAGCTGCGCCACGGTGGCGTCCGTCTCAGGCTGGCGGCCAGCCGCGGCCTGCTCGAGCAGCCTGCCGAGCTCGATCTGCGCGGCCCGTTCGGTCTTACAGGTCTTCCGCAGGCGTATCTGCCGACCCGTCAGCGGATCAGTCCCGGCGTAGACACTTACGCGGAACGAACCGCCGGGGAGCTGCTGAATGTAACCGCCTGTGGCCTTGGCCATGACAGTACGATAACCCGGCTAGGCGTATCCGTGCCACAATCCGTGCCACGCCTAACCATCTGCGCGACATGTTTTGGCTGGTGGGGCGCCAGGGGGTCGAACCCTGAACCAATGGGTTAAAAGCCCACTGCTCTGCCATTGAGCTAACGCCCCGACGCGCCGGGTGAGATGACGCTTAGAGACGAAGCGTACCGACTTCCCGGCCCGGTCGTGTGGTTGAGGCTAGCGGTATGCGGAGATGCCGGTGAGCGCCTGGCCGATGGCCAGCGTGTGGATCTCCTCGGTTCCCTCGTAAGTCAGCACGGCCTCCAGGTTGTTCGCGTGCCTGATCGGGGAGTACTCCAGCGTCACGCCACTGGCCCCGAGGACCGTCCGGGCCTGCCTGGCGATGTCGATAGCCGCTCGTACGTTGGTCATCTTGGCCATGCTGACCTGTACCGGGGTGGCCGAGCCCGCCTCCTTGAGTCGGCCGACGTGCAACGCGAGCAGCTGGGAGCGGTACAGGTCCGCCGCCATCCAGCTGAGTTTGGCCTGCGTCAGCTGGAAAGACGCGATGGGCTTGCCGAACTGCTCGCGGGTCGTGGCGTAGTCGATCGCGCTCTCCAGGCAGGTCCGCGCCGCGCCGGTGACTCCCCAGGCGATGCCGAACCTGGCCTCCGTCAGGCATGACAGCGGGCCCTTGAGCCCGGTGACGCCGGGAAGCGCGGCGTCGGCGGGCAAGCGGACGTCATCCAGGTGCAGTTCGGACGTGATGGACGCCCGCAGCGAAAGCTTCTTGTGGATGTCCCGGGCGGTCAAACCGGCTGTGCCGCGGGGAACGAGGAATCCGCGGATGCCGTCCTCGGTGTCCGCCCAGACCACGGCGATGTCGGCGATGCTGCCGTTGGTGATCCACATCTTGGTACCGGAGAGCACCCAGTCGGATCCGTCCTTTCGGGCGAACGTCCGCATGCTGCCCGGATCGGAACCATGATCGGGCTCGGTGAGGCCGAAGCAGCCGA
>Ga0335081_10013129_pt1 | contig 13395 bp, 9 predicted proteins | sample Lox_Sample_35_FD_206713 | JGI IMG/M metagenome (GOLD analysis project Ga0335081, IMG submission 206713) | Soil microbial communities from Loxahatchee National Wildlife Refuge, Florida, United States - Lox_Sample_3.5 | ecosystem: Environmental > Terrestrial > Soil > Wetlands | place: USA: Florida...
CGCCGTCCATCGGGACGGCGCTGGCGAAGCCGACCGTGCGGACTCCGGGAATCGCGGCGATCTGGTCGGCGATACTGTTCTGTGTTCGGGTAACCAGCAGCGGGTTGGGAATCAACATATCGGGTATCGAGATGCGCATCGTCTGCACGTTCGCCCCACTTGAGAATCCCGGTTCGACCGTGCGGAGCGCCGCAAAGGTGCGGATCATCAGAGTTGCACTTACCAACAGCACGAGCGCCATGGCCACCTGCGCGACAACCAATGCGTTGCGCAAGCGCTGACGTGCACGACCGGTCGTTGCTGTTCGGTTGGCGTCACCGATCATTTTCGAACTGCCCGCACGCGCCTGCCTCCACACAGAGATGGATCCAAAGAACAAACCCGAGAAGACCGAAAGCAGGAATGTGAACCCGAGAGAGCGCGCGTCGAGCGAAATCTCGCTCAAACGCGGCAAATCGGCGGGGCCGGCAGCGACCAGAAGCTGCAACCCGGCATAGGCAACCCCAACTGCGAGCGTGCCGCCTGTAAGACTAACCATGACGCTTTCGACCAGCAACTGGCGGGCGATCCGTCCACGGCCTGCGCCCAGCGCGGCGCGGATGGACAGTTCCAGTTGACGCGATTCCGCGCGCACAAGCATAAGGTTCGCAATGTTCGTGCAGGCAATGAGCAAGACCACTCCAACGATGCTCATGACCACCCACAGCACGCTGCTGATGTTCCCAATGACCTGCTGTTTCAGGGAATGGAAGTTCGGGGTGATCCTCCAGCGCTCGTAATAGTGCGGATTCGTCCCCGGGCCATTGGACCAGGAATCCATCCAGACCGGAATCAAGCGCGCGATGTCTGCATTTGCTTGCGCCAACAAGGCGCCGGGCTTGAGACGTGCGATGCCGTCGTAACCGAAGGGAGCGAGCTTCTGATGGACGCGATCCACACCCATCGGAATCAGAAGGTCGAAATCCTGATCGACCATGCGGAAGCCGCGAGGCATCACCCCGACGACCTCGCGCGGCTGCGCGTCCACCTGCACGATCCGGCCGACAACGCCAGGATCTCCTCCAAACCGGCGCTGCCAATATCCGTAGCTCAGCAGGACCGTTTTGCTACCGCGCGGATCTTGATCGGCGTGGGAAAACCAGCGGCCTAGCAGCGGAGGAACCTCAAGGGTCTCGAGGATGCCATCGCTGATCAATTCGGTGCGGACCTCCTCAGGCCGTGCGACACCTGTTACATTCGCCCTGCCTGAAGTCCATATGCCCATCGACCGAAAGGTCTGGTTGTGATCAGAGAACGTGATGTACATCGAAGGCGAAAGCTGAAGTCCAGTCGAAGAATTCGCCATTCCTCCGGCACCCGGTGCATCGAGCCGCAGCGAGATGAGGTGATCCGATTCCGGATAAGGGAGGGGATGCAGCAACACACGATTCACCACGTTGAAGACCGCAGAATTGGCCCCGATACCCAGAGCCAGCGTTAAAACCGCGATCGCTGTGAAGCCGGGATTCTTGCGAAATTGGCGGAGGGCAAAGCGACAATCGGCAAATACGGAATGAAGCCAATTGCCAATCTGTACTTCGTGAACTTGTTCTTTCACCTGGTCCAGGCCGCCCAATTCGATCCGCGCTGCACGTTGTGCTTCTTCCGAAGACATGCCTCCTCGAATGTTTTCGTCGGTGAGCATCTCGAGATGAGAGCGCACTTCCTCATCGAGGTCGTTTTCGACCCGCTGAGAGAAAATGAGATTCCGGAAAAAACTTCGCACCTTCGATGCAATGGGCACGGCGAGCACCTCACTATGACGCTTCCAAAGCCCGAGCAATTGCCCAGGAGATGCGTCCCCAGCGTTTGGTTTCCACGTCGAGTTGCTTCTGGCCTGCTTTCGTCAAACGGTAGTATTTCGCGCGGCGGTTGTTCTCTGAATCACCCCAAAAAGCCGAAATCCAGCCTTCTTCCTCCATCCGGTGGAGAGCTGGGAAGAGCGAACCGGGTTTGACAATAAATGTCCCGCCAGTGATCTGCCGGATTCTCCGTGAGATTGCCAGCCCATGTTGCTCGCCGGCAAGCAGCGATCTAAGGATGAGTAAGTCCAGCGTCCCTTGCAGTAGGGTTGTCGGTTTCGAGTTCAAGCAGCTCTCCTATCGGCAGTCTATATGAATAATACCGACGTACATATAGACTGTCAATAGGAGCTACATCTGACTCAACCACAGGCATGTTTACCGGAGAGACCACAGCATCCCATGACGGTGTAATTGCTACCGAGTCTCTCATGGGAACATATACAGTGGCCTCGAACTGCACTGGCACGGGTACGCCCGCGGGAGGCAGCCCCTTCTCCATTGTGGTCATACCAACAGGGTTTTTGGCCGCTCACCTTTTTTCGGAGGGATTCGCCGTGAAGCAGGGCTCCGCGACCTGCACCAATGCCGGAGTTAAGGGTCGATTTGGGTTTGCAACAACCGGCGTCTTCCTCGCAGGAGCGCCGGCCACGGGAGCGGTTTCGGTTCCGCCTTGAATAGCCGCCCGCAGTGACTGCAACGGGACGAGAAGTCCGGCTTCTCGATTCCCGGTCGTCATTGAGCGACATCACAAGTCTGCCGGATTGGCCGACCCAACCTAAGGGGAAAAGTGCCGGCAGAGCCCTGCGAAGAATCAAGACGCCACATGATCAATTCCAAGAGTCCTTCGACGCTCAGGCCGCAATTGAGAAGCTCGATCATCTGGTCGATCGTGAATCCGGCCTGTTGGCCCGCCATGGCCAGCTTGTTGATCGCGTTCACTTGTGTTTGTGTCGGCATGGTGCACCGAGAATTGCGGAGAGAATCGCACAGGCTTGGAGGTCGGTCTATGATCGCAATCACAGGCGAGAGAGGATCAACGCACAACCATGAGTTGCTTTACTAGAGACGGAGTTGATGAAGATAGTGGGATTTTGCTTCCAATTCTGATTCGCAAAAGACAGGAAATCTTATCTAAGTGGGAGCGGGGCCGTACGATTCGGACCGGCTTACGCTGCGGGTGCCTCGTCGACTTAGGGCGCGGGACTTTCACGTGCTCCACGGATCGGGAAGGAACCTACTCAATCACGTACGACGAACGAGCCGCTGAGATTTGGACAGTTCTGGGCGATCTTGAGCACCTCATGATGCAGAAATCCTCATTCCATCGCGCGACCTGGATATGATGCGTCACAAAAACTGCCTGTAGTAATTTTCAATACCTTTTGCGAGCCACTTCGTTCAGAGACTCCTCGCGTGTTGTGGCTCACGCCAGTGCGTGATCAAGCTCACAGACTGAGTCTGTCTTCTATGGAATATATTTACGCACGTTCGCAGCCGGATCTTTGGCCAGCAAAAAGTCAAGGGGGTAGTCGCTCGAAAAAGGATAGGTTCGATTAATTCTCGATCGAATTATGGTCTGACCACAAGATTGTCCGCTGGCTGGAGGGCTCCGTTGACTCCCAATCTCGCCATCATCATTGAAGGGAAAAAGTTCATGTGGGATGGTCGTGTCTTCGACACGCGCGAACAGAGCGTGCAGCAGGCCCAAGCATATCGGAAAGACAATTTTGAAACGCAGACAGTCGAGCAGGATGGGAAATTTCTTGTTTATAGCAGAAGAGTTTCCAAGGAACTCGTCGTGACCACGACTTAGCGGCCGCGTCAGAAAGGGAATGTGCCAAATGGCGGTTAGGGCCTTCCCGATTCAAAGCGAACCCACGCTGTTGGCCGATATTCGGCAGTATGGGAAATTCGACACGACAGGATGCTATCAGTGTGGCAGTTGCACTTTGTCTTGTGAACTGGTCTCCGATTCAGCCACCTTCCCCCGAAAAAGCATCCGGCTCGCTCTGTTGGGACTCCGGCTTCCGCTCATGTGCGGACTCGATCCGTGGATCTGTCACGACTGCGGCGATTGCTCCCTGATTTGCCCTCGCCAGGCAGAGCCCCGGATCTCGATGATTACGCTGCGCCGCTTCCTCACAGCGCATTATGACTGGACGGGAATTGCCTCCAAATTGCTTCGATCCAAGGCGTGGTATCTGGGCTCGCTGATCTCAGTCGCAGTTCTGACGCTGGGGTTAATCGTCGGTTATCACTTGTGGTATGTGGGCATCGCTGCGAAGGACTTCACCACCACGCCTTTCGGCCTGAACCACATGTTTCCTCTCATCACGTACTACACCCTGGTCGTGGTTCTTCTGCCCTTGTTGCTTTTGCTCTCGCGGGTGTTACGTATTTGGCGATTCACTATGGGCGGGCAGAGCATTGGCTGGTCGACATATCTGCGAGAAGCCTGGGTCTACATCTACGAATCAGTCGCTCAGCCGCTGCTGCGGAAGTGCCCCGAGCACCGGCGATGGTTGGGGCATGAGTTTCTCGCAGCGGGGACCGTGCTGATGCTATTCATCAAAGTTTTCGGTCTGCGCTGGTTCCAGACGGACAACATTTATGCCCTCTATAACCCGCAGCGCTGGATCGGCTACTTTGGTGCGTGCTTCATTCTTTACGGAATCGGAACCATCCTTGTGGGCCGCTGGCGGGCGAAAAAAGAAATCTATAAGGAGACTCACTTTCATGACTTGGTGTTTCCGATCCTTATCACACTGACGGTCCTGAGCGGCCTGACGGCGCACATTTTGCGCTATGCAGGTTTTGCTCTTGGTTGCCATTACGCCTACGCGTTGCACGTCATCATCGCCACTCCCATGCTCGTGATTGAGATGTCGTTCGGCAAGTGGTCCCACATGGTCTATCGTCCGCTCGCCTTGTACTTTCTCGCGGTCAAAGATCGAGCTGCCCAAAGGGTGCCCGCCTTGGAGGCCGTTTCCCATGTCAGCTGACGAACGTAAAGCCAGGACTGTCGGTGCGGCCCTGGTCGTGGGCGCCGGGATTGGTGGCATGCAGGCCGCCCTAGACCTGGCCGGCGGCGGCATCAAGGTGTACCTCGCGGAACGGAAGCCAGCGATTGGCGGGGTAATGGCGCAACTCGATAAGACCTTCCCCACAAACGACTGCGCCATGTGCACGATGGCGCCACGACTGGTCGAGATTGGACGTCACAAAGACATTGAGATACTCACGTTGAGCGACGTCGAACGCGTCGAAGGGGAAGCAGGAAATTTCAAAATCACGCTGAAGCAGCATGCGCGCTTCATTGACGAGACCAAATGCACGGGCTGCGGTGCGTGCGTTACCGCCTGTCCGGTAACGCTTCCGTCGGAATTCGATCAGCGACTGGCCGACCGAAAAGCCATTTTTCGGCCATTTCCGCAAGCAGTTCCCAATGTGTTCAGCATCTCGCGGCGCGGCTCGGCTCCATGCCAGTCGGCATGCCCGATTCACCAGAATGGACAAGGGTATGTGACGCTGATCGCGCAAGGGCGGTTTGAAGAGGCTCTCCAAGTCATCTTGCGGGACAATCCGCTCCCCTCAATCTGCGGCCGAATTTGCACACATCCTTGCGCCGCCGTATGCACACGAGCCGGGGTGGATGAGCCCTTGAATCTTCCCGCCCTGAAACGCTTCATCACAGACTATTTCCCAAATTACAAACTACCGCAACCCACGGTCGCGGATCGTTTACAGCGGGTTGCGATCGTTGGCTCCGGTCCCGCCGGACTGGTCTGCGCCTACCAATTGCGGCAACTCGGTTATCGCCCGACCATATTCGAAGCCTTGCCCACCGCAGGCGGAATGCTTGCGGTCGGAATTCCGTCATTCCGGCTTCCGCGGCCAACGCTGAACGCCGAGTTGGATAGGCTTCGCGCCATCGGGATTGAAATCCTCGTGGACACGCGCGTAGGCCGCGCCATTACCTTTGACGAGCTGCGAAAGAGCTTTGCCGCCGTATTTATCGCCATTGGTGCACACATCGAACGCAGACTTGGTATTCCCGGCGAGGATGTGCCCGGTGTCATCGGGGGCGTGGAGTTCCTGCGCGGGGTCAATCTGGGGAAAAAAGGTTTCGAGAAGCCAGCGGCCCCGGGTCGTCATGTGCTTGTGATCGGCGGTGGCAACTCCGCTCTGGACGCAGCTCGCACGGCACTGCGCTGCGGCGCACTCGAAGTGACGATCCTCTATCGCCGCACCCGCGCCGAAATGCCTGCCGACCAGCGCGAAATCGAGGACGCCAAGCGCGAGGGGATCAAGTTAGCGTTTCTAACCATTCCGAAAGCATTCCGCGCGGGCGCTGACGGTCGCCTTGTTGCGCTCGAATGCCAAAAAATGAAGCTCGGTAAGCGCGACTCCAGCGGCCGGCCGGCACCCGAACCCATTCCCGGCTCCGAATTCGTGATTCCATGCGACGCCGCTATCGTGACAATCGGCCAGTCACCTGACGCGAGCACTCTAGGCGAACGCCTCGGGCTCGAGATTACAAAATGGGGAACACTCAAAGCTGATCCGCTTACGCTCGAAACCAGTCTGCCTGGCGTGTTTGCCGGCGGCGATTGCGTGACTGGTCCTGACGTTGTGATCAGTGCGCAGCTAGCCGGAAAGAAAGCGGCAAAATCCATCGATCGCTGGCTGAATCATCAAGACCTGCGCCAGGGACGCGAGTTGGAGGGTCCGTACCGCACCGAATACATCGTGGACACGACTGGAGTTTTGATGCAGCGCCAGATTGAGATGCAGGCGCTCGACCCGGAAACGCGCGGGAAGACTTTTGCCGAAGTTCATGTCGGATACACACCTGAAGAAGCCATCGCCGAGGCCAAGCGCTGTCTGGCGTGCGGCATCTGCTGCGATTGCCATCTGTGTGAGACCTCTTGCCAGGCTCATGCCATCGATTACACAGAAAAGGACCGGAACCGGGAGTTCAATGTGGGCGCCATCGTTCTCGCACCCGGCTATGAAACCTTTGATGCGCGCTTAAGCAAAGATCTGGGCTACGGCCGTTTCCCCAATGTACTCACCTCGCTTGAGTTTGAGCGGATCCTGTCGGCATCCGGCCCGTATGCCGGCCACATCGTGCGACCGCACGACCGCAACGTGCCAAAGCGTATCGCCTTCTTGCAATGCGTGGGATCGCGCGACTCCGAGCACGATTATTGCTCCTCGGTTTGCTGCATGTACGCGACCAAGGAAGCCATCATCGCGAAAGAGCATCTCGGGGAGGGACTGCAATGCGATATCTACTTTATGGACATGCGCGCGTTCAGCAAGGGTTTCGAGCAGTACTATCACCGCGCGAAGGATTTGGGGGTCCGCTACATCCGCTCACGCGTGCCCATCATTTCGGAAGTTCCCGGCTCTCGCAATCTAATTGTTAAGTATCTGGGTGAAGACGATAAGAAGCTCTCGGGGGAATACGATCTTGTTGTTCTCTCGGTCGGCATGCAGCCGCCGAAAGAAGTAAAAGCTCTGGCGGACCGCTTCGGAGTCGCGCTCAACGAATTCAGTTTTTGCAAAACTTCGGTCTTCGCGCCGGCGCAATCTTCGCGCGAAGGAATTTATGTTGCTGGCCCGTTTGCCGAACCCAAGGATATTCCCGAAACCGTCATGCAAGCTTCAGCGGCTGCCGCACAAGCGCTGTCACTTCTGCGCGACTCGCGTGGTGCGCTCATCCAGCCCAAAGTCTATCCGCCCGAAAGAGATGTGACCCAAGAAGATGCTCGCATCGGCGTTTTCGTCTGCCACTGCGGCACCAACATCGCGGGCGTAGTCAACGTTCCCGATGTAGTCGAATACGCGAAGACACTCCCCAAGGTCGTTTACGCCGAGAACGATCTGTACACCTGCTCGAACGATACGCAAGATCGAATCAAAGAAAAAATCACCGAGCATAATCTGACGCGAGTGGTGATTGCATCGTGCACGCCACGCACCCACGAACCGCTGTTCCGCAACACTATGGCCGAGGCCGGCCTCAATCCCTATCTCTTTGAGATGGCGAACATTCGCGACCAATGCTCTTGGGTTCACATGCATGAGCCCGAGCAAGCCACGAAGAAATCCAAAGACCTCGTCAGAATGGCCGTTGCCAAATCACGGCTACTCAAGCCGCTCCAGCGCCATCACTTGAAGATCGAGAAATCCGCTCTGGTGATCGGAGGCGGAATCTCTGGCATGACCGCGGCCTTGTCGCTCGCCCAGCAGGGATACGACGCATACCTGGTTGAAAAGGAAGGCGAACTCGGCGGACATCTGCGGCACGTTCACTACCTGCTGAACGGCGAAAATCCTCAGTCCGAACTGGCACGGATCACGAACGATATTGCGCGAAACAGTAAAGTGCATGTTTTCACCAATGCCTCGATCGAGAGCATTCAGGGCTCAATCGGCAACTTTAAGACTCGAATCTCGGCGAGCAAAGAAACGAGAGAGATCACACACGGCGTGGTGATCGTGGCCACCGGCGCGAAGCCATATCAGCCGCAAGAGTACTTGTACGGACAGGATGACAGAGTCATCACGCAACAGGAACTCGAAGCCCGCTTGGCCGGTGGTGGCGAATTTCTGAAACCAATCAGGAATGGAGAGGGATTCGGCAAGGGCAACAGAAATGGTCATGCAAAAACAATTGTCATGGTTCAGTGCGTGGGTTCGCGCGAGGCCGACCATCCTTATTGCTCGCGCATTTGCTGCTCCGACGCGATCAAGAACGCGCTACGGATCAAATCCCTCTCTCCTGAAACTCACGTTTACGTTCTCTATCGGGACATTCGAACCTACGGCTTCAAAGAGAGCTACTACACCAAAGCACGCCAGAAGGGAGTAGTTTTCGTCCGCTACGACGAACAACGCAAACCGGAAGTCTCGACGAATTCTCAAAGTCTCGATGTAAACGTCGTCGATCAAACGCTTGGAATCCCGTTCACCATTTCTGCCGATCTCGTGGTTCTCTCCGCCGGCATTCATCCGCACGAAGACAATCGTCGCATCGCCCAATTACTGAAAGTGCCGCTGAACAGCGAAGGCTTCTTTCTGGAAGCTCACATGAAGCTGCGACCTGTGGAGTTCATGACCGACGGCGTTTTCCTGTGCGGTCTCGCCCATTCACCGAAGACCCTGGAAGAATCGATCCTGCAGGCACAGGCAGCTTCAGCCCGCGCGGCCACGATACTAGCTCGAGACGTCATTGAACTCGAAGCCAACATTTCGCATGTCATCGAAGAAAAGTGCGATGGCTGTGCATACTGCGTCGATACCTGTCCCTACAAAGCCATTACGCTGCTGGAGTACATCTGGCAGGGTTCGGTCAAGAAAGTTGTGGAGACCAATCAAAGCGTCTGCAAAGGCTGCGGCTGTTGCCAGGCGACCTGTCCGAAGGAGGGCGTATTGATCGAAGGTTTCACGCTCGAGCAGATTCGCGCACAGATCGAAGCAGCCCTGGAGGTCGCGTAATGGAAGAGAGCAGTTTGCAGGCAAGTTCAGCCGTGGTAAGCCCTCCGGTTGAGACTTTTCAACCATTGATCATCGCCTTGTGCTGCAACTGGTGTTCTTATGCCGGTGCTGACCTTGCGGGTGTGTCACGCATTCAATATCCGCCGAGCATTCGCATGGTGCGCGTCATGTGCTCGGGAATGGTTCATCCCAATCTGGTGATCGAAGCTCTGACCAAGGGTGCGGATGGAGTTTTGATGTGCGGGTGTCATCCCGGTGATTGTCACTATCAGGAAGGAAATCTGAAAGCTGAAAAACGAGCGGAGGCGATTCGACTGATGTTGCCAGATTTTGGACTGGAAGAAGAACGGTTTCGGCTCGAGTGGGTGTCGGCGGCGGAGGGGCTACGGTTTGCGCAGGTGGTCCGAGAATTCACCGAGCAGGTCCAAAAGCTTGGGCCAAATCCATATAAGCAGTGAGTCCCCGGCGGAAAGGATCTTACTAACAAGCGGTCAACGGATTCCGAAACAAGCAACCAAATTTCACGTCTTCATGGAGGTGCAGAATGGCAGCAGCTGCCCGACTTGCCGAAGAGTGGTTCGCGATATGTGGGGGATGCGAAGTAACGATCCTCGACATTGGAGAACCGCTCATCGACGTTCTCAAGAAAGTAGAAATCGTCCACATGCCAGTCCTCATGGACCACAAACTCTTTGGCCAGACTGGTGAAAACAAGGAAATGGAAATCCCTTCGGCGGATGTCGGACTCATCTCCGGAGGCATCCGCTCGGAGGAACACAAGAAGCTGGCCGTAGAGATGCGCAAGAAATGCAAGATTCTCGTCTCGCTTGGCTCGTGTGCTTGCTTCGGCGGCATTCCCGCGTTGAACAACCTGTACACCACGGAAGAGGTGTTACAGAAGGTTTATCGCGATAGCGTAAGCACCGAGTCTAACGGACTTCCCCACGAAGAGCTCCCCGCGCTGACCGACCGCGTCTACGCCGTCCACGAGGTCGTGAAAGTGGACGCCTATCTTCCCGGCTGTCCCACTACTCCGGAGATGGTGGCCGGAGCGCTTACGTCAATTTTGGAAGGCAGGCCGCTGCCCGCGCTTTCTTCAAAGAGCGTGTGTGACGAGTGTCCGACCAAGCGCGAGAAGAAAGCGGTCTCCACTCTGAAACGCCGCTTCGAAGCTCCAGAATTCACTCCGGGAGCACCATTGAGCGAGATGCGCTGCCTGATGGAGCAAGGTTTTCTCTGCCTAGGCCCGGCAACTCGCGCCGGCTGCAGCGGCAGTGACGGGACGCCACGTTGCATTCGTGCTTACATGCCATGCGAGGGCTGCTTTGGGCCGCTCTCAGAGAAGGCCAATCCCATGGTCGACATGATGGGCGCGCTCTCCAGCATCGGACTGGATCCCAAGCAGATTCCAGATCGAGCCCCAACTTTCAATCGCTTTGCTGGCGCAGGCCGTCTGCGGCCGACGCCCCGGAGGTGAACATGGCACAGACATTGGTCATTCAACCGGTCACCCGCATTGAGGGCCACGCCAAGGTGACCATTCAGCTCAACGATGCCGGCAACGTGGACACGGCTCGGGTAAATGTGATCGAACTGCGCGGTTTTGAAAAATTCTGCCTCGGCCGCCCCGTCGAGGATTTGCCGCGCATCACACCGCGGATTTGTGGAGTGTGTCCGTGGTCTCACCACCTGGCTGCAGCCAAAGCGTGCGATGCGGTGTTCGGGGTTGATCCTCCGCCCGCTGGAAAAAAGTTACGCGAGCTCTGCAACAGCGTCGCGTACATGGAAGAGCACATCCTGCACTTCTATTTTCTGGCCGGAGCGGATTTCCTGCTGGGGCCGGATGCCGATTACTCCGTGCGGAACGTGATGGGCATCCTCAAAGCTGCGCCTGACGTCGCCACCCGCGTCGTTCGCATCCGGCACATGTGCGCGAGGATGCTGGAAATCCTCGCGGGCAAGGCAATTCATCCCCAGGCAGCGGTTCCCGGCGGATTCAGCAAACCACTCTCCGCGGCGGACCGCGATGGCTTGCGTAAGATGGCGGACGAAGCGCTGGAACTCGCTAAGTTCTCTATCGCGTTTGCCAAGGAGAAAATCTTCCCGACGTATCTGGACGTGGTGAAATCCCTCGGGGTGATTACGACCGGGTTCCTCGGTACTGTCAAAGGAGACGGCGCGCTCAATCTCTACGACGGCAAGCTTCGCCTCATGAAGCCGAACGGATCGTACGAAGACTTCCCGTATGATCGCTACACTGATTTCATCTCAGAGCACATCGAGTCATGGAGTTACCTGAAGTTCCCGTATGCAAAGAACTGGGGTGACGGTTTCGCCATGGATCTCGACAACCCGAAGGGCATTTATCGAGCCAATACTCTGGCGCGGATCAATGTCTGCGACTACATCGATACCCCCCTCGCCCAGAAGGAACTGGAGGAATTTCGGCAAAAGTTTGGCCGTCCCGCACAGCTCACTTTGCTCTATCACTGGGCGCGGCTAATTGAACTGCTCTACAACGCCGAGAACTCGATTCGCCTGCTGGATGATCCCGAGATCACTAGCACCGAAACGCGCGTGAAGGTGACTCCTCGCGCCGCTCGCGGCGTGGGTTGCACGGAAGCGCCGCGCGGCACACTCATTCATGATTACACGACCGATGCCGACGGCATGATCACGAACGCAAACCTGATTGTGGGCACGACCCACAATAACGCTCCTATCAACCTCTCGGTCACCCAAGCCGCCAAGAGTTTGATCCATGACGGCAAGTACGACCAGGGAGTGCTCAATAAGGTAGAGATGTCGATCCGCGCCTACGATCCTTGCTTGTCCTGCGCAACGCACCGGCTGGACGGCAAGTTCTCGGTCAAGCTCGACATTTTCGACGCAGAAGGCAAGTTGCTGGACACACTGGCGAACTGAAGGGAAGTGAGGAAAAAGATGCGGGAGATCGACGAACTCGGTCTCCCCGACTTTTGCCGCAAGTCGACGCTCGTGCTCGGCATCGGCAATATCTTGTTCGGGGACGATGGTTTCGGTTGCGCCGTGGTCGACCATCTAGAGAAGCACTGCGCCGTGCCCGAATTCGTCTGTCTCCTCGATGCCGGCACGAGTGTGCGCAAGCTGCTATTCACTCTCTGTCTGAGTCCGGTTCGTCCGAAGCGCTTGCTAATTTTCGACGCGGTTGATGTCGGCCGAGCTCCGGGCGAACTCTTCGAGCTGGATCCGTCCGACATCCCGCCAGTCAAGCTCGATGATTTTTCCATGCACCAGCTGCCAACCTCCAACCTGCTTCGCGAACTGCAAGAAACCTGCGGCGTCGAGGTGCGGGTGCTGGCGTGTCAAACCGGTCCGCTGCCCGACCAAATTTCTCCCGGATTGTCGACCGAATTGCAGGCTGCACTGCCTCGTGCTGCCGACTGGCTGTTGCAGGAGTATTTAGCCAGCAATCATCAAACACGCGGTCCGCTCTTCGAACCTTCGAATCAGGAATCGTCTCGCGTCTTTCCTTGAGTGGGGCTGGGCTAGCCGGCGTCACTCAATCGCTGAAACGGAGGGTCCTGGCATGAAAAGCGATAGGCTCTTTCAAGGTCTCAAGCGAATCTCCTCGATTGGTCGCCGCGTGATCTCCTTCGAGTCCCTGGAATGGATTACGAGCCGGGTTCCGGCAATTTGGGGCGCAACAAAGTTCCCGGCTTTGCGGCGAGCCTCCCATATACTAATCAGCACTGCTACGCTCCGCAGGCTGCAGCATATAGCGACGAACCGGGAGAGGCTAGAAAAGACCTCGACGGGAAACAGGCTGAGCATTCTGAGCACCTGGATTGCTTCGCTGATTGTTTGGCTCATCGTAGTCGGAGTGAGTTTGGCAATCGTGGCCGTCGCCCTTCTGTGCACCGAATAACTCCCTTTCCGCGAAGAGAGCCGCAGCGGCGGAGCCAAATGGTCATCGTCGTCATGAGCGAGTTGGAGCCCGACCGCTGCAGGGTCGGCAAGTTCCTCGCGGAATCCTTGGACTGGGAATTTGCCGAAATTAACAGCA
>Ga0335081_10013130_pt1 | contig 13394 bp, 16 predicted proteins | sample Lox_Sample_35_FD_206713 | JGI IMG/M metagenome (GOLD analysis project Ga0335081, IMG submission 206713) | Soil microbial communities from Loxahatchee National Wildlife Refuge, Florida, United States - Lox_Sample_3.5 | ecosystem: Environmental > Terrestrial > Soil > Wetlands | place: USA...
CAGACGACAGGTAGACTTGGGCGTCAGCCCAAGAAGCGACCATGCCGTCGTATTTGTTGGGCGAAGCCTGGGTCGCGATTACAAGGGCCTGCCTCTTTACCTTCTCGATGCCCTCCTCGACGGCGCCCAGCACCCGCCGCGCCTCCCTTTCTTCCAGCTCCGGCTCGTTGAATGTGCCGAGCATGTCACAGATCACCACCAGCCTGGTTCCGTAGTCCTCCACCGCCCGCACGAGGTGCTCAGAGACGAGGGCGGCGAGCTGGTAGAAGGTGAAGACACGACAGGAAGTCACGCGCCTCATGGCCACCGCTGGCTTGAGGCCCCTCAGCTTGGCGAAGGAGGAGAAGAGGTAGGGATCCGAGCGGTTCCCCCCGTCGATGAAAAGGACCGCTGAGTCGAGGCCTCCAGATTCAATCGGGAGTTGGGCCCTGAGCGTGGCCAGCTCGGTCACGATGGACGACGCCTCTCCGCTGAGCAAGATCATGCGCCCTTCGGAGAATGGCCTCAGCAGTGAATCGAGGCGCGGGAAGCCGAGGGAGAAGTGTGGGATAGACGACGCCTTCTGGAAAATCGCTTCCCTCTTCTGCACGGGTGGGGTGGTAAGGAAGACATCCGACCAGTCGTCAGGCACCGGGGTGAGCCTGCACTCGACGCTCCCTTCGAGGAGGCCGCCGCACCCCATGCAACACCCATTCAGAGAGCCCACGGTCTCGCTGGCAGGACCGAGGTCGCGTCTGACGCGGAGGACGCAGCGGCAGCTCGCGCAGTAGTAGACGAAGCGCTCCCTACCGCTTGCCACCTGCTCGTAGAGATAGTGTAATCTGGGCATTATGCGGACGTTAAGCTCCGCGGGAATTTAATGCGGGATGCTCGCAGGACTTCGCTGGGTAAGAGAGAGGCGGGTGAAAGTGTTGAACGTTCATAAAGCGAAGCTTGGGCTCGCCGGGACGACGCGGGGGTCGCCCAGCCTGGTCAACGGCGTGAGGCTCAGGACCTCATCCCTTAGGGGTTCGAGGGTTCAAATCCCTCCCCCCGCACCAGTGTAGAATCCGAGTCCCGCCATCACCGTTACGGAGAATCTTGCGCAATCAGGCGACCTTCGCGGGCGCCGTCTGTGGCACCACTTGCGGGGCTGGTGCGGCGGGCCTTGGAGCTGGCGGCTGCTGGGTAGTGGGTGCGGGGGGCTGGACTGGTGCGGCGGGCTTCTGGGGCAGTGGTTTGCCCGTAATCGTCGAGAGAACCGCCCTTCCAGACTCCGTGAGCTGGTACCTAGCGGGGTTCCCGAAGAAATCCACCTTGTATTCTGTTAACCCAAGGGAAGTGAGCTGCCTGACCACCCAAAGGGTGGTCCATTCAGAGACGTCGTTGATCGCGTCGTCAAGCTCTGCGTTGCTCATCCCCTCCTTGCTCTTCCCTAGGGCTGCCAGGGCTGCCACGAGATGCGGAGAGGCCGCAATCTTCCTCAGAACTCTTCCCTGCGCCTTGGAATCTGAAGGCCAGACCCAGAGCCCCTTGGTCATGGATAAAGCTGATTTCGGTCGATTCATAAATCCTGCGCGCTGCGATTTAATCGCGTTTACGATTCTGTCAGTTGTTTTTAGTTCTGTCAGAGAAGTAAACTCTCCAAAGTTGTGAGGCTGGCAACCATGGAAGTGGTAACCGAATACGCTGACCAGAGGACAGAGCTCGAGGAGAAGATAAGGTCGCTCGAGGCCGAGAAGGCCTCGCTCCTTGCCGACATCGCCTCCTTGAAGGAGAAGATAGCCACCTACGAGCTGGAGAAGTCTGCTAACGCTCTAGAGAGCGAGGTGCAGGCGCTCCGGACGGAGAAGGCTGTGTTGGAAGAGAAGGCCGCGTCTTACGAAGCAGAGGCGGGGTATACTCTTCCGCCTGTCGTGGCTGAAGGGGTCTAGGCTCTAACGGAGCCTCGAAGCCTTCTGCTCGAGTTCGCCCTTTTCTTTCCTAAGGTAGCCTACGAACTCCTCTAGATTGGCCAGCTTGGCCTGCAGGCGTTTCACTTCGTTCTCCTTTACCGTCCTGTCCATGGAGTCCTCCATCTCCTTCTGCTGCTGGGCCATCTGCTGGACTTTTGCGGTGAGCTCCTCGTTTCCCTTCTTCACTGACTCAAGCTCGTCCTGAATCGATTTCAGCTGCTCATCGGCGACTATGAGATATCTCTGCTTGCTGATGACGGTGGGGAACTTGGTCCCGCATTTCTCGCATGTGTACATGCCGACCCGCCGCTCGGTCATGCCTCTCTCTCCCTTCGCTGGCTCAACGAGCACGTTGAAAGTCCGTGTCGGCAATGAAGTCTTGCTCCCGCATTTCGGGCAGTTTGGCAATCGCATCTGCGGCACGTGTGAACGTGTTAAAGCTTTGCCCGAACCAACAAGGAATCTTCGTCAGGACGCTACTGTTCCCTGATGGATTCTAGTTCCGATACTGCTGACCAGAGGGTCACCCTGGCGAAGGATGGCATGTTCGGATCCTGGGCCACTTCGTCGAGGAGGCTGATAGCGTTTGCAGCCCTCACTGCTACGCTCTGTTTCGCGTCCTGGAGCATAAGGACTGAGTCTTTGACAATCTTCCTGATGTTCCTGGGCGTGATATTTGAATCCGAAATCTGTGTAAGGCTCACGACGGCCTTCGCCAGCTTGGCTTCGTTTTCCTGCTGCTTCTTGAGCTTCGCACTCGTGGAAAGAGACCCCTGAGTTTCGAGACTCGATTTGATGGGATTAAGTGCTTTTCGCAGCCAACCGTGTTTAATACGAGTGTGATGGCAGCCGGAGTAATGGATGGTTCCTCCAAGGACAGGATGAGGTTGGCGGCTGAGCTCGTCAGTAAGGGAGCGACGATGTTAGCAGAGCCTTGCCCCCGTGATGGCGGAATCCAGGTGAGGTACCGAGGGAAGGCCTACTGCACCACCCACGACGACCTGTCGTCCATCGCCACGGCCTCCGCTGTGTCTTACGACTCCGTGGTTTCCCAGCTGCGAGAAGTGCTCCTGTCTAGGTTGAGCGAGACGACTGCGGCTCTGGGGATCGAGAGCGACCCGGCGAAACAGGACCAGTTGGTCTCGCTGGCCTCCAAGTACTTCGAACTCCTCCAGAGGCTCCCTCAGAAGTAGCGCTTAAATCTGAACCCTCATCAATTCCTGTTCGTGGCACTGAGGCTGGGTCAGAGGGTTCCCGAGTTCGCCCTTCCTGACGCCGACCAGAAGATTTGGTCATTGGGAGAGTTCACAAAGCAGGGCCCAGTGGTTCTAGCCTTCTTTTCGTTCGCCTTCTCGGGCGTCTGCGACAAAGAAATGTGCACATTCAGGGATGGGTTCGGCACGCTCCGAGAAGCGGGAGCCCAGCTGGTTGGCATCAGCGTGGACAGCTCCTACTCGCTGAAGGCCTTCGCTCAGACATACAACCTGCAGTTTCCGCTCCTGAGCGATTTCAACAAGAGAATCATCAAGTTGTACGGGGTCCTTCAGGACCCTTGGGTGGCGTTGGGCTACAAGGGCGTCGCCAAAAGGGCAGTCATGGTCGTGGATCAGCAGAGAAGGCTCAGGTACAGATGGGTCACAGACGTTCCCGCGGAAGAACCACCCTACGCTGAGGTCGTGAGAGCGACCCAGAGGCTGATACCCTAAGCTGTTAGTTTTTATACGGGGCGACGGCCCTATTTCGTGAATTGAGCCAGGGTACCGAGATCAAGCCCATCGTCCAGCTGACAGATAAGGCGTCTGGCGAGTTGAAGCTCTACCTTAGGAGGCAGGGGAAGCCTGGCGCGGCTCTCAGGATTTTCGTAACCGCCGGAGGATGCTCCGGGCTGTCCTACGGCATGGTGGTGGATGAGAAGTTCTCTGAGGATGATTATGTGATAGACGTCGAGGGCGCCAAGGTTGTCGTTGACAGGTCCAGCGCACCGTTCATCGCGGGCTCGACCGTCGACTACAGGTCGGAGAAGCTGATGGGAGGAGGCTTCGTGGTCAACAACCCCAACGCGGTCTCCACTTGCGGCTGCGGTGAGTCTTTCAAGACGGCCTGAGCAGTTCCTCGGGAAACTTCAATCCCCTCCCATTTCTAAGGACGTAGCGGTGGCGCCGGGGGTAGGATTCGAACCCACGCGACCCGAAGGTCACGGGCTGACTGGTCTTTGATCTCGAGTTGCGGACCCGCTTCGCGTCCTGGCGAGTTGCCCGCGCATTAACCACTCTGCCACCCCGGCCCTGCCTGTGCCCGACCCCAACGGGATTTATCCCTTTGAGGGGCTCTTCTTCTTGGAACGCTCTACGATGTAGCTCCAAGTTACGAAACAGTCGACCAGTTCAGTGCCTTCAGAGTGTTCTTTCAAGGAACCACTTTGTGATGTCCCAGGCCTCATTGGCCGCGTTCCTGTCATACACCTCCTTTCTGGTGTCGTTGAAGAAGCCGTGCTTGGTCTGCGGGTAGGTCTTCAGAGTCAGGTCTTTCCCTCCCTCCAGCATTGCACCCACCCACGCCGGGACGGCCCTGTTGATGATTTCGTCTTGGTTGGCGTGAATATCCAAAATAGGTATCGAAATACTCAGAACCTCGTCGACGGCAGGAGGCTGTCCGTAGAAGCTGACGGCCGATTTCATGTGTCGGCTCCTCGCCGCGCACCGCAGCGAGAGGCCACCGCCCATGCAGAATCCCAGGGTCGACACGCTGCCGAACCTGGAGTACGCCCGCTCGACGGCGGCCACCGCATCCTCGAGCATTCTATCCCTGAAAGCAGGGTCGTAAATCATTGCGGCCACCTCCCTCACTTCTCGTCTGATACCCTTCTTGTTCAGGGCCCGGGCTGCCTTCTCTTTGTCCCTCCGTTCTTCCAAGGAGAGCTCCCAGAGTCCCTCCATGGCCTTCTGGATGTTGGTGGGCGTGAGGATGTCGCCATGTCCCCTGTATAGGTTGGGTGCCATCGCTGCAAACCCGAGTTTGCCGACCCGTTTGCAGACGTCCTCGGTGTGCTCGACCAGCCCCCACACCTCGTGAAACACAATCACGCAGGCAGAAGCCCTCTTCGGCTCGACCACCAACTCTGCTTTCTGCTGGGGGCGAGAGAGGTTCCCCATGCCGCCGACTTTTCGAGCCCACGTTTAAATCGAATGTTTGGTCAGGACCACAAGCTGGCATGAAGGTTTCACTGGTGTGGTCGTCTCCCTTTCCTGAGAAGACCATAGCCGTGGCGATGAGGAGGTGTTACAGCACGAAGCCCATCGAGGATATTGAAGCCGAGCTTGAGCAGAAGGGCCCGGAGTACTGGAAGTACCTCCTCAGCAAAGCTCTCCAGGACAAATCCCTCGACGTTCTCGAGCACTTCGTTCTGACCGTGGCGGTGGAAGGGGCCCCGGAGGCTGATGTGGGGCTCCTCGTCCGGGCGTTCCCCTATTTGCGAGCGACCCAGCTCAGACCAAGTGACTGGTTAATGACGTTGAATGCGAGGACACTGGTGGAGCTCTGGAAGGACTTGCGGGGAAAGACCTTCGCCGAGATGGTTGTTTCGGAACTCTCGCATCGAGGCGTCTGTCCCATCTTCAACCAGCTTGCCTTTGGGGTGAATGCAGATGCGAGTTAAGCTCCTCTATCATACGGACCTCGATGCAGTCAAGCGCGTCTTGGCTCAGAAGGGAATCGCTTTCGACCCCGACGCCATGATGGATCACGTCTTTTACATGTTCGAGATTGAAGATTGCAGTAGGGTGACGACCCATCAGCTCGTCCGTCACAGGGCGGTGTCGTATGATCAGGAGTCTCAGCGTTTCTCTGCGGCGACCAGAGAGGGGGTCGTGACCCCTCCGAGCGTCCGGTCCAACGAGACAGGCTACAAAGCATATGATGGAGCGCTCAAGGCGGTTTATTCTGCATATGAGGCGATGGTGGCAGCTGGGGTCCCCAAGGAGGACGCCCGCTACATCCTTCCGAGCGCAATTAAGACCAAACTTGTTATGACGTTGAACGCGAGGAGCCTGATGCACCTCGTGTGGCAGAGGACCGCCCTCCAGGCCCAGTGGGAGATCAGGGAGCTCGCGACGAGCCTTCACAGCCTAGCCAGAGAAGCCACCCCTGAACTCTGGACGAAGATCATAGAGAGGTAGCGTTGGTCAAAGCCTTCGGCACGGCCGGCGTCAGGGGAATCTTCAACAGAACCCAGACGCCCGAGCAGATTTACAGGCTGGTCGAGACTATCGCCTTCGCGTCAGGCAAAGGAAGCTATGGCGTCGGGTGGGACGGAAGAAAGACGTCGGCGCTCCTGGCGAGGACCGTGCTCTCAGCCGTCAATGCGGTGGGCAGCGACGCCCATGTGTTCGGCTTGGTGCCAACACCTGTGTTGGCGTTCGGAACGAGGTCGAGGTCCTGCATCGTTGGCTTCTCGGTGACCGCCTCTCATAACCCGCCGGAGTTCTCCGGCATCAAGGTGTTCAACCGCAATGGTATGGAGCTTCCGAAGAGTGATGAAGAGAGGATAGAGCGGGCCATGACGGTGGAGGTCATGAAGCCGTCGGGGAAGTTCGGCCAATCCATCCCCGACCAGGAGGTCATAGATGACTACATTCAGGCAGTGGTATCCCGCCACCAGCGCGCGTCTCAACCCTTGCGCATAGCAATAGACTGCGCCAGTGGTCCGGGGGGGCTAGTGACCCCAGAGATCCTAGTTAGGCTTGGACATCACGTCGTCCCGGTGAACGCTCAGGTTTCTTGGCGCTTTCCGGCAAGGCCACCAGAGCCGACGGCGACTAACCTTTCCGACTTTGCGAAGATGGTCCCTACCTTGGGGGTGGACTTCGCCTTCGCCCATGATGGGGATGCGGACAGGCTGGTGATGGTTGACTCGAAAGGGAGCGTCATCCCCGATTCAATTCTAACCATCCTCGCGCTCAGAGGCCTGGGGCTGAACGGAGGGTCGGCAGTGATCTCGGAGAACTCCTCTAGTGCCGTCGCAGAAGAAGCTCAGAGGCTTGGCCTGAGCGTAAAAAGAAGCAGGGTCGGGAAGACATTCGCTGTCCTCCAATCTGAAGGGGGGGTCTTCGCGGCTGAGCCGAGCAAGGTCGTCGACCCGAAGTGGGGGCTCTGGGAAGACGGGATCAACGCCTCGGCCATTGTGTCAACACTGCTCGCGTCTGACCGAGGCATTTTGGGGCGAATGATGCATGAAATTCAGTGGCGTTACAGGCAGACGAACGTTAAGTCGACGGTGAGGATGGACGCCCTCCGTGTGAGGGCGAAGGAGTTGTTCAAGAAGTTCAAGATTTCCGAAGAGAGGAACCTCGATGGACTGAAGCTGGTGTTGGGCGACTGGTCCTGGGTGATGTTCAGGCCCTCAGGGACCGAACCCGTAACACGGGTCTACTGTGAGTCAAAGGACCCTCAGATGCTCGATGTTTTGACGCAGCTGGGCATCCAATGCGTCGAAGCTTCTAATACAACGTAGGTGGTTCGGCGAACGATGCCGGAGTTGAAGGCCATTGCAAAGGTCCTGTCGTCCGGTTACATGCTAGACGCCAAGGCTTTCGAGGCGATCAGCAAGCTCCCACCCGGGACCGACGTCGATGGCCTCGTAGAAAAACTCCTCGAGATGAAGGCTGGTGCCCCGGGGGAGGCCAAGGTGATTACAGAAGGAGACGTCGAGAAATTGATTCCCCGGCAGACGCCCCAAGAGCAGGAACGTTCGCCCGTTGGCGAGGCCGCGGAGCTCGAGGTCATTTCAGATCCAACCCAAGCCATCGCGCCCGCAGAAGGGGCAGAGGGTTTCGAGAGGCTCTTCCGCGACAGGTACCAGAGACTGTTTTCGATAGTCAGAGGGAGGCTGGACACCAAGAACAGCGCCAGCATCTCGGCAACAAAGAACTTGGCCCCGGGGAAGAAGGTGAAGGTTGCCGGTCTGCTGTCCGACCGGTCGAGCAAAAGGGGCGTCGTTGAGCTGAGGATGGATGATCCGACTGGGAACCTCAAGGTCGTGTGCCAAGGGGGGCCGGCAGAGAAGGCGGCTCTTGAAGCGCCGCTGGACAGCATGGTGGTCGTCGAAGTCTCGAAGGCGAAGTCGGGGCAGCTGTTCGCCGATTCGGTGGTGCTCCCTGACGTTCCGGTGCGAAGAGTCGTTTCATCATCCCATAGGGTGTACGCCGTTCTTCTGTCAGACATCCACATCGGGAGCAGGATGTTCCAGGCTGACGACTTCACCCGCTTCCTTCAGTGGCTCAATGGGGGCCTCGGCGACATTGACGTAGTGAGCAGGATCAAATACTTGGTGATAGCAGGAGATTTGGTTGATGGAGTGGGAGTCTATCCCGGTCAAGAGTTCCAGCTTGCCGAGAGGGACCCAAAGAAGCAGTATGAACTGGCAGGCCAACTTCTGAGGCAGGTCCCTGGGCACATTCAGATTGTCATTTCCCCTGGAAACCACGACGCCGTAAGGCAGGCACTCCCGCAGCCGGCCGTTGCCGTCGACATGGCTGAGTCGCTATATGCCATGGACAACGTCCGTTGGGTCGGCGACCCTGCATACATCAAATTGCATGGTGTGACGTTCTTGGTATACCATGGCAAGAGCCTTGACGACGTGATAGCCACGACTCCCAACCTTGCCTACGACAGGCCTACGGACGCCATGAAGCTCCTCCTCCGGGCGAGGCATCTGGCCCCGACCTATGGCAAGCGCACCGCCCTTTCGCCCGAACTCCGCGACTACATGGTGGTCGACCAGGTCCCTGACGTTTTCCACGTCGGACATGTGCACACCTATGGTGAACTTTCCTACAGAGGGACACTGCTCGTGAACTCGGGGACGTGGCAGGCCCAGACGCAGTTCCAGTTGAACATGGGAATGGAACCTACACCCAGCATAGTGCCGGTGCTCGACCTGTCTACCCTCAAGGCGGTCCGGCGTAACTTCGGCGCTGCCGGGTTCCAGGCTGCCTAGGAGATAGCTCCGAAGGCCGGGTCCTCGGACAGGGTCTTCTGGAGGGTGTCTCTTCCTATCAGAAGCTGGATCTTCTTAGTGCGCCCACGGCGTCCCTTGCTGACCACGGACGCCTCTACGAGGCCCAAGAGGTCGAGGTCCCCCAGGATTCCACTCATCCTTCTCTGGGTGAGGGTCTCGATACCCATCTTTCTGCTGAGGTTGCTGTACGCCAAGTAGAGCTCACCCGTGTTGGTGCCTCCGTCGAAGCGGGAGACGGCGGCCAGGATGGCCTTGTTCTGGACCGGCAGGGAGCGAATGGCCTCGTCCACCCTGTCCACCTCCATCTTGGCTGAGGCCGTCCTGATGCAGGATTCGTCAATCTGCTTCAGTCCCTCTCGCTCTGCCACCTCTCCTGCTATGCGCAACAGGTCGATGGCGCGCCTGGCGTCGCCGTGCTCTGATCCCGCCATGGCTGCACATAGGTTGATGGCCCCGGGTGAAGCCACAGACGGCCTGAAGGCGACGCGTGCTCTTTCGGTTAGAATCTGTCTAAGTTCGTCGACGGTATAGGGTGGGAAGACGAGCTCCTCCTCACTGAGGCTGCTGAGCACTCGGGGGTCGAGGCTCTCCTTGAACTTGAGGTCGTTGGAGATGCCGACGAGGGCGAGGAATCCTGGCGCCAGCTTCTCCCCCGACCGCGTGAAAGCATATAGTATGTCATCCCCGAAGAGCTTCACCAGGTAGTCGATTTCGTCGAGGACCAGGACCACCTTCTTCCTGTTAGTCCTGATGTTGTCAGATATCCTGTCGATGACCTCCCCTATGGCCAGGCCTGTCAGTGGAATCTGCCTCTCCTTCTTCAGATCGAGGAACCTCGCAAAGTCGGCCAATGTTCTATACTCGCCGTCGGCCAGCCGGGTGTTGACGTAGGCCAGCACCAGGTTGGGGTTGTTGGCTTCAGCCTTGAGCTTCGAAAGGACGTAGTTTGTGACCGCTGTCTTGCCTGTACCTGTCTTGCCGTAAAGGAGTAGGTTTGACGGCTTGGAGCCCCGCAGAATTGGAGCCAAGATTTGGGCCACTGACTTGGTCTGGGGGTCGCGGAATGGAAGGTGCCCCGGTATGTAGTTGGGGCTTAGGGCCTCTCGGTTGACGAAAAGTGGTATCCCCTCCTTAGCCCTGCGAAATATTTCGTCTATGCCCTCTGACAATCAGGAACAGTGGAAACACTGGTCTAGATAGGTGTTTGGAAGCTTTCCTCATGCGGTCGTTGTCGAAGAGTGAAGAACCGCTTCTTGGTCAGAGGCCTTCCTATTTCTTGAGCGAAGCGACTGATTGTTTCCTAAGGCGGTTCTCCAATTGTCGTGGGTCGAATTTCCACCTGTCACCTTGGTACATGTTGTATGGGATTGTGAATGAGGTCGCCTTTGCTGGTTCCACGAACCCCCACTGTCACCTTGGAAGGAAGGCTCGGCAGGGCGCTGTTGATGTAACTCGTTGCCTTGATCATGTCTGTGACAGGGATGTGCAAGACCGCAATGTAGGTACCGTCCTGTAGGAGATCCTCGCTTCACAGGAAGAGAATCTTGCTTATTGCCGTCTGTACCTCGGTGTGCTCGAGTCTGCTGAGGCCGCGAAATGTAATAACCGTAGTGGCTACAGAATGGATGAGTTTTTCGTCGTGTCTTGGGCCTATCTGATTGTGTAGGAAGGGACGAGCTTCCATTTCTGGACGTAGCAGTACGGCCGATGGGCGGAGGACGGCCCCAGTGGCGTGGCGACCACACCGGTTAAGGAGCCCGCCTTAGCAACAGAGGCCGCTTGGATAACAGCCAGGTAGCGGGAGTACTTTTCGACTGGGATGGAGTCCTGTTGGATTCGCTTGGGGCGGCCTTCAACGTCTACAATAGGATTTTCGCCAGAATTGGGACGAAGATGCTCACCAAAGATGAGTATCTCGAGTTGCAGAGTCCCAACTGGTATGACTTCTACGTCAAGATCGGACTCCCTTCGTCCCTCTGGAAGGAGGTGGACAATGAATGGCTCCGGCTCTATGAGGAAGAGAGCCCAGAACTTCATACTGACGCCATGAGGTGTCTGTCGTCTCTGAAGGAGGGGGGCCTTGAACTCGCCCTGGTGTCGAATGGTTCGAGGGCTCGGGTAGAGAGCGAGTTGTCGAGGTTCGATGCCGGCCGGTTTTTCGGGGTTGTAATCTTTGGTGAGAAGAAGGAGGATCTGAAACCTTCACCGGTGATGCTTCAGAGGGCCCTTGGTGCATTGGGTTTGGAGTCAAGAAAGGCAGTGTATGTCGGAGACTCGCCAGCAGACATTCAGGCAGCCAGAAATGCGCGGATGTCTTCTATCGCCATCGCGAGAGGACCCATCCAAGTCAAGCGTCTCAGTGATGAGAAGCCAGACCGCATGTTCGCCGGGCTGGATGAAATGGTGGATTTCCTATTGGCTATGTCCTGATCGCCGGGAGTGGCGGTTGCCTTGCTGTCACCTAGAGATTGTTCTCTGGAGGAACGTGTACTTCGCCGCGTCGTACCTGTTCCACGCCGACTTGCGCTCTTCTTTTTCTTTCTCTTCGTTCATGGATGACAAGAGCGGCTGGTGTTCGTTTATACCTAGGGCACTCTTGGTAATCACCAGACGTGAGGTCGGTATATATCGAAGTGTGGGCATCCTCACTCCATGAGCGAGTTTGCAGTGAGGGTTGAGCGAGGTCAATCGACAGCCCTTTCTGTAGTCGATGGGAATCTGATGATCGACGGCGGAGTCGTGAGGGCTGAAGGTGGATTGGTTGACGTCAGAGGGACGATTGTGGTCAGGCACAGAGGAGAAGTCAAGGGCAGCTTGAGGGCCGAGGATGTCAGAGGTGATGGAGCCCTTCTAGTCGAAGGAGACTTGGACGCCGAAGACATCAGTTTGGACGATGGCGCGAGCTTGGAGGTCGGCGGGAATCTGAACTCTGAGTCGGTCGACGTTCCCAGGTCGTTGAAGGTGAGGGGGAAGGTCAAGGCCGACGATGTGAAGGTCGGTGGCGAGGCCGAGTTCGTGGGAGATGCGGACGTCGAGGACGTTCATGTTGGTGGGACGCTCCGAGCGGGCAAGATGACAGGTGAGGATGTCATGGTCGGCGGAACGTTGGAGGTCAAGGAGCTGAAGTGTGGAGACGTCAAGGTGGGAGGGACGCTCAGGGCTGAGCAGATAGATGCAGAAGACGTCAAGGTGGGAGGGACGGTGTCGGTAACGGTTGAGGCCATGATACGGGACCTTGACGTAGGGGGGACGGCCACCCTGGAGAAGGGGTCAGTCGACGAGGCACGGGTCGGGGGGACGATGGAAAGTGGCGGGGTGTTCAAGTTCGAAGACTTGGATGTCGGAGGGCGCCTTAAGCTGGGGTCCGGGACTGGAGAGAGTATCCGGGTGGGAGGGGTTCTGGAGGTACAGGATGACCTCATCTTGAGTGGTGATTTGACCGTAGGAGGAGAGGCTCGGGTGGGTCGGAGACTGGAGGCAGGATCTGTGGATGTAGGCGGAGAGCTGAGGTCTGATGAGGCCCGTGCGCGTGATGACGTCAAGGTGGGCCGGAGCATCGTCACGACCAAGGGTGTCAAAGGGGATTTTGTGAGTGTTGGCAGGCACGGCAGGGTGACGGGACCGATTGTTGGGAGGGAGGTGCGGATAGAAAGTGATTCGACGGTGGAAGATATCTATGCGAGTGAATTGAGGATTGGCGAGTCGTCTGCTGTCGGAAGTGTGTACGCGTCCAGGGTTGAGGTCGGGGATCGCTGCCGGGTTAGTGGGAAGCTGCTGTACACCGATGAGATTAGGGTGGGGAGAGAAGTCCAGTTTTCTTCCCAGCCTGAGAAGGTGTCCAGCCTGCCGGGTCCCCCATTATGAAAAAAGTCAAGCGCTCCAAGCTCGACATCTACAACACAATGCTCAACGCCATCGATTCCTATGGTGGTGTCGGCAGAATCACCCACATCTCCTACGCTTCCAATACTCCCCTCGACAGGACGAAGAAGTACCTCGGGGTGTTGGTCGATACTGGGCTTCTGGAGATGCAGAGCTCAGGAGATGGGACGAACTATGTCATGACCCCGAGGGCGTATGACTTTCTGAGAGCGTATGCCTTAGTAAATTCACTCGTGATTCGAAAGGAGTGATTCGGACTAGCGCTCGGCAACCTGGGCCGGCTTCAGGTACACCCTACGGTACACCCAGGAGTTGCCGAACCTCTCCCGTTTGATGTACTGCCTGTCGGCGAGGCGGGCCAGGTACGTCGATATTGTGCTCAATTTGACGGGCTGACCGTACTTGTCTTCGAATTCTTGGGCGACGTCAGTCGACGAAAAATCTCCGGCTGAAAATGTGGTTTCCAGAAGCGTCTGCACCTTTCCGAAGAACGTCCCCTGGTTGGGGGCTCTGAGGGCATGGTCGAGAGGCACGTCCATGACCTCGAGCATGTCCATGGC
>Ga0335081_10013131_pt1 | contig 13394 bp, 6 predicted proteins | sample Lox_Sample_35_FD_206713 | JGI IMG/M metagenome (GOLD analysis project Ga0335081, IMG submission 206713) | Soil microbial communities from Loxahatchee National Wildlife Refuge, Florida, United States - Lox_Sample_3.5 | ecosystem: Environmental > Terrestrial > Soil > Wetlands | place: USA: Florida...
GACGCGCTCCGGCAACACCCGGCTGCGGCCGAACTGAAGAAGATGCACGCCTCGCTGCTGCTCGATTCCAGTGACCCGGCCGACAGGGCTCTCGCTCTTCGCGAGCTCCAGGGCGTTGCCCAGGCGTCTCCCGAGGATCCCGCCACCACGTTCCAGCTCGGCCGGGCCTACTCGTTGAATGGCATGCCCGATCCCGCCACGCGGCAGTTCGAGCAAGTCATTCGCACGGAGCCGGGCAACGTCGCGGCGCTTCTGGCGCTGGCGGAGCTGAATTCGACCGCCAAAAAATTCCGGCAGAGCCTGGAATATTCCGAGCGCATCCTGGATCTTCAGCCTGGCTTGCGCAATGCGAGGTTGCTGCACGCCACAGCTTTGGTGGGCCTGGACCGGCTGGATGAGGCGCATGTCGAGTACAACCGATTGGTCCGCGAGCAGCCCGGCTATACCGAGGCAAAGCTGCAATTAGCCATGTTGGATGTCTTGCAGAAGCGATATCCGGAAGCAGAGAGGCTGTTCCGCGAACTCTATCAGCCAAAAAAGGGTGATTTCCGCGCGCTCAAGGGACTGGTGCAACTATACACCGCGCAGGGGCAAACAGAAAAAACGCTGGCCCTGTTAAACGGGGAATTAGCCCGCTTCCCGGATTCCATCGCCGTGCACAGCCTTCTGGCTGCCACGGCGGCTCGTGCCGGCAAAGTCGATCTGGCCATTCAGCAATACGAACAACTTCTCGCCCGGCGCGCCCACGATCAGGAAACTTGCACGCAACTCGGTCTGTTGTATCAGCGCAAGGGCGATCTGCCGCGATCACTGTCTTTGCTCCAGACCGCCGTCGATCTGGCTCCGTCCGACTGGCGAGCGATCGGCCGTCTGGCTGCGGCGCAACAGGCATCCGGCCTCACCCTGCAGGCAAAAGCCAGTTACCGGCGTGCTCTGGAATTAGGCGGGGATGACCCGGATCTTTTCAACAATCTCGCTTACCTCGAAGCCGATGCCGGGACGGATCTCGACGACGCGCTGGCGCTTTCCCAAAATGCGCTGTCCAAATCGCCTGGCAATTCGCAATATGCGGATACGGTTGGATATATTTATCTAAAGAAGCACGATAACGCCAGCGCCCTCCAGGTTTTCCAGACAATTTTGAAGCGATTTCCCAATGATGCCGGCTTTCGCTATCATCTCGCCCTGGCCCTTCTGCAAAGCGGAAAACGAGAGCAGGGCGAGCATGAACTGCGGATCGCCGTGGCCGCCGATCCCTCGCTGGCGGACGAGCCGAGTGTGCGACGCCTGCTGGGCCGGAATTGAGCCGGTTGGGCTTGGGCAAGTACTAGTACGAATTCCGGTGGTTCTGGCCTTTAAGTGCTCTGTAATGTGTTGACAAGAAGCGCTACTGCGTTCATCCTTACAAGGAGTGTAGAAGTTGTAATGAATAGAAGAGCACGCTTGTCCATGCATCGGAGGAATTCAATGACCTTGGGGCGTTTTAGCCTGATCACTACGGTTCTCTTGTCGTTCGCTACGGCTGCCATTGCCGGACCCACGCACGTTCTAGATACGAACTCGTACAACTTTCAGTTGAACAACGGCGGTGGCGGAGCGCAGGCCACACTCGACAAGAGCCAATCTATCGAGATTTTTTGCGTGGACTATGCGAACGATATTTATGTTCCGGTGCAGAATTATTCCGCGGATTTGACCACAATCACCAGCGGCTCCGATCTCAGTGATACCCGTTTCGGCAATGTTGCCGCTGGCAATTGGACTTCAATCAGTAGTTCGCAAGTGACCGACGCTAATACGATCAACACCGCGAACGACCTCGGCCGGTACCAGATGGCGGCCTATTTGGTGTCGCAGTATAGCTTCGCAGGTGGCAATAACCCCAGCAATAACGGCATCCAGCAAGCCATTTGGGACATTCTCGATCCAAAATCGTACAACGCCGTCTACAACACTGCCACCGACAACGCTCTGGAAGGAGCGGCGCAATGGTACACCGCGATGGGAGGAAACAGCGGGTCGAGTGCCCTCGACTCCTTCCTCACCAACTATCGTATCGTGAGCTCCGCAACCATGACGGCGTGTGCCTCTGGAACAGGGCTTCTGTGCGGCGGTTTCCAGGAGCAGATCGCCGTGGTTCCCGAGCCTCGCCACTTGGCTCTCATGCTCATGGGGTTGTTGCTGGTTGGCTCCGCGGTTTTCCGGAAACTGCAAACGGCACGCCGTTCCGGCGCGTAATCCCTTCGCCGTGAAAGCTTGATTTCGTGGAGAGGGCAGGCGTTTTAGCCTGCCCTCTCTTTCTTCGGGTATTTCACCAAGATCCCCAGCGATTATACTGTCTCAAAAGCCTCATTCTTGAGTATCCATGGTCGGCACGTTCTGGAAGCGGATGCTAGAAGGCTTCACCTCGCCCACGCCTCTTCCGGGAGCAGCCCGATCAGGCGATCGCACCGATGCGCCCTGCGGATTCGCAGAGGCCCATGTGTCCGCCGATGCAGTGACCAGCCTGCGCGCCTTTGCCGCCAAGCACGGCTTTGATCTGGCGTCCATGGTGACGGGCGCATGGGCGATCGTGCTCAGCCGCTATAGCGGCGAAGAAGACGTGGTCTTCGGAATCCTGGACCCGCGGGTTGCGGCATCATCAGACCTCCTTCCCGTTCGGCTGCGGACCAGCGGAGACCGATTGTTGCTGCCCTGGCTTGCCGAGGTCACGGCGACACTTGCCCATCAGGCGGCAACCGCCACCGGGAGGGTTTCCGATTGGAGCAGCGCCCTTGAGGGTGCTCCCTTATTCGAGAGTGCGGTCCTGTTCGACGCAACTGGAATTTCCAGCCCGCTTCCTCTGCTGTTGCGCATCACCGTCTCTGGCCAGCTCAGCATCGCGGCCACCTATGACGGCGCGCGGTTCTGTGAGGGCGCGGTCCCCAGGGTTCTTCGGCACACCAAGACCATTCTCGAGAGCATGCCGGCATGCGCGCTGAATTGCCTCTCGGCTCTGCCGCTCATGACCGACGCGGAATTGCGCGACCTCGTAATCGAGCGCAATAACACGCAAACCGATTCCCGCGACGGAACGTGCATTCACCAATGGTTCGAAGAGCAGGTCGCACGCACACCGGACGCCACGGCCGTCATTTTCCGCGAGCAACAACTCACCTACCGGGAGCTGAATGCAAAGGCCGGCCGGCTGGCCGCGCGTCTCGTCGAGCTGGGCGCCGCACCCGACAGGATCGTCGCCATCTGTGTGGAGCGCTCGCTGGAAATGATGGTGGGGTTGTTGGGCATTTTGAAATCCGGCGCGTCGTACCTCCCGTTAGACCCGGCGTTTCCCGCCGAGCGCATGCAATTCATGCTCGAGGATTCTCGCGCTCCCATCGTGGTGACGCAAGAACATCTCACCGCGCGATTCACAGACGCTCACACGCACGTCGTTTTGATCGGCTCGTTGTGGGACGGGCCCGACACCGCCGAGCTTCCATCCTCGCCTGTCAAAAGCCACAATCTGGCTTACGTGATCTATACTTCCGGCTCCACGGGCAAGCCCAAGGGTGTCATGGTGGAGCACCGGCACGTGAGTAATTTTTTTGCCGGGATGGATCAGGTCATCGGCCGCGAACCTGGCGTGTGGCTCGCAGTCACCAGCATTTCCTTCGACATTTCGGTGCTGGAGCTGTTCTGGACACTGGCGCGCGGGTTCACGGTGGTCGTGCAGGCCGAGTCGGAGAAATTGACCTCGGGCGGGAATTACTCCGTTGCCGCGCAAATCCAAGATCACCACATCACCCACATGCAATGCACACCCTCCATGGCTCGCTTTCTGATCTCGAGCCAGGAATCTCTCGAATCGCTGCGCGGTCTCCGCCAGCTGATGCTGGGCGGCGAAGCGCTGCCATCCGGCCTCGTGGCGCAGCTCCGCCAGGCGGTTTCCGGCGAGATTTTCAACTTGTACGGTCCAACCGAAACCACGGTATGGTCGGCGGCGCATCGCATCGTGCGAGATGAGGCCGCGATCCCGATCGGACGGCCCATTGCAAATACCCAAATCTATATCCTGGATGCGCATTTGCGGCCGGCGCCATTGGGCGCGCCGGGCGAACTGTTCATCGGTGGAGCGGGTGTCGCGCGAGGCTATCTCAACCGGCCCGAACTGACAGCTGAAAAGTTCCTGCCGGACCCGTTCCGGCCCGCGTCTTCGAATCGCATGTATCGCACGGGCGATCTCGCCCGGTACCGGCCGGACGGCAGCCTCGAGTTCCTGGGAAGAATCGACAATCAGGTCAAGATTCTGGGCTTCCGCATTGAGCCGGAGGAGATCGAAGCGATATTGAGCCAACACCCGGATGTTTGCGCGATCGCGGTAGTGCCGCGCGAGGATGTGCCAGGAGAAAAGAGACTTGTTGCCTGGCTCGTGCCTGGCGAGCGCCCCGTCACTGTAGCCGAGCTTCGCGCATACGCGCAGCACCGGCTCCCTGCCCACATGGTGCCGTCGGCATTTGTGATCGCGGACTCACTGCCGCTGACACCAAATCGCAAGATCGACAAGAAGGCCCTGGCGGCGCTCCCTCTGGCCACTGCCGTTTCCGGTCAGGCGCGAGTAACGAGCTTGGAGGAGACGGTTGGAAATGTTTTCCGGGACGCCCTGCAACTGGAGACCGTCAGCGCGCACGGCAATTTTTTCGATCTGGGAGCAAATTCCCTGGTGATGGCACAAGTCGCCATCGCGCTCCAGGAAGCGCTGCATCGGGAAATTCCGCTCACAGATCTTTTCAAATATCCGACCATCAGCGCCCTCGCTGCATACCTCGCCGGGACTCCCGAAGCGGAAACGCCGTTGGGGAGCGGTTCGGGGCGCGCGCAATCCCGGAAGGACGCCTTTCGCGATCGTTCCGGAACTGGGCATCGTTCCAACCGGGAGCACAAACGCAGGTAGGCGCGGTTTGCCGACAAGAGCGAATTCACTTGATAGGGCACGGTGCAGCTAGGCGAGTCACAAACCACAGGTGCGCGAGACATCTGGCGGGTTTTGAGACAGTTAGCTCGCTAACTCGCCTGCCGAAACGCCGCCCGCGTTGACCCGGCATGTTAGTTTGTAGGCGACGAACGCCTTCGGGCTCTTCCGTCGCTGATTCCCGCTCACAAGAGGCCTCCCATGAATCGAAATAGTCTGCGTCGAACATATTGCTTCATCGCCTGCCTCGGATGTGCGAGTCTCCCTGTCCGATCGCAGGTGAGTTCGGGGGGTGTGGTCGCGGCGCCCTCGTCAGTCGTTGACTTTACAAATGCGGGTCAGACGATCCCCGCGCGCAAGCTGGCGGCCGATCCCGCGGCTTGCACGGTGGGCGAGCAATACTACAACACGACATCGAATGTCCTGAAGGTCTGCACCGCGGCCAACACGTGGACGGCACCGGGCGGAGGCAGTGTTTCGAGCGTGGGCCTGACGACCTCAAACAACGTCTTCACAATCTCCGGATCGCCCGTAACCTCAAGCGGTACCCTGACGCTCACGCCCTCCGGCACGAGCGGCGGTATTCCGTACTTCTCCGGTGCGAACGCCATGGCTTCGTCCGCGGCGTTGGGGGTCAACGGCGTGGTGGTGGGCGGCGGGGCCGGTGTTGCGCCAAAGGCCACTGCGGTCACGATCGATGCTTCCAACAACGTAACGACGCCAGGAACGATTACCAGCGGCAGCGGCAGCAGCTCGCACGGAAAGCTCGCCCTGGGGGAACTGCCATCGAACGGCTCGACGACCGTCGGCTGGGAAGCGCAAGACGCGATCACGAGTTCGCTCTCCCTGGTGTTTCCCAACGCCAGTCCAGCCGCCAACAGCATCATGCTTTTTCCAGCTCCCACGAGCGGGCAATCGCAATGGAGTTGGACCGCGATTCCCGGTTGTCTGGATTCCGGCGGCAACCATCTGAACTTCAACTCAGCCACCGGAGCCCTGAGTTGCGGCACGAGCAGCGGCGGCTCGGGGCAAACCGCAATCACGGTTGCCAATGCCTCTACGACTGGAACAACGATCAATACCCTAACCAAGCTCACCGGCACACCTTCGACCGCGGTTATCAGCAGCGCAGGCGATACCGGCGGGGCGATCGGGATTACCACCGCGGGCGCAGGCACGACAGGATCGGCAACGATTACCTACATGGGCGTCGCCGCTTGTGTGTTCGATGGGGCAACCGTTGCGGGCGACTACGTGCAGATTTCCACGGCGACAGCCGGCGATTGCCACGACACGGGATCGCTGAGCTATCCAACCAGCGGTCAGGTAATCGGGCGGGTGCTTTCCACCAATGCTGCCGGCGGAAGCTATAACCTCGACTTATTTCCGGCGGAGATGAAACCGACATCTCTGACGGCGGGAACGGGCGTTACGGTGGCGCCATCGGGGGGCTCCGTCACCATCGGCGCGGACACAACCGTGATGGCCACGCAAAAACAGGTGCAGCAGGGTGCGCCTGTCTGCGCCAATGACACCGGGACGGCAGATGCGTATGCTGTTGCACTCACACCAGTACCCAGCTCCCTCACCCGGTACCTGACGGTTTGCTTCAAGGCATCGGCGGCGAACGCGACCACAACCCCGACCATCAACGTCAACGGCCTGGGGGCGAAAACCATTGTCACGGAAAGCGGTGCGGCAGTATCCGCGGGGGTGATTCAGGCTGGTGGCTACTATTGGCTTCAGTACGATGACACGGCGGCGAAGTTCGCTATGATCAGCAATCCTTCCAAGATGCCTGGAGCCGGCATCGTGCTGGCACCGAACGCACAAAGCGGCGCCGGATACACAGTCGCCTCGAGCGATTGGGGGAAACTACTGACGCTTTCCAACGCCTCGGCGCAGGTCCTGTCACTCCCTCAGGCGGGCAGCAACTTTCCCAATGGCTGGTATGTGGACGTTGAGAATACGGGCGCGGGCGCGTGGACCATCACTCCGGCTACTTCGACGATCGATGGCGCCGCAACATTGGTATTGTCCACCAATCAAGGGGTTCGCGTGTTCTCGAATGGCACCAACTACTTCACCCAGCGAGGCATTGGGGGCGGCGCGGCGGGCAGCCTGAACCTTTTGGTAAACGGGACCGCCGTCGCGTCGGAACCCGGGTTGAACTTCATCAGCGGAACCGGAGTTGTGCAAACCTGTGCCAACAACGCAGGCAACAATCGCGTGGACTGCACGCCCAGCCTCAACACCGCCGTGGCACTAACGAATGCCAATGCACAGGCTGACAAACCCTGGTTTTGCAACTCGACCAACGGAACGACAGCGTATGCGTGCAGTCTCAGCGCATCGGCGGCACTGACCAGTTACACGACTGGAATGTGGCTCATGCTGGTAGTAGATACGACGAATACGAGTTCGCAGCCGTCTTTGAATGTGGATGGAGTTGGAGTCAAGAGCATCACACAATCGGATGGAGTTACGGTGCCGAGCGCGGGCCAGATCGTGGCCGGCCGGCCCTACTGGATGTACTACGACGGCACCGTGTTCAGGCTGCCTTCGTACATGGGGGTCGGAACGTGCGGCGGCACTACCTTCCTTCGGGGAGATGGGGCGTGTGCGACGACCAATGCGCAAGCCGTCGGCGCGGCGCTCGCATCCGGGTCAACGATTACACCAACAAGCCCCATGCATCATGTCACCGGCACAACGCAGATTACGTCCATAACCGCACCGGCGAATTTCACCGTGAGTGGCATGGGCGGGTGCGTTGTCCTGATTCCAGACGGCGCGTGGACCACCGGCACGTCGGGCAACATTGCTCTGGCGTCCACCGCTACGGTCAGCAGGGCCATGACGATGTGCTACGACAACGGAACGAGCAAATGGTACCCGAGTTATTGAGCCCTCGCCAGGCAATCGTTGACCTGGATGGCCAGCGATTTAACCTGCGGCTCGGCAAAAATATCCTCGTGCCGTCCGGGGATCTCGTGTAGCTCGATGTTCCGGCCAGTCAGTGCTGACCATAAGTCATAGGTGGCGCGAGATCGTTCGCGCGAACCAGCGGTATTAAAGAGGGTGATCTTTCCCGGGAACGGCTGAGGCACATACCGGACCGCGGCGAACCAATCGAGGTCAGGGGCGCTTTGCAGGACGGCGGGAATCGGCAGACTGGCCGAATCCAGACAAGCATAGATGGTTCGCAGGCCCCGCGCGCGTAGCTTGTCCTTTGCATACCTGAGACCACCGGACTGCAACATCCTTTTCGCGTGAAACGCGACCGTAAAGGTTGGCCTGTTCGGTTGACAATTGTTCGGTTTCGCAGCAGAGTCCGACCCGGCGGGACGCCATCCCACTCCCATGGGAAGGGTGTCGATCATACCGACCATCCCGACCAACTCTCCATGAGCGTGCAATTGCCGAGCCGCCTCAAAAGCCAGATATCCGCCGAAAGAAAATCCGAGCAAGTGGTATGGCCCGGCGGGTTGTACCAATTGGACTTGCTCGAGGTAATACGCCGCCAGTTGTTCAATCCGCGTCAGCGCGGTACGCTGGCGGAGAAGCGCCCGAGCCTGGATTCCGTACACCGGCTGGTCGAGCTCCAAGTGCCGGATCAGGCTATAAAACCGGCCAATCTGCCCATCCACTCCATGGATCAAAAACAGCGGATGCTTTGAGCCATTTTGCCGGAGGGGCACAACGGCAGGAGGCTTTCGCGGGTCCGCAAGAAAAGTTACGGGGCCGGGGACGGTTTCGGAAGCCGCAAGAACCTGCTCGAAGATGACACTGCGCGTTCCTCTCTTGTCGAAAGCGACGCGGCGAATGCTCGCCGACAACCGCGCCAGGATACTGCGGTCCGGCCATGGCAGGCGGAGCAGTTCCCGCACCAGCGTTGGCTCCTCCCAAGGCACATCGTGGAAACTGGACGCGAGGAGTTCCTTGCGCGTATCCGCGTGCCACGCCTGCGGGAAGTAAGCGATCATCTTGTTCTCGACGAGCGAGGGCGTTGCCACAAACTGCTCTGCCGTGAGTTCCGCAGTGATTGCGGACACTAAGTCGCGGCCTGGCCCAAGCTGCAAGTGGCATAGGGGAGTCACCCGCGGATTCATTTCGATCAGATACGCCGTTCCGGTGTGAGCTTCGATGACAAAGTCAAAACCAAGAAAGCCTGAGAGCCCCAGCCGTGCCACTACCTGTTCCGCCGCTCGCATCATGCCGGGATTGTCTATTACGCGGACGATGGTGGCAGATCCCGTTTCTCCCAACGCAGAGACTACCTCAACGGCAATCCCGGCCAGTACCTTGCCGTTCCAGCACACGACGGCGCAGTTGGCGGGGTAGCCCTTGACATAGGACTGAACAATCACTGGCGCAATCGAATGACTGCGCCACGGCAAAATCCAGAACGGGTCGCGGTCCACCACCAAACGCTTGAGGGCGCGGCCGGCGTCGAGAGGCCTGCTCATCTGGCGAACAACGTCTTCGGCTTCCTTGCGATCGCGTACGAGCCGGGTACCATGGCCACCCCAGGTCCCATCAGCCTTCACCACCCACGGGAATTCATGTTGTGAGGCCCACGTGCTGAAGTCGCGGCCCGCAACGGCGAGGTCCGTATCGGGGACGGGAAGCCCCAGCTCCAAGGCAATCTTGAGGAGGTGGTAGCGGCCGGACACGATGGGATAGCTCGCCGGAGCACCTAGCGAGCGCTCAATCAGTTGGCACACTGAGCTACCGGAGATCCTGCTTTGTTGATCGTGTAATTCGTGAAGATGTTGCACCGCACGATCGTCGCAAGGAACAACTATGTGAGGACTGACCAGCCGAATAGCATCGGCTAAGGAATTCACCGGATGGAGGGCACGGTATGGATGACGTTGCCGGATGGCGCTGGTTTTGGCTAAGGGGTGACCGTGCAGGGGATAAAGCGCTGAAACAGAACACCCAGCCTTGGTAAGGGCGATGGCCAAACGTGACGCGCAAGGCCACCAGGTTGTGTTGGTCAACAGGATGACTGGTACCGAAGTCTTCTGCTTCAGATTGAAATCGTGATCGCCCAACTGTTATGGTTCAAGGTAACAGATGTTACCGTGGGCACGCGAGTGAGCATGCACAAGACGCAATCTGAACGGATCTCGCGCGAACGATCGCGTTGGACATGACGGGCGTAGCGATCATAGGATCCGGGCCATACGGTCTATCCCTTGCCGCTCATCTGAGGGCGCGAGGGGTCGAGTTTCGCATTTTCGGCAAGCCCATGGACACGTGGCTGACGCAAATGCCCCAAGACATGCGTCTCAAGTCGGAAGGCTTTGCGTCCTCGCTTTACGACCCGGATGACACATTTCCGCTGCGAAGTTACTGTCGGAGCACGGGCCTTCCCTATGCCGACGTCGGGTTCCCCATCCCGCTCGCTACGTTTGCCTCTTATGGTCTGGAGTTTCAACGGCGGTTTGTGCCGGAGCTGGAACAGAAGCTGGTGACTTCGCTGATTCCATCGTCCGCAGGATTCGAGATTGGTTTGGAAGGCGGAGAGACTGCCGCGGCGCGGAAGGTCGTGGTGGCAGTGGGAATCAGTCATTTTCAGAACATCCCGCCAGCCCTGTCGCAGCTGCCGGAGGAATTCGTCACGCACAGCTCGCGGCACCGCACATTCGATCAGTTCAAGGGCCGCGAGGTGGTGGTGATTGGCGCGGGAGCCTCGGCGCTGGACGTGGCGGCTGCACTGCATCAGGCAGGCGCGGCGGCGCAGGTGATCGCGCGGGACTCCAGGATTCATTTCCACGAGCCACCGGGCCCAATTCCGCGGCCTTTCCTGGACCGAGTGCAAGCTCCGATGACCGGTCTTGGTCCTGGGTGGCGGTCTCTTTTCTGTACGCACGCTCCGCTCGTGTTTCACAAAATGCCGCAGCGGTTTCGGGTGGAAGTGGTACGCCGGCACCTTGGTCCAGCCGCGGGCTGGTTTGTCAAGGAGCAAGTGGCGGGCAAAGTCGAGTTGCACACCGGCCTCAAAATCGGGAGCGCCAGCGTGCAAAACAATCGGGTTCACCTTCAGCTCAATAATGGAGACAGCGTCCCGCGGACGGTTTCGGCCGACCATGTCATCGCAGCTACCGGCTATCAAGTGGACCTCCGCCGAGTGGAGTTCCTGAACTCCGATGTCTGGATGGGAATCCGATCGGTCGGCCGCGCTCCCGAATTGTCCGCGAACTTCGAGTCGTCGATGCCGGGCCTGTACTTCATCGGCGCCGCCTCCGCCAACAGCTTCGGGCCCATGATGCGGTTCGCCTATGGGGCGCGATTTACCTCCCGGCGCCTCTCCAAACACCTGGCACGCTGAAACGCGAACTTCGGTCCGCGTCACTAACTGCAGTGACGTTACTTACTCCATAGATAACCAAAGCAGTACTAGTACTTAAACTATTGGTTCTGGGCCACTTGTTACTGCATTTTCATTAATTCGAGTAGCGAAATACGGTAACCTATGGGCCTGAGGCTGAGACCAAGAAGTCGAAAGCAAAAAATCGATCATGGCCAGCCGTACCCACAAAGTAGTGGGAGAGGCGTTGTGCAAGAAACTGGAGGAACTGCAGTTTGTTTCTAATCATCACTCTCGGGGCAGTATCGCTGCTGTTATCGGTTCTCATAACGCCGGTGGTCCGGGACCGCCTAGGGGCGCTAGGGTTCCTGGATCATCCGGACGGTCATCGCAAAAAGCATTCCGGGCCGGTACCCAGGGTGGGCGGAATCGGGATCGCGTTATCTTACGTCGGAGCGTTGGCGCTGGTATTTCTGCTGCCCACACAGTTTGCGAGCATTCTGCATCCCGCATTGCCCGAGATCTTAAAGCTCGGCGTTGTGGCTTCACTGGTGTTGCTGACTGGCGTGGTGGACGATTTGCGTGGATTAAACGCCTGGCAAAAGCTGCTGGGAATTTTGTCCGCGGGTGTGCTGGCCTATTTCGCGGGCATTCGAGTGGATCTGCATCAGTTCCCTGCCCTGGCAGCATATCCGTGGATCGGGTTCGCCGTGACCGTGACCTGGCTGGTCGGTTGTACGAACGCATTCAACCTGATCGACGGTATGGACGGCTTGGCAGCGGGCGTGGGCCTGTTCGCGAGCGCGACGATGTTAGTGGCCGCGCTGGTGCAGGGCAACATGGCGCTGGCGCTGGCGACCATGCCGCTGGTCGGCTGCCTTCTGGGCTTCCTGCGTTACAACTTCAACCCGGCTTCGGTTTTTCTAGGAGACAGTGGAAGCCTGCTGATTGGTTTTCTTCTGGCCTGCTATGGCGCGCTGTGGAGTCAGAAATCGGTGACCCTGGTCGCCCTGATGGCCCCAGTTCTTGCCGTTTCCGTTCCCTTGCTGGACGTGGTGGTTTCGATCGCCCGGCGATTCCTGCGCAACCAGCCGATTTTCCAGGGCGACCGCGGACACATCCATCACAAGCTGCTGGAACGGGGGTTCACCCCGACGGGGGCGGTTTTGGTGATGTACGGATTATGTTTCTTTGCGGCGGCATCGTCGTTACTGGTAGGCGCTTTTCACAACCAGTTTAGCGGTCTGATAGTGATCCTCTTCTGCATTCCCGCCGGCGTGGGCATCCAGTATCTCGGGTATGCGGAGTTCGCCAAAGCGGGGCGGTTGTTCCTGAAAGGCGGATTCCGGCGTATCATTGACGCGGAAACGCGCCTGCATCACTTTGAGCAATCCCTGGCCAAGGCAGGCGACCTGGAGACATGCTGGACCACGATCACGCATGGATCGCGAGAATTCGGATTTCAAGGCGTGCGCATGAGTGTGGCGGGAGTGGTGTTAGAGGACTGGACCGGGTGGAACGCGAAGCCGTTGTGGCAGTTGCGGATTCCACTCAACGGAAGCCAGTATATCAACTTCTTCCGTGACTTCGAGGCGCATCTGGATCCACTGATCCTCAGCGCGTTTGTCACGTGCGTGGAGCGGGGACTGAAGAAGAACGCGGCCAGCCAGGAACCCGCCGCGCGAACCACGGAGCCGGGGCGCAGTCTGGTGTACGCCGCACGAGCCGAGGCCGGCGGCGCCGAAGCCGGGATGTTCTAAACCAACCTCGCCGAAAACCACGGGCAGCCTGATCTGTTAGAGCGAGCAAAGTGTTTCCCAATAGGAATACTGTCTCCGCGCACGGCGCGCCGGAAAAATTTTGAAATTCGACCGGCGCCGGGGTTTTTCTCAGCAATTTCGGGTGGCTGCTGTCGAGTTGCCGAAGGCTCAAGTTAGCACCACTTTGGTACTGGTACGCAACACCCGGAAAACTCATTGACAAATGTCATGGGGGAATTGACAATTGTCACTGAGCCTAGTCGCCACCGCCCAGCGAATTATTCTTATTAGTCTTTAATTCCTGTAGGTTAGGTTGACTTAACGAAAGCCGTTCTTGGGACTCAAAGGGCGGTAGCACGCCGAATCT
>Ga0335081_10013132_pt1 | contig 13394 bp, 14 predicted proteins | sample Lox_Sample_35_FD_206713 | JGI IMG/M metagenome (GOLD analysis project Ga0335081, IMG submission 206713) | Soil microbial communities from Loxahatchee National Wildlife Refuge, Florida, United States - Lox_Sample_3.5 | ecosystem: Environmental > Terrestrial > Soil > Wetlands | place: USA...
GCTCGTCCTCTCCGGCGCCGGCGTCGGCGGCGGCTCGCATGTCTATGCGAGCACGATGTACGTCCCACCAAAGCAATTCTTTGACGCGAAGGAATGGGCCGGTATCACCGATTGGGCCGACGAGCTCGCGCCGTACTTCGACCAGGCCGCGAGGATGTTCGGCGTCGTCCGCTACCCGTACATGCCCACAGACGTCGACCGGGCCATCAAGCAGGTCGCGAACGACATCGGCCGAGGCGAGACCCACAACAAGGCCCCACTCGCCGTCTACTTCGGCACGCCGGGAGTCGAGGCCGACGATCCGTATTTCGGCGGGGTCGGGCCGCGGCGCACCGGCTGCATCTCCTGCGGCAACTGCAACAACGGCTGCGGCGACAACGCGAAGAACAAGCTCACCACGAACTATCTCTACCTTGCCGAGCAGCTCGGCGCGCGGGTTCACGACATGCACGAGGTGTACGACCTGGTGCCACTCGAGGGAGGCGGGTTCGAGGTGCACACGCGCCACCCCGGCTGGGCGCAACGCGCAGGGAACCGCCACCACAACACCTACACCGCCGAGCAGGTGATCGTGGCCGCCCACTCATACGGGTCGGCCAAGCTCCTTCATCACATGCAGCACAAGGGGCGCCTTAACGGCGTGTCGAGCGAGCTCGGGAAACGCGCGCGGACCAACTCCGAACAGCTTCTCTACATCACGCGGACCCACGCGGAGTGGGAGCGCGATCGCGAGCGGATCCACATCATGCCGGGGTCGGTCACGATCACCTCGGGCACCTGGCCTGACCCCGTCACGAGCATCGAGCCGACCTATTGGGGGCTCGGAAGCAACGTCTTCGCATTCCTCGGGACCTACCACCAGCACGGCGAGCAGAAGCATTCGTTCGAGTCCTGGCTCAAGGAAATCCTCAAGCACCCGACCGAGGGGATCTTGCCCACCGACCCGCGCCACTGGTCCGAGCGCTCCTTCGTTGCGCTCTGCTCGCAGACCCGCGCAACCCTCCGAGGGCGTGAGACCCGAAGGTCGAGATGCGCCCGCCGGAGGTGCTCCTGAGCATCTAATCGCGCACACCGCACCCACGCCGAGGGCGGTCACACTCGTGCTCCTGCCCGCAACGGTGCTGATGCTGGCCTTCGCCTTCTTCTACGTCGGCGCTTTCCATGATCCAACGCCGCAGCACGTGCCGTTGGCCGTCGCCGGCCCGCCGTCGGTGGCCGTGCAGCTGAACCGCCTGCCCGGTGCCCCGCTCGATGCGCGCCAGGTCACGTCCCGCTCCGAAGCGCTGTCGCAGATCAATGATCGAGAAGTGTACGGCGCGTACGAGGCCGTCACGAACCGCCTGTTCGTCGCCTCGGCCGCGAACCGGGCGACCGCCGTGGCGCTCGAGCAGACGTTCAACCTCTTCGCTGCAACGCAGCACCGACCGGCCGTCCAGGTCACGGACGTCAAGCCGTTGCCGCCGAAGGATCCCAACGGTACGGCGGCGTTCTACACGGTGGTCGCGTGGATGTTCGGCGGCTACATCGCCGCGACGCTCATCGGGCTGATCGGGAGCCCGCGCAGCACCAGCAGACGACGCGCGGCAGCGCGGATCGCAGCGCTTGCGGGGTTCGCGATCGTCTCCGGGATCGTCAGCGTGGTCATGCTGCGCGTGAGCTTTGCGGGCCACGTGGTCGCGATGTGCGCGATCGCGGCGCTGACCATCTTCGCCAGCGGCGCCGCCACCGCCGGCATCCAGGCCGCGGCCGGCCCGGCGGGCACCGGCCTCGTCATCCTCGTCTTCGTGATCCTCGGAAACTCGGCGTCGGGCGGGCCGTTTGCCCGGCCGCTGCTGCCGGGCCTGTGGAGAACGATCGGCGGCGTGTTACGGCCGGGTGCGAGCGTGGACCTGGCGCGCTCGGCGCTGTTCTTCGACGGCGAGCGGATCGTAGGCCCGATCCTCGTGCTCGTGGTCTGGGCAGTCCTGGGCACGCTGCTAGCGCTCGCGCTCGGCGGCCGCATCATGGACCCGGCCGACACCGAGGCGGCGGCCGCTGCGGGAGCGGCCGTCTGAGCACGATCGCGTCTATTCCCGAGCAGTGTCCGGCTGGCTCACGACGCCCTGGCCGTAGTCGGAGAATTCGAGCCAGCGTTCGCGTAGCTGCGGCCTTCGATGGCCTTGACGGTCTTCGCGAACTCCTTGACCAACACGCCTTTGCCGACCGTGCCGAGGACCAACGCGAGCACGCGACCCTTGAGGTTCTTGCCCTCGCGCACATTGACGACGCGCACCTCGGTCGTTCCGTCCGGCTGGCGCCCGAACGTGTCCGTGTAGCCCGAATGGCCGCCCCACGTGTTGGAGTCGGTCACCGTGAGAACCACGCGGTTGACATCGGACCAGTCGTAGTGCAGGCGCTCCCAGATACCACCCGAGCCCTCCGTCACGTCCGCCTCATGCGGGCCTTGGGAGTGCACCTTGAGGTCGCTGTCCGCGCTCTTGCCGAAGATCTTCTCGCGGCCGGGGCCAAAGTCGGTAAGCCCCGCGATGAACTGCTCGGGCGTCGCAGTGGTGGACTGGCTGTAACGGATGGTGGACATCGACGATGCTCCTTTGGGGTTGACGAGCTGACCTTGGCATTCCGTCGCGCCCGTCGCCCCCGGCAGATCCCTGGTCAACACGCTGGTCCCCCCGGGGATGACCCAGATCGGCAACGCCGGCGCTGGTGCGGGTGCCCGCGGGCGCGACCCTCACGTAACGAACTGCTGGCCGCAGTCGATGTCGTACGTCGCGCCGGTGAGCGCCGTGTTGGCCATGATGTGCACCGCCAGCGCAGCGACGTCGGCGGGCCCGACCACGCGTCCGATTGGCAGCTTTGCTCGAAGTTCCTCGCGCCGCCCCTCGAGGCCATCACCGAGCAGCGATGCGGACAACGGTGTGTCGACAAAGCCTGCGGCGATCAGGTTGACGCGGACCGGCGCGAGCTCTAGTGCGAGTGCTGCCCGTAAACGGAGGCGAGACGGCGGTCGCCGCCGAGACGAGGCCGAGCTCCCGGCTGATCCGTCGCCCGGGAGTGCCGCCCATGAACAGCAGGGTGCCGCCGGGCCGCATCTTGGGCGCCGCCTGACGTGCGACCTCGAGGGCTAGCACCACGTGGCCGGCGAGCTCGTCACGCACCTGATCGGCGTTCATTTCGAGCAGCGGCACATAGCTCGGACCCGGGCCGGTGACCAGCACATGGTCGATCCCTTCGGGCAGGCCATCGAAGAACCGCGCCAGCGCGGCGGGATCAGTCGCGTCGAAGGCAGCCGTGCTCCGCGCGTCTACCTCGCGGGCGGCTCGTTCGAGCCGGTCTGGGTCGCGGGCGACCAGGATGACGTCGGCACCCTCGGCCCGAGCTCGCCGGGCGGTTTCCAGCCCGATGCCGGCGCTGCCGCCAATCAGGACAAGGATCTGTCCGAGCAGCTGCGGTTCGTGTTGAGCCGGGACCGGAGTGGTCGTAGCGTTCATCTCTTCTCCTCACTCTGAGAGGCTTGGCGTTGTGAATCGACTGGTCGCACGGGCCGCGGTGTATCGAGGATCTCCATCCGGAGCGACATCACCGCTGCGTCGTCTCGCGCTGGTCGAATAGCAGCCGCGGGGCGGCCATCGCAGGATCCCATTCCCGCCCGCACCTCGCCCCCGCGAAGGCCCCGGTCGGTGCCCTGGTGACGGCGCGCTACGGCGTATTGCCGCGCGGCGGGTCGACGTCGTCGTGGATGCGGGCAGTGGCGAGCTTCCCGCTGCTGCCCCTGACGAACACAGCGATGCCGGCCTCCGGAGAGAGTTCGGTCCGGCCCCATCGGAGCAGGTTGTATTCCAACGCACAGGCGCGGCCATCGTCGGTGACGGAGCACTGCTCGAGGCGGATGCCGCCGCCGTTCGAGAAGAACCGCTTGTACAGCCCGAGCAGCTCGTCCTGGCCGCGATGAATGTACGCACTGCCGGCTGGCTCGCGTACGTAGGCATCGGGCTCAAACGTCGCCACGGCGGCTTCGGCGTCCCCGGCGGCGAGGGCGCGCTGGTAATCCCCGACGATCTCGGGGTCGCGCACGTCTGGCTCTGGCTCGAGCAGCGGCGCGCGGTGGTGATGCTCGCCGCTCAGCGGCCACATGCTCCAGTAGATCCGCAGCTCGATGATGCGGCCGTCATCGGCGCGATCGGCCACCACCGCCATCGGCACCTCGACCCGACCTGCCTCGCCGTCGAGCGTCATCACCGTCTCCTCGATCCCGCGCCGGCCGGTGATGATCCTTTCCACCGGGCTGAAGACAGCGTTGCGCTCGGTCAGCCAGGCATTGATCTCGGGCACAAACCGCTCGAACGCACGACGGCCCCTGACGCGGCCACGCACCGGATGGTGGAGCTCTGGCTCGCCGGCGAACGAGCCGACAAGGGCGTCGATCTCGCCGGACCTCTCCCCGTCGAAGTACGGCACGGGCTCCGTCGCTCGAGCGTCGGCGGCGTCGCGGCGAATCCAGTCCAGCACAGAGGCCGAGAACAGCTCCGGTGGCCAAGGCATGACGCCAAGCCTCTCACAGCCGATCGGGGGTGCGCAGGGTTCGGACTGCTGATCACCAGGAGCGAGGACGGCGGTAATGCGTGAGCGTCCGATCACAGCAACCGATGTAGGTCCAACGTGGCGAGCACAGTCGTAAGCGATGAGCCCGTCGGGCAGACGCAGATCGCTTCCGGCTACGACATGAAGCTCCAGGTCGTGAGCTTGGAGACCCGGCCCTCTCCTCCCGGCGTGTCCAGGCAGACGATCCCGACTCTGCGGTCTGGATCGTGAAGTCGCTTGCCCACCCCCCTCCCCCAAGCTCAGGTCGGCGTCACGACTCGAAGCCGACGCGCGAGCACGTCGGAGATCGGAACGCGCACGATGTCGAGCCAATAGCAGTCCTCAAGCTCGGCCATCTCACCCGCCCCGGTCGCCAGCACATTGACCACTCGGTACAGGAAGACCTCGTCTGTCAGGTACATGCCGACTTCATCTGTGTGGGCGACGGCACCCGCCGGGGCGCGATGGCCCGTGGCAGCGCCGGTATGAGCGTCACGGCGCATGGAAGCTGGCTCCGTGGTCGAATCGAGACGTACTGTGACGTCGTCCCGCACGCTGCACACCGGCGATTCGCCGTCGTTTGGGCGGGAAGAACTACGGACGTTCGGTGGTTGGCAACTGACTGGTGTGGTGGGGCGTAGCCATGCATTGGCTTTGCTGGGCGTTAGCCACCGAATGCGGCGATACACCGACGGCCGGGTCGGTCTCGTGCCGGCCAGGCTCACGCTTGAGCGAGCGCGAACGGCTCGCCAAACTTCTGGGTTCGAGAGCCCGTCGCGAGCTGCCGCACGAAGGTCGCCAGGGAGTCGACTAGGGAGTCCTCGGGCGCGAGGACGTCGTAGAGCCGGGAAGCTGACCGCGACACGCACCCTAGGAGGCAGCGATGAGCACCACAGAAGCTCCCAGCAGCGGAGCCGCGCAAGTCCGGAACCGTCACGAGAGTCGACCTGAAGCTCGAGGCGATCGTCATCCCCGTCTCGGACGTCGACCGTGCGAAGACCTACTACAGCGGACTTGGCTGGCGACTTGACGCCGACTTCTCCTTCGACAACGGCGTCAAGATCGTTCAGTTCACTCCGCCTGGCTCGCAGGCCTCGATCCAGTTCGGGACCAAGATGACCTCGGCGTCGCCTGGTTCCGCCGAGAACCTGTACCTGATCGTCTCCGACATCGAGGCCGCGCGCGAACAGCTCATCGCGCGTGGGGCCCAGGTCAGCGAGGTCTTCCACCCAGGATCCCCGGGCGCGCAGTTCCAGCCAGCCGACGCGCACCTCAGCGGCCCGGCTCCCGATCACCAGAGCTACGGCTCGTTCGCTACGTTTAGCGACCCGGATGGCAACCGATGGTTGCTGCAGGAGGTCACCAACCGACTTCCTGGCCGCGTCGAGGCCAGCGAGACCACATTCGCCTCGCCCAGCGACCTTGCCAGCGCGCTGCGACGCGCCGAGACGGCCCACGGCGAGCACGAGCGGCGGACCGGGCAGCCGGACGCGAACTGGCCCGAGTGGTACGCCAGGTACATCGCGGCGGAGCAGGCCGGCAAGCAGCTGCGCTCATGACATCGGGCACATAGACCTCGGACACGGCAGCGCCGGCGGCTCCGCACACCGGGCGACGAGGGGTTTTGGGCACCCCAGCGCCGAGATGTCCCCGGGACCGGACCGCGCTCACGCCCGGGTCGAGCAACCGTTTGCCCCGGATAAACGGCTACTGGTGGTTGATCGACCCAGCACGGGGGTCGCTGCATGGGGTCTCCGGCGATGGGTTCTCGGCGTGCGAGTGCTCCATCATGTCGTCGACTTCGTCCAGGTGATGATCGCTCAGCGCCTCCTCGATGGCGTCGTCCGGTACGTCGATCGCTACGTCGCCCGGCTTGCTCATCATGCTCCTCCTCTCCGCTATCGCGCTAACCATCCGGCTCCCGAAAGGGCCGGGATCAACGCGCCTCGTCGATTGACCTCTGATGTGGTGGGCGGAACCCGGCCGATGCCGGTCTCACCCTGCCCACACCATGCCCCCATGCCTAGACGGGCAACGCCCGTGAGACTCCATCGTCGGCCGTCAGCCCCGGTGACCCATACGATCCGGTTGCTGCGCCCAGGTTGGACGAATCGCCAGACTACTGGATAGAGGTGTGATGGATTCGATCACATCGTCGATGACTCGCGAGGAGATTGCCGCGCTGCTGGGCAGCGGACGGCTGTACGACCCGGGCCGCGACAGCCTCTATACGGTCGACGAGCTCATGGCCGGATATGCGTCGGACGCGCCGATGCAGAGCCTCGACTCACGTCTCGCTGCGCACGTCAAGGGTTCCGGCGTTCCACCCGAAGACGTCGACGAGGCAATCGCCCAGGTCGTTCACGACCAAGGCGTCGACCAGGCTATGCGCGCCTACGTCGCGGCCTCTGTCGCCCAGGGGCGGCACATCGTTGGCGTCATGGGTGGGGCGTCGACCCCTAGGGATTCCCCCGCCTATCGACTCGCCGCCGAGACGGCGAAGGCTCTCAGCGACGCGGGATTCCTCGTCGCCACAGGCGGGGGCCTGGGCATCATGGAGGCCGGGAACCTTGGTGCGTACTTCGCGGGACACCGACTGGAGGACCTTCACGCCGCGATCGACGAGCTGAAACGCTGCCCGATCTACCGTGAACATGAGGCCGAGTACATCGACACCGCGCGGGCGATCACCGCCCGGCAGGCCGCTGGAGCGCCGAACCTCGCCGTCGCCACCTGGCGCTACGACGAGGAGCCGATCAGTCAGTTCGCCACCCACATTGCCAAGCTTTTCCAGAACTCCGTCCGCGAGGAGGGGCTCCTCAGCATCGCGGACGGCGGCGTGGCCTACTTCGAGGGCGGCTTCGGAACGCTCCGTGAGGTCTTCCAAGACCTCGCCCAAAACGGCGCCGCCCCGCCGGCGCAGCAAATGGCCATGGTGTTCGTCGACACCGACGCGTACGGCGAGCGCGGATCACCCTTCCATCTTGCCCGTTCCCGCGCCCGCCGGGCAGCGGCGCCATTCGACGACCTCGTCACCCTCGCCGACTCAGCCGGCGACGTCGTCGCCGCCGTAGTCGCCGCGAGTGCGAAATAGCTCCACCCCATGAGCCGCGCCGCTTACACCTCGCGAACGCGAGGAGACCCTGGAGTCGACTAGGGCATACCCGGGCGCGACGAGGCTGGCTGCGACGCAGGCTATGCAGTCCCCCGCCCCGCGAGACAAAAGGCGAGCAATGGACTCTCAAGACAGCCGCGCCGCAACAGTCCCCCGACAATCCGTTTACGCCCCGTCTGAACGCGCCAACTCCACACCGGCATCCGATACTGACCACCTGCTTGCGGCCCGCCTCGCGACAGCTCCCGGGCTGGTACGAGCCGGCGCAAGCTGCTGGGATCACGCCCGAACCCCTATCCACGCTCTCTCGATGGAGAGTGCCTACGCCGATCCGCAGCTGCTGCGGGATCTCGGGGCGAGCGGCACACGATTCCTCCAAGATCTCAGCGTCGACGTCGTCGTCGGCGCCGAGACCGCCGGCGTGCCCCTGGCCGCATCGGTATCGCTAGCCGCAGACCTGCCATTCGCCTTCGTCCGCAAGCCCGGATATCGCGGCCACGAGATCGACGAACCACCAGTCCGAGGCGCAGACGTGGAGACGCGCCGGGTGCTGCTCGTAGACGACGCGGTTTCCAGCGGCACGTCCGTCGAGCGCTTCACCACCTCCCTGACCAATGTGGGCGCCGAGGTAGTCGGGGTGTTCGTCCTCGTTGACATGCGTGACGTCGCCACCACCGTCTCACCCGCGGCAGCCGCACTCCCGACGGGTTCGGTGAGCACCTATCTGCAGGTTCTCGACCTCGCCACGGCCAGCGGCCTGCTCGATCCCGACCTCAAGAAGCTCACCGTCGACGCGATCGTGAACCGATGGACCGACGACGATCCGCGCTGGGATCTCCTCCCCGTGACGGCGGACGGTCCCCTGGGTCTCCCACTACGAGAGGCTTGTCCGTTCGTTGGTGTGAGCACGCTCGCGGACATCGGAGACGCTCGCTAATTACGCTGCTCAGCGTCAACGGGCACTCACAGACCGGAAACCTCTGCAAACCGCTGACATGACGTAAGCGTTCAGAACCCCCGGGCCTCAGGCGGCGAGGGCGGGGAACGGGTCAGCGCGGTGGCGGGCGGTAATGAGCACCTAGCAAGCGGCGTAGCCCAGAGCACGGCCTTGGTCGACACCTGCCTTTACTCGATGACGAGCATCTCGGCACTCACGATGACTGACGCGCTCCGCGCGGGAGCGCGCTCGACGCGGAGCGGCAATTAGCAGGATCTCAGCAAGCAGTCGCTGGCGGCCTCGCGCCTGCGGAGCCGGCGACCCGCGCCCGCAAGCTCGTTCGCGGCCTCGCCCGCACGTGACCGCTCCATCGCCATTGCAGCCACGAGCGCAAGACTGCCGCAAAAGGCGTTGAGCAGCAGCACGCGAGCGACGCGAGGCGGGTAGACCGGCCCCCTGCTTCCGGTTTGCCGCAGGCATCTCGTCGCCGACAGCGACGAACCCGCAATGCGCGGGTTAATCTCGTCGGACGGACGCGTTGGTGAGGCCGTTCGGGCCCATCTCGTACGCGCGGGCACTGCGGCAATCGTCTGCCGGAAGCCCGCTATAGCCCTTGGAGCTGATGTCGGATGTGTCGTGACCAAAGCCAGACCGCCCCCTTCCCGGCTGCTCTAGCAAGTGGGCGCGACCTTGGACTCGCGAGCGAGCGAGTCAATCCAACGCTCGAGGCGCCGCCCCTCGCGGACCATCAGTTCGGGATCACGAAACGTGTTCGCGAGGAGCGCCATCCCCTCGTATGACGCAGTCTCCCTCACCGCTCGGGGACTACCGCTAAGGAGCTAGCGAAAGTCCCCGGCTCCTCCTCGGTCTGCCGACGGGGGGTTAGGCCGAGGGAGGTCACGGCGGCAGCGGCGCAGGTGACGGCCGCTACCCACCACAGGTGGTAGTTCTGCGTCGGGTCACCGGTCGCGGCTGCCTTGCCGAGGACCACGACGAGGATGGCGGTACCGAAGACACCACCGACCTGGCGGCCGCTGTTGACCACGGCACTGCCCGTCGCGCTGAGCTTTGCGGGCAGGTCGGTAGTCGCTGAGCCAATGATCGTCGGGAGCGAGAACCCGAACCCTGTGCCGATCAGGAACCAAGCGGGAAGGATGTCGGCGGCATAGCTGTGCCCGCCGCCCTTGAGTAGCAGCAACATGAGGATCTGGCCGGCAGCGATGATCGCGAAGCCGAATGCCACGACCAGCCCCACGGGTAGCTTCTGGTTGAGTTTCTGCGCTACGAACGAGGCCGTCAGAATCGCCGCCGGTCCGGGCGCGATTGCTAGGCCGGTCTCGGTCGTTGACCAGTGCCACGCCTGCTGCAGGAACAGGCTCATCCCGAGCAGCCCCATCCCCAAGATCGTCGCGGCGATCACAACCGAGACATTCGCCGCGGTGAACACGCGGCTTCGGAACATCTGCGGATCAATTACTGGCACAGGCGCTCGGCGCGTGCTGACCACGAATCCGACCGCGGCGACGACAGCGACGACCCAACTGGCAATGATGCGCCCGTTCCCCCAGCCCCACGTGTGAGCGTTGAGCAGACCGAACGAGAGGGCGCCGATCGTGAGGATCGCCATCAAGCTTCCGATCGGGTCCGGCATCTTGGTCGAGAGGTCGTGCCGGACGTTCGGAATCATCTTCCAGGTGACGGCGATTACCGCGATCCCGATCGGCAGGTTGATCAGGAAGATCCAACGCCAGCTCAGCGCCGTGAGCAGGCCGCCGACGACCGGACCGATCGCCCCCGCGGCCGCGCCGCTCACAGCCCACAGCCCACAGCCGCACGCTGCTCTTCACGCGTGCTGGCGGCATGGTCGTCAGAACAAGCCCGAGGCTTGACGGGATCAGCATCGCCGCGCCGAGCGCCTGAACGCAGCGGAACGCGATCAGCACCCACAGGTCCGGGCTTACTGCGCACGCAAGGCTGGCGATCGTGAAGACGGCCAGGCCGAGCATGAATACGTTCTTGCGCCCGTATTTGTCGCTGAACCGTCCGGCGGGTACGAGCAATGCGCCGAAGAACAGGGCGTATGCGTTCAGCACCCAGGCGACGTCGGAAAGGGAATGGTGCAGGTGCGCCCCGATGGTGTGCAACGCGACGTTGACGATGAACAGGTCCATCACCCTCATAAAGCTCGCCAAGGCGAGGGGCGCGAGAACGATGCCTGGATGCCCGTGCTCGTGCTCGGCAGATGCACGTGTAGTCGTAGCCATAGCTCAGCCCTCCGGAATCAGGACCACGCGGCCGCGCGGCTCGCCGGCCTCGGCGCGTTCGTCGATCGCCGCGGTGTCAGAAGCTCGCGCTCGCTGATGTCCAACCGCAGCTCGCCGACGTCGATCAGGGCTGCGAGCTCGCCACCGGCCCGCAACCCGGCGACCTTGTCCGGGTTGCGAGCGAGCAGGATCGTGAGCGAGCAGCCGAGTGGCTTCGTGTCCGAATGTTGCCCGGGGTGGTGACGGAGATCATCTTGTCCCCCTTTCAGATCGCGGTGCGGCCGCCGTCGACGTGGATGATTGCGCCGTTGATGTAGCCGGCCGCGGGGGTCGCGAGGAACGTGATGACGTCGGATAGCTCGTGCACTTCAGCGACGCGGCGGAGCGGAATCTGCTTGGCAAACTCCTTGGCCATCTCCAACCTCGGCTCCACCGCCGGGGTCAACGTCGGACCGGGAGCGACCGCGTTGACCCGGACGTTCTGCGGCCCGAATTCGGCAGCCCACGCCTTGGTGAGCAGCTCGATCGCCGCCCGCGACGCGCCGTAGGCAGCCATGCCTGGCTGGCCGTAGCTCGCGACCATCGTGGAGACGTTGATGATCGAGCCGCCGCCGCGGGCGGCGATCTTCGGGGCGAGCGCGGCGACGAGAAAGAACGGCGCCTTGACGTTGATCTGGAACAGACCGTCGAACGCCGCCTCGTCGGTGTCAGCCGTCGGTGCGAGGGCGGCAAAGCCGGCACAGTTGACCAGAACATCGATCTCGCCTGCCGTGTCGGCAACGCGCCCCACCTCGGACATCTCCGAGAAATCAGCGGCGACGAACTGCGCATCGTGCCCACACGCCCGGATCTTCTCCACGGCGCTCGCGCCGCGGGTCTCATCGCGGCCGCTGATGATCACCGACGCGCCCTTCTCGGCCATCGCCAGTGCGGCGGCGGAACCCATCCCGGAGGTGCCACCGGTGATCAAAGCCCGTTTGTCTTTCAGATCCATTGTCGACATCCCTTCAGTAGTTGGATCATTTGATCCCACTCTTGCTGGCGCGTACTGTAACAGCACTGGCTCGCGTAATCCAATACGAGGCGATCTGGCAGTACGCGCTGCGGGACGGCTTCCCGTAGGTCGTCGGTTCGGGGACTCAGCGGTCGAGCGACGTGCTCGTGGCGCTGCTGAGGGTGGCGATGAGCGTGATCATCGCGTCGAGCGCGGCCGCGAGAGATTCTGGGTCGCGCTGGATCTGAGCGAGCAGGAGGCCGCCCTCAAGCGCGGCGAGCAAGGCCAGCGCGAGCTGGCGCGGATCGGCCTCGGGTGCGAGTCGGCCAAGTGCATGCATCCGCAGAAGACCGGCCATGATGCTGGCCTCCCAGCGCTTGAAGGACGCCGCAAGCATTGCCCTGGCTTCGGGCTCCCTTTCCGCGAGCGCGGAACCGAGCGAGCCGATCGGACAACCGCCGCGCCCGCCCGTGTCGCGGTTGTGATCGACCACAAAATCGCGCCACTCCCGTAGGCCCTCGAGGCTGCTGAGGTCAAACCGCTCCTGCGTGCCGATGGCCCTGTCGGCCTGGCGCTCGATGACCGCGCGGACCAGCGCCGGCTTGTCCTCGAAGTAGTGGTAGAGCTGTGAGCTGCTCACGTGTGCGCCGTCGCGCACTTCCTCGATCGTAGTACGGGCAACGCCCTGCTGAAAGATCAGATCTGCCGCGGCGTCAACGATTCGCGCACGCGTTGCCTCGCCCTTGCGCGTCAACCGCGGCCGATCAGAACTCTGTGAGGACATCAGGAACAGTATAGCCGCAAGAATGGCGTTGACATTCCATAATATGTCTGGCATAGTGGCACACGCCATCCAGTTAGGGACCAACGTAGGGCCTCTGTCGCCGGCAAAGCAAGAAGCCGCTGCGCCGGGCCAGTACCGAGCAGGGCCTAGCCATCGTGTCTGCCCGGCGGTCTGACCGCGCCATCCAGCCAACCCTGCCTGGACCTAAAAAGCATGAGAGGAATTCCGATGAGCACAACCCCGGAAAAGACCGTATTGATCACGGGCGCCAACGTCGGGATCGGCAAGGACATAGCCCGGCAAATGGCATTGCGTCCCGAGATCGCCCACGTCTACCTGGCATGCCGGAACCGAGAGAAGGGGAACCGAGAGAAGGCGAGGATGGCAAAGACTGATCTCGAAGCTGTGAGCGGCCGGCGCATCTTCGACATCGTTCTCATGGACGTTGCCGATCCGGCCTCGGTTCGCGCCGGCCTGGCGGGCATCGACGGATCGATCGACGCGGCGGTCATGAACGCCGTGGGATGGGCGGCAAGACGCCCATGGCCGTGACCCCCGATGGGGCCACGTACATGTTCGCTCAGAATGTGTTCTCGGCCATGTCGTCCTGCTCGAGACGCTCCTGGCCGAGGATCGACTTGGCGAGGTGGCGGTCTTGGCCGGAAGTGAAGCAGCCAGGGGACTTCCGAAGATGGGGTTCAAACGGCCGTCGTTTGTCTCAA
>Ga0335081_10013133_pt1 | contig 13394 bp, 14 predicted proteins | sample Lox_Sample_35_FD_206713 | JGI IMG/M metagenome (GOLD analysis project Ga0335081, IMG submission 206713) | Soil microbial communities from Loxahatchee National Wildlife Refuge, Florida, United States - Lox_Sample_3.5 | ecosystem: Environmental > Terrestrial > Soil > Wetlands | place: USA...
AATTATAGCCGAGCGCAGGGAGATACTTACAGTTAACATTTCGTACGGGTGGCGCCTCCGACCCCCAACGAAATCGACCTGCTACGTTCCCTGGACCCCAGAATGGTGTACCTCCGCTAGGAATTCCAGTAACCAGGGAGGCCCGGTCTTCTTCCCCCAGTCGCTCTCTTAGCTTTCAGAGAGCTTCTGGCGAAGGTCGTCAGGGAAAGGCATCGCCTTTTCCCAGTTGTCAACAAGGGCATTCGAGACCTGGCGCGAGACTGTCAGGGGATAGCATATCGATACTTCACGAAGTCGTTGGTGTGGGGATTGCCCGCGGGATGCGAAGACTGAGTGACTCTGACCTTGGCTCGGGGAAGCGCAGTGTCTGACCGCTTCTTACGGGGAGATACAAGAGCGATTGGAGTTGCCCTCTTTCGGGGCTTCGCCCAAGCATTTATACTAGCAAAACATGAAAAGTCTGTACATGCAATCGGCGGACTCAGTCGAAGTAGTAACGCTTGCGGACAACTACGTCAACGGATTCCTACAGAGTTTAGAGGGTGTCAACAGACCAAGACTGGACGTGGTCAGGGGCGAGCGTCCCGGGGAACCAATGCTTGCCGAATTCGGCTGGTCCGCGCTGGTACGAGTCATGAAGGGAGGTCATGTCCACTCTATCATGTTCGACACGGGTGTCGGAAAGCAGACCCTTCTCCATAACGCCAAGGCCCTAAAGATTGACCTGAAGGAGATCGAGGCACTTGTTCTCTCTCATGGCCACCCCGATCATACGGCAGCCACCAGCGAGACCGTAGCAGCTATCGGCAAAGACAATCTTCCACTGATACTTCACCCGAATGCCCTGCGCAAGACGGTGACGATGTTCCCGGATGGAGAGCGGTCCAATGCACCCTACTTCCTGGACGAGGAGTCTCTCCATCGGCACGGAGCGAAGTTGGAGAAAACCAAGAATCCTACTCCACTGGCTTCGGATTCGGCTCTCGTGACTGGAGAGATACCAAGGATCGTCGATTTCGAGAAGGGAATGCCGCCAAACACGCACTATCGTATCATTGACGGAAATCTCGTGCACGACCCGCTGATTCTGGATGATCAAGGACTCGTAATAAATGTGAAGGACAAGGGATTGGTCGTCATCTCAGGCTGCGCTCATTCCGGAATAGTAAACACAGTCAGATACGCCAAGGAGATTTCGGGAATCGATAACGTGCTTGCCATAATTGGAGGCTTCCATCTAACCGGGAACTTCTTTGCCCCGATAATTGACAGAACCGTCACGGAGATTAAGGAGATCGCTCCAAAGATGGTGATACCATCCCATTGCACTGGATTGAGAGCGCTCGTGCGGATTGCCAATGCATTTCCTGACGCGTTTGTGGAGAATAGCGTCGGAACAACCTACAGGTTCTAGTCATCGGTTGACAGGCAAGAGCGTCAAATGTGCTTCGCTCACCACGGAAAGACTTCGGATTGAGTATGGGTTAAATGCGTCATCGTGATCCAAACCCCAGTTCTCATGCGGTGCGGAGTGACATCTCTGCTAGACATCAGTGTTACAGACTTCGTCTCGACAATCCTCTGGGTTTCCCGTCAGACAAGACCCGATCTATTTCGAAGAATGAGACGCACGAAGACTACGCAGTAACGCATCTGCGTCTCGGCGAACCCAGCGTCAGGAGAGATCTACCGCATTCAGACCCAGCAGATTTGTGAGTAGGTCGCGAGGCCGCCATCCGAGGCGTAACCTGATTAGGACATGCCGCCAGTTCAGTTCAGTGGAGGTTCCGCCCTGCATGAGTCTGAGTACTCCCCCTTCTCCTTTCGTCGGGGCGCCTTTGCAGAATGACGAGTCCCGGCCAGGGCGTCTAATCACATCACAACAACACTTCGGACTCGCGGAATCCACTTCTGGAACCTGTTTGGGGGCGGACCCCACCGGATCCGAACCCAACCTGAAACGGGGCATAGGATTCGCTTAATTATCTAAGCGCATCCCTTCCGGCCCACTGCTTCCTAGACCTGGAGCAGTTTGACGCTCTTTATCTTTCGTTCCCGCTCGAAGCCTTTCGCCATCGCCGCGATTTGCTTGCCTTCACCCGCCAGGACAAACACCTCGATGCAGTCCTCTGGAGAAATCCGGCAGTGTATGTGGGTCCTCACTATGTCCCCGTAGCTGTGCTTGAGCCTCGTGACTGGTTCTTCGTCGGTGCTTGCGTGCCCGACGACTACCACGGCGTTTGACTTCCCCGCAAGGGCATTCTTCTCCTTCGTATCTTCGAGCAGGAGGCGGATGGCCGCCCTGACAAGCTCGGACCTCCCGGAGAATCCCACCGAGTCCTGAATCTCATCCATCGCCCTGACCATTTGTTCGGGAAGGGACAGACTTACTATGGGCATGGCCAACTACAATTATTAACTGCATAAATACTTTTGCAGGTTTTCTATTAGCTTTTAATAGATGAGTTGATAAACCCGAGCTAGAACACACACCTCGATGAAACAGACCACTGCTGCCGTCGCTCTAGCGGCAATAGTGCTGGTGGTGGGAGGAGGGCTGTACGCAGGGCTGTACCTCAATGCCCCGGCTGCGACGTCCTGCTCGAATTCAGGAGGGGTAATCCAAGTAGTGGCTGCCGAGAACTTCTGGGGCAGCCTGGTCTCACAGATAGGAGGGACTCACGTCAATGTGCTGAGTATCGTCACGAATCCGAACACCGACCCGCACGAGTACGAAAGCAGCGCCGCGAATGCCCAGGCCATCGCGGATGCGTGTCTTGTGATAGTCAATGGCGCAGGCTACGACACCTGGGCTTTGGGGATTATCGCGGCGTCGGGCAGCCCGCACCAAACAGTGCTGAATGTGCAGGAGTTGCTGGGGCAATCCGTCGACGTCAATCCACACTTCTGGTACAGCCCGTATTACGTCAATGACACAGTCAAAGCAATGTACAAGGACCTTGTGAGAATTGATCCGGCAGACGCCTCCTATTATGGGCAGCAGTATGCTTCGCTGAATTCCTCACTGGCTGTATACAACGCCAGAATCCATGAGATAGCCAACCAGTTCGCCGGCACCAAGGTAGCTGCGACAGAAGACATCTTTGTGTACCTGGCCAACGCGACGCGGCTGGACCTGGTCTCTCCACCATCGTTCATGCAGGCGGTCGCCGAAGGGGACGACCCCCCAGCCTCGAGCGTTGCGACTTTCCAGGAGCAGCTCCAGAACAAGAGCGTAGCCCTGCTCGTCTACAACCAGCAGACGGTGACGCCACTCACGGAGAACATCAAAGCGTTGGCGGCGCAGAACGGAATTCCGATAGTAGGCGTGACGGAGACGATACAGCCCTCGGACGTGCAATTCCAGGTCTGGATGAACGCGGAGCTTCTGCAGTTGCAGAACGGGCTCAACACAATGGCGCTAGGTCAGTGACCCTTTGAACGTCGCAGAGAACAGAATCTTCACCCAGAAAGCGGAGCCTGTACTCGTCGAAGCCCAAAACCTGACTGCCGGGTATCCCGGAAGGACGGTCTGGCGAGAAGCGAACTTCACAATCAGGAAGGGGGAGTTTGTGGCCATCATCGGGCCCAACGCCGCCGGAAAGACAACCTTGTTCCGCTTGCTCCTTGGAATGATGCGGCCGCTCGGAGGGTCGATCAAGCTTTTCGGCTCGGAGCCGAAGAGGGGGAGCCCCCGGATAGGGTACGTGCCTCAGCAGCACATCATCGACGACGAGTCGCACATCGAGTCCATGGAGATTGTCCGGCTGGCGCTCTCGGGGAGGAAGTGGGGGTTCAGTCTCTTCGCAAACGACGACCGCAAAGCCGCCATCTCGGCATTGGAAGGTGTCGGCGCGGCAGACCTCGCCCGTCAGCCTCTGGCTGAGCTTTCAGGAGGAGAGCTTCAGAGGATATTCCTCGCGGAGGCCCTCGTCAGCAACCCCGACCTGCTGCTTCTGGATGAGCCGCTCTCGAACCTGGACATGAGGCGCGAAAGAGAGCTTCTCAGGCTGGTAAACGACGTGGTCCGGACGCGAGACGTCGCTGCTCTGCTGATCGCGCACAACATCAATCCGCTAATGCCCTACCTCGACAAGGTGATCTACATAGCCAACGGGAAGGTGGCGAGTGGAAAGCCAGACGAGGTGCTGACATCGGAGCGCCTTAGCGCGCTCTATGAAATCCCGGTTGAAGTCATGCGCGATTCGAGGGGGAACCTGGCTATCATCGGCATAGAGGGGCACCACAGAGACGAGTGACTTGGGGTTCTCTCTTAACCTCGTCGCTGACCTTCAGCAGATGTGGCAGTACCAGTTCATGCAACACGCCTTCGAAGCGGGAACGATGATCGCCATCGTCGCGGGGATCATCGGCTACTTTGTTGTTCTGCGGCGGTCTGCGTTTGTGGCACACGCTTACTCTGAGATTGGGTTCGCTGGCGCGGCGGGGGGCATTCTGGTAGGGATCCCTCCCATCTACGGCATGCTGCTCGGTTCCATCTTTGGAGGTAGCTCGATTGCCATCCTCAGCCGGCGGTCTACTCACCGGGACGTCTACATCGGGATAATACTCGCGTTCGCCCTTGGGCTCGGGCTCCTATTCCTGAGCCTCTACACCGGCTATGCGACGGAAGCGATTTCAATCCTGTTCGGAGAGATTCTAGGTATTGCCTGGGGTGACGTGATCAACACCGCTCTGTTCTCGATAGTCATCCTGGTAGGCATTACGTTGCTTTACCGTCCGTTGTTGTTCTCTTCGCTGGACGAAGAGGTCGCGGAGGCGAAGGGCCTGCCAACGCTTTTCATCGGGGTCGCATTCCTCCTCCTAGTGGCCGTGGCGGTATCCATAGCTATCCAGGTCACGGGGGTTCTGTTGATTTTCTCGCTGATGGTTACTCCCGCTGCGACAGCCCAGCATCTGGCTCCCAGGCCGAGTCGGGCGATCCTGATCTCAGTGTTGATCGCACTCGCGGTCACCTGGATAGGGCTGTTCGTCTCATTCTACACTCCCTATCCCGCCAGCTTCTTCATCACCTGCATGGCATTCGTGCTGTATGTTCTGGTCAGGGTGTTTCATCACAAGATCAGAGCACCGGGAGAGCAGAAGGGATGGAGGGAGCGCATCTCCACGTTGTCGCGGAACCAGTCGTCCAGAGCGGTCAGCGCTAACGCGCTAGGCCGACCCGCGGCACTCCGATTCAAGTACAAGGACTGCCGCCCCTCGGGGGGCGGACCCGGACCCTTTTGCATACGGGTCCCGTCGGGCCTAAGCCTGGCTGGCGCTGACCGGACTCGGAAGGTTGGGAACATTTGCGAAGCCTGTAGCCTGCGAACCCCTTCCGGCCCACGTTAGGGTCTAGCTTGATAGATGAGGAAGTTCAAGCTCCCAAGAAGAAAGACGAGCGTGCTCATGGTGAATCTTCAAATTGAATCCAGCCCGGACAGGATTCGCTTCAAAGGTAGGTCGGAGGGGTCCCGAATAGTGCATCCAAGATGGCTTGCGATAGTGGCCAATGATTAAAAGAACCGCGCGACTCAGGCCTTCTGTTTGAGAGCCGCTTACGTTGTCGCAGGGGTCATGATGTGCCTAATCGGGGTTGGTATCGTGTACTACCAGGTCTCTGAGAGCTGCGAGGATAGCACACTTGCGGGTGCGTACAAGGGATACCCGTGGTGCACTGACGTCTTGGACCACATCAATCTTACCTTCGCGGGCGTGGTGGCGCTGTTTGTTGGGATCATCGTTCTCGCTTTGGGAGGGCCGCTTCATTGGGTCCTTGAGCCCTCATCTAATCCCGATGGCCTTGCGAGGGATGAGAATCGGCCCCCCGGAACCAATCTGGAAGTGAGCTAGATGACTGCTTCAAGGGACACACTGCCACGAGGCAGTAGCTGGAATCCCGTCGAGCTCAGAGGTAGTGGTGAATTCGAACCCAGTTCTCGAGACTCTTGCGCAGGCTGTTCCGAGATTGCTGCGGTGGGGCCCCGCGGAGGGATTTCCAAGGAAAGGGCACGCTCAAACCTGCAGAGACTCCAGTCGATAGCGGGACTCCTTCTTTTCCTTTCTTCGGGTGTAGGTGCCTACCTCCTGGCGACCGACAGGTCGCTTTGGCTCCTGGCCTTCTCTCACGCTGTTGGTCTGATCATAATAGTCGCAATCGACGTGATGCTTGGCATACTGAGTTTCGTCTCGTGGAAGAGCGCTTACATTCCAAGCATCGCAGCTGCCGTCCTCGGCATCGTTCTCCAACTTGGGGACGTCTTCACCGCACCACAATACGGCCTTACAGTTGCTTATTTCGCCGAGTATCTTTTCGGGCTCGTTGCCTTCGACCTTCTTCTAGCGCTCCAGCTGACAATTGTCCTCATCGGAGTCCTTGGGAGGCCCTACGCGATTAACCTGGCAAGAAGGAAGACCAGGATGGGCAGAGAACTGAATCTTACGAAGAGAGGCTTTCTGAAGTCGTTGACCGCTCTCGCAGGTGTCATCGGGATTGGGGTGCTGTTGAGCTCAATCAAGCTCCCGGCCGGTCCTGCATCCACCCAATCGACCGTCACCACCACTCAGTCAGGAACTGGAGCAGGGTCAATCGCCAACTTGAACAACCTCCGCGTCGGCGTACCTGTGCAGTTCGAGTATCCCGCCGGCTATCCGAACGTTCTACTGAAGAAATCAGACGGGTCCCTGCTGGCCCTGAGCCTGCTGTGTACTCACGTCTGCTGCACCTGCACCTACGATTCTGCGTCTAACAGGGTATACTGTCCATGTCACGGCTCTGTCTTCGATGCGAGTGGCAACGTCCTTCAGGGGCCCGCATCCGCGCCGCTCCCCCAGGTCCAACTCAGAGTTGATGCCCTGGGCAACATATTTCCAACTGGTGTCTCCAATCCAGGCCCATGCCATGCGTAAGCCGCCACCAGCCTGTGCCCAGTGGGCCAGGCCAAGCCGCCACATCAAGCATAACTGCCGACGGAGAGACTTGATTCAGAGACCGCGGCGCGTTGGCCAAGAAAAGAGACGGGGTGCTCTTCTCAACATTGAGAATCGTCCTAAGGGGACAAAAGACGAGGTGCTGAATTAGCAGCCTCCTTTTTTCTTGGTTGGGATTCACTCAATTCCCTGAGCACAACCCTTCCGGCCCATTCTCTGGAATTACCCTTGACGAACGCCACCCACTTCCTCCTGTAGGACGGCCGGAGAAGAAGCGCCGTTCCCGTAGCAAGACCGGACAATTAGGGAGAACACGCTTTACCATCACCCTGCCCGAACTGTATCCCGGACACGGAGCGCCATGATCGAGTGTGAGAACCTCGTGAAGGAATTCAAGGAAGGGAACATCAGAGCGGTCGACGGCCTCACTCTCAGCATCAGGAAGGGCGAGATCTATGCGCTGATCGGGGCAAACGGCTCCGGAAAGACGACCACTGTGAACATGATGACAGGGGCGCTAGCCCCTACGTCTGGGCGGGTCAGCGTCCTTGGCGTTGAAATGCCTCACGGGAAGCGCCTGGTTTCAGGCCGCATCGGCGTTGCCCCACAGGAGTATTCTCTCTACCCTGATTTGACCCTCGAACAGAACGCTGGCTTCTTTGCAAAGCTCTACGGGATGGACTCGAAGCGTTTCAGGAGTCGGTTCGAAGAGCTCAACGAAATCCTGCGGCTCAGGGGTAGGGAACACTCGCTCGTGTCGAACCTGTCAGGCGGCATGAAGCGGAGGGCAAGCATCGAGTGCGCGCTGCTCCACGAGCCTGAGGTCGTCTTCTTCGACGAGGCCACGGTGGGTATTGATCCCGTCCTCCGGGCTTTCCTCTGGGACTACTTCCGTTCGCTCCGGTCAAACGGGCTGACTATTCTGCTGACTTCGCACGTCATGGACGAGGCGGGCAAGGCAGACCGCATAGGGCTCGTGAGGGCCGGGAAGCTTGTTGACGAAGGAGACCCTGCGGCGCTGATGGCGAGGCACAACGTCAGTTCCATCGAGGACGTCTTCCTGAAACTGAGTGGCAAGGAACTCACCGATGCCTAGGAGTGGCAGGTTCTCGCTCGGGAGGTCCGCGGCTGTGGCTGGGCGCGTCCTCGCCCAGATCCGAAGGGACAGACGAACCCTGGGGATGCTGTTCGCCATGCCGGCGGTCGTCATGCTGATATTCGGGTTCGCCCTCGGGGGCCAGGTCAGCAACGTCCCGATTCTGGTCGAAAACCAAGACGCCGGGTATGCGGCAAGCTTCGGGGCGACAGGGGCGGCCTTGAACGTTGGGAGCCATGTCCTGGCATCTCTGCAGACCGACAGCGCCGTGAGCGTCACGACGGGCAGTTTCGCATCAGGAAAGCTGGGTGTGGACTCTGGAACGTATTTCGCTGCAGTCCTGATACCTTCAAACTTCTCCCAGGTCGCATTCATGCAGGTCCAGGGCCGGAACGCCAGCGCCGCGATCCAGCTCTACATCGACGGCACCAAACCATCGGTCGCAGCCAATGTGCTGAGCGCCCTCCAGGGTGCGGTGCAGAATTCTTCACGCGTCAAGGGCCTCAGTCTCGTTCAGCAGTACGCCTACGGCGGGAAGTTCAGCGGCCTGGACGTTAGCCTCCCCTCCGTGATCGCATTCGTACTCACCTTTCTCGTTTTGCTGATCTCTCTGCTAACGGTGTCGAGGGAGACCACATCGGGCACCCTGCCTAGGCTGTACACCACGCCCTTGACTGCCATAGAGAGGCTCGTAGGCTACACCCTCTCCCTTCTGGTCGTGGGCATAATGATGGTGGTGGTCGTGCTCGCAGTCGGCATCGGATTGTTCGGCGCAGTCGTGAGAGGAGACCCACTGCTCCTTTTCGGGGCGGCCGTGCTGTACGCGCTGAGCCAGGTCCTGCTGGCAGTCTTCCTCTCGAACTTCGCCAGGAACGAGTTCCAGGCCGTGCAGTTGGCGCCGCTCATAGCGCTTCCGAGCATGGCTTTGAGCGGAATGCTAGTGCCAGTCTTCAGCCTTCCAGCATGGATTCAGCCAATCTCGAAAGTAGTCCCCATGTACTACGCGAACCAGCTTTTCGAGGGAATAATGCTCAAGGGGTATGGAGTCGGGATGATGGCCTACGATCTCTTGGTGGTCGTTGTCATCGCCGTGTTGTTCTTGGCACTTGCGATGACGACTGTGAAGGACCGAATGGACGCTTGAGACCAGCCGAGGAGCCGCAGGAGGCGCAGGATTTCGTGGTGGGCTCTAACAAACAACCCGCCCGGGCCCCCTCCTGACCATCACACAGAGAGACAAGGATCCCACAAACCGCCTGACTAGAAGGTCATGCCATGGCCGCCGCGCTCACTTCCACCTGTTATCCAGAGGCGCATTCCCCTGTGGCCGAACCCGACGGCGCGGATGCCCAGCCCGCACTGAAAGCGTTTCGGACGGCTACCGTAACGCTGTCCTGCGGAGTACCCTTACGTCAAGTACCACATTGACTGCCAGCAGCACGGAGGTTACGAGGAGCCCCCATGTCAAGACATCGTTTGGGTTCGTGCCAAGCACGTCGGTCAACAAACGTAGGGTTCCACCCGCATAGAAAGTGTGGCCGAAGGCTGTCAATCCGAGGAGCGAGACGAAACCGAACACCGAGAGGAACAGCTGGGCGCCGAGCGTTCCGAGCTCAATGACATCGAAGATCAGGTAGGCAAAGACTACGGCCACCGTGCCGAACACCACCACCGACGGATTGAGGAAATAGACCGCTCCGCCGAATAGGAAGCAGCCGAGCCCCACCGTGAGGGGCAGGGTCCTCCCGCCTTTCTTCATCTCCGAGGAACGTCTTCTCAGCCAGAGAGCTGAGAGGCTAATTATCCCGAGGCTTATCAGCACCATGAAATCAGTTATGTTGACGAGGAAGTCCTGGTTCCCTATTGCGAGGAGGAGTATGGCAACCAGCGTAAAAGCCCAGGAGAGGTTCGCCAGGGACTTCGGCATGTACCCATCCTCCCCCAGGGCGGTGAGATGCCTCGCGGCGGCGAGAAATGCCGGCACAAAGGTGGTCACTGTGGCGAGGAGGAAAGCGACAGCGACAAGCAGCTCCTGTCCTGGCCCGAGCAGGTTCCCAGCCAGATATATTGCAGGGATAGCAGATGTTTGAAGACCGGAAGCGCCCGGAAGGGTGTGGGAGGAATAAACAGCTAGCCCGTAGAGTATGTTGAGGGAGGAAGCGATGACCACGCTAAGCACCATGGCGACCCCGAAGTAGGTCGTCCTCCCAAGCTTGAACCCCTTCTTTATCCAAGAAACTACGGGGACGCTCGACTCCTCGACGGCGTCTCTTTCAAGAGACTGAATCTCCTGGAACCCGAAGAAAAGGAGATAGAGGTATCCCGTGTTCATTACGAGCGCAGGGACCCATCCCGATCCCAGGCTGGTGTTGAATATCCCTGAAAGATTCCATGACCCTTTCCCGCCGAGGATTATGCTGTGGTAAAGCAGTATCAGAAGGAGGGCGGTCGTCATGACTATTTGGATCACCCCGAGAAGCCTGAGGTACCTCTGTTCGAAGAGGATGTTCAGGATGGTCCAGGCGATGAACGCCCCGGCCACTGCGTATATGGTGACGTCGCTCATGAATGGGCTCATCCCATAGGCATTCAGAATCGCAGGCAGATAGTTAGGGTCCAGGACGAAAATCAGGAAGACGATCTTTGTGTAGGCTGCCAGGGCTGTGTTGGAGACCCACATGGAGAGCCTAGAAATGAAGTATCTTACGCTCCGCGTCCCCACTGCGACCTTGGTGAACGAGGGTCCTCCGACCCCGGACAGCCCCAGCTCCTTGGAAGCCCGGTACATGTCTGAGTAGACCTTCGCCATTGCGACAGAGAGGATCGTCGCCAAGACTAGGGACACCACGGAAACCACCTCATACTGCAGTATGTTCTCTGGGATCAGGATGAAGAGGGGCGACCCGAGGGTGGCGCCAATCCCCACAGCAAGCATTGTCCCTAGCCCGTAGACTGGCCTCCTGCCTGCAAGCGTCTCGGGGATGCGTCTGAACCTTGCCCAGAATGACTCCGGGAGCTGCGCCACAAGGGCGACTCCTGAGAGCGCCAGCGAGATTGCAGCAAGCACGACAAGCACATCTCCGAAGTTTTCGACTCCTTCGACCGAAAGGAAGCTAAGCTCGTCGTACACAAAGCCGAGAGAGATTGCGACGGCTAGGGCCCCTGCCGCCAGCCCCGCCATCTTGAGGACTAGAGCCGCTATCCGAACCCGCGGGTTCAGAGCTCTTGTTAAGTCTCTCCCGACCTCACGGCAAGCCCGGCCTGCTTCAAGTTCAGGGCGGCCTCACGGAGCGAGAAGAACGCGGCGAGCAGGAGGACGACCCCCACGCCGAACTCCATGAAAGAGAGGTATGGAGAGAGCGGCGAAGTCCCGACGGTGCCTGATGTCTTCTCGGCAAAGTACTGCACCAAACTCGAGAGCGTGTTCACACCCACGACCGTCGGCACCAGGACCACCGCCCCGGCCGTCACGAGGATGGCGGCGGTGAAAAGCTCCCCGAGGGCGAGGGCTAACTTCCTCCCTGTCTGAGCAGGGCCTTCCATCTGGAGTGCCTTCACGAACCTGCGGACGTTCTCGTCGTTCGATTCCGCAATCTTGCTCTCCACGCTCTTCCTGAGTTCTGCGTCAGAGCTGTACAGGAGCGAAACGGCCTTGATTTCCAGAATGAGCCTGTCAATGACCTCCTCCGTCCATGATTCGTCGGCGGCCAAGGGTGGGTATGGTCTTTGGGGTCCCCTTATTTCTTCCTTGGCAATCTCTCACCTCGACAGCAAACGGTTATAGGGTGTAAGGAGGGCGTCGCGGCGAATGCAAGCGGCCACTTCGTTGAAGCAGACCTTGACCCACCTCTTCGACGCAGTAAGGTTCGCAGACCACGCAGGCGAACTGGAAGAATCTGCCAGAGGCATTGAAGGGGACCTGGAAACGGCCCTCAACAAGCTTGAAGCACAGACCGAGGAGATATCCAACCTCCTGGCTGCCATGAGGGTCGAGCGGGAGGACGTCATGAAAGAGCTCTCCCGTCAAGTGGACGGTTTCCTGGCGACAGCCAAGGAGCAGGCCAAGGGCAAGCTACAGAAGAGCGCGAAACAGCAGCTGGAAGACTATCGAAGGGCTATCTCAAGCGAAAAGGACAAGGCCCTGAAGAGCCTGGAGGCCTATTTCGCGGCTGATCCGCTCCCAATCCTCGAGAACGTCATCCAGGTCAGGCTCAACGAAGGTGTCTACGAGGCCTGGTCTAGGTACGAATGCGAGGGCGGGATAAAGTACGAGTTCAGGCTTGCGGCCCATAACTCGCAGATCTTCCACCAACCTTTCTCGCTCTCTCAGCTCGGATATGAGCTCCGAGTCCCGGTTCGGTTCTCTCGGGCGCTGCTGAGCAAGACCAGGACGCCTGGCTTCGAGAGGCTCGATCAGTACCTCCTCTCCGATGCTGAGACCTCGGCTGGGAGACTCAGGGCGAACTTCGAGAAGGCCGGCAACGGCGCCAAGATGAAGGTGGTCACATCTGGGAACAAGGAGGACGGTTTTGTCAGCCTGGAATATGGCGACCAACTGCAGGCAGTTAACGTGATGAACGATCCTTCGCTGGTCGCCTACGTCGAGATTGACGCGATCAAACAGGCCGCCGGGGCTCTCGTCAAAGAACTCAACGAGCTCTCGAAGAAGAAGGTCGCTCTGCTTCGCCTGGCCGTCGACGGCGAGCAGGGGATGGATGACGTGAACTGCAGGGAAGTGCTGCAGAGAGTGTTGGGCATCATGGGGACAGACTACAGGGACCTCGTCAGGAAGATGGTATCAGGAAATTCTGCTGAAAAGAGTGAGGACATGGACCTCAACTACGTCAGGGGGAGATTGAAGGTCCTCGGCGGGGACCTGTCGAAGTCGGTCTCGGTGGCCCTCGGGCTGGCCGTCGAATAGTCGTTTCAAAAGACGCGGTGGCCCCGCAGGCAAGGAGCACCATATTCTCCATATCCACACGGAGGCTCAGTCGGGAACCGTTTTAGCGCGACCTGCAAACAGCTGTCTATTGATGCAGGAAGCAACTACAATCGGTCCCAGGAATTCCGTTCCGTGGGACGTAATGTCCGGCCAGAGCCTGGTGGCATTGCTGGCGCTGGTGGGGACTAGGCGGATGGAGGTGGAAGCTCTTCGGGAGAGAACGAAGCTCACTCCTTTCGCCTTCGAGAACCTCCTCGGGTGGCTTCAACGAGAGTACCTCGTGGACGTCATCACCAGTCTGGAGGGGCAGAAGGTGAAGGAGAATGTCGCGCTGACCGACAAGGGGGAAGCGGCCCTCGTCAGCATGCTCGAGAGCACCTGTGAGCTGCCGGAACTTCGATAGGCCCCGCCCCTTCTTCGATTTTG
>Ga0335081_10013134_pt1 | contig 13393 bp, 13 predicted proteins | sample Lox_Sample_35_FD_206713 | JGI IMG/M metagenome (GOLD analysis project Ga0335081, IMG submission 206713) | Soil microbial communities from Loxahatchee National Wildlife Refuge, Florida, United States - Lox_Sample_3.5 | ecosystem: Environmental > Terrestrial > Soil > Wetlands | place: USA...
GGGCGAAGCATCTGGCCCCAGACTAGCGGTGACCAGATCCTCGTCGACGCCGGACGCGATGACCAGCGGATCGATGCCGGCCTGCCGCAGCACTTTGAGGCGACCGGGAGAGGCGGACCCCAGCACCGCCCGGGTCATATGCGCCACTTTCCCCCGCAAGCGGGTGGGGGTACTCCCCCGCAAGCGGGTGGGGGTACTCCCATGATCCCGGCTACGCCGGCGTCATCGTCGTCGGCGGGGGTCATCGCTGCATGCGTATGCGTTCCTGCAGGGTGATTCGCTGGTAGTTGGTGATCGCGTAGCGCAGCTTGTCGACCGGAAGTCCCCAGCGGGTTTTCTCAGGCTGGGCAGGCTGACGCGCGCCGCCGGCGCTGCCCAGCACGGCGATCAGCGCGGCCAGCTCCTCGTCGGTGGGCTGTCCCTTGAGTATCCGGATGTGCGGCTCGTGCGGCTGTGGCGTCTCGTCCGTCATAGCGTTCTCATCAGTCGACATCAGAGGGGTATGTTCCCGTGCTTCTTGGGCGGCAGGTGTGAGATCTTGCGTTCCAACAGGCGCAGCGCCGTGGCAATGTAGCCGCGGGTGTGGGATGGCGGGATGACCGCGTCGACGTAGCCCCGTTCGGCGGCGACGTAGGGGTTGACCAGCGTGTCCTCATATTCTTGTTGCAACTGCAGCCGCAACTCGTCGACGTCGCGGCCCTCCTTGGCCGCCGCCGCCAGTTGCTGGCGGTATACGAAGCCAACGGCACCGGAAGCACCCATCACCGCGATCTGCGCGGTCGGCCAGGCCAGGTTGACGTCGCAGCCCATGTCCTTGGAGCCCATCACGCAGTAAGCGCCGCCGTAGGCCTTGCGAGTGATGACGGTGATCTTGGGGACGGTGGCCTCACCGTACGCGTACAGCAGCTTGGCGCCGCGCCGGATGATGCCGTTGTATTCCTGGCCGGTGCCCGGCAGGAAGCCCGGGACGTCCACCAGCATGACGATCGGGATATTGAAGCAGTCGCAGGTCCGCACAAAGCGGGCGGCCTTCTCCGAGGCGTCGATGTCCAGGCAGCCGGCGAAGTGGGTCGGCTGGTTGGCCACAATCCCAACCGGCCGGCCTTCGATACGGCCGAACCCGACGACGATGTTCTGGGCATAGCCGGCCTGGATCTCGAGGAACTCGTCTTCGTCGAGGATGCGGGTGATCACCTCGTGCATGTCGTAGGGCTGGTTGGGCAAGTCCGGGATCAGCGTGTCCAACTCGAGGTCCTCGCCGGTGAGGTTGTCCTCGATGGCGCCTTCGGGATGGGACTCGGCATACCGGGGGGCGTCGGTGAAGTTGTTGGCGGGCAAGTAGCTCAACACGTCGCGAACCCAGTCGAAGGCGTCCTGCTCACCCGATGCCACGTAGTGCGCCGTACCCGACTTGGCCATGTGGGTGTGGGCGCCGCCGAGCTCCTCCATGGTGACGTCCTCGCCGGTGACGGTCTTGATGACGTCGGGTCCGGTGATGAACATCTGGCTGGTCTGGTCGACCATCACCACGAAGTCGGTCAGGGCGGGGGAATAGACGTGCCCACCGGCGGCGGCACCCATGATCAGCGAGATCTGCGGGATGACGCCGGAGGCCAGGATGTTGTTGCGGAAGATGCGGCTGTACAGGCCCAGCGAGACAACGCCCTCCTGGATGCGCGCACCCGCGCCGTCGTTGATGCCGATGAGCGGCCGGCCGGTCTTAATCGCCAGTTCTTGGGCCTTGACGATCTTCTCGCCGTACACCTCGCCCAGGCTGCCGCCGAATACCGTGGCGTCCTGGCTGAAGATGCACACGTCGCGGCCGTCGATGGTGCCGTAGCCGGTGACCACGCCGTCGCCGAGCGGGCGGTTTTCGCCCAGGCCGAAGTTGGTGCTGCGGTGCCTGGCCAGCGCGTCGAGTTCGACGAACGAGTCCTCGTCCAACAGGGCGTAGATGCGCTCGCGGGCGGTCAGCTTGCCCTTGGCATGCACCTTCTCGACGGCGGCTTCACCGACTGGATGCAGCGACTCTTCTCTGCGCTTGTGCAGCTCGGCCAGCTTGCCTGCGGTGGTGTGGATGTCGATGGTGTGCTCGGTAGCGGGCTCCGCAGTGTGGTCGGTAACGCTTGTCATGGGAGTCGATGTTATCGGCAGCGCCTGCGCCGTTGGTTAGGCTGGGCGGGGTGGCGGACCGGGATCTACTCAGGCCACCGTTGGATGTGGCCGCGCTGCGTGCTGAGCTGATCGGGACGGGGCTGGGTTGGCGTCGGCTCGACGTCGTCGAGCAAACCGGCTCCACGAACGCCGACCTGTTGGCGCGGGTAGCATCGGGGTCCGACGTTGCCGGGGCGGTTCTGATTGCCGAGCACCAGACCGCCGGTCGCGGACGTCTGGGCCGCAGCTGGTCAGCTACCCCGCGAGCCCAGATCACGATGTCGGTCGGTGTGAGTGTCGTCGACGTCCCGGCCGCAGGGTGGGGCTGGCTGCCGCTGGCCGCCGGTGTGGCGGTAGTCGACACGGTGGCGCCCCTGCTGGAAGTCGCCGGGGCGCGAGCGGGTCTCAAGTGGCCTAACGACGTATTGGCCGGTCCACCAGGCTCTCAGGGCAAGCTGGCGGGCATCCTCGCCGAGGTCGCGCGGCCGGTTGTGGTAATCGGCCTGGGGCTCAACGTCACTCAAGCCCCCGAGGAGGTCGAGGCCCCCGGGGCGACCTCGCTGCTCGACCTCGGCGTGGCGGCACCCGACCGCGACCAACTGGTCCGCGGGTTGCTGCGAGAACTCGGAAGACGGATCGTCGCCTGGAGGGCCGCGCGCGGAGCCGACTGGGCGCTGGCGTCCGACTACCAGGCGCGCAGCCTGACCATCGGCACCCGCGTGCGCGCTCACCTGCCCGGCGGCAAGCAAATCGTGGGGACCGCCAGTGGTATCGATGACCAGGGAAGATTGTGCCTGGAAATAGAAGGGGCAACTGAGGGTCGAACCGTCGTGGTTTCCGCCGGGGATGTGGAGCATCTGCGCTAGCTTCATGCAGGCCAGCGGCTTGTGACGGCTAATGTCGCGAGGATGAGCTATCCGGATAATGCCCTGGCCGCTGGCGAGCAGGTGGTCTTGCACCGCCATCCGCACTGGAAGCTGTTGATCTGGCCCGTCGTGGTCCTCATCCTGACGACCGGGCTGGCGGCGTTCGGGTCCGGCTACCTCAACTCGACGCATTGGGAGCAGGTCGCCAAGAACATCATCTACAGCGTCATCTGGGGGATCTGGTTGGTGATCGTCGGCTGGCTGACGCTGTGGCCGTTCCTGGGCTGGCTGACCACACATTTCGTCGTCACGAACCGGCGGGTGATGTTTCGGCATGGGGTGCTGACTCGCAGCGGGATCGACATTCCGTTGGCGCGGATCAACAGTGTGGAATTCCGGGACCGGCTTTTCGAGCGGATGTTTCGCACCGGGACGCTGATTATCGAGTCGGCGTCACAAGATCCGTTGGAGTTCTACGACATTCCCCGCCTGCGCGAGGTGCACGCGCTGCTGTATCACGAAGTTTTCGACACCCTGGGCTCGGAAGAGTCGCCGAGCTGAGGCGCCGGACTCAAATCCGGGCGGCGGGCCTTGCTGCGCCAGGCCCGTAGCAGGGTGATGTTGCCGCCCTCGAGGGTGTCCTCGAAGACTTCGGCGATGCCCCCCGCGGTGAGGGTGGATTCCAGCGCCTTGTCGGGGCTGCGAGCGAACTCGTCGGGAAACACCCAGCGCCGGAACGCCCAGAAGCGGAACGCCATCTGCAGCAGGTTTCCGATAATGTAGGCCGAGATGAAGTCGGCGACGTTTTCCACGGTCAGTGATACCGTCGGCATCCGCAGCTGTAGGACGTAGCTGGAGAACCACAACGGCGCCATGGAGAGCAGCACCCCCACGCCGCTGAACGCGAAAAACAGCACCGCCTCGTGATGGCGCTCGCGGCCGCCACGATCGCGAAAGCTCCACTCCCGGTTCAAGATGTAGGACGCGATGACCGCGACGATGCCCGCGATCACCTTGGCGGTTACCGGCTTGGGCTCAAGAATCGTCAGCTTCAGGGTGTAGAAAATTGCCGAGTCGATGATGAATGTGGTGCCGCCGACAATGGCAAATTTGATCAGTTCATGATGGCGCTGCAAATAGGGCTGAATGACCTCGGGCAAGCGTGCAATTGTGGCATCGGCGAAGGACACAACACGTCAGTGTACGGACGCATGCAAAATCGACGCAAAATGGCACATAACGTTTGGTGTCACAGCCGGTCAGCACGCCGTCGGGCGCCATGACACCATGATGGCCGTGCCGAGTACACGCACCCCCCTAGTCGCCATGGTCGGCGGCGGTCAACTTGCCCGGATGACCCACCAGGCCGCGATCGCGCTAGGGCAGACGCTGCGGGTGCTGGCCACCGCCGCCGACGAACCGGCCGCGCAGGTCACCCCCGACGTGGTGATCGGCTCGCACACCAATCTTGAAGACCTGCGCCGGGTTGCGGCCGGAGCCGACGCGCTGACTTTCGACCACGAGCACGTCCCGATCGACCTGCTGGACAAGCTGGTTGCCGAAGGCGTCAATGTGGCACCGCCGCCGCAGGCTTTGGCGCACGCTCAGGACAAGCTCGTGATGCGGCGGCGGCTGGAGGCGCTGGGTGCACCGGTGCCGCGTTACGCCAGCGTGGACACCGTTGACGATGTCGACGCGCTCGTCCAGCGCCTCGGTGGCCCCGTCGTCGTCAAGGCGGTTCGCGGCGGTTACGACGGTCGCGGTGTGCGGATGGCCCGCGATCTGGCCGAGGCCCGCGAGATCGCCGGCCGTTTACTCGCCTCTCGCGTTCCGGTGCTGGTCGAAGAGCGGGTCGCGATACGCCGCGAATTGTCGGCGCTGGTGGCGCGCTCGCCGTTCGGCCAGGGCGCGGCGTGGCCGGTAGTGGAGACGGTGCAGCGAGACGGGATCTGCGTGCTGGTGATCGCGCCGGCGCCGGAGCTGCCCGACGGCTTGGCCTCCGCCGCACAGCAGCTGGCGTTGCGATTGGCTGCTGAACTCGGTGTGGTCGGTGTGCTCGCGGTGGAGCTGTTCGAGACCGCCGATGGCGTTCTGCTGGTCAACGAACTCGCGATGCGGCCGCACAACTCCGGACACTGGACCATGGACGGGGCACGCACCAGCCAGTTCGAACAGCATCTGCGTGCGGTGCTGGACTATCCACTCGGCGGTACCGACGCCATCGCGCCGGTGACGGTGATGGCTAACGTGCTGGGCGCCGCCCGGCAGCCGGCGATGACTTACGACGAGCGGTTACACCACCTGTTTGCGCGGATGCCCGACGCCCGGGTTCACCTCTATGGCAAGGCTGAACTGCCCGGTCGCAAGGTCGGGCATATCAACTTTCTCGGCACCGATATGGCGGACCTAGCGCAGCTGCGAGAACGCGCTGAGCTGGCGGCACACTGGTTGTCGCACGGGCAGTGGACGGACGGATGGGATCCACATCGCGCCGGCGACGATGCAGTGGGGGCACGCCCCCAGAGGGTGGGGGCACCCCCCCAGAGGGAGGTACCCCCACCCGCTTGCGGGGGAAAGGAGCGGCGTACATGACTGAACAGTCCCGAGTCGCTGAACATCCCCGGGTCGGGGTGATCATGGGTAGCGACAGCGACTGGTCGGTGATGGCCGATGCCGCCCAGGCGCTGGCCGAGTTCGACATACCGACCGAGGTTCGGGTGGTCTCGGCGCATCGCACGCCAAAGGTGATGTTCGACTATGCCCGCGGCGCGGCCGACCGCGGCATCGAGGTGATCATCGCCGGTGCCGGAGGTGCCGCCCACCTACCGGGAATGGTCGCCTCCGTGACGCCGCTGCCGGTGATCGGGGTGCCGGTACCACTAGCCCGGCTGGACGGCCTCGACTCTCTGCTGTCGATCGTGCAGATGCCGGCCGGTGTTCCGGTGGCCACGGTCTCCATCGGCGGCGCCCGCAACGCCGGCTTGCTGGCGGTGCGCATTCTCGGATCCTCCGACCTGCAGCTGCGGGCGCGGATCGTGGCGTTCCAAGACCAGCTGGCCGAGACTGTGCGGGCCAAAGATGCGGCGCTGCAAGAGCGTCAGGGTAAAGTTACCAGCGAGTAGCAAGGAGCCTGAGATGCCTGGTTGGGCCGGAAACCCAACATTCGATCTGTTCAAGTTGCCTGAGGAGCATGACCAACTGCGGGCGGCGATCCGCGCATTGGCGGAGAAGGAGATCGCTCCGCACGCCGCAGACGTGGACGAGCGGGCCCGGTTTCCCGAGGAGGCGCTGGCGGCGCTGAATGCGTCCGGATTCAACGCTGTCCACGTTCCCGAGGAATACGGCGGTCAGGGCGCGGACTCGGTAGCCACCTGCATCGTGATCGAAGAGGTCGCGCGGGCGTGCGCTTCGTCATCGCTGATCCCTGCGGTGAACAAGCTCGGCACCATGGGCCTTATCCTGCGAGGTTCCGACGAGCTAAAGAAGCAGGTGTTGCCGTCACTGGCCTCCGAGGGGGCGATGGCGTCCTATGCGTTGAGTGAGCGCGAAGCCGGCAGTGACGCGGCGTCGATGCGGACCCGGGCCAAGGCCGATGGGGATGACTGGATTCTCAATGGCACGAAGTGCTGGATCACCAACGGCGGCAAGTCGACCTGGTACACGGTGATGGCGGTGACCGACCCGGACAAGGGCGCCAACGGCATCTCGGCGTTCATGGTGCACAAGGACGATGAGGGATTCGTCGTCGGGCCCAAGGAAAAGAAGATGGGCATCAAGGGTTCGCCCACCGCAGAGTTGTACTTCGAGGACTGCCGCATCCCGGGCGATCGGATCATTGGCGAACCTGGCACCGGGTTCAAAACCGCACTGCAGACCCTCGACCACACCCGCCCCACTGTCGGTGCGCAGGCCGTGGGCATCGCACAGGGCGCGCTGGACGCTACCATCGCCTACACCAAGGACCGCAAGCAGTTCGGCAAGTCGATCTCTGAGTTTCAGGGTGTGCAGTTCGAGCTGGCCGACATGGCAGTGAAAGTCGAAGCGGCCCGGCTAATGGTCTACACCGCCGCCGCCCGCGCCGAACGCGGCGAGCCGAATCTCGGATTCATCTCCGCGGCCGCAAAGTGCTTCGCCTCCGACACCGCCATGGACGTGACGGAGGCGGCCGTACAACTGTTCGGCGGGGCCGGCTATACCACCGACTTCCCCGTCGAGCGGATGATGCGCGATGCCAAGATCACCCAGATCTACGAGGGGACCAATCAGATTCAGCGTGTGGTGATGTCGCGGGCGCTATTGCGCTGATCATTGCTGCGCTAGTTTCATGATCTTTTGGGAAAAGCTCATTCGCAGCGAATAGGATCTCCCACGGCAACCATTCGGTGTGGTAAGCCCACGCGTAGAGTCGCCGTCGGCGCACCGGCTATCCGGTTGGAATGTCGTCACAGATCAAGGGTCTTAGCGCGGCCAGGGGGTCGGAATGAACAACGCGGCTTCCCATGCGCACCGACGGATGACCGGGAATTGATGCCAGTGCGTGTTCCAGTCACCTCGGTGGCCAATCGGCAGTCGTTATCGCTGCTGTTGGTTGAGGACGACCGCGCCGACGCGGTGCTCGTCGAAGACCTGATCGCCGACGCGGTCGACGATGTCCGTGTGGTGTGGGCACGGTCGCTGGCACACGCGGAGCGCGAGCTGGCGTCCGCCAGGCCCGATTGCGTACTGCTGGACCTGAACCTGCCCGATGCCAGCGGAATCGACGCTCTCGACCGCATCGCGAAACGTGATGCCACCGTCCCCATAGTCGTGCTGACCGGGCTGAACGACGAGTACTTCGGGGCTTCTGCGGTCGCGGCCGGCGCACAGGACTACCTGGTCAAGGGGCGCGTCGAACCTGAAATGCTGCGGCGCGCGCTGCTTTATGCGATCGAGCGCAAACGGGCGGAGCTTATTTCCGCGGACCTGCACGCAAGCCAGCTTCGAGCCCGCGAGAACGCGCTGCTCGAACGCGGCCTGCTGCCCTCCCCGCTGCTGCTTGACAGCCCGGGTATCGACATCGTCGCCCGATACCGGCCGAGCCGCGAGGACACGTTGCTGTGCGGAGACTTCTACGACGTCGTACAAACACCCGACCGGATCGTCCATGTCCTGATCGGCGACGTCGCAGGGCACGGGCCGCACGAGGCGGCCTTGGGCGCGGCTTTGCGGATCGCGTTTCGTGCGCTCACATTTGCCGGTGTTCACGGCGTTGAACTGATGCGGCAGCTGGAGCGGGTGCTGCACTCCGAACGAACCGGCACGGGGATCTTCGCGACGGTGCTCAGTCTTGAGATTCCCGCCGACGGCCCGCGCATCACCGCCATCCGTGCCGGTCATCCCGGGATGTTGCTGCAGGGCGGCGGCAGCGTGGAATGGATCGAGCCGCCGGCCGGGCCGGCGCTGGGCTTGCGCGCCGACGAGTGGCCGCAGCACGAGTTGGAGTTGCCGATGGGGCATGGGCTACTGCTGCTCACCGACGGACTGTTCGAGGGATATGCGGGACAGGGCGGCCAACGCCTCGGCGAGGACGGTTTGCTCGCGCTGGCCCGTTCGCATGCGAGCCGGCCGGGTCCGGCGTTCGTCGACGCGCTCATCGACGGGGCCCAGCGACTCGCTGAGCCCCGTGGCGGGCTTACCGATGACATCGCCGTGCTGCGCGTCGAGCGGACCACGACGTGACCCAGCCATTGCGTCCGCCTCGTCTATCGCGGCTCACCGTGCGGGGATGGCAAGCCCTCGTCCTGTCCAGCATGGGCGTGATGGTGCTCGCCGGTGCGGTGGTCGGTGCAGCGTTGCTGAATCGCACCAACGAGGTGTCGCGTGAGCTGACCGACGACATTCAGCCCGCGCGCGTGGCGGCATGCCAGCTGCAGGCGGCGTTGCGCGACCAGGAAACCGGCATACGTGGTTACCTGATCGCTGCCGATCGGCAGTTCCTCACGCCCTACTACGACGGGCAACACGCCGAACAGGTAGCGGCCGATGACATCCGGCGCCGCGTTGGCCAGCGCGCGGACCTGATCGCCGATCTGGACGCGATCGAGAAGGCCGCTGCCGAGTGGCGGACAAGTTATGCTGAGCCGCTCATCGCCAGCGTGACCCCGAACGCTCCGAATGTCGTGAACAGTAAAGCGGCGGAGCGCGGCAAAGCCGAATTCGACCATTTACGTGCGCTTTTCGATACGCAAAACGTGAATCTGGCGGCGGCATCGGCGCATGCTGCCGACGAACTCAAACGCACCGATACCTGGCGCGACAGGGTGCTGGGCGCGATGGTGGTGGTGTTCTTCGGCACGGCCGTCCTGCTAGGGGTCTTAATACGGGACGCGGTCACCCGTCCGCTCGCGGCGCTGGCCGCGGCTTGCCGGCGGATCACCGAGGGCAGCTTCGGCGAAACCATCTCGCCTCCGAGGCGGCCCAAAGACATTCGAGATATGGCAATCGACGTGGAGAACATGCGGAAGCGGATCGTTGAGGAGCTCGACGTATCCCGTTTGGCTCGAGCGCTTTTGGACGCGCAGGCGGTCGAATTACGGCGTTCGAACACCGAACTCGAGCAGTTCGCCTACGTCGCGTCGCACGATCTGCAGGAACCGCTGCGAAAGGTCGCCTCGTTTTGTCAATTGCTACAGATGCGCTACGGCGACAAGCTCGACGAACGCGGAGTCGAATACCTCGGATTCGCGGTCGACGGCGCCAAACGCATGCAGGTGCTGATCAACGACCTGCTGAGTTTTTCCCGAGTCGGGCGGCTGGGCACCATCGAGACCGAGGTGGACCTCGACACCACGCTGGACGCGGCGTTGGACAACCTGGCCGCCGCGATCGAGGAATCAGGCACCGAGATCGTGCGCCCCAAGCAGCCTCTGCCGCGGGTCATCGGAGATCCCACGCTGCTGACCATGTTGTGGCAGAACCTCATCGGCAATGCGGTGAAGTTCCGCCACATTGACCGTCGGCCCCGGATCGCCATCAACTGCGAACAGGGCAGCGGTAATCGCGACGGCGAATGGCTGCTGACCGTGTCGGACAACGGAATCGGCATACCAGAGGAGTTCGCCGAAAAGGTCTTTGTCATCTTTCAGCGCCTGCACGGACGCGACGTGTACTCGGGGACCGGTGTCGGTCTGGCGCTGTGCAAGAAGATCGTCGAGCACCATGGCGGCGCCATTTGGGTCGACACGACCTACACCGATGGAACCCGGTTTCAGTTCACGATTCCCATCGCCGTGGAACAAAAAAGCCTGCTCGTTCTGGAAGGAGTGCCCCGATGACACCGGCCGGTAGACCGATCGACATCCTGCTCGTCGAAGACGATCCGGGAGATGTGTTGATTGCGCGGGAAGCGTTCGAGCACAACAAGTTGCAGAACAGGCTGCATGTCGCGCACGACGGCGAAGAGGGTCTGGATTACCTCTACCGGCGCGGTGCCCACGAGGATTCGCCGCGGCCGGACCTCATCCTGCTCGATTTGAACCTGCCGAAATACGATGGCCGGCAGCTGCTCGAGAAGATCAAGTCCGACCCCGATCTGTGTCGCATCCCGGTCGTCGTGCTCACCACCTCCTCGGCGGAGGAGGACATCCTGCGCAGCTACAACCTGCACGCCAATGCCTACGTGACCAAGCCGGTCGACCTCGACCAATTCATGAAAGCGGTCCGGCAGATCGACGAGTTCTTCGTTCAGGTCGTGCGGCTTCCGGGCGTGTAGAAGATGCCTCCTTCACGAGGATCGTTACGCCGTCTCCGGGGCGGTGAGTAACACGTCGTTGTGCGCTCCCGCGGCCGGCGGGGGATCGGTGGTTACGGCGTCGAAGCTGGAGTAGCGCGCCGGGGTGCGGATCAGCGTGATGGCGTCGTCACCGCTGCCGACTTGCAGGGCCAGCTCGTTCTCGGCGAACAGCGGGGTGTCGACGACCTGCTTCCAGGTGTAGGCAAGGCAGGCCATGAGACCGCCTTCGTGTAGCCGCTCAACCCATTCGGCGGCGGTCTTGGCCGCCAGTGCCGATTCCAGTTCTTCGGTCAACTCGGGGTAGTTGAGCGCCCGCGCGCGCTGGTCGATGAATCGCTCGTCGTCGAAAAGATCGGGCCGGCCGATGATCTGGCACAGCTTCGCCCAATGCTTGGGCACATACGCGCTGATCACGAGGTACCCGTTGGCGGCCCGGAATGCGTCCGATGGTTGGGTGGCAAAGCCAACTCCCTTGCGCCGCTTGGCTTTCGGTGCTGCATCGGGTTTCGGCTGGTCGCCGCTGGACTTGTTCAGGTGCATGGTCAGCTGGCTGGCCTGCAGCCCGACCGCGACGTCGTACATCGCGACCCGGACGACGTCGGCCACCCCGTGGCGCTCGCGGTTGAGCAGCGCGGCCAGCACCGCCTGGGCCAACACATGACCGCTGGCGCTGTCGACGAGCTGGAACGGGATGATCTGCGGTTTGCCATCCGGTGTGGGCATCCCGGTGGTCATGCCCGCCTCGGCGGCGACCATCAGGTCGACGCCCGGTCTGTTGCCGTGCGGGCCGTTGCCGCCATAGGCCGAAAGGCGCGCGTAGATCAGTTTCGGGTTGCGTGACCGCAAGTCGTCGGGGCCCAGGCCCATGCGTTCCATGACCCCGGGGCGAAATCCTTCCAGCACCACATCGGCGGTGTCGGCCAGGCGCAGTATCTGCTGCTTGGCCTCGTGGGTCATCAGGTCCACCATTACCGACTTCTTGCCCCGGTTGTGGGGCAGAAACAACGTGGCCAGTGGCGGGCGTCCGGGAAGAACCGCGGTAATCTGCCGGGCCGCCTCACCGCCGGGCGCCTCGACCTTGATGACCTCGGCGCCCAGGTCGGCCAGGATCTGTCCGGCCAGCGGCCCGGCTATGTTCTGGGTGAAATCGAGTACCCGATATCCGTCAAGTGGCTTGGCGGGCTTGCTGTTTGGCATCTTAGGGCCTTTCTTCAACCTGCCTTGTGCAACACCGCGGTGCAGTAATAGTTCCTGGCAAAGGGCGCTTCGGGGTCGCTGGACTGCAGCGGTAACCCGTTGTCGGCCAACAACTGATTCAGCGGTATGCGAACCGGGTGCCAGCCGCGGTCTTCCAGATAGGTCGCCACGTCGTGGCGCTCACCGGGGAAGCCCAGATTGTGTAGCTCGACGTCTAGACCGTTCTCCCGCCACTTGCCGGTGGCGGCGTTCAAAGCCTGCTGATTGGCATCCGAATTCAGAAAGACCTCGGCCACCAGCCGACTGCCGTCGGCGCTGAGCGCGGTGATGTTGTCCAGCAACCGATCCTGAGCATCGGCCGGCAAGAACCCGAGCAGGCCTTCGGCGGCCCATGCGGCGGGGCGCGCGGTGTCGAACCCGGCCTGGCGCAGCGCCGACGGCCAATCGTGGCGCAGGTCGATCGGGACGGCCCGCACGTCGGCCGTGGGCTTGGCGCCGAGCTCGGCGATGGTGGCGGTCTTGAATTCGATGACTTGCGGCTGGTCGATCTCGAATACCGTCGTGCCCGTCGCCCAGGGCAGCCGATATCCGCGCGCGTCGAGACCGGAGGCCAAGATGACCACCTGGCGGATGCCCGCGGCCGCCGCCTCGGAGAAGAACGCGTCGATATACCGCGTGCGCGCCGTCATTATGTCGGTCATGCGTTGCATGCCCCACGGGGCACCGGGGACGTCGACGTCAGCGGAGGCGAGTTCGCCGCTGGCCCACCGGGTGAAGAAGTCAATGCCGACGGCGCGCACCAGCGGCCCGGCGAACCGATCGTCGATCAGCGCGCCCCGGGTGGCCCGGGCTCTTCCCGAGGCCACCATGGTGGCGGTGGCTCCTACACTGGTCGCCAGGTCCCAGGTGTCGTTGTCGGTGCGCCCCATCGTGACAGTCCTTTCCGGTGATCCACTGGTTAGCCAGAGTAACTACAGGCGCTCCGGCGCATCCCCGGGGCAGGCCACACGCCCGCCAAGACGGTAACCAAAGACCGTTGCCATTGAGTGTGTTTGACTGACACGCTCATGCGGTGGGCATCCGGGTCCGACAAGACACGGCGAAGCTTGGGTCATTGACCGTTCAGCCCGGACCCGACCTCGCACACCACTGCCCCGCAAGCCGGTGGTGCCCCCAGCCCCACAGGAAGACCCTGGGCGCTGGCCCACGCGGTCAACCGGGCGACCTGGCGGTCCAGATCCGCGCGCTGGTCATGGCACACCACCCGCGCATACGCGGCACACCCGACGCCGAGGCCGACGCCGCAGCGGTCTTGACCAAAATCGGCCGACCCACCCGCTCGGCGGGCACCGACAGCGTTCCCTCCCCAAAGCCGGCGATACGCGGTACGCCGATTCACCCCAAC
>Ga0335081_10013135_pt1 | contig 13393 bp, 8 predicted proteins | sample Lox_Sample_35_FD_206713 | JGI IMG/M metagenome (GOLD analysis project Ga0335081, IMG submission 206713) | Soil microbial communities from Loxahatchee National Wildlife Refuge, Florida, United States - Lox_Sample_3.5 | ecosystem: Environmental > Terrestrial > Soil > Wetlands | place: USA: Florida...
TTCATACCGCTCCCGAACCGGAGAAGGGAAAGAATGAAAAACGAATTTGATGCGCTGGTCGAGCACCTGCTGAACAGCCACATTCTGTTGGAAGAAGCCATCCAGATTCTGGAACGGCGGATGATCCAGGGCGCGCTGGAGAGTTGTGGAGGCAAGCAGACGGTCGCCAGCAAGTGCCTTGGGATTCACCGCAACACCCTGCAAAGGAAAATGGTGGAGTACGAGTTAGGCAAGAGCCGTCAGCGCCGCAAACCGGCGGCGCGCGCCGGCCGCCGGCCGAACCGCAAGGCCGGCGTTGCCTGACGATGGACCTCATCATCTTCGATCTGGACGGCACCCTGATCGATTCACGCCTGGATCTGGCGAATGCGGTCAACGCGACGCGGCGCCACATGGGGCTGCACACACTCGACAACGAGCGCGTTTACTCCTACGTAGGCAATGGCGCGCCGGTTCTGATCCGCCGCGCCTTGGGCGAGCAGGCCAGCGAAACGCAGGTCGAGGAGGCGCTGGAGTATTTTCTCGAGTACTACAGCGAGCACGATCTGGACTTCACAACCTTGTATCCCGGGGTGAGAGAGTCGCTCGACCGGCTTCGCGACGCCGGCAAGCGGATGGCGGTGCTCACCAACAAGCCCGTGCGTATGACGCGCGCGATTGTGGACGGCCTGGGCGTCAGCGGCCATTTCTTCCGGGTTTACGGCGGCAACAGCTTCGACCTCAAGAAGCCGGACCCTATCGGTGTAGAGGCGCTCATGCGCGAAGCCGCGGTGGACCGCAGCCGCACCATGATGGTGGGCGACAGTTCCGTGGATGTCCTCACCGCCCGCAACGCGCGAATTTTCTGTTGCGGCGTGACCTACGGATTTCAACCCGAGACGCTCGCCGATCCCGCGCCCGACCTGCTGGTGGACCGCATGGAAGAAGTGGCGGACTGGGTGTTGAGGCGCGACGCGAGCCGCGATTGACTGAGTGGGCGAACGCAACGGCGCAGATCACAGCTTGAGGTACAAAATAGACCGGGGTACCATAGCGTTGGGTTCTCCATGCTGACACGATTGATAACCCGCAACTTCAAGAGCCTCCGCAACCTCGATATTTCCCTGGGCCCGCTCAATGTCCTAGTTGGCCCCAATATGGGCGGCAAGAGCAATGTTCTTGACGCCCTGCGCTTTCTCTATGAGTGCTGGTTTCCCCAGGCGGGAACGTACGGCCCCGTGAACGCTCTGGTCAGACGTGGAGGGATCGACGAGGTCCTGTGGAAGGGAGGGCCGGATAGACTTCTCTCCGTAGGGGTCGAATTTAAGGACCCAGCCCAACCGGACAGGAGCTTCGACTATTCGATTGAACTAGTGGGGGGACCTGCCGGATACGTCAACATTCAAGCGGAGCGGCTCGTTCTCCTGGTAGGCGAAAGGCAGTATCCACTGATCACGCGCGACTCTGAAGGCCGGTGGTTGACGAACACTGGTGGACAACGCCTGGTGAGCGTCCAGGCGGACCGTTCCGCAATGGAACTCGCCCCTCCGAACTGGGACGGATTCCCGCTTGGGTCGTTTGCCCAGAATTGGCGTCAGCATCATCTGGTTCCCAGCCTGATGAGGCAGGTCAACCCAGTCACGGCGGGCGGCGTCCTCGAAGCTCAGGGACAGAACTTGTCCGCTTGGCTGATGTGGCTCCAGACCAGGGCGCCCGAGAGTTTCAACCGCATCGCGGAGGTGGCGCGGGACGTCTTTCCGGAGATTCGCCGTTTGCTGACTTGGCCCACTCAGCAGGGGACGGTTTACCTGGCGTCCGAGGAACAAGCGCTCGCTCGCCCCACTCCGCTTCTCCAGATGTCTGATGGGGAGCTGGCGTTTATCGCTTTCATCTCGCTGGTATGCGCTCCTGGCGATCTCGGGGGAACCTTGTTCCTGGTTGAGGAACCCGAAAATCATTTGCATCCCAGGCTCATTGAAACCCTTTTCGGGCTTTTGCGCCAGGTCCAGCAGGAGGTTTCAGACCGTAATGTCCCACCCTCGCAGATCGTACTGACTACACACTCACCTTTCGTGGTCGATCAGATGAATCTCGACGAGGTCCTGTGGGTTGGGAAAACGCACGGCGAGACCAGCGTTGTTCGCCCCAGTGACAGGACTCACCTCCGAAAACTGGTCGAAGACAAAGCCCTCGGCCTTGGAGACCTCATGCTGACCGGGGCCCTGGGCGAGTAATGGTCTTCGGAATCGTCGTGGAGGGCGAGACTGACTCAGTTGTGTATCGGGCCTTGATCCGGCGAATTCGGCCTGACGTGGAGCTCGTGCTGGCGCGACCGTGCCAAGGTGTGGCGGGTGTAGGCCAGAAGTTCGTTGGGTGGTTGAAGCACTTCCAGTGGCACTCGGGATACAACGTGGGGAAGGCGCTCGTGGTTCGCGACTCCGACTGCGACGATTCGCAAGCCCTGGAAGACAAACTGGGTCGTGTTCTTGACCAGTCGGGATTCAAAGAGAAGCTAACGCTGCCCGTTCATTTCTACGCCACCAGATGCATGGTGGAGACTTGGCTGCTTGCAGACGAGAGCGCCGTCGACGCCGTCGCGCGGAACCGAGGCAAGAACGCGTCAGCACAACCTGTCGGCGATCCTTTGGAGGACAGAAGGGATGCCAAGAAGCTTTTCCTCCGGATGCTATCCCAAGCGCAGCTTCCGGCTGATCCGGCGGTCTATGCCGAAGTAGCCGCTGCCGCGGATATCGACCGCATCAAGCACCGTTGTCCTTATTTCCAGCACTTCATCGACTGCGTGCATGGCTGCTAGGGGGCACGCTTGAGAGCTACGCCGTTCTCTGCCGCCTTTAATGGCTCTTCCCGGGTCTATCACGCCACGCGGGCCAGCGGAATGCCCAACAACCAGGCCACCTTGGAAATCTCATCCAACCGATGGCCGATGCCAAGCGCGCAGTGATGCGTGGGGCCTTCTTCGCACCATCGGTTCACGAATTCCGGCGGATCCAGCGCAAACCGTAACCGCGAGTTGGTGTTTCCAATCCTCAGGATCGGTCCTGGGATGGACTCGCCTTCCGCCGCCACAAACTTGAATCTCCCGTCGGCGGTCTGGGTCAGCCCCAATATGGTGATGGGCCCGGTTCTGACCCTGAACTCCACCGACACGCCATGGCCGCGCTTTCCGTGATATAAGCCGAGGCCGCGCAGCACGGGCTTCGCGTCGCTGATGGCGATGTGACCCGGTCCGTCGTGCCCCATAAGCACGAAGTTCTCGTTAAGATCCATGGCGTAGAACTCGGTGTAGGAACCGCCCGCTCCCAGCCGGTCCAGAATCGTCATCGCCAGGCACGTCTTGAGGTCGCCTTCCCCAGCGGCGGGGATGCCGCGCGCCGTGAGCAGCGAATTGCCGAGAATCAACCCGGCGCCCAGCCGCTCGTATTCGTTTCCATCCAGGCCGCGGTAGTAATAGGTCAGACCATCGAGAGAGAAATCCGCGACCAGGACGTCCAGGGCCGCCGCCACTCGGGCGGCCCAATCCAAATCCTCTTTGGCCACGCCGGGCGCGATGTCGAAGGTCTCGCGCGCCGCGCGGAGTTTTTCCTCTACCTGCGCATCGGTCACGGCCGCGACGCGGCGTGCGAGGTCGCACATCTCGAGCACTTCGACGTGAGCGCCCAGGATGGCGTGGACCACTGTGAAATCGGAATACATGTCGAGCATGCCGGGATACGTGTGTCCCAGGAAGCCGATGCGGCTATCGCGGACACAGCGCACCGCCCGAGCGGCGCGGCACCAGCGGCCGATTTCCGCCCAGGCCGGCGAGTCGTTTTCGAGCGTGCCCGAAACCACGCGAAAGGGTTGTGCGGCGCGAGCGCACGCGTTGGAGATCTCGGGCACGCAGCAGGTGGAGCAGTTCGCCAGCCACTCGGCGGTGTCGGTGCTCTCGTAATCCAGCGCCCGTGTGGGCTGTAGATTCAGGACCAAAACCGGGGCGCGTGCTCTCTGCACCACGGGAAGGACCTGCGACGAGGCGGCGTAGGTTCCCACGTAGCACACCAGCAGGTCGATCCGCCTGCTGGCCAGATCGTCACCCGCCGAGCGCGCTCTCTCCGGGGTATCGACCAAGCCAGCCGATATCACCGTGACGCCAAAACCTCCCAGGCGTTCTTCCACCACGCGCTGGTAGTTCTGCAGCCGCTCTTTCAGGCCGGGGAACTGCGGCCAGTAGGCTGCGAGGCCGACGCCGAACACTCCGACAGCGCAGCCCTTCTCCTTAACGGACATTCGTAGTCAGGCTATCACGCGGCGGCAAGGGTGGACCTCATCGCCGCGGAACCGAATATCGCCCTGTAAGGGCGCCGCGTTAGGGACCAGAGCGGCGTCATCGTGGGCGCGGTTGATTCCTATCGCAATCCACTGCATCTGGACCTGAACCTGGCGATCGAGCGCACGGTCACGGTGCGCGGATACCGTTTCGCGTTGCGCGGAGGCATGGACAACCTAACTGATCGGGCGAACCCCACGGCTGTAAACAATGTGACTGGCACGCCGCAATTTCTCCAATCTCTGGATGATGAAGGGCGGCACTTTGTGGTGCGGGTCCGGTTCTTTTGGGCGTGCGCACGGGAAGTAATGTGCAGGTTTCTCCTGAAGATTCGCACGCGCCGGCTGAAAGCCGGCGGCGGGCAACATTGCCCGCCCCACTGTAATTTGCTCCGGCAAAAGCATAGATCGTAAAATGGGCGTCAGCCTTGCAGGAACAGGGTGAGCGATTACAGCCACAGGGTAGGCCGATCTTTGCGGATTCATTATTGGCGTTTTGCGACGATAGTCTTGCTGACGTGCGTTGGTTCTGCGGCAGCGGACGGCAGCGGCAGCATTTCGGGAATTGTCTTCGACGCGGCCGGCAAGCCCGCGCCACTGGCCAGCGTGATGCTGGTGAATGAGAAAAGCGGACTCCGCCGCGACCTGGCAGCCGACCAGTCGGGTGCGTATCAGGCCGCGAACCTGCCGGCCGGCAATTACGCGGTGACGGCGAGATCGGTGCGGACCGGCGCCGTGGCCCGCGCGGAAGTCGTGGTTCCCGAAGGCCGGAATGTGGACTTCCCAATCACGCTGTCCGCGAAGCCGGCAGGGGTGGACTACACCTTGTTTCGTGAGGTTCCGCTGAACGGCCGCAGCTATCTGGACGTGCTCCGCGACAGCTCGGAAGCGACATCCGAGCCGGGCAAAGAGCAGACCCTTAACAGCGTGGGGTTGCGCGGTCAAGGCAACAACTACCTGGTGGACGGGACCGACAATAACGAGCCATGGCGTGGCGGCGCGATTCTGCGGCCTTCCCTGGATGCAATCGAGACTGCGGACCTGGTGGCCGTCTACATTCCGGCCAACCTCGGGCACGCCACTGGCGCGGCCATAGACGTGCGCACTCGAGCAGGTTCCAGCAGTCTTCATGGCAGCGCGTTCGACTATCTGGAAAACTCGGCGCTCGGCGCCAGGAATTTTTTCGACGGCGCCGCGAAGCCGGGACTTGTGCAGAACCAGTTCGGGGTTAACGTCGGTGGTCCGCTGCATCGCAGCGGGTGGTTCTTCTTCATCAACGAAGAATCGGCGCGGGAACGGCGCGGCCTCACGGTGATTTCGACCGTTCCCAGCGCGGCCGAGAAGACCGGCAGCTTCGGCGCGATCCCGATTTACGATCCCAACAGCATCGTACAACTCACGGGCACCGCATTCTCCCGCAGTCCGTACCTTGGAAACCAGATCCGGCCCTCCCAGATTTCGAACGCCGCCAGAAACCTGGCGGCGCTGTACCCCGATCCGAATCTGCCGGGCGCGGTCGACAACTACCGGTTTACGCCGTCGCTACTCAGCAACAGCGACAGGCTGGACCTGCGCTCGGACAAGACGTTCTCGCGCCGGGGCATGCTCATGGCGCGCTTCAATTACGAGCGGCAAAACGAACTATCGCCCGGCGCGCTGCCGGCGCCCCCGGCGCTGCACCTTCCGCCAGGATGGTTTGCGGGCAGCGATCCGCTCCAGCATGCGGACGCCGATATCACGAAGCCCTTCGCGTGGGCCGCCGCGATTGCTGACACGTTCGTGGCGCGCCCGTCCCTGGTGAACGACTTCCGGGCCAGCATCGCGCGGCTGGATCTCAACACTTCGAGCAGCGACAGCGGGTTGAATGCGGCCTCCGTACTCGGAATAGCGGGTCTGGGCTCGGACGGACTGCCCGGCGTGTGGCCTTCCGGATATGCGCAACTGGGCGCGGCCGGGCCGGTTCCGTTCGAGATTCGAACCACAAACTACCAGGTGCAGGACACAGTGCGTTGGACCACGGCGCATCACGCGTGGACTTTCGGAGTTCAGGCGATCCGCAGGCACGCCGACGGCAACGCCGCGGAATGGAGCAGCCGCGGCACCTACATCTTCACTCCGGATTACACCGGCCAACAGACCGGGAACTACACGGGCGACGCGTTCGCTTCCCTGCTGGTTGGTTACCCCTCGGAGATCCGGCGGGACGTGCAGTTCGAGCCGTACCATATTCGCGGGTCGGAATTGGCCGGGTTTGCGCAAGATGAGATTCGGCTCTGGCGCAGACTGACGGTTCAGGCCGGACTCCGCTATTCGGTGAATCCCCCGCTCGCCGAAGCCAACAACCGCATCGTGAATTTCAATTTCGACGAGCAGGCGCCGGCCGTCAACCAGTTCGCCGGCCAGGGCAGCGTGAACCGGTATGCCGGCCTCGGATTCCACCAGCGCGATATCGCGCCGCGAGTCAGCTTCGCCCTTGATCTCGGTGGGAAGGGCGCAACGGCGCTGCGCGGCGCGTTCACCAGGACCGTAGACCCCGGCGCCTATCTGGTGGAGGGCAGCCTGGCGCGGAATGCGCCGTTCGCCTCGCGGCTCGATCTTTTTAACGGCACCCTGCAAGTGGGGCCCAGTTTGACGGACGGCCTGCCGGCGCCGGTTTCGTCGCCGCTGCTCAACGTCAACAGCCTGATTGCTTCCCAGAGCGCTGTCATTGCGATTCAGCATCAAGCCTATACTCCGTATGCGGACCAGTGGGGACTGTTTCTGCAGCAGCTCGTGCGGCCCAGGCTGACGGCCGAGATCGGCATCATGAGCTCGATGGGAATCCACTTGATCGCCGGCTACAATCTGAACCAGCCTTTCCCGGCGCCGACGCCGTACTGTTGCCACCGCTGGCCGTTCGAACCCTACGACTCCCACGTGGATTACCTCGGCTTTGCCGGCGGCTCGACGTACTATGCCGGACAGGCCAAACTCTCCGGCGAACTGGCATCCGGCCTGCAAGTCATCGCTCTCTACCGGTTCGCGAAATCCGAGGACGACGCCAGCGAGCCGTTCTCCAGCCGGGAAAGCCGGCCGGAGGGCTACCTATACATCTACAATCCGCGCGGGAGCCGTTCGCCGTCCACATTCGATGTGACGCAAAAACTCGTGACGACCGTGCTGTACGAGTTCCCGTTTCATGACGGCCGGAATGCGGGAAGCGGCAGTTCGCACCTTCTGCGGCGGGCGCTGGCGAATTGGCGCGCCGGCGCCGTGGTGACGGCACAGACCGGTTTCCCTTTCACGCCGGAACTGGCGGTCAACAATCTGAACAACGGCGGATTTCAGCTTCCGAACCGCGTGGGAAGCGGCGCTCTGCCGTCCGGCGAGCGCTCTTACCTGCATTGGTTCAACACCAGCCTAAGCCCCTCGGATCCAAACCACGCGTTCGAAACGCCCGACCTGTTTCAGTACGGCAATTCGGGTTTCGATATTCTGCGCGGGCCGGGGATGGCCACGGTGGACGCCAACCTGGCGCGGAGCTTCACCCTGAACGAACGGCTGCGCCTCGAGACGCGCGTGGAAGCCTTCAATCTGCTGAACCGGACGAACTTCGGATTACCCAACCGGCTGATTGGAATTGTCACCTCAGGAGTGATCGACCACACGTCAACGCCGTCGAGGCAGATGCAGGTGGTGATGCGGTTGGAGTGGTGACCGCGCATTTTGACGCGGAGACGCTAATCCCGGCCCGCTCGGAGCGCAACCTCTGGCTTGCTGAGTACCTGCTTTCCCATGGCCTCCAGTTGCCTGCGCGCGCCTTCCCAGCTTGAGTCGTTCATGCCCGCCGGCTTGTGGTTGGGAGAGAAATACTCCGGCAAGAACTCGATCAGTTGGCGGGCGGCGTGTTGGCCGGTGGCCAGTTGCTCCCGCGTTGGGCTTTGCAGTCTCTGCAGGTTGCTCGACGCGATGAAGAAAATCTGCAAGACCTTGGTCTGGTCCTGGAAGCTGGCGCGAACATCGGTCGCGAACAGGCGCGCAGCCGTATCCAGAACCATCTCCGGCCGCGAGAGCCCGTTGTACGCAAAAAGGTAGTAGTACAGCCGTTCGGGCGCAAGATCGGAATTCGGGTACCTGCGCGTCCAGACGTCGAGGTCGGTCAGAGTTTGCGCGAGGTTGGTGGTTACGTGCGTCCGCACCTGCTTGTAGATCTCGGCCTCGCCGTCATCCGCCGGTCTCCCCCGATTGCCCGCGGAGAGCGCTCCGCCCTTCTTACTGGGATCGACCTTCGGCGGCTCTACTTTGGGCGCCTCCACCTTGGGTGGCTCGACTCTGGGCGGCGCCGCTTTGGGTGGTTCAACCTTTGGCGGCTCCGCTCGGGGCGGTTCGACTTTGGGCGACTCGACTCTCGGGGCAGCCGCTCTTGGCGCCTCCGTCCTGGGCGCCGCAGTCGACGGTTGTTCGATCTTGGGAGATTCCCGTGGAGGAGCCGGCGCCGGAGGCCCCGGACGGTCGCGCCCGGGGATGTCGCCGGTGACGTGCGGAATTGTCCGGCCCGCGGGAGGAGCCGGCTTACCTCCGGACGATCCGGCCGGCGGCGTGCCTTGGTTGCCCTGGTCCTGCTGGCCTCCCTGGTTGGTTGCTCCGTTCTGCCCGTTCGGCCATTGTCCGCGCCCGGGACGCCGTGAGTAATCCGGGTGATCCGGCGGGTTGAGTACTACAGGCACCTCAACCGGCACCGTGACCACCGGCACGGGATAGACGCCGTCCGGCGGGGTGGTCCCGACTGGAGGGGCGTCGACAACTACCGTGGGGGGCTGCGCGACGTCCGGGTTGGTCATGACGGGATCAGGCGGAAGCACCGAATCGGAGAATGTCACTCCGGGCACGGACGGCACGACGCGGGTCTTGCCCACTTTCAGCACGGGCCGTGTGGCATCCAAACGAGACACCATGAAAGCCGGCGAGGGCAGCGCCAGCACGAAGCCAGCGGCTTTCAATTGTTCGGCGGCAGGAGCGGGGAAACCGGCGGGATCGATCGCGCGGACGTCCTGTTGGAACGCGGCATAAGTGGTATCGCCGCTCGTGAAGTACTGCGGAGGGTTCGCGGTAGGGTTGGCCGACAACCAAGGTTCGCCCGGACCCAGAGGCCCCCATCCGGCGAGATTTGCCCCGCGCATCCAGTAAACTTCACCCGGCTTGAACACTTTGCTGACGGCCGGTTGCCAGACCCAGCCAATGTTGTCTTTGCGCGCCCAGCGGCCATTGTGATACGGCAGCCATCCCCACGGGTCATCGCTCACCCAGGTGTAGCCGAGCGCGTCGTAATAAAGCCAGCGTCCGTCGCGGTAAGGAGTCCAGCCATCCGCCACCTTGGGTTTCCAGACAGCGCCCAGGGCATCGGTCTGCACCCAGTCACCGGAGGCATCGAGATCGGTCAGTCCATAGTGAGCTGTGACGCGGCCTGCGGACGGGGGCGCCGCCTCGGCCTTGTCGCGGTCCTCACTCCATTTGTCCAGTTCCAGAGCGCTCACTTCGGGGTAGAGGAAGAACCGCGACGGCGTAGCCGGCTCCACGCGGGCCGTCTGGCCTTCCCGCAGGTCCATGTCGGCCGCCGGGGAAGAGAATCGCACGTTGCCCTCGATCACCGAGAACTGGCTCCACTCCAGCGCAGCGGTCGCGCGGACGCGCGCGCCTTTCGTCAAGGTCACCTGGGCGCCGGGCACGACTACCATCATCACGTCCTTGCCTGTTGGTTCGCCGGTAAAGTAGGCGGTGCCATGATCCAGCGAAAGCAAAGTGATACGCTGGCCGGTGGAGAGCTGCGTGTAATCGGAGAGTTCGCTCAACGAATCCGGCCCGAGGCGCCAGGCACTGCCGTCATCCAGCTCGATCTCGACACGCGAACCCGGCCCGGTTCGCACCCAGGTCAATTCCGCGAGCGGCAAATTCCGTTGCGCGGGCATCCAGGGATCGGCAGCCGTGAGTTGCACTTCGACCTGGCCGGTGAACTCACCCAATCGGGCGTAACGCGCTTGTCCGGCGACGAGGGCGGCAGGAACCAGCAACAGCAAAAGACGTTTCATAGAACCTCCGCTACAACCCGGCGAGGCGTATCGACGACCCACCCCGCGCTGATGGATTGACGGTACGAGAATTCACAGCGTTGCAGGTAAAATCGGGCTATGACGGACCAGACTCTTCTGGGCCACCTCTCCAGCTTGCCGCACGCGCGCGGCAGTTTCAAGCAACTGGTTCGCGAACTGGGCGCCAAAGGCGCGAAACGCGAGGAGTTAGAAGCAGCCCTGGTGCGCCTGGCAGCGCGCGGCGAGCTGATCGAGTTGCGCTCCGGGCACTTTGCTGTCACCGCACGGAGCAAGGAATATGCCGTCGGCCGTCTGAATATGCATAGAGATGGTTACGGATTCCTGATTTCCGAGCGGCCCATTGAGGGAATCACCGGAGATGTTTTCATTCCGCCGGAATCCGCCGAAAGGGCTATGCACGGGGATCGCGTCGTGGTGCGCATCGCGCGCATCGAGCCCGGCGGACGCGCGGATGGCGAAATCGTCAAGATCCTGAAGCGGGCGCACCCTACCGTGGTCGGCGAGTTCCGCATTGGCCGCCGCGGGCAGTACGTGGTGCCGCACGATGACCGCATCCACCAATGGATCGATATCCCCGATGGCATGGAGTTGCCGCCCGCCGCGCCGGTGGTGGACCGCATCGGGGTAGCGCCGCCGAAGGTGGCATCGCCGGATGGGCTCAACGGCATGATCGTGAACGTGGAGTTGCTCGACTACGAGGAACGCGTGGGCCGCGTGGTCGAGATACTGGGCCGTGCCGACGATTTCGGCGTGGATGTCGAGATCGTCATCCGCAAGCACCACCTGCCGCACCAGTTTCCTCCCGAGGTGCTGGAGCAGGCGGAGACGATTCCGGCCGCGATCAACGCACACGATCTGGAGGATCGGCGCGACTTCCGCGGCATGGACGTCGTTACGATTGACGGCGAGACGGCTCGGGATTTCGACGATGCGGTATGGGTGGACCGATCGCCGAACGGCAACTACGCTCTGCACGTCCACATCGCCGATGTGAGCCACTACGTGCGGCCTGGCAGCCCCATAGACTCCGAGGCGCGCCTGCGCGGCACCAGCGTCTATTTCCCCGACCGCGCTGTGCCCATGCTCCCCTTCGAACTCTCCACCAACATCTGCTCCCTGGTGCCGCAGCAGGACCGGCTGGTGCTTTCGGCTTTGTTGGAGATCGATCACCAAGGCGAAGTCGTGGGGCAGGAATTTTCCCGGGGCGTGATTCGCAGCCGCGAGCGCATGACCTACACCAACGTTCACTTGCTGCTGGAGGGCGATGCGGGCCTGCGCGACCGCTATCGGCCGCTGGTGGAACGCTTCGAGCTCATGCGGGAGCTGGCACTGGTGCTGAACCGGAAGCGCGTGCGGCGCGGATCGATCGACTTCGACCTGCCCGAGCCGCTGATCGAGTTCGACGAATGGGGGGAGATGATTGGCGTCACGCGCGCGCCGCGCAACATGGCGCACCGGCTGATCGAGGAATTCATGCTGGCGGCGAATGAGGCGGTGGCCGCGCACCTGGAGCACACCGCGCCGGCATCCATATTCCGCATCCACGAAAAGCCGGACCCCAAGCGCGTGATGGAGTTTGAAGAAGTGGCCGCGCACTTCGGGTACTCGCTCGGAGTGGGTGCCATTCCGGTCAAGAAATTCGGTTACACCGACCGCCATCGCGACCGCAGCAAGCAGCGGCGCGAAATTGTGGTGGCGGGCAACGACGTGAATATTTCGTCGCGCCACTACCAGAAGCTGGTAGCCAAGATCGAAGGCAAACCGGAAGAGCGCATCCTGAGTTACCTTATGCTGCGTTCGCTCAAGCAGGCGCGGTACAGCGTGGAGAACGTAGGCCATTTCGCTCTGGCAGCGGCGACGTACACGCACTTCACGTCGCCGATCCGGCGGTATCCGGATTTGATGGTGCACCGGCTGCTGCGCGCGGTCATGGCCGGCCAAGGAACGGCGCCCGAATCCGAGCTGAGCGCCATCGCCGAGGAATGCTCGCAATCCGAGCGGCGCGCCGCCGACGCCGAGCGCGAGCTGGTGGAATGGAAGAAACTCAAATTCATGGCGGAACGCGTGGGGCAGGACTTCGATGCCCTGGTCATCAGCACCGCGAAGTACGGGCTGTTCGTGGAACTGGCGGACCTGTTCATCGAGGGGCTGGTGCCCATCGACACGCTGCCTGGCGATCAATACTTCTATCAGGAGAACGTTCGCAAGGTAGTCGGGCAGCGCACGCGGCGGGAGTTCTCGATCGGCGACCGGGTGCGCGTTACGCTCGACCGGGTGGACGCGAACCAGCGCAAGCTGCAGTTTTCGATCCTCGAGCCGGAGCGGAAGCCGTCGCGCGGGAAGCGCGCGGCGCGCGGGTCAAGAGGGGAATGACTGCAAGTGATGGCGCAGATGGGCGATGTAGCCGCTCATGAGGAATTCCAAGGTCAGGTCGCCAGCCGGTCTGCGCCATACTGAACCGGCAGTACACTGATCTGGAGAACTGTTCCAGAAGATGAGCGCCAGTCACCTCGATCCCTGCGATCTGATCCGCGTTCCGGGCGGCGCGTTTCTTATGGGCCAGGCGGACGGCCGGGATGAAGAACGGCCGGTGCACCGGGTGGTGGTCGCGCCGTTTCTGCTGTGCCGCTACCAGGTCACCAACGCGCACTGGGAAGCATTCCGCAAGGCCACCCAGCGCGAAAAGCAGCCGTTCGTCCACGAGACCGCGCCGGTGACGCACGTGAACTGGTTCGACGCGGTGGCCTATTGCCGCTGGCTGTCGAAGGAATGGGGCGTGCACGCGCGGCTGCCGAGCGAGGCGGAATGGGAATTTGCCGCGCGCGGCGGGCTGGAGCAAGCGCTCTATCCGTGGGGAAACCAGCCGCGGGTCTATGCGCCGGGCCGCTGGCGCGAAGGTCCGGAGCCGGTCGGGGAAACGGAACCGAATGGTTACGGTCTCCTCGACATGTGCGAGAACGTGCACGAGTGGTGCAGCGACTGGTACGACCCCTTGTACTATG
>Ga0335081_10013136_pt1 | contig 13393 bp, 14 predicted proteins | sample Lox_Sample_35_FD_206713 | JGI IMG/M metagenome (GOLD analysis project Ga0335081, IMG submission 206713) | Soil microbial communities from Loxahatchee National Wildlife Refuge, Florida, United States - Lox_Sample_3.5 | ecosystem: Environmental > Terrestrial > Soil > Wetlands | place: USA...
GCGATTGAGCCGCGCACAAATGCGCCCTGCTATCGCATTCGCAATAGAGCGTAGATAAGGCCGATTGCACGTTTCCCAGGTCCGGGTGTTCGATTGGCGCCATGCCGGAGCCAGCGAATTGGCATGTCGGTCAAGAACTCGGAGCCATGGAATGACGCCGACAAAGGTTCTCGTCGGTCAGGTGCTGGTCGTCTTCGCGATCGTGATCGTAACCTTATGGTTCGCGACGCAGTGGGCCGCGGCGCAGCTGGGCTATCAGCCGCAGCTGGGAGTGCCTTGGTTCTCGGTCATCTCCTTTCCGGTCTATTACCCCTGGCGGATTTTCGAGTGGTGGTATGCCTTCGACGCCTATGCGCCGACGCTCTTCAACGAGGCCGGCGCAATCGCCGCAGCCGGCGGTATCGCGGGCATCGTCGTCGCCGTCATCGGTTCTCTATGGCGCGCGCGTCAGAACCGGCTCGTCACGACCTACGGCTCGGCGCGCTGGGCGACCCGCCGGGAGGTGGGGGGCGCCCATCTGTTCCATCCCGCCGGCGTGTTCCTCGGCCGGCTGGGGGCGAACTACCTGCGGCACGACGGGCCGGAACATGTCATGGCGTTCGCGCCGACGCGCTCGGGCAAAGGCGTCGGCCTCGTCATCCCGACACTCCTGTCCTGGACCCAGTCTGCCGTCGTTCACGACATCAAGGGCGAGAACTGGCAGTTGACCGCCGGCTGGCGTTCGCGCTTCTCGCACTGTCTGCTGTTCAATCCGACCGATGCACGGAGCGCGCGCTACAACCCGCTCCTCGAAGTCCGCAAGGGACCGGACGAGGTTCGCGACGTCCAGAACATCGCCGACATCCTGGTCGATCCCGAAGGCGCCCTCGAACGCCGGAACCACTGGGAAAAGACCGGGCACTCGCTCCTCGTCGGCGCCATCCTCCACGTCCTCTACGCCGAGGAAGAGAAGACGCTCGCGCGCGTTGCGAGCTTTCTCTCCGACCCGCGACGCTCCTTCGAGCATACGCTCCGCGCGATGATGGCGACCAACCATCTCGGCACCGTGCAGGAGCCGGTGGTCCATCCGGTTGTCGCCTCGGCCGCGCGCGAAGTGCTCAACAAGTCCGAGAACGAGCGCTCCGGCGTGCTCTCGACCGCCATGTCGTTCCTCGGCCTTTATCGCGACCCGGTGGTGGCGGCAACCACCTCCACCTGCGATTGGCGCATCACCGACCTCGTCGATTCCGAGCAGCCGGTCTCGCTCTATCTCGTCGTTCCGCCCTCGGATATCAGCCGCACCAAGCCGCTCGTGCGGCTTGTGTTGAACCAGATCGGCCGTCGGCTGACCGAGCGCCTGGAGGGCGACCCCGGGAAGTCCCGCCGGCATCACCTCCTCATGATGCTGGACGAGTTTCCGGCACTGGGGCGGCTCGATTTCTTCGAAACGGCGCTCGCCTTCATGGCCGGCTACGGCATCCGCGCCTATCTCATCGCCCAGAGCCTCAACCAGATCTCCAAGGCCTACGGCGAGAACAACGCCATCCTCGACAATTGCCATGTGAGGATTGCGTTCTCGTCGAACGACGAGCGCACGGCCAAGCGCATCAGCGACGCGCTCGGCACCGCGACCGAGCTCCGGGCGCAGCGCAACTACGCAGGCCATCGCCTGTCGCCTTGGCTGTCGCATGTCATGGTCAGCCGGCAGGAGACGGCGAGACCGCTCTTGACGTCCGGCGAAGTGATGCAGCTTCCGCCCGCCGACGAGCTCGTGCTGATCTCCGGTCTCGCGCCGATCCGCGCCAAGAAACTCCGTTACTACGAAGATCCCAACTTCATCTTCCGTGTCCTGCCGACGCCGACGCTGTCGGACAGCGGTTTTGCGGATCGGCCGCCCGCCCGGTCCGATGACTGGTCCGGCCAGGTCCGCGGCACCGACGCACGTCTCGAAAAGGCAATCGCTCCCCCCATGGCGATGACCCAGGAGGAGGAGGAGGAGGAGGAAGAGATCGAGGGTGGGCTGCAGCGTCATCCGGGGCTGCCCGGAGAAGAAGGGATCGCCCGCGCGACCGTCAAGGAGCACGTCACCGACCTTGCTGTGGTGCTCGACGACGATCTCGACAACGAGACGCCGGCCCCCAATCCCATGCAGCCGTCCTCCGCCATCCGCCGAGCCTTCGGCATCAATGCCAGGGAAGACTCGATGTCCGGCCGCCACGGTCCGGACGACGATCTCCTTCCGGCCTTCTGACGGAAGCCGCACAATGAAACCCCGCCATCACCTTTATCTCGACGAGACCCTGACCGAGGAGCTCGATCGGCTTGCGCGGAAGCCCGGCTCCTCGAAGTCCATGATCGTCGCCGACGCGTTGCGGGCTTATCTCACGCGCGGCGCCGGCAAGGAAGCAGACGCGGTCCTGAAGGCACGGCTCGACCGCTTCGCCGGGATCGTCAACCGCATCGAGCGCAATCAGGGCGTCCTGCTCGAGACTTTGGCACTCTACGTCCGATGGCAGCTCACGGTGACCGCACCGCTGCCGGAGTCCGAGCAGGCCGCGGCTCGAGCGGCAGGCGAAGCCCGGTTCCATTCCTTCATCGATCAGCTCAGCCGTCGCATGGCCGCCGGGCGCGGGCTCGGACACGAGATCACGGAGCGGGTCGGGGAAGGATCGGAAACGGCCTTGATGGAAGCCGCCCAATGAACCGCGCCGTCCACCCCGAAAGCCTGGAGCGGCGCCGGGCGATGCTGCGCACCGCGTTCGGACCGGTAATCTCCGGCTGGCTCGACGAGCCGCGCGTGGTCGACGTGCTGCTCAATCCCGACGGGTCGCTCTGGGTCGAGCGTCTCGGCCAGCCGCGCCTGCCGACGGGCGAGACACTGTCGCCAGCCGACGCCGAGCGCATCATCCGTCTCGTTGCCGATCATGTCGGCGCCGAAGCTCACGGAAGATCGCCAATCGTGAGCGCGGAGCTGCCGGAGACCGGCGAGCGCTTCGAAGGATTGCTGCCTCCCGTTGCGACCGCGCCGATGTTTGCGATCAGGCGCCGGGCCGCGCCAGACCTGGCGCTCGACGACTACATCGAGGCCGGTGTCCTGAACGACGACGAAGCGGCCTTCCTCGACAAAGCAATGCGCACGCGCCTCAACGTCGTGATCGCCGGTGACGCAAAGACCGGCAAGACGACGCTCGCACGCACGCTCCTGCAGATCGCCGCCGAGACCGGGGACCGGCTCGTGCTTCTCGAGGACCGGCGCGAGATTCTGCTGTCCCACGGCAACGTGGTTCCGCTCCTTGCCAAGGACGGCGTCGCGTCGCTCTCGGACCTGGTGCGATCGGCGCTGCGGCTTTCCCCGGACCGCATTCCGGTCGGCGAGGTCCGCGGCCGCGAGGCGATCGACCTGCTCGATGCCTGGAGCACCGGCCATGCGGGCGGCGTCGCCACGATCCATGCCAAGTCCTCGGTCGGCGCTCTCTACCGGTTCGAGCAGCTTTGCCTTCGGACCATTGCCAACCCGCCGCGCGAGCTCATCGCCGAGACCGTCGACGTCGTCGTGCTCGTGGTCTTCCGGAATGGCCGGCGACGGGTCGAAGAGATCATCGAAGTGGGCGGGCTCGACGAGCGCGGAGGCTATCGCCTCTCCTCCGCCTTCGCTCGCTGCCCCGCCCTCACAGTCAAGGAGTGACGCTCGTGACGCTCGCAAATCGCTCGCTACGCCGCACGTTATTCGCGGCGAATATCGCCGCTCTCGGGAGCGCGCTCGAGCTGTTGCCCGGCCCAGCCCAGGCGGCGGGATCGAACATGCCCTGGGAGCAGCCGCTGCAGCAGATCCTCGATTCGGTGCAAGGGCCGGTCGCGAAGATCGTCGCAGTGATCATCATCATCACCACCGGCCTGTCGCTCGCCTTCGGCGACACTTCGGGCGGGTTCCGGCGGTTGGTCCAGATCGTGTTCGGCATCTCGATTGCCTTCGCCGCGTCGAGCTTCTTCCTGACCTTCTTTTCCTTCGCCGGCGGGGCGCTCGCATCATGACCGCGCGATCGATCGAGGGGTTCGAGATTCCGCTGCACCGCGCGCTGGCCGAGCCGATCCTACTCGCGGGTGCACCCCGAACGGTGGCGATCGTCAACGGGACGGTCGCCGCGGCGCTCGGGATCGGACTCCAGCTCTGGATTGCTGGGATCGCTCTCTGGGCCATCGGGCATGCGATCGCCGTGTTCGCCGCGAAGCGCGACCCGCATTTCGCGACCGTGCTCGCCCGCCACCTTCGCCAGAAGGCCTGGCTCGCATGCTGAATCTTGCCGAATACCGGAGGACCGCCGACCTCCTCGCCGACCGCCTGCCCTGGGCGGCACTCGTGGCGCCCGGCATCGTCCTCAACAAGGACGGTAGCTTCCAGCGCACCTTTGCCTTCCGCGGCCCGGACCTCGAGAGCGCCACGGAGGCGGAGCTGGTGGCGGCCTGCGCCCGGCTCAACAACGTTTTGCGCCGCTTTGGCTCCGGCTGGGCCCTCTTCTTCGAAGCCGCTCGCGCCGTGGCGCCGGGCTATCCGGAATCGGAGTTCCCGGATCCTGCCTCGCGGCTGGTCGATCACGAGCGTCGCGCCGCCTTCGAGGAGGAGGGCGCGCCGGCCGGCAGCCGCCGCGAGCGCTTCGAAAGTTCGTATCACATGACGCTGCTCTACCTGCCGCCGCCCGACCAGGTGAACAGGGCCGAGCGGGCGTTGCTCGAATTGCCGGAGGACCAGCGCGGCCAAGGCGAGCGAGGCCGGTCGTGGCGCGAGGAGCTCGCATCCTTCATCGCGGAGACCAACCGCGCGCTCGACCTGATGGAAGGCTTCATGCCGGAAGTCCGGGCGCTCGACGACCCGGAGACCCTCGCATACCTGCACGGCACCGTCTCAGCCCGCCAACATCCGATCTTCGTGCCCGAGACTCCGATGCACCTCGACGCAGTCTTGGTCGACACGCCGTTTTCGGGGGGCCTCGAACCGATGCTGGGCGACGCGCATCTGCGCACCCTTGGCGTCCTTGGCTTCCCGGCCGCGACACGCCTCGGTCTCCTCGACGATCTCAACCATCTCGGCATCGAGTACAGGTGGGTCGCTCGCTGGATCGCCCTCGACAAGACCGAGGCCTCGCGCGAACTGACGCGCATCCGCCGGCAATGGTTCGCCAAGCGCAAGTCGATCACGGCGCTCCTCCGCGAGGTTCTCTACAACGAGCCGACCCCACTTCTCGACACCGACGCCGCCAACAAGGCGACCGACGCCGACGACGCGCTCCAGGTCCTGGGCTCCGATCATGTCTCGTTCGGATACCTCACGATTACGGTCACGGTCTGGGATCGCACGCGCGCGGGCGCTGCGGAGAAGCAACGCGCCGTCGAGCGTGTCGTCAACGGCCGCGGTTTCGCCACGATCCGCGAGACCGTCAACGCGGTCGAGGCATGGCTGTCGTCGCTGCCCGGCCATGCCTATGCGAACGTGCGCCAGCCGCTCGTCCACACCCTCAACCTCGCGCACCTCATCCCGCTATCGGCAGTCTGGGCGGGCCCGAGCCGCAATGCCCATCTCGACGGACCGCCGCTCCTCGTCGCGGAGACCTCCGGATCGACGCCCTTCCGCCTCTCGACCCATGTCGGCGACGTCGGGCACATGCTCATTGTCGGACCGACCGGGGCGGGAAAGAGCGTGCTGCTCGCCCTGTTGGCGCTCCAGTTCCGGCGCTACCCGGAATCCCAAGTCTATGTCTTCGACAAGGGCGGCTCGGCCCGCGCCTCCATTCTCGGCATGGGCGGCAAGCATCATCGCCTTGCCGCCGAAGCGGAGGATCTCGCCTTCCAGCCTCTGGGGCAGATCGACCAGATCCCCGAGCGTGCCTGGGCCGCCGAATGGGTGATTGGCCTCTTTGCTCATGAGCGCGTGGACATCACGCCGGACATCAAGGACGCCGTCTGGTCCGCCTTGACCAGCCTGGCCTCGGCACCGCCGCGCGAGCGGACCCTGACCGGGCTCTCGATGCTGTTGCAGTCGAACGCGCTGAAGGCGGCGCTCGGTCCCTACACGCTCGAAGGACCATTCGGCCATCTGCTCGACGCGGCCGAGGACAGGCTCTCTTTCAGCGACGTCGAATGCTTCGAGACCGAGACGCTCATGCGCGACGCCGTGGGCGCCGTCCCTCCGGTCCTGACCTATCTGTTCCACCGGCTCGATGCTCGGTTCGGCGGGGCGCCAACCTTGCTCATCCTCGACGAGGCCTGGATCTTCCTCGACGATCCGCTCTTCGCGGCCCGCATCCGCGAATGGCTGAAGACGCTCCGCAAGAAGAACGTCGCCGTCGTCTTCGCAACCCAGTCGCTCGCCGACATCACGAACAGCACGATCGCGCCGGCGGTCATCGAAAGCTGTCCGCAACGTATCTTCCTGCCGAACCATCGGGCGATCGAACCCGAGGCCCGCGGCGCCTATAAACAGTTCGGTTTGAACGAGCGCCAGATCCAGATTGTCGCCACGGCGACGCCCAAGCGCGACTACTACCTTCAGTCCCGCCAGGGAAACCGGCTCTTCCAACTCGGCCTGGGGCCGGTCGCACTGGCCTTCTGTGGCTCCTCGTCTCCTGCGGACCAGGTGATGATCGAGCACATTCTCGGCCGATCTTCGCCCGAACGGTTCGCCGAAGCCTGGCTGACAGCCAAAGGCCTCTTCTGGGCCGCCGACCTTATCCGGAATGGAGGAACGTCCGCGGCAGAGACCGAGGAAGCGGGTCCAACGCTGGAAGTTCGGCCGCGCGTGCCCGGCCGCCCTGCCAGCCACGGCTCGATCGTGGAGGAGCTGTCGGCATGATCGCGCTCCCAGCGCGCCGCACGTTGGCGGCGGCATGCCTTACGTTGGTTCTCATCCTTGTGCCGCCGCTCGCTCAAGCGCAGTGGGCCGTCATCGACGCAAGCAATCTTGCGCAAAACATGTTGATCGCGGCTCGGACGCTGCAGGAGATCGATAATCAGATCACGCAGATTCAGCAGACCGTCCAGATGCTGCAGAACCAAGCGCGCAATCTCACGTCGTTGCCGTTCTCGGAGATCCAGCAGCTCGACCAATCGGTGTCGCAGATCACCAGCCTAATGGGGCAGGCGCAAGGCGTTCTCTACAACGTCCAGAACGTCCAATCCCAGTTCCAGCGCTACTACCCCTCGACTATCAGTCCGTCATCCTCCGATGCACAACTCCTGGCCGATGCGCAGACCCGCTGGCAATACTCGCTTTCCACCTTCCAGCACACGATGGAGGTCCAGGCGCAGATCGTTCAGAATCTGCCAAGCGATCAGGCCCAGATGGATGCCCTTGTCGGGCAAAGCCAAGGCGCCGTCGGCATTCTCCAGGCGACGCAAGCGGGCAATCAGCTCCTGGCTTTGCAGGCGAAACAGGCTGCCGCCATTCAGGCGCTACTGGCATCGCAGGCGCGCGCGCAAGCGATCGAAGAGGCTCGCCAAGCTGAGTCCGAAGAGCAATCACACGAGCAATACCAACGGTTCATCGGGACCGGTCCTGGAACCTACACACCGGCCCCGGTGACGATGTTCCACTGACGACTGCGAAAGGACAACGTCATGAGAGTCGGTCAAATCCTTGGCTTCCTCTTTCTGGCGATGATGGCGGTCACCGCAGCGCGTGTCGCCGCGCAGCAATCAAACAGCACCTCACCGGCACCAGCGCCGGTGCCCGCGGATCCGCTCACGAAGGAACTTCAGCGCTGCAAGGCACTGAACGAAAAGGCCGCTTCCGATCCCGCATGTGAGGCCGCCTACAAAGAGGAGCGGCGACGCTTCTTCTCTCATGGCTACACTTACAAGCCGGCTCCCGTCGACATGTTTCCGAAGGAACACACCCAGTCGCAGACGACGAACCCGCAGACGAAGGCACCGTCAACGGGGAAGTGATATGAACGGCGTCGCTGTCATCGACCAATTCCTGAACGTCTTTACGACGTACATCGACAGCGGCTTCGGCCTTCTCAAACCGGAGGTCGCCTACCTGTCCGCGACTCTGATCGGCATCGATATGACGTTGGCCGGTCTGTTCTGGGCGCTTGGCGGAGAGGACGTCGTCATAAGGTTGCTCAAGAAGACCCTCTATGTCGGGTTCTTCGTTTTCCTGATCGGCAATTTCAACAATCTTGCGAGCGTGGTTTTCAACTCATTCGCGCAGCTCGGGCTCGTGGGTGGAGGGAGCACGCTCAGCTATGCCGATTTCCTCGAGCCCGGCCATCTCGCGCAGGTCGGCATTCAGGCGGGTTGGCCAATTTTGGACTCGGTCGGAAATCTGATGGGTTTTACGTCGTTCTTCGAGAATTTCGTGCAGATATTCATTCTTCTCTTCGCCTGGGTGATCGTCATCGCCGCCTTCTTCGTGCTGGCGATCCAGCTCTTCATCACCCTCATCGAGTTCAAGCTGACGACGCTCGCCGGTTTCGTGCTCGTCCCCTTCGGCCTCTGGGGCAAGAGCGCCTTCCTGGCCGAACGCGTGCTCGGCTTCGTCATCACCTGCGGCATCAAAGTCTTGGTGCTCGCCGTCGTCGTCGGGATCGGAACGACTCTCTTCGGACAGTTCACCGCCGCAATTCCCAACGGCGGGCAGCAGCCCTCGATCCAGGACGCGCTGGCGATCGTGCTCGCGGCGATGTCCATGCTCGGCCTCGGCATTTTCGGACCCGCCATTGCGTCAGGCCTCGTATCCGGCGCGCCGCAGCTTGGAGCGGGTGCCGCGATCGGCACGGCGGGCGCGGTCGTCGGAGGGGCTTTGCTGGCTGGTGGCGCTGCGGGCGCGGCATTCGGCCTCGGCCGCGCCGGACTCTCCACCGGCCTCTCGGCCGTTCGCGCCGGCACTTCTCTCGCCTCCGCGACGACCGCCGCCTATGGCCTCGGTGCCGCGACCTCGGGGGAAACCGGAATGGCCGGCGTCGCGGCCGGTGTCGCCGGGGTGGGACGCGCCGGGATGGGGGCTGCCGCCAACGCAGCGCGGTCCGCCAGTGGCCGGCTCGCCACGGCCTTCAGCGAAGACGTTGCCGCGGGCCGCAACGCCGCTTGGCGCGCGACCGGCGGTGGCCCGACCGCGGCCAACAACAGCTTTGCTCCCATCAATGCCGGCGCCGTCCGGGACACGGCCCCGGATTGGGCACGCCGGCTTCGTGCGCAGCAGACCCGTCGCGCGCACGTCCAGTCAACCGTGCAGGCCGTGAAGGAGGGATACCGGCCCACCGGTGAGGCCAGCCCCGACCTCGAGCAGAAAGAGGACTGAACGATGCCGTTTCGCCGTGCCAATGAGCGATACGCCGAGACCCCGGAACCGGTCACGCCCTATCAGCGGGCGGCCCAGGTCTGGGACGATCGGCTCGGCTCCGCGCGGTCGCAGGCCAAGAACTGGCGGCTCATGGCCTTCGCGTGCCTGACTCTATCCCTCGGATTGGCCGGCGGACTCGTGAAGCTCGCGAGCGAAAGCCGGATCACGCCCTATGTCGTTGAGATCGACAAGCTTGGCCAGGCGCAGGCGGTCGGGCCGGCCGAGCGGGATTGGACTCCGACCGATGCCGAGATTGCCTGGCAGCTGGCGCATTTCATCGACGACGTGCGCTCCCTGCCGCTCGACCCGATCGTGCTCCGGCACAACTGGCTCGAGGCCTATGCCTTCGTCAGCGACCGGGGCGCCTCGACGCTTAACGATTACGCCCGTCAGCGCGATCCGTTCAAGGCGATCGGCGAGCGCACGGTCTCGGTCGAGGTTTCGAGCGTCGTGCGTGCCTCGCCCGACAGCTTCCAAGTGAAGTGGACGGAGCAGTCGTTCCGCAACGGCGCGCCGGAACGGACCGAACGCTGGACCGGAATCCTGACGGTCGCGATCCGCCGCCCGACGACGGCCGACGTGCTGCACGCAAACCCGCTCGGCCTCTACATCGTCGCGCTCGACTGGTCGCGCGAGCTCAATCCCGGAGAAACACCATGATCTTGCATTGCTTCCGCCAAGCCCTCGTCCTGCCGGTCGCGGCATTGGCGCTTGCGGCCTGCGCCGGCAAGGATCCGTCACCCGCCATCCAATACGACGACGCGCAAATGAAGCCCGCCACGGTCGATCCCGACCCGCCGAAGCCTGTCGAGGTCGTCGAGGTCCCCACACTTCTGCCGCTGCCCGGCCAGCTTCAGCCGCCCCCGAAGCACGCAAAACCGGACGACCGTCCGCCGACGCTGCGCGTCGATGCTGCCAACAAGGCCGCGCTCCAGGAGCCGACGCGGAGCGGCTGGATCGATGCGGTGCAGGTCTATCCTTACTCGGCCGGCGCGCTTTACCGCCTTTATGCCGCGCCCGAGGAGGTGAGCGACATCGGCCTCCAGCCGGGAGAACAGCTGGTCGCGATCTCCGCCGGCGACACCGTGCGATGGGTGGTCGGCGACACGTCGAGTGGTACGGGCGAGGGCAAACAGGTCCATGTGCTGGTCAAGCCGGTCGCCCCAGACCTCTCAACCAACCTCGTTATCACCACCGACCGGCGCACCTATCACCTTTCGCTCGAGAGCACGCCGCACACCTCGATGGCGGCGATCTCCTGGACCTATCCCCAGGACCGGCTCGTCATGCTGCAACGGCAGAACGCGCGCGCCGACCAGCTCCAGCCGATGGACCAGGGCCTGTCGGTCGACAAGCTCCAGTTCCGCTACGCGATCTCCGGCGACAATGCACCTTGGAAGCCGTTACGTGCATTCGACGACGGCAACAAGGTGTACATCGAATTCCCGGCACGCATCGACCAGGGCGAGGCGCCGCCGCTGTTCGTTGTCGGTCCCACCGGCGAGAGCGAGCTCGTCAATTACCGCGTACGTGGCAATTACTACATCGTCGATCGCCTCTTTGGGGCGGCCGAGCTGCGTCTCGGCAAGGACCCGCAGCAGATCGTGCGGATCAGCCGGACCGACACGGCGGCGCAGGCAACGACCGTGATGGCCGGAGCCAAGCGATGACCGACGCGGTTCGCGATCCCGGGGCCGGACCGCTGAAGGTCAACCCGGAGTCGCTCGTCCTGCGCGCGCGGCCGCGACGGGTCGCACGGTTCAATCGCCGCGTCGTCATCGGAGTGGCGGCGCTGGGGTGCGTGCTCGTGTGCGCCGCGACCATGGTCGCGCTCTATCCGCCGTCGCTTCATCATGCCGCGAAGGGCGACGAGCTCCTCAATACCGACCGCAAGCAGATCGCGGACGGGCTCGCCACGCTGCCGACCAGCTACGGCGATCTCGCCCCAAAGCCGCCGCCCAAACTTGGCCCTGCGCTGCCTGGAGATCTCGGTCCACCCGTCACCCATGTCGAGCAGAACCTGGGCGTGACGCCCGCCCCGGCGCAGGATGGCGGGCTGCGCCCGAATCCTGCCGCCGACGCCGCGCGGGCCGAGCAGATCCGCATCGCCCGGCTAGCACAGGAGGCGCTCGAGTCGAAAGTTTTCTTCACCGTCTCGCCGCAACAGCCCCCGGCGCTCGTTACCGCCGGTGGCTCCGGCACCGGCGCGGGAAATGCGGCGCCGCCGGCGCCCTCATCCGATCTCGTGATCACGCCCGCGCGCCTCGACCTCGATCCCGCCCGCGATCCGAACAATCAGCAGCGCAAGCTCGATTTTCTCAACAGCAAGCAGGACGACAAGGCGATCTACAACCCGCATGCCCTGCAGCATCCCGTCTCGCCGTACGAAGTGATGGCGGGAACGTTGATCGCGGCGAGCCTCATCACAGGTCTCGATTCCGACCTGCCGGGACTCGTCATCGCCCAGGTCACCGAGAACGTCTACGACACCGTCACCGGTCGCACGCTCCTGATCCCGCAGGGCGCGCGCCTGATCGGCAGCTATGACAGCGTCGTCGCCTTCGGCCAGCGCCGAGCGCTCGTCGCCTGGCAGCGCATCGTCATGCCGAACGGATCCTCGGTCGTGATCGACAATCTGCCGGCGACTGACACGGCCGGTTATGCCGGCCTCGAGGACCAAGTCGACTACCACACATGGACGATCCTCAAAGGGATCGCGATGTCGACGCTGCTCGGCGTCGGGACCCAGGTCACCTTCGGCAACCCGCAAAGCAACCTCGTCGAGGCGATACGGCAATCGACCCTGGAAAGCACCAACCAAGCGGGCCAGAAAATCGTAGAGAAGGACCTCAACCTCCAGCCGACGATCACCATAAGGCCCGGCTGGCCGCTCCGTGTCATCGTTCACAAGGACCTGGTCCTTCAGCCCTACCAGGGCTGAAGCCCGAGGAGATGCAGATGCCCGAACTCAGACTCTCCAAGCTGCCCGATCGGACGCCGGTCAAAATCACGATCTCGGTCAGCCCCGACCTCAATCGCAGTCTCCATGCCTACGGCGAGCTCTATCGCGAGACCTATGGCGCGGCAGAGGCCGTTCCAGATCTCATCCCCTACATGCTCGAGACGTTTCTTGAAAGCGACCGCGGCTTCGCCAAGGCACGGAAGGAAAAGCCCCTCGGCGAAGCGCTAACCGTCGCGGCTCACACAGGTCGTGGCAGACCGCGCCGCAGCGGTCCACCTGCATCATCGTCCATCGCAAGCTGAAGGAGAAAACCCATGTCAGTCATCGGCACGTTCACCGCTGCCAGGGATGGCGGCTGGACCGGCAGCATTCATACGCTGACGATCAATACAAAGCTCCGCTTCGTGCCGAACGACAATCGCGACAATGACCATGCTCCAGCGTTCCGCATCTTCGTTGGTCGTTCTCGCATCGGTGATGCATGGGCGGCGCGTTCCAACGCTGAGAACCCAAAGGAGTATCTCCGCGTCCGTCTTGACGATCCGAGCCTTCCCGAGCCGTTAAGCGCCGCGCTTTTCCAAACCGAGGACGGGAAAGAGGCGCAACTCGTATGGAACCGACGGAGAACCGAGGAATGAGTTCAGTTACGCGGCTGATCTCATCGCGCGACGCAACTCACGCACGTCAAGCAACACACGACACTGACGGCGTTCCGCCGTTGCTGGATGAGCGCGAAGCAGCATCACTCCTTCGCGTGAAGCCTTCCACAGTTCGGGCGGAGCGTATTCGAGGGAAATTGGGCTATACTCCAATCGGCGCGCGCATCTTCTATACCCAGAAGCAGATCGCGGATTATCTCGAACGACAGTCGGTTCCGCCATGCGAAAGCAAAGCATCCAACACCCAGGCCAGATCGGAGACTACTGGCTCAGTAAGAAGCCACGTCGGGATCGCGCGGACGATACGTGGTGCCGAACCTGGTATGACGACCGCACTCGACAGACATGCCGTGTCGGCCTTGGCACAGCAGACTTTCAGGAGGCAAGCCTCAGGCTCGCGGCCTGGGTCGTCAACAACGAACGCTCCCGCAAAGCGGCTCCGGACCAAATTCTGAT
>Ga0335081_10013137_pt1 | contig 13392 bp, 9 predicted proteins | sample Lox_Sample_35_FD_206713 | JGI IMG/M metagenome (GOLD analysis project Ga0335081, IMG submission 206713) | Soil microbial communities from Loxahatchee National Wildlife Refuge, Florida, United States - Lox_Sample_3.5 | ecosystem: Environmental > Terrestrial > Soil > Wetlands | place: USA: Florida...
TCATTGGCTGAAGTCGATTGATTGGCCGTCGCCTCAAGCAAACGCTCTATTCTACTATCCAGCCGGTTTAGTGTCTCCAGCATCCCTGCGAAGAGGTCAGTTAACCGATCCGAATTAGCGAATAGCCGCCGCAACGCACGATAAGGATTCATATTAAAGACAGCTCCGCCGCAGACGCAGTTTAGGTTAAATTCGCGCGGAGCAGATGTTATTGCATGTCACAATGAACAGCTCAACGCTGAGCTTAGCAAAATATGCTGCTGCTGACTCATCGTGTTCGCGGCTTCCGTGAACGCTTCCTTTTATCGTCTCGATCCTTTCCATGACGTATCGGACCGCGCTCCCGCGAGCGCTACTAATAGCATCGTCGAGTCCGGTCGCGCGAGATCATCGTTTCATATTCCCCGCCTTTGCGTGCTGCCCGGGATGTCCAGTGCCAGCTTGCACGCCTTCCTCACTGACCGCCGATTGCGCGCGGCGTACACTCCATGTTAATCCGCGCGGAGAAGTATCATTCGCCGCTAATCGTACTTGTCAGGGGTATCGCACTGTCGATGGACGATCGGAAGACGCGACTGAACGTTCATCGCCGCTGGCTGATGCTCGGCCTTTCTTTGGCGCTAACAACGCTGACGCTTTATTTCGTTCTGCGCGGAATCGACCGCCACGTTCTCCGCCAGCTGCTCACCGCGCAGAATGGCAATCTCCTTGCCGCTGCCGCGGGATTGATAGTCTTGCAGATCACCCTCGGTGGCCTGCGATGGGGAACGGTCCTCTCGGCGATGTGCAAGACCCGACGGCCGGCCCTTCTCAGCGTGCAAGCGGTCTTCTACGCAAGCACATTTTTTAACAATCTGCCGGTGGGCACGGTAGGGGGCGACATCGCACGCGTATGGCTGGCGCGCCGATTCTCCCTTTCAGTACGGCAAATCGTCTTATCGGTCCTGCTCGATCGCGTCCTCGTGATAGGCGCGTTGATCATACTTGCCGTGCTCACCCTGCCGACCATTGCGCACCCGCTGGCGGCAAGAGCCTCGTTTGCGGGCGCTGCGATTTTACTGGCGGGAGCCGCCGGTTTTCTGTTGCTTCAGCCGATCGAGCGCATAGCGGGCTGCTGGCGCGACGTCTGGCTAATGGCTTCCATTTTACGCACGGTTGAAGAGCTGCGGCATACGACGCAACGGGTCGGGTTGCTCGCCCTTGTTTATGCGCTGTTGGCGGCCGCATGCGGTGCGTTAGCAGCTTATTGCATTTCGCTAAGCCTGGGCATCGAGGTGGGTCTGACGACGATGATTGCGGTTATGTCCTTTGTCGCCTTTGCCACCGCATTGCCGATTTCACTTGCCGGCTGGGGCGTCCGCGAAATGTCACTGGTGTCGCTGCTCGGCCTGCTCGGCATCGACCGTGAAGCGGCCCTCGTGCTCTCGGTAGAATTTGGAATCATCACCATGCTGATAAGCCTTCCGGGCGGGCTAATCTGGCTCGGTTTGCGCGATCGACGCGCACTCCCCGAGCCGGCAAAATAAGGTTAAGATGCGATTCGGCCGCGATCGCTGCAATGTTGATCACTAATTTCTGGCTGAAATACCTGGCATACAAGGTCATCTGCGGAATTTACCAGGCCGCCGACATCGGACGCATTCACCCCGCTCGCGAACGTGCGTTGCGGGCGCTGCGCCGCAGCGTCGATTATCTCGAGCGGAACATGCCCGACGCGCTCGGTTTCGATAGCCAGCGCGAATTGATCGACTATTCGCTTGCCGCGGTCGCCATCGACGGACACTACATGGAATTCGGCGTGTTCACCGGCGGGACCATCCGTTTCATCGCCCGCCGGATCGGTCAACGCCTCATCCATGGCTTCGACAGCTTCAAAGGCCTACCTGAGGCATGGTCGGGTTTCAACCTCGGGCGCGGCGCCTTCGATCTCGAAGGACAACTGCCGCGCGTGCCGTCTAACGTCCGCCTTCATCGGGGCAGTTTCGAGGAAAGCTTACCGAAATGGCTGCGCGACAATCCCGGTCAGGTGGCCTTTATTCACCTCGACTGCGACCTATACAGCTCCACCAAGACGGCTCTCAGCCTGATCGCCCCACGCGTCGTGAACGGCACGCTGATTTTATTTGACGAATATTTCAATTACGCGAATTGGGAACAGCACCAGTTTAAGGCGTTCCAGGAGTTCGTGCAGGAACACCGCGTCAAATACGCTTATTTGGGATTCGCACGGCAACAAGTTGCCGTTCGTGTAATTTCGATCGGCGCGGACACCGACGCGCAATGATTCCGCTCTTTTCCGCAGACGTTCTCATGACGCCCGCGGCCGAACGCTTGCAAAATGCCGACGACGTAGTGGCCCCTCAACGGACGCCGCTCGATCTCACGGTCTTCATCTCCTGCTACAACGAAGAACAATACATTGTTCCAACAATCCAAGCCGTGGGTGATGCGCTCAATGAAATAAGCAGTATCAGCTACGAGATTATCGTCATTGACGATTGCTCAAAGGATAACTCAAGCGCGTTGGTGAGCGGTTATATAGCGGCACATCCGAACGAACGCGTTTTACTTCGCACCAACAGGATTAATCGCGGATTGGCCCAGAACTATCTGGATGCTGCCTTCATCGGCAAGGGCAAATATTACCGTTTGGTCTGCGGTGACAATGCCGAGCCGCCGGCGACAATGGTTGCCGTGTTTCGCGAGATTGGTAAGGCCGATATGATCATCCCCTATTACGTCAGCAGCGAGGGCAAGAGCCTCTACCGCCGCTCGCTCTCAAACACCTATACCGCGATAGTAAATTTAATTAGCGGCTTTCACCTGCATTATTATAATGGGCTTGCCGTGCATTTGCGCCACAATGTGATGCGCTGGCATTCAAACACCCGTGGCTTCGGGTTTCAGGCCGACATCATCTGCTTGCTGCTTGAACAGGGATTTTCCTTTAAGGAGGTACCGGTAAAAACCGTCGAAAGGCGCGTAAGCGGCTCGTCGAATGCTTTGAATTTCAAGAATGTGCTTTCGGTGGCCCACACGTTGGTAGATCTCATCTTCCGGCGGATCGCGAATTGGATTTACCGGCGAAAATAAATGCCTGAACGACGATCTGCCCGAAAACACAGTTCCCGTCTGACGTGTCCACCTGAAGTTCGTTGCGCTCGTCGGGTAATCTCGACGATCAGCGCCGTCATCATTAGATGCTGGTGGAAGGTTAGTTGCACTTCCGAGTAATGTCGCGCGATGATGACAGTCGGAGGGGATGTCGGAACCGCGATGACAAAAGGTCAAAGCCAATGAGTGGGGCAGCGACCCTCTCCGTAGTCTTGCCTAACTATAACCATGCCAAGCTCATTGGCCGCGCCTTGGAGGCGTTGACTTCGCAAGAACGTGCGCCAGACGAGATTATCGTCGTTGACGACGCCTCTTCCGACGACAGCGTGCGCGTTATCGAAGCATTTGCCGCTACCGCGCCTGCGGTTACACTGCTGCGCAATGCCCACAACATGGGGGTCATTTCGGCGCTCGAACGCGGTTTGCGGGCGGCCCGGGGAACTTACGTTTATTTCGCGGCGGCGGACGATTTCGTCCTGCCCGGCTTTTTTGAAACCGCCTTGCGGCGGCTAGACGCCAATTCTGACCTTGGCCTGTTTTGTGGAGGGGCAGTGCTGATCGAGGGGCGCACCAATCGGCGACTAGCCATGCGGCCGGCGGTATGGCCGAGAATGAACGCCGGGCGCGTCGACCCCGCCAGCGTTCGGCGATTGCTCGAAACGACGGACAATTGGATCTTGACCGGCAGCAGCGTCTTTCGCCGCGAATGCGTGTTGTGGGCCGGTGGCCTCGATATCAAGCTTGGACCGTTTGCCGACGGCATGTTGGGCCGCAAGTTGGCGTTGAAGTTTGGCTTTTTTTTCGAGCCGAAACCGGTGGCGACGTGGGCGATATTTTCCGACAGCCAATCACGCCATGCAGCTCTCGACCTGGACAAAACCAGACATTTTCTCGATTCCGTGCCGGCTTGGATTGCCACCGATCCGGTATTTCCCGCGTGGTACGCGAATACGTTCCGCAACCGCTGGCGCTTCGGTACCTGCCGGCTGGTGCTGCAGGGTCGCCCGCTTGACCGGAAATTCATCCTCGCTGTTGGCGCTCGCTCGACAGCTGAAGGTGCGACATTAGAAAGAATAATGGCGCTACCTGATTGGCTTGCTCGCCCAGCAACCCTGGCTTTGCTTTGGTATCGGCTTCGGCCGATTGCGCTCGGCGCATTATTGCGGACCACGTTTGCCTCGCGCATAGCTCAGCTGTCCTCAGGGTATTGGTTCGGGCCCGCCCGGCGTGGGCTGGCGAGCGCGCCAGCAGACAGCGGCTGAGCGAAAACGGGAATAAGCGGTCTCGGCGGCAATCCTCATGAGCACTCCAAGGATACTTTAGCGCTGCCGTTTTGGCAGCTCGCTGAGCTGACGACACGCCTGGATTAAATCAATCAGGCCATGTTGGCCGCACTAGCAAGCTCAATCTTGTGGAGATTTGGCACCGTCATTTGTCTCCGTATGTGAAATTCATAGGGTTGCATCGGGGTCGTGCTTTGGGGCAGGATCAAAAGCGGGCGCAGCCCGTTAGATCGGGGGAGACTCACCAATGGGAGTCCTGCGGCTGCTGCTCGCGTTGACCGTCCTCAACTGGCACTATCAGTTCACACACTACAATTTCATTTTCAGCTATTCCGCTGTGTTCCTATTCATGATCATCAGCGGGTTTTACATTTCGATGGTGTTGGACCAGCGTTACGGGCCGGGCGTGAAGGGCGCGTTGCTCTTCTACGGCAATCGCCTCTTGCGGCTGTTGCCGCCCTATTGGGTCGTGTTCCTGGCGACGTCTGCTTTTAATCCTCCGGGAGGAGATTGGCTGAACAATCTGCTGTTGTTCCCGCACGCCCTGTGGGCCCAACTCGCGCTGACGCCGGGCGATTCAAATGAGCTTTATTTCGGGCAGATGCTCACCGTGGCGCTGGAAATGATGTTCTACGCAATCGCGCCGTTGATCGTCTTGCGAGTCTGGTACATACAGGCGCTCGCCTTCGCCGCGGCGGCGGCATTGAACGGCGTGCTGTGGTGGAACGGCGCCGACGCCGAGGCGTGGCAGTATCAGTTCTTTCCGTCGATCTTAATTTATTTTTTCGCCGGCAGTCTAGCTTACCGGCTTTATTTGCTCGCCATGAAATGGCCGGTTGCGCCGTTCATCGGTCATTTGGCGTTGCCGATGATTGTGTTCACTGGTTGGCTTAGCCGGAGCGCAACGGGACCGATCTGGACCAACGATGCGCGCATTTACGCCTACTATGCGCTGTGCACGATGCTGATTCCGTTCCTGTTCATCGCCTCGTCCCGCTGGCGGTTCGACCGATTCATCGGCGATCTGTCGTATCCGCTCTACATCGTCCATGCACCGGTGATTTGGCTGATCTGGAAGTTCGCCAGCACCGAGCATTCAGACCGCGGAGCTTATGTTGTCCTGCTGCTGTCACTTGTGTTTGCCGTCTTGCTTGCGATCTTCATTGATCGTCCGATCGATAAATGGCGGCATCGCCTGACCGCGAAGGAACTACGGCTGCGGATCGGCCGGCTTTGGCTGCATCGGGGGGCGCCTGGATAAGTCAAGCGCCCTCTTTTCTAGCGGCGGGACGCCCTCCAGCATCCCTGCGCCGATAGAATGGACGCAAGAGAGGAACTAAAGCCATCCCGTGACGGCCCCCGCTTAATGAATGTTAGAACACACGCTGACATGAAGCTATGCCTGTCCTGCCGGACGCCTTTCGAAAGCACCAATTGGACGTGTCCGCATTGTGGTGCACGGCCCTCTGTCCATGAGGGTTTCACCTGTTTCGCGCCGCATTTTGCCGAAAGCAACGAAGGCTCGCCGCAAGGCGTGCACCATTATTTCGATTCACGGCAGGAGCGCAGCTTTTGGTTTCGTGGGCGCCGACGCATTATCCAATCACTTGTGGGACGCTATTGCCCGACAATGAGTTCATTTCTTGAGGTTGGATGCGGCCCTGGCTACGTCCTCGCCGGTTTACGCCAGCTTTTCCCGGAAGCAAAACTCGTTGCGTCGGAAATCTACTTGCACGGGCTGCATTACGCGGCGCGGCGGGTCTCTCAGCCGGTAGAGTTCATACAGGCTGACTGTCTGGCGCTGCCCTATGACCGCGAGTTTGATGCGGTGGGCGCCTTCGACGTCCTCGAACATATTGATCGCGAGGGCGAGGCCATTACTGAGATGCGGCGCGCGCTCAAGCCAGACGGCCTGATTTTCATAACGGTGCCGCAGCATCCATGGCTGTGGAGCCGGGTGGACGAGATCGACGAACACAAAAGACGCTATCGTCCTGGCGAGCTAGCGGCGCGGCTGCAGGACCGCGGCTTTTCGGTCCTGTGCGATACGTCCTTCGTGTTCTTCCTGCTGCCAGCGCTGATGGCGCAACGCCTTGCATCGAACTGCACTGGCACCTGTTATCCGGACATTGAATACGCGTTGCCTCGGCCGGTCGATTGGCTATTTGAGCGCGTGCTCGACGTTGAGCGCCTTGCGATCGGCCTCGGCGTTCGCTTCCCCGTGGGCGGAAGCCGCGTCGTCGTGGCGCGGCGAAGCTAAAGCGCACCACAAACGGCCTAGCGTCTCAGCAAATTGTGCAGCTTGTGCTTAACGAGCGCGAGCCGATGGGCGCTCCCTTTCGGTAAGGACCGCACCAGGGCATTTCGCGTGCGCCAAATTAACGGCGCGACATCGGCGACCGCCGTGCCCGGCGGTATTCTCGCAGCGGTGATTTCAGGCGGAAGCGTTGAAATGGCGCGGCCGGCAGCAAATAAAAGGCAGTTATAACGATACCACGGTTCGATCTTCGGCAGGCCGGCAATCGCTGGTCGTATCCAATCGAACAGGGCATATCCGCGTGAGGCAAATTTCTCACGCCAATAACCCAGCGGCTGTTCGTTGACGTGCCTTTCCCCGCCCTGGCCCGGAACAGCCGCGGAGAACATGATCAGTTCCCCGTGGCGGCAGAGGCTGTCAACAAACACGTCTGCAAAGGCGTTTTCAATACACTGCGCAACTTCAAGCGACTGCACGAGGTCGAAATGACGTTTGAGGTTCAGCGGCTGCGAAAGATCCCAGGCGATAAAGGATTGCGAGGGAATCGCAAGACTCGCCCGATCGACATAGGGCCCGTCAACTCCCACACAATCCTCCACGCCGGCCTTCCTCCACTCGCTGGGCCACACGCCGCGTCCACAGCCGACATCAAGTACGCTCTTGGGCTTGAGTTTACCTGCCAGCACGGCGACGATCGAGGCCGCAGATTTCCGCGAGCCCGGATCCATGTAGTCGAAGAACTCGCCAGGAAATTGATACGCCGCGCTAGTCATGGGGTAATAGCTCGGTGGTGATCGATCATCGCCCCATCGTCACCTGCTGGACCTGGTTTTGCTGGTCGTCCGTCGTCTCCGCTACGACCGACTGCGGCTTCCGGTTTATGTTAATGTGGGTCCGGCCGGCGTATTCGCCGAGGATGCCGAGGAACAGCATTTGCAGTCCACCGATAACCAGCAAGAGCACCATCAATGAGGCCCAACCCGCGGCGCTGTTGCCGAACTCGTCGGGATAGGACACCCGCGCAATGACAATCATCAAAACGGCGACAAAACTGATCACCAGGGCCGCGATACCTGTCCAGCTCACGAGCCGCAGTGGCTTCACCGAAAAGGAAAACGCAAGGCGGCTCCAGACGCTCAACGATTTCGCAAACGTATAAGTGCTCGGCCCAGCCAGCCGCGGGTGATGTTCGGTCTGGATGAAAGAAAAGCGGTCCGTGACCTGAAACAACAAGCTGTCGACGTACGGAAACGGCCCATCGAATGCCGCAATGAGATCGGCTACCTCCTTACGCGCAATTTTGAAAGGCGACATGTAGATGTTCGGCGGCTTGTCGATCAGCCACTGCGCAAACTTACCGTTAATCCAGCTCCCGAACCGTTTCCAAGCCTTTTGCTTTTTCTCTACAAAGTGTGCGTATACGACATCGGCACCGCTACGATTCATTTGTTCATAAAGCTTCGGGATGTCGTCGGGGGAGTGCTGAAGATCATCGTCCATGATGACGACGGCGCGGCCGCTGGCGCGGCGTAAACCGGTTAGAATGGCGTTATCCTGACCAAAATTCCGCCGGTGACAAAGACCGACGACCGTCGGGTATCGTGTCGCGAGTTGTTTGATGACGAGCCACGACCGATCGGGTGAGCCGTCGCTGACCAGGATCAATTCGTAGCTCAATTTCGCGGCGTTCAGCGCCTTGTCGACTGCGGCCGCCAGCGCCGGAAGGCTCGCCTCACTCCGGTACACCGGAACGACAACCGAGATGTCCCGAACGCGGCGATCCACTGCTGGAAGAACTCCCCGGCGAAGCGCGTCGTGCTCCCGCACGTTGACTATGACGCTGAAAACAGCATCCTCGGCATGGGGAGCGCATCGTAAACTTTGCGCTATCCTAGTCAAGCGCAGCGGGCTATAAGCCGCCGCCGGCGCATTGCCAAAGGCCGATGGATTGCCCTGCGTGGATGAAGATTTTCTCGGTGAAACTCAGCGTCGATACAGATAATCCTCGCCTCGTTGCCGCGTTTGCGGTGGTCCGGCGGTGCCCGGAACTCCATGCATTATGACAATCGATTTCAATCGTCCGGCGATGGCCGGAAATGAGCTTGAGTATATCCGACAAGCCATCGCCAGCGAACACACTTCGGGCGACGGCAGTTTTACGCGGCGTTGCAATGAGTGGCTCGAGCGTCGTCTCGATGCGCCGAAAGCATTACTCACGCACTCGTGCACGGCCGCGCTCGAGATGGCGGCGCTGCTTTTCAATCTTAATGCCGGCGACGAGGTGATCATGCCATCGTTCACCTTCGTCTCGACCGCAAACGCCGTAGTGCTGCGCGGCGCCGTTCCGGTCTTCGTCGATATTCGTCCCGACACACTAAATCTCGACGAAGATCTGATTGACGCTGCAATAACATCGCGGACCAAAGCAATCTTCGTCGTGCACTATGCCGGCGTGGGCTGCGCTATGGACCGTGTTATGCAGATCGCTGACCGCCATGGTCTGCTGGTCGCCGAAGACGCCGCGCAAGGTCTGTTGGCGCGCTATCAGGGCCGGCAACTGGGCACCATCGGCCATCTCGGGGCGATAAGCTTTCATGAGACCAAGAACATCATTTCGGGAGAAGGCGGCGCATTGATCATCAATGACCGAAGTTTGATCGAGCGCGCCGAGATCATTCGGGAGAAAGGCACCAACCGGAAGCTGTTCCTTCGCGGCGAAGTCGACAAATATACCTGGGTCGATGTCGGCTCGTCGTATTTGCCGAGCGACGTGATTGCAGCTTATTTGCTGGCACAACTTGAGCAAGCCGACCGATTGCTCATGGAACGTTGCGCTATTTGGCAACGCTATCACGAAGGTTTGGCTGCGCTTGAGAACGACGGCGCCTGCCGCCGCCCCATCGTGCCGAGCGATTGCGATCCTAACGCGCACATTTACTATTTGCTGCTGAACAATGCGGCTGCGCGCGATACCCTAATCGCCAAGTTGGCCGGCCTCGGCATCCGCGCGCCATTCCACTATGTCCCGCTGCACGATTCGCCCGCGGGCATCCGCTTTGGACGGACGGCCGGCACGCTCACTCACACCGAGGACTTATCGGCGCGGTTGCTGCGGTTGCCCCTGTGGCACGGCATGAAAGATGAGCCTGAACAGGTCATTGATGCAGTCCGCGCCGCTTTGCACTAAACGTTTAGATCATTCGTGCTGCTTACGTCGAGAAACGCGACGCTATATTCGCTCGTTGACCCCTCGGGCGGGTAGCCATCGATCCGCCCTGAGTATGCCTCTCCAATTTCGCGGACAATTTATTTGCCGATCGCAAGACTGCATCGCTGCTATTGCGATCGCCCAAGTCGCGTCTCGATGGTCGATCAGCACAATTTCACGAGAAGCTGATACCGCTCGTCATCCTCAAGGCCATCGGGCACACGCCTCGTCGGCATATGGCATTCGAGTGAATGTTCGCGGCTTTGCTCAGGCGTTCGAGTTCTAGGCGAGAAGGCGAGTTCCTTGTTCTCAGTAAGCGGCAAATTTCGGCCAACGAAGTCTGCGTTTCTTCGTTCCCTCTGCCCGCCGATGTTACGATGCGCCATTCTCCGTCTTGGACGGCCGACGGTTGATCGGTATAACAAAAGCAAGCGGGACCGGGGCGGTCTTTTTCGTATGAAACGAGCGCGATGCTGGAAGGTAGCGTAAAGGTTCCACCCACGATACTCGGCCGGGCGCTGAGCGCAGCAGGCCGGCTGCGCGATTTGGATTGGCCCCGCCTGTTTCTTTTTAACGCGGACAAACGCGAGGCAGCTTTTTGCGTCCTTCTTGTATCGGCCGCGCTGTTCTTTTCTCCTTTTCTGCTGTTCGGCTACGCGATCTCGGCAAACACCGATTTGCTGCTCGAGAGCTATCCGTCGTTCCTGCTGGCCAAGCATGATTTTCTCCACGGCTCCCTCGGGCTTTGGAATCCTTATGTGTATTCAGGCATAGCGCGAGCCGCCGAAGCGACGCCGACGGTGCTCTACCCTGAGCATTGGTTTTTGTTCCTTGTCCCGGCACGGTATCTGTTCACGACGATCGCTTTTTTTGCGTTCGTCAAGGTCTGGCTCATCGGTGTCGCCGCCTACTATTTCTATTGTGCCGAGCTGCAAAATCGGCGCTGGGCGTTGTTTGCTGCGATTGCCTTCCAGCTAAGCGGCATGACAATTTGGCTGCTCAGCGTCTACGTGAGCGCTCTCTCGCTCATGCTATTCTACATCGTTTTGTTGGCGCTTATTTGGACGTCGGGTCGACGCGGCAGCCTCGCGAATTATCTCCTGTGGTCGACCATCATGACCTTGATGCTGATGGCGGGCGACATCGCCCTTGCTAGCTACGCCCTGCTCGGCGTGGGCATTCTTTTCCTCTATCGCACACTATCGCGACGCCAGGTCGAACCGATGCTCGGCCGGCTTGCGTTATTCACGGCAAGCTCACTTACCGCTTTGGCGATTTTCAGTGTTCGCCTGTTTCCGACCCTTGATGTCATGCAAGGATCGTCCGCGACAGGCTGCTGCACGCCTGAGTTCGCGAACGCCTCGTTCCTGATTGCGCGATATTTTGACACCGAAATTCTGGGAGTGCATTTCGGCTCGTCAGTCAAATTTTTTCAAAGTATCTCGCCTCTGTTTCACTCATATCATCTGCATTGGGCGGCGCCGCAATTTTTCGGCGTAGCCGTGGCTCTTCTGGCGCTTTGGGCGTTGGCATCTGAAAAAACGCCGAAGGCGGCATTCTGGAGCGTCTATGTGATTGCCGCCCTTGCGTTGCTGACATATGCGGAGCCGTTCGATCTTCTTAGGTACTATTTACTCTGGCCCATCGGCGCTGCCATCGGCATGCAGATGCTGTTCCTGGTTGGGCTTCCGGCATTAGCGGCGCTCGGCGGCATGTGCCTGGAGCGAGACCTTCGCCGAGCAGGCGTGTTCCCACGCTCGAGCTTGACCTTTCAGTTGCTCGGATTCGCAATCCTTTTGATTGCGCTGTTTCTTCTTATGATCTTATTGCGGAACATCTTTCCAGGCGATACGGATCACGAGTGGCCCCGCGCTATCGTGATCGGCTTGCTTCTTTTCGGCGCTCTCGTCCTGTGGGCCAATTATGCTTATCCGGGGCTCCTGCGAGCGGCCGCGTTGCCGGTCCTCGCGAGCATTTTGGCCGGCGCTCTGTTTGTTCTCCTGTTCTGGACCGATGACAATCTGACATTTCTTTCGCATCTGAAAAATATGGCAGTCCAACTTTTGCTTTTCACGGCGGTTGCATCCGTCCTGATGCTAATTTCACGCGGGCGTTCAAATCAAATAAGGCGGTTCGGATTGTGGGGAGCCATTATCCTCGTGCCGCTTTGCCTGTTCACGACGCTCTACCCGTGGACCGATATGTTGAGAGGAGAAGTATCGCACGACAAGGGAATTATTCTGGCGGCCTTGGGCGCGCTGCGATTCGTCTTGGGTGTGGCGGCATTGTTCTTGGCCGTTAACCTGGCGAGGGCTCGCAAGCTGCCTGCGCGTAGCATTTACATCGTCATGATGGTCCTGCTTGTCGCTGAGCAGGTGCCGGCCGGCAAAATCGACGGCCATATGGGTGACAATCCGTTTTACGGCGGCCAGTTGTATCCGCCAACTCTGAGGTCTTTAAAGGACACCGACGACAAATCCGTCGATTTGGCGAACTACCGGATGAATTATCCGAACAGCCTGCTTCAGCTGCAATTCAATGAGCAGATCTTTGGAGCGGATAACGAACCTTGCGCGGACAGCAATGCCGCTTATGGCATCCGCTCCTATGGAGGCTATATCGATATTATGCCGGACCGGCTGGCACAATTCGTCAGAAATTGGGCCCCTGTGCGAAACTTTCTATGCATCTGGGCAAACCAGACTGACGATCGTCTCCTCGACCTTTTTGCCGTCGGCTATCAATACGATTGGAGGAGCGGCACTATAGTCCGGCGCACCAGTGCGCTGTCACGATTCATGCTTTTCACCGAGTTCGAAGTTGCGTCCAGTGACAAAACAGAGCTTCAGATTCTAAAAGATGCCGGATTTGAACCGCGCGAAAAGGTCGTCCTGGAGGCGGCGCCAGGCTTCCAGAGCGAGTCCTCCAGTGTCAACGGCGAACCCCTCGCCTATAGGGATATCGATTCAGATGATGCCGAACTACATGTGCAAACCGATCGGCCTGCCATTTTGTTATTTAACGATTCGTTCGACTCCGGATGGGAGGCGAAAGTCAATAATCATCCGCAGGACGTCATGGTCGCAAACTACAATTTCATGGCAATCCCGATACCAGCAGGCGAAAGCGACGTCGTCCTCCAATATAAACCGCACGCGTTTCAAATTGGGGCAATCTGCGCTTTCGCCGGCTTGATGGGCTTGGGACTTGCATTTGCGGTCTACCTCATACGCCGTCTCGCCAATCGACCAAAACTGAATATCGCCAAGGCGACGACGAGCACATTTTCTGTCTTTCGGCGATACCGCGTTCTGCCGTACGCGGTACTCTCGCTGACTGTAATTTCTGTGATCCAGATCATTTCTTCGGGCGGACCATTCAACGCGGCAACTGCGAGGCGCCTTTTCTACTACAAGAACTATGACATCGTCCGTTTGGGAGATTCCTACGTGGGAGTTGCTCAGGACCTTGGTCCGGTTGATGTGGCGGCCATCATCGCCAACAAGGCGCCTCGGCCACCCGCCACGAAG
>Ga0335081_10013138_pt1 | contig 13391 bp, 11 predicted proteins | sample Lox_Sample_35_FD_206713 | JGI IMG/M metagenome (GOLD analysis project Ga0335081, IMG submission 206713) | Soil microbial communities from Loxahatchee National Wildlife Refuge, Florida, United States - Lox_Sample_3.5 | ecosystem: Environmental > Terrestrial > Soil > Wetlands | place: USA...
AGTATTCACTAAGCAGCACCGGGGAGCCGAGCGTGAAGAGAATTGACGTTGCCCCGTTCGCCCTTCTCGCCTCAACCAGCAGGTGGATCATTGAGTAGTGGTCAGGCGCCGCCTGGATCAATGCTTCAATCAAGCTGCCCATGCACTGCTGCAGAGCAGGTTGGTTAAAAAGTGCATCGCGCATTCTGAATTTGATTCCAGCCTGGTCCGTCGTCTTTGACGCGCCAACATTGACCTCTTTTGGCGCGGCTGGGCCGCCCGCCACGGCGTCAGCACCAGGGTCATTTACAGCCGAGCTTGTCTGCGAGCCGCTCCGGCTACTGACAGAGCTTGTCGCCGCGTCAGGACTTGGCAGCCGGCTGTAGTGATAGGAGCCAAACGCGGAGGCAACACCCAAAAAGATGAGGATAGTCCCCACGGTCCAGCAAACAGCCGGGGGCGGAGGAGACAAACCGAAAGGATAAATCGCGCAATAGATCAGCATGGCGGCCATGGCGAAAGATAAGACAGCGAGAATCGCCAGCAGCACCGCAAGAACGGGCGGCGAAATCGAGTTCGCATCATTAGGCGGCTGCTTCATTGAGAGTTGGGATGAGTCAGTGGCCAGGAGATTCTAGCCAGTTCACTGCGTGGCGGCACTAACACATTGCCGGGTACGAGTCAGTCATTTTGCCTGTCACTCGGCTTCTGAAACTAGGCAAAATCTCCTACGAGCCCGATTCATGCCCAGAATAATCCTTTTCAAGCCGTTTTACATGTTCCCGTCCGTAATGAATGTTCTCGCTATCGATAGTTAAATTACTTTGCCACTTCGAACGCCGGACGAATCGACGACCTCGGACTGGCGGGTGTCTCACACCTGTCGTGACGACTGACATCGGGTTGCGACCGAAGGATTGCCGACGCTGAGATCCCGATGTTGCGCGTCTTAACATGCGAAGGCAGCCTGCCGGCCGGCGATCCTCTGGTGTTGGCGCTCGTGCACGGAGTTGCTAAGCTCGGCACCGCCCGGAGGCTTCCCTTCCAAACCGAATTTGCGATCTTGGGCTTCGCCGCCCAGGCAATCCAAGCGTTGAACGAAGGGAGTGCCCCGAAACTGCCGCCGGTCCGGAAACTCTAGCGGGCCGCGCCCGCTTTCACTCCGCCGCAGCGCCGTCCGTTTGATAAGCTTGGGCTGTCTGTACCCAAAACCGAGAGCGCTTTCGTTTTTCGATGGCGCCGGGTTTATCCATGAGGAGACTCACATCATGAAAGTCCACCTCGTAGACCTGCTCTGTCTTTCCGTCCTTGTGCTCGCTCCCGCCGTTGCACAACAATCCCGGTATCCCTTCAATGACCCAAACCTGCCGGCGGAGAAGCGCATTGACAATCTTCTCTCGCTCATGACCGCTGACGAGAAGATCAACTGCCTGGGCACGCGCACCGGCGTCCCCCGGCTCGGCGTTCCCAATATCGGCAGCTCCGAAGGTATTCACGGCGTGGTGCAGCGCGAACCACGCGGCCAGCTACAGCCGATTACCACCACGCAGTTCCCGCAGCCTCCCGGGATGGGCGAAACGTGGGACCCCGACGTGGTGCGGCAGGCCGCCGCCGTCCAGGGCTATGAAGCGCGATTCATCACTCAAACGCCCAAGTACAACCGCCAGATCCTGATGCTTTGGGGCCCGCAGTCCGACCTGGCGCGTGATCCGCGTTGGGGTCGCAGCGAAGAAGTGTATGGGGAAGACCCATTCCTCAATGGGACCATGGCTGTCGCTTTCATCAAAGGACTCCAGGGCGACGACCCGAAATACTGGCAGGCCGCGGCGCTTCTCAAGCACTTCCTCGCCAACAGCAATGAAGACCACCGCAACGTCTCCTCTTCCAATTTCGATGAGCGCCTGTTCTGGGAGTATTACTCCGTTCCTTTTCGTATGGGCTTCCTCGAGGGTGGCGCGAAAGCCGTGATGGCCTCCTACAACGCCTGGAACGACACGCCCATGACCGTCCATCCCATCCTGCGCAGCATCCTTCGGGAGAAGTGGGGTGTCGAGGTCATCTCCAGCGATGCCGGCGCCGTTACGTTCCTCGTCAATCCGCGCCATCTCCTCCCCAACCAGGAAGCCGCCGTCGCCGCGAGCCTGAAAGCCGGCATCAATCAGTACCTTGACAGGTACGCTGACGAAACTAGAACTGCTCTCAAAGACGGCTCTCTCACGACGGCCGACCTGGACGGAGCGCTCCGCCCGAAGTTCCGAATCGCCATCAAACTGGGACTGCTCGATCCGCCGGAGATGGTCCCGTACTCAAAGATCAAAGACTCGCCCGAGCCCTGGAACACTGATAGAGATCGCGCCGTGTCCCGTCAGATTGCCCTTGAGTCGGTCGTCCTTCTCAAGAATGACAAGAACTTTCTGCCGCTGGACAAGAAGTCGATCAAATCCATTGCCGTGATTGGCCCGCTGGCTGACTCCGTCCACTGGGACTGGTATGGGGGCACGCCTCCCTATGCCATCACGCCTTTGCAGGGCATCAAGGAGGAACTCGGCTCCAACGTCACCGTCAACTACGCGGCCGAAGAATTGGGCCACGCTGCGTTTAATGCAGCGCGCCGGTCCGATGTCGCCGTTGTGGTGGTCGGCAACGACCCCACGTGCGGTCCTGACATGCCGCATGACTGGTACAACACCAGCGAGGGCGGCGGCGTCACGTTGCCCTGCACCGCGCCCGGCGACGGACGCGAAGGCCGCGACCGCGAAACCATCGACCTGTATCAGGAACAACTCATCAAGCAGGTCTACGTCGCGAATCCCAAGACGGTCGTCATCCTGGTTTCCAGCTTCCCGTTCGCCATCAACTGGACCCAGGCCAACATTCCCGCCATCCTTCACATGACTCACGCCTCCCAGGACGAAGGGACTGCGCTGGCCAAGGTTCTGTTCGGCGCTTACACGCCGGGCGGGCATCTGGTCGAAACCTGGCCCAAATCTCTCGCTCAGTTGCCGGGTATGATGGACTACAACATCCGCGATGGCCGCACCTATATGTACTTCAAGGGCGTGCCGCTTTACCCGTTCGGATTCGGCCTGAGCTACACGACCTTCAAGTTCTCCAATCTGAGGACGAGTTCCCCGCGACTCGCAAAAGACGGAACCGTGAACATCAGCGTCGATGTGACGAACACCGGCAGCCGCGCCGGCGACGAGGTCGTTCAGCTCTATGTGAAGCACCTGGACTCAAAAGTCGAGCGCCCGCGCGAGCAACTTGCAGGATTCCAGCGCGTGACCGTGCAGCCCAATGAGACAAAGACGGTCGAGATCGCCCTCCCGGCTTCACGGCTGGCTTACTGGGATGTGAGACTCCAGACCTTCCGTGTTGAGGCGGAGCCTGTCAGCCTGATGATCGGCGATTCGTCGGCTGACATCGCGCTCAGCGCCACGGTGCAGGTGCAGTAGGTACCTGACGAGCACCGCAACCGGACAGGGTCGTCCCGCAACCGGACAGTCGGGGCGCGCGGCCGGCATGATCCCCGCTGGAAAACGGCCTGTTACGCTACAAGCAGTATGGATCAACTGTTGCTAGACTCCCGGCTCGCCTTGCGCCGCTTGCGGCAAAGCCCTGGCTTCGCGGCCGCCGCCATCCTGACACTGGCGCTCGGCATCGGCGCCAACACCATCACTTTCAGCGCCATCAACAAGCTGATTATGCGCCCATTGCCAGTGGAGCGGCCGAGCGAGCTGGTGTCTCTCAACGGAGGAGGTAGCTTCTCCTATCCGCATTACAAAGACTTGCGCGACCGCACGCGCACGCTCTCGGGGCTGATCGCCTATCGCCCGGCGCCGGTTTCTCTCAGCCTGACCAACGCCAACGCCCATGTATTCGGATACGAAGTCTCGGGCAACTACTTCGAGGTTCTCGGTGTCAAGGCCCTCGTCGGCCGCGCACTCGCTCCCTCCGACGACGTCAAGCGCCTGGGCCATCCGGTCGTGGTGCTCAGTTACGGCGCCTGGCAGAGCCGCTTCGCCGGCGATCGCGACATAGTCGGCAGGAGCGTCAAAATCAATGGCCTCGCCTATACCATCCTGGGCGTGATGCCGCGCGAGTTTTTCGGCACCGAGCGGATTCTCGCGCCCGAATTGTACGTCCCCATGGCGCAGGAGCCCCACATTGAGCCCGGCAACGACTGGCTGGAGAACCGCTACACCTGGAATTGCTGGCTGGTGGGCCGGCTGCGGCCAGGTGTGCCGCCCGCGCAGGCCGAGGCGGAACTCACCGCCATCACTGCCGAGCTCTCGCGCGATTATCGCAACCTGGAAGGCTTGCGCATCGTGCTTTCGCCGCCGGGCCTGGCAGGCAACCTGATGCGCAGGGGCGTAGTCAGTTTCACGTCGGTGCTGATGGGCATTGCGGCTCTGGTGTTGCTGATCGCTTGCACGAATCTGGCGAATTTGCTCCTCGCGCGGGCCTCCGAGCGTCGCAAGGAGATAGCCGTGCGCCTGGCTCTCGGCGCTGGACGCGGGCGGCTCATCCGGCAGCTTCTCATGGAGAGTCTTGTGCTGTCGGCGGCGGGTGCCCTGGGGGGCCTCTTTCTTGCGGCCTGGATTGCTGATTTCATTGCGTCCTGGCGGCCGCCCGTCGATTTTCCAGTCAGCGTCGATCTTCCGGTTGACTACCGCGTTCTGGTCTTCACGGCATCGATCGGTCTGCTGACTACGCTGCTGTTTGGCCTCGCGCCGGCCATCCACTCCGCGCGAACTGACTTGGTATCCGCGCTGAAGAATGCCGCGGAACGCTTTGGCCGCTGGCAGGCGCGCGAGTTTCTCGTCACGGCGCAGATCGCGCTCTCGGTGCTGCTGCTGGTGGCCACGGCCCTGGTGGTGCATAGCTTGCAGCGTGCGCTCACCATTAACATCGGGTTCAACCCGAAGAATGCCGCGGCCGTGGGCGTCGATCTCGGTCTGGCCGGTTATGACGAAACTCGTGGCAAGGAGTTCCAGCGCCGCCTGGCTCTTAAAGTCGCCGCGCTGCCCGGCGTCGAAATGGCGTCTATCGCCGATACCATTCCGCTCAGCATCGACCAATCGCATACCGGCACGGCTCGCCTCGACAAGCCCCAACCCAAACCCAATGAGCTGATTTATGCCAATTACTACATGGTCGATACCGCCTACTTTCGCACCATGCAGACACGCCTTCTGGCAGGCCGCGTGTTCGATGCGCACGATCGCGCGGACACTCCGATTGTAGCCATCATCAATCGCGCCCTCGCCGACCGCTTGTTTCCTAACGAGGACGCCTTGGGCCATCGCATTACCGGCTCAAATGCACCCGCCGAGATCGTTGGCATCGTCGAAGACGGCAAGTACGATTCTCTGAGCGACGACCGCCAGGCCGCCGTCTTCTGGCCGCTGCTCCAGCGCTACAACGCAACCACCCTCGTCATTGCCCGCTCGCCGCTGCCGTCTGATCAGTTGGTGCGCATGCTGCGCGACGCGGTCCGCGAGCTCGACCCGTCTCTGCCCTTCTACCAGGCCGGCAGTCTGGAAGATCATATGCGCCTGCCGCTGTTTCCGGCGCGTTGTGCGGCATCCATGCTGGGCGGCTTCGGCGCGCTCGCTATCGTGCTCGCGGCAACCGGCGTTTATGGAGTGATGGCCTATGCCGTGGCGCGCCGCCGGCGCGAAATCGGCATCCGCATGGCCATCGGCGCCACCAGCGCAGAAGTGATGCGCCTCGTCCTGCGTCGGACTCTTGTTCTTCTGGCAATCGGTGGGGTGCTGGGCAGCCTCGCCGCCGGTGCCGCTGGCGGTTTGCTGTCGCCGATTCTCTACAACGTGAGCCCGAAGGACCCGGCGGCGTTCACGCTGGCCCTGTTGCTGATGGCCGCCGTTGCGCTCGCCGCCGCGTGGCTCCCCGCTCTCCAGGCGGCACGCATCGAGCCGTCGTCAGCATTGCGGGAGGAATGAGGGCCGGCCCGGGGCCGTTCGTCGCTCATCGTGCGGCTATTCCTCCGTCTCTAAGAAACCACCGGGTAGCGCACGCCGTATACGATGGTGGAAGAAACTCCGATGAGACCGGGTCCAGCCGCGGCCGCTGCTGCATTGCTCCTCGGCATTCCGGCTGTTTCTCAGGTGACCCTGCGCTCGGTCACCCGCCTGGTGCAAATCACGGTGGTCGCGGAGGACGGCCAGGGCCATCCCGTCACCGATCTTACCCGCGACGACTTTCTGCTCTTCGACGGCGGCCAGCAGCGCGAGATCAAGGTCTTCACCATTGACCGCGCCGACCGCAATCACCCGGCAGCCGCGGCTGCGAGACCCGCCGATCTTTCCCAACACGTCTTCACCAACAGCGATGTGGAGCGCTCCGGGCCAAACAGTGTAACGGTCATCCTGCTTGATTCGCTGAACACCAAATGGACCGATCAAGCCCGCGCCACCCGCAACGTCATTCGCTTCCTCTCGCAGATTCACCCCGACGATCATATCGCCGTCTATTCGATAGGCCTTACCGGCTTCCGCGTGCTGCACGATTTCACCACCGACGCCTCCGACCTCGTGGCGCAGCTCGCCTCCTGGAACGGCGAGATCCCCCGCGTGAATTCTCCCGATCTGGGCGATCAGCTCGCAAGCGTGCTCAGCGGCAGAGATCGAGCGTCCACGCTGAATCAAATAAGGGCGCCGGTCGAAAGCATCAACTTCAACCATACTCTTCCTACTCTGGGAATGATGGAGATGCTGGCGAATCGGCTGGCGGGGATTCCGGGCCGAAAAAATGTGATCTGGGTCTCCAACGGTTTCCCGATCATAGTGTGGGGAAACCTTGCAACTGCTGTACTCTCTCCAGCCGATGACAGGCGAATGGCGGCGTACTCCGGGACTCCTGGCTACGGAGCAAGCGTCACCGATACCATCGGAGACACCGGGCAGTACTCCCGGCAGATGGACCACGCTATGCACCTGCTGGACAGCGCCAATGTGGCCCTCTATCCGATTGAAGCGCGAGGCCTACAAACATACATGCCCGGAATGGCGGGATCGCCGGCAGCGCAGGAAAAGTTTGCGGGCACCTCGGCTTCATCCTTCAGCGATCAAGCCGCCCAGCAAGCCATGCAGGACGCCGCGAAGCGAACCGGCGGACGCGCCTTCACCCTGACCAATGATTTGTTCGGCGCAATTCGCGCCGCGGTTGAAGATTCCCGAGTAACCTACACGCTTGGTTTCTATCCCGCTTCCACGCGCCAGGACGGCAAGTTTCGCGCGATAACGATCAAACTCGCCGAACGCCGCGGCACCACGCTGCGCTACCGGCAGGGCTACATCGATTCTCCCGATACGTCGGTCGAACCCAAACAGCGAAAGAACGATCTCGAGCAGGCGGCGCTGAGTCCGCTCGATGCGAACGCCTTGCCGCTGTCCGCGCGTCTCGTACCCTCCGGCAGGGGGACCTACAAACTGAATTTGACCATCAGCCTCTCGGGCTTGAATTTGCAGTTGGATGGCGAGGTCTGGTCGGGCGATGTAGATGTGTTCCTGGTTCAGCGTGACCAACAAGGCCACGAATTCAATCGCGTCAACGATACCATCATGATGCGTTTGAAACAAGCCACGTATCATCAGATGCTCACAGCCGGCGCTCCCTACCGCCACGAGATCAAGCTCAACCCGAATGCTGATGTCCTTCGCGTGGTGGTTCGGGATGCACAGTCCGGCGACGTGGGATCGCTGACCATTCCCACGAGAGAATTGGCTCGATGACGCGAATTGTAAGAGGAGAGCCCACGTTCATAGAAAAGAGCAGACTTCTGCCATTAGCTGCCGTAGCCGCCGTCGCCATGGGCCAGCCGGCCACCTCTGAATCCACTGCCCACCGCGAATTCCTGAAGCGGTTTGTGGCTGCCGCTGTCGAGCGCACGCATCACACCGTCCGGTACGATCCAGCCTACGTGAAGATTCCTTATCCGGGTGGCGACGTTCCTGCCGATACGGGAGTCTGCACCGACGAAGTGATTCGCGCGTACCGGGCCGCCGGTGTGGACCTGCAGAAAGAAGTTCACGAAGACATGCAACACAATTTTTCCGCGTATCCACGCCAGAAGAGATGGCGCACGCGGAGTCCCGATGCGAATATCGACCATCGGCGCGTGCCCAATCTCATGGTGTTTTTCTCGCGCCATGGAGAAACGCTGAAGATTACCAGCCAGGCCGAAGATTACAGGCCCGGTGACTTAGTCACCTGGGATCTCGGAGGGAACGTGCCGCACATCGGGATTGTAGTGGACCGGAAATCGGGAGCCAGCGGACGTTACATGATTGTCCATAACATCGGGCAGGGCCCGAAGATGGAAGATGTTCTGTTCGGCTGGAAGATCACCGGCCACTATCGCTACTTCGGACCCGGAGCTTGACTACCGGTTCGATGCCGCCGCCGGCATCACGGAGTCGATCGCCTTCAACACGTTTTCCGGCCGGGCGCGGATGCGGATATCATCGGTCAGATTCACCCAGCGGATTGTGCCCGTTGCATCCACCAGGAACTCTGCCGGGCGCGCGATGTCCTGGTCCTTCATGCCGGCGCGAGGGTGCAGCACGCCGTAGCGGCGGATCACGTCAGCTTTGGGATCGGAGAGGAACGGAAACGTGTAGCCCCGGTTCTGGCAGAGTTTCTTCGAATCCTCACATGAGTCCACACTGATGGCGGCCACCTCGACGCCGCGCGCATGAAAATCCTGCAAACGCCGCTCGAAACCCCGTAACTCGGAGTTGCAAAACGGTCACCAGTAGCCTCGGTAGAAGACCAGCACCGCCGCGCGGTTCTTCTTCAGAATGTCCGAGAGCGCCACCGGCCTGCCGCTGGCATCGGCTAGCGTAAAGTCAGGAGCCTGCTGTCCGGCGTGCAGCGCTGCGCTCGCAGCCGGCAACTCCTTCGTGAGAACCAGCACCATGTAACAAAACAGGCCAATGAGCGAAATGCTGACCGTGCTCAGGATAGGTCCGCTGACTTTTCCGCGATATTGCTGCGGCTGCTCGAATGCCCGCCTCACGCCCACAACCAGCAACACCACGGCCGGGACGAACAGCAGATAGGTTACCCAGGGAATGTCGCGCGTTACCGGGAATCGGTAGAAAACGAGGAAGTAGCTTAGGATCGCCAGCAGCGTGATCCCGAAACCGGCCCACACCCGGGAATTCCAGCGTCGCTTCATCTGGAATCCTAGTGTAGTCTTTTTAATCAGCCACGAGCGAGTAGAGATGTAAACAATCTCTTCGAGCTAGCCGGCGCCGCTGATGGCGTCCACCTGCCCCAGGGAGCCGCTCGAACTACCGCCTGAAGCGGTGTCGGGATCGTCCATCGAGCTAAAATTTATGGAAACTTTGCCGAAATTCCAGTCCACTGTCTCGTACGATGGATCTTGTGCACTTGGTTGCTGGACACTGTTAACGAAAACGCTGTTGAATTGATAAACTCGCACGGCCCCCCCGTCGGCCGTCATAGTAATCGTCGCTGAGTCAAAGGGAGTCCCATTCGCACATGCTTGATACAGGGGTGCCGAATTCTCATCCGCTAGCTTCGTGATCACCACGTCGGACAATTGTGCTTGGGTTTTGTTGGAAGGATCCGATATTGCGGCGTACTGGATGCCCCACGAAAACGCCAAAACGTCGAATGGGCCAATGTTACCAATCTGAGCAGTCGTTCCCATCAATACCCTCCAGCCAAGCCTTAAGCCATGGGCAGCAAGTATACATCACATTTGCAGTGTGCCAAGCGCAATAGTGCGTTTGTTGCCGTCCGCATTGGTTGTTGCGGTCGCCTTCGTAGGACAGGCGTTCCCGCCTGTCCGATCTTTGGCCTTCGTGGAAGAACGCTACAACAACGATCCCACCACTGGTGGCTGCCCAACCACGCGGCTTTGCCCGCCATGATGCGCGCATCAGAGTTTCGCCGCCAACAGTGCGCCCGCGCCATCGACCGCTAACGGAACCGCGACCACAGGGAGCGGGTTTTAAAAGGCAGTGGCCCTCAGTATTGATGATCCGACGGCGACGGCCACGCCGGCGCGCCGCGCAGCAAAACACAAGTAACGTTGTCCGGTCCGCCTGCTTCTTTCGCCGCCTCGATCAGGGCGCGGCATTTGTATTCGAGCTGGCTATGATCGTCCGTGTTGTCTCGCAGCACGCCTTCGATCACCTGCGGCTCCACAACACCATGCAGGCCGTCGCTGCACATCAACAGCAGCGCTGCAGGCTTCAGTTGGACCACGTAATAATGGATGGAAAGCGCCCCGCCCACTCCAATCGCCATCGTCAGCACGTGGCGCATGGGATGATTGCGCAAGCTCTCTTCGTCGAGGCCCAGCGGCCGGCCCACTTCGTGTACCCACGTTTGATCTTCCGTGATCGGCCGGAACCCCGCATCATCCAGAAGGTACGCGCGGCTGTCGCCAACACTGGCGATCGCCAGTTCGTCCCCGGATTCCAGCACCGCTACCAGCGTCGTCCCCATCCCCTCGAGTTGCGGGTCGCTGCTGGATGCTTCGAGCACCCGCCGGTTGGCCTCTTCCACCGCGCTCAGCAGCACCTGCGGGTCGCGCTGCCACGACTGGCGCACCACTTCTGCCACCGTGTCGATGGCCAGCCGCGAAGCCATCTCTCCTGCCCGCGCCCCGCCCATGCCATCCGCCAGAAGGTACAGGCCGATCTCGGGCAGAATCAGGGCGCAGTCCTCATTGTTGGTGCGGACCCGTCCGACATCGGATAGCGCGAATGCGTCGAGCATAGTCATACGGCAAGGCGGCCCGGCCAGGGCATTCGCCTGCCGTCAAATGTTTTAGCTATTTTACCGATGTTTGTTGACCCGGACCTCGGTCGAGAAAAGGGCATGCAAAGGTCGAATTGTAGCACGTAAGGCCGCTGGAACCTTTCGCCTCGCCGCTACTTCGGCGGTGGCTGCTGCCGTTGGTCCGGCTGCTCCTTGGTCTGGTCGTCGGGCAATGGCGCGGGAACTTCCGTGTCGAACTTGATGGAGGCGTCGGCGGAGTACTTTCGGTAAAGGCGGAATTCGATGTCGTTGCGGTCGCGTTCCCGATTGTGGCGCATATAAACCTGCGCCTTGAGCGGCAGCAGGAACTCCTGGCCGCTCAGATTCTGATAGCCGTAGTCCAGCGTATCGCTGGCCTCCTGTACCGGGAAGGTCGAGGGAATGTCGGTTGCTTCGAGCGAGATTCGCAGGATCTTGTGTGTCTTCTTGTCCACATAAATCAGGCCGCGGTAACCCACGATAATCCGGTCCCCGCTCTTGTCCGAGCGTCCGATAGAAACGCTCCATTCCGAGTTTCCGCTCGTGACGCGATACGAAAACGCGTAACACTCGTTGCCGCGCAGCGTGGCCCAATGATCGAATTCGATCGTCGCATCCGCATGGGGTGATAGCGTGGACCTGAGTAAGCTGCCAAAGTCTCCCGACGAAGTAGTCCCGCCCACCGCGTCATGCGACAAATCCACGTAGTGGTCGTTCACCATCGTGACTTTGTAGTGCTCCTGCTGCTCGAAGTAGGTCAGGCTCTCCATCACCGTAGCTTCGGGATGAAAATCGTCCTTGCCGGTCTGGGCCAGGTACTTGCGCGTTACCTGCGTGCAGATAAAATCCGGCAGCGATTTGGTGTAGTTCATAGCGTACTCGCGCATCTCGCTGATGATCTCCTGCTGTTCTTCCGAAGAAGGAGGCGGTGGTGGCTTGTACGCCGGCGTTGCCGCTGCGGCCTTGGGCTGTGCCTTGGGGAGCGATGCGGAAGCCGTAGCCAGTGCGTCCAGCGCCGCGACGGTCTTGGGGCCGGCGCCCTCACCCTGCAATTCTTCCACCATCCGCTCATCCAGATGTTCCGACAGCTTGACCGTGGCCAGGTAGCGGGCGACTTCCTTGTCCGGCATCTTCATCTTCACAGAGGACCGGATAAAGGAGAGCAGTTGATCGAGGGTCAGGGCCTGCTCCGCCAGCACGCAGGAACACACCACCAGCGCAAGCCAGGCAAGACGTACGCGCATTTCCCTATTTTCGCACGACGTGTTTTGTGCGGAGCCGGTTACCGGTCGCCCGATGCGTCGTCGCTCGCGGAGCCTGCGTTTTCGGGCTTCCAGTCACGAAACCGCTGGCGTAACCTGCGGCGATAGAGTTCCAGGGTAGTGCCGTGTGCCGCCGCTTCCTGCACGATCTGCTCCTCTGCGATCACCAGTCCCGGCCACACGCGTCCGCCGTTGGCCTGGAGAAATGCGGAATCGTAATCGAAGCCGAACAGCGTGAGCGCGGCGACCGGTGTGTTGTAACCATCACCCAGCCCGACATCGCGGAACGGGAAATTGGCCGCCCAGTCAGTGTGATAACCCAGCCTCATCGTCTGCAAATTGACGGAAACCTGCGCGTGCGTGACGCAATCGGGCACCGGGATGTGGTATCGGCTGCGCAGCATCTCCGTAAGTACCCGCGCTGCATCAATTTGCGCGCGCGTAGCGATATCGGTGGATTCTGTCTGGGCCTCAAACGCAACGCCCAGGAAGCTCTGATTCAGGCTCCAATAGATGAACTTATCGTCGGCCCAAACGGAACGGCCCGCATGGTTGGCATAATCGGTTTCGGCAACGACGCGGAAAACACGGCCGAAGCGGTCGATCACGAAATGATACAGGTGGTTTTTGGCGATGAAGGATAAGAGGTTATGCCCGTTGTATTGCAATCGCTCATTTTGGCTCGGTTCGAACGGCGCCATGCGGCTCTCGGTGGTATGAAAAACGATGCCCGCCGGCCGCGCCTCCAAGCTCGACGCACGCCAGGTTCGCCGGTCGAAGGCGCGATAACTCCGCGTACGGGTTGCAGTTAGAAACTCATTCTCGACACGCAAGCCGTTGCTGTAGATTTCCAGGCCGGCTTTTCGCTCGACCAGCCAGACTTTCGGCGCTGCGCTATCCGCGGCAGGGTGGACCCGGACTGGCAGTGCATGGGGGCGTGGACTCCGCCTCCCACTGGGCGTCAGAGTAAAAGATAACAATAATGCAGTCAACGGGATAGAGATGGCGAGCCATGTCCGTTGCCGCTGGGCTTCCCGCGACCGCCGGAGAAATCGTTCGCGCCGGCGAGCGGCGGCTTCGTGCCTGGCAACGGAATCGCGGACGAATCGCAGCCGCGCCACATTGTCGGCGATGTCGGCCGAGCGACGCTCGACTTGGCGGATAAGCTCTTCGTTGACAACAGCTTCAGGTTCCTGTGGCGCCACGAACTAGGAGTGCCGCCCGGAAGGAAATAGTCTCAGTAACGGCAGGGGAGGGTAGGCACAGGGCCGGCCAGGAGGCGGCGCGCAACTGCTTGCGGATGTTCAGATTCCAGGCGGCATCGCTGGTTCCCAGAGCGTCCTTCCACGG
>Ga0335081_10013139_pt1 | contig 13391 bp, 6 predicted proteins | sample Lox_Sample_35_FD_206713 | JGI IMG/M metagenome (GOLD analysis project Ga0335081, IMG submission 206713) | Soil microbial communities from Loxahatchee National Wildlife Refuge, Florida, United States - Lox_Sample_3.5 | ecosystem: Environmental > Terrestrial > Soil > Wetlands | place: USA: Florida...
CAATCGGAGATACCGCCGCCATCCGCAAGTTAGCCGGCCCCGAAACGCGCGTGATCGACCTACAGGGCCGCACCGTCATCCCCGGATTGATCGATTCCCATCTCCACGCCATTCGTGCCGCGCTGAGCTTCAGCACCGAGGTGAACTGGATCGGCGCTCGCTCGCTCACCGAAGCGCTGGGACGTATTCGCGAAGCGGCGCACACCATGAAGCCAGGCGCGTGGCTCATCGTGGCCGGTGGCTGGAATGTGCAACAGTTCCAGGAGAATCGCCGCCCGACTCAGGCCGAGTTGGTGGCAGCCGCGCCTGATAACCCCGTCTACGTGCAGTTGGCCTATGGCTGGGTGATGATGACGCCCCTCGCATTCCAGGCCTTGCATATCACGGGCGAGGCCGATCTGGCGCGGGGCGGCCGCTTGGAGCGCGATGCCGATGGCAGACTCACCGGAGGAATCAGCGGGCCGCAGCGCGTGATCACATCGCTGTTCGACCGGCTGCCCAAGCCGACGTTAGCGGAACAAGTGCAGGGTACCAGGAAATTCTTTCGCGAGCTCAACCGCCTGGCATTGACCGGAGTCATCGATCCACAGGGCAATAACATGACCCCGGGCGATTATGCCGCGCTCTTCCAAGTGTGGCGCGCGGGGCAATTGACCGTTCGCGTAGCTTACAGCATCGGAACGCAAACACCCGGCATGGAGCTCGAAGAGTTTCAGACTCTGACTCGCCTGCTGCCCATGGGGTTTGGTGACGATATGCTGCGCTTCAACGGCATCGGCGAAAGCGTCACCGCGGCCATGTACAACAACGACAAGCCGACGCAGGCGGACAAAGACCAATACTTCGAAGTGGCCAAATGGGCCGCTGAGCGGGGCATGACGCTGACACAGCATTGGGGCCGCGACGCCTCGGTTGGCGAGTTGCTTTCCGTCTTCGAACGGGTGAATCGGGAGGTACCCATTGCGCCGCTGCACTGGTCGATCGCGCATTTGAACGACGCGTCACCCGAGACGCTGCGGCGCATGAAGGCGCTCGGCGTTGGCTGGACCGCGCAGGATGCGATGTATTTCGGCGGCGACCAGTTTCTGCAGCAAAACGGCGCGGCGGCTGCGCGGCGGGCGCCTCCGGTCGAAACAGCCAAGGAGATCGGCGTGGCCGTCGGCGCCGGAACCGATGCGCACCGCGTGGCATCCTATAATCCGTTTACCGCGCTCCAATGGTTCCTCGACGGCAAGACCGTCGCCGGTACGGCTCTGCGCGGGCCGGAAGAGACGCCCAGCCGCGAGGACGCACTTCGCTTCTACACGCTGGGCAGCGCGTGGTTCTCACACGATGAAGCCAGGCGCGGCTCACTCGAACCGGGGAAGCTGGCCGATCTGGCAGTCCTGTCGGCGGATTACATGACGGTGCCAGTCGATCAAGTTGGCCGCCTGGAATCCGTGCTCACAATGGTCGGCGGCAAGGTCGTCTACGCGGCCGGGCCGTTCGAGAAGCTCGCGCAAAGCACCGCTCCCTAAGGGTCGCGGCTCGGTAAGACGGTGCTCTGCCTTTCCTACCGGAACTCTTCCATCAACGCATCGAGCGCCGCCGAGCCGGGACACAGCTTCTCGTACGGCACCTTGGTCAACGCGTGATCCGGCGTATGGCTCAGCTCGTGTAAATCCGCCACGCTCTCATCGATGTACAGCAGCCCCGTCACCACCCCGCCCTTGGCCTGCTGCTCCTGCATATACGAAAATACTTTCTCGCGATCGGTCGGATCGTAATCCGGCGGCACGCCTTTGAAAGAGACCGTGCTGCCGTCGTGCATCGTCACATTGACCGCGCCATTCTGGCCGATCGTCGCCAGGATTTCCGATGCGGGCGCGACGAAATCCGCCTCGGTGGCCTTGAGCTGCTGGCTGCGCACATGCATGTAGCTCTTGGTCGAGCCTTCGTGATCGTTGAAGGTGACGCACGGCGAGATCACATCCACCAGCGCGAAGCCGCGGTGTTTCATGGCGGCTTTCAAAATCGGCACCAGCTGATCTTTGTCGCCGGAGAAGCTGCGCGCAATGAAGGTTGCGCCCAAACTCAACCCCAGCGAGACCGGATCGATCGGCGCCATCCGGTTCGCCTCTTTGCGTTTGCTCTTGGAACCGACGTCGGCCGAAGCGGAGAATTGGCCCTTGGTCAAGCCGTACACGCCGTTGTTTTCGATGACGTACACCATCTTCACGTTGCGGCGGATCGCGTGGCACAGGTGGCCGAGGCCGATCGAGAGCGAATCGCCATCGCCCGAAATGCCGATGTAGGTAATTTCGCGGTTGGCGGCATTAGCGCCGGTCGCGATGGGAGGCATGCGTCCGTGCGCCGCGTTGAAACCATGCGCGCCGCTCACGAAATAGGCGGGCGTCTTCGAGGAACATCCGATGCCGCTGATCTTGCCGATCATGTGCGGCGGCAGCGCCAGCTCCCAGATCGCGCGCACCAGCGCGGCGGTCACCGAATCGTGCCCGCATCCGGCGCACAGAGTCGACATGGAACCTTCGTAATCGCGCACGGTCAACCCCAGCTCATTGCGCTTCAGGCTTGGATGGACGGCGATGGGCTTACTGATGGACGGCAACGGTGGATACCCCCATTTGACTGGTAATGCCTTCGATGACGTGCTGCGCGCTCAGCGGAAAACCGCCGTAAACCAGCACCGAGCGGAGCTTCTCCTTTTTGACCGGCGTCTCGAGCAGCAGCAGCGAGCGCAACTGCGCGTCGCGGTTCTGCTCCACCACGAAGCAGACTTCGTGCTCTTCGAGGAACGTCTCGGCAATGGTGTCGAAGGGGAAACCGCGCACGCGGAGGAAATCGGCGCGGATGCCGAATTCAGGCAACCGGTCGATCGCCTCGCGCACGGCCATGTCGCAGCCGCCCAGCGTTATGATTCCGATCTGCGCTCCCGGCGTTTGGATCGCGATCGAAGGCGGCACGAAACCCGCCGCGGACTTGTGCTTACGCAACAGCCGGTCGACGACTTCCTGATATTCGTCCGGAATTTCCGTGTAGGCCCCGTCCTTGGTGTGACCCGAACCGCGCGTGAAGTAGGCGGCCTTGGGATCCACGCCCGGCAGGGTGCGCGCCGCAACATTGTTTTCATCTTCGTTGGTGTAGCGGAGGAAGCGCGAGAGCTCGCGCACCTCTGCGGCCTCGAGCACGCGGCCCCGCTCCGGCCGGTAGGAGTTGTCCCATTCCAGGCGCGGCACCACCCAATCGTTCATACCAATATCGAGATCGGAGAGCATGAACACCGGTGTTTGGAAGCGCTCGGCCAAATCGAACGCCTTCGGCGCGAATTCAAAGCATTCTTTGGGATTTGCCGGGAACAACAGGATGTGCTTGGTATCGCCGTGCGACGCATACGCGCATTCCAGGAGGTCGCCCTGCTGCGTGCGGGTGGGCATCCCGGTGGAAGGACCCACCCGTTGGATGTCCATGATCACCGCGGGGATCTCCGCGTAATAGGCGAGGCCGAGGAGTTCGTTCATCAGCGAAATGCCAGGGCCCGAAGTGGAAGTGAAGGAACGCGCCCCTGCCCACGACGCGCCGATCACCATACCAATCGCCGCCAGCTCGTCCTCAGCCTGCAGGATGGCGTAGTTGTTCCGGCCCGTCTCCGGATCGCGCCGGTACTTCTCGCAGAATTCCTTGAACGCATCCATCACCGAAGTGGACGGCGTGATCGGATACCACGCGGCCACCGTCGCGCCGGCGTACACGCAGCCGAGCGCCGTAGCGGTGTTGCCGTCGATGAGGATCTTGTCACCGTTGGCATCCATTCGTTCCAGCCGGAACGGCAGCGGGTCGAAATTTTCCGTGGCGTAGTCGAGCCCGAGCCGAAGGGCTTTTCGATTGGATTCGCGCAGCGCCTTCTTGCCCGCGAACTTTTCATCGAGCAGCTCTTCGACCACACTCATGTCGATGTTCAGCACCGCGCACAGCGAGCCGGCGTATGCGATGTTCTTCATGAGGACCCGTTCGCGCGGATCGCGAAACTGCTCATTGCACATGCTGGCAAGGGGCACGCCCAGGAAGGTGATGTCGTCCCGATCGAGCGCGGCATCGAGCGGCCAGGTGGAATCGTACATCAGGTAGCCGCCCTGGCGGACCTCGCGCACATCGCGCTCATAGGTCTGCCCGTTCATGGCCACGGTCAGATCGTAGTCCAGAGCGCGGGCCGTGTAGCCGTCTTTATTGACACGGATCTCGTACCAGGTCGGCAGCCCCTGTATGTTGGATGGAAACAGATTCTTTCCCGAAACCGGGATGCCCATGCGGAAGATGGCCTGCATCAGCAAACCGTTGGCGCTGGCCGAACCGGTGCCGTTCACGTTGGCCAGCTTCATTGCAAAATCGTTGACGCGCGTCGTGGCGCTCTTACCGTTACTAGTGGTCCGTTGCTTGTGCAAGTGCCAGCCTTCCTGCGTATGGAATTTCGAGTTCGAACTTCTGCATGTCCCACGCCGCCGTGGGGCAGCGCTCGGCGCACAGGCCGCAGTGGACGCAGAGGTCTTCGTCTTTGAGCATGAGCCGTTTGGTTTGGGGTAGCGGGGCGGAGGCGTAGAGCGCCTGATCGAGGTTGTTGGCGGGCGCCGATAGACGATGCCGCACCTGTTCCTCTTCGCCATCCGGGGCGATGGTGAGGCACAGCAGCGGACAGACGTCGATACAGGCGTCGCATTCAATGCAACGCGCCCCGTAGAACACCGTCTGCACGTCGCAATTCAAGCAGCGCTGCACCTCGCGCGCGGTCTGCGCGGCGTTGAAGCCCAGCTCCACTTCGATGTTCATCTTCTGGAAGCGCTCTTCCAGATCGACGTGCTGCATTTTCTGGCGCGCCGCCGGATTGTAATCGTTGTGATAGCTCCACTGGCCCAGCCCCATCTTCTGGCTGACGAGGTTCTGGCCCTGCGGCGGGCGCTCGGAAACCGGAATGCCCTGGCAGTAATTGTGGATCGAGATGGCCGCTTGATGCCCGTGCTCCGCCGCCCAAATGATGTTCTTCGGTCCGAATGCCGCATCGCCGCCGAAGAAGATACCGGGCCGCGTGGACTCCATCGTGGCCTTGTCGACGATCGGCTCTTCCCACTTATTGAACTCGACACCGAGGTCGCGCTCAAACCATGGGAAAGCGTTCTCCTGACCGATCGCCAGGATCACATCGTCGGCGGGCAGGAAAACCGTATCGATGAGCTTGGAGTTTTTAGCCACTTTGTCCCACTCCAGGCGCTCGAACTCCATGCCGATCAGCTTGCCGTTCTCGATTACGAAGCGCTTGGGTGCGTGATTCACGATGATCTCGACGCCCTCTTCTTCGGCATCGTCCAACTCCCACGGGGAAGCTTTGAAGAAGCCGCGCGGGCGGCGAGCCATCACGCGCACCGATTTGGCGCCCAGCCGGCGTGACGAGCGGCAGCAATCCATAGCGGTGTTGCCGACCCCGATGATCAGCACGTGCTCGCCGATCGAATCGACGTGCCCGAAGGCGATCGATTCCAGCCAGTCGATACCGATATAAATATGATCGGTGTCGTGGCGGCCCGGGATATCCAATTCTTTGCCGCGCGGCGCGCCGGCGCCCACGAAGATGGCGTCGTACCCTTCCTCGAGCAGCGCCTTCATGCTGCTGATGGGCGAGTTATACCGGATATCCACGCCCATGTCGAGGATGTAATCGATTTCCTCGGTGAGCACCGGCTCGGGCAAGCGGAACGCCGGGATGTTGGTGCGCATCAGGCCGCCGGGCTTGTCGTACTTTTCGTAGATCACCACTTCGTAGCCGAGCGGCATGAGGTCGTTGGCCACGGTGAGCGACGCCGGCCCCGAGCCGATGCACGCGATGCGCTTGCCGTTTTTCTCTTTCGGAATCTGCGGCAACAAATGCTTGATTTCGCCGCGGTGATCGGCCGCGACGCGCTTGAGGCGGCAGATCGCCACCGGTTTCCCGTCAATGCGTCCGCGGCGGCAGGCCGGCTCGCAAGGCCGGTCGCACGTTCTGCCCAGAATCGCCGGAAAAACGTTGGATTCCCGGTTGAGCATGTAGGCTTCGGTAAATTTTCCCTGGGCGATCAACCGTATGTATTCGGGAACGTTGGTGTGGGCGGGACAAGCCCACTGGCAATCGACTACTTTGTGGAAATATGCCGGATCATCTGTATCGGTGCGTTGCAACCAGACCCTCCGAAATCCGCGCCCGAAATCGGGCGACGGCACAACCATTTTACATCCGCCGCGGTTTATTGGCGTTTCGAGAGTACACTGTTAACCACTATGGCTAACATCAGGCCGCTGGCGCTCGTAACAGGCGCATCGGCCGGCATCGGGGAAACCTTCGCGCGGCGGCTCGCCAGGGATGGTTACGATCTGATTCTCGTGGCTCGAAGGCGGGACCGTCTGGAGTCGCTCGCGGCCGAGTTAGGCGGCGCGGAGATCTTAGTTGCGGACTTGACCGACACCAAAGAACTCCGGCTGGTGGAAGAGCGGATCGCTTCCGCCGATCTGGATTTGTTGGTGAACAACGCCGGTATCGGCATTCCCGGCATATTCTTCGAGGCGCCGATCGATAGCATCGACCGCATGAACCGCCTGCACGTGGTGGTAACGGCGCGGCTGGCACACGCCGCGCTGAAGCGAATGACGGCGCGTGGGCGCGGAGCCGTGATCAATGTTTCCTCGGTCGCCGGTTTCGGACAGAGCCCCGGCAGCGTCAGTTATTACGCCACTAAGGCCTGGATGAACAACTTCACGAAAGGTCTGTATCTGGAATTGAAGATGCTCCGCTCACCGGTCAAAGTGCAGGCGCTGTGCCCGGGGTTCACCATCTCGGAGTTTCATGACGTCGCGGGGGAGGGCCGTGAGGGTGTCCCTGCGTGGATATGGATGCGCCCGGAAGACGTTGTGGATGCGTCTCTCCGTGGTCTCGCTAGTGGCAAGCTGTTCGTAATCCCCGGCGCCATCTATAAGGTGGGAGCGAGAGTCCTGCCATGGCTTGGCTGGCTGCAGGTTCAATTAGCAAGGCGAGAGAGCGCGCGCAAACCAGTTTGAAATCCGGCATGTCCGACAATTCTTATTCCGAAAGCGCCGGCCGGAATCCAACCGGCGCTCCCGGGTTGTTACGTTACTGCTTCTTGGCGCCGGCGGCCCCCAGCGTGCACGAGGCGCACACGCCGAAGCCCGAACCATTCGCTTCAATGTAGCCGCAACTGGTGGTCAGCTTGGCAAGCTCTGAGTTGCTGAGAGACACCGTCGAATACGGAAACTCGGTAACGGCGAATGACCCGCCCGGCACCGCGTGAAGCGTGGTGCCCCAGGCACGTAAACCGGATACCGGCTGCAGCACGGTTGACGCATCGCAGTTCCCGGTGGATGCCACGAGCATGGTGCTGATGGCGGTTGGCACGCCGGCCGTCAGCGTGTTGCTGATCAGATCGGCCTGCGTGGAAAGCGTCATCAGATGGTTAGGAGTCAACTGACAAGTGCAACAGGAGACCATTTGCTGATCCTCGGCAAACACATATACGTTGGCGCAAATGTCCCCGGCGGGTTCCACGCCGCTGACACTCCCCACGTTGGTTAGGTCGATGATCGAATCTCCGGCGGTTAAGTTCGCCGAATATCCAATCAGAGCCTCATTGCCAGCCGGGGTCAGGAAGCCGGTGACTGCTGTTACGCAGCTACCGCCCGCATCACAATCGACCGACTTCGATGCATCCACGGTTGCTCCGTTTGCGCCGAGATCGGTGGAAAGACACACGATGACATAGCCGGTAAACGGGCTTGGAAAGAACCAGAGTAACTGTGGGGCGGCGCCGCAAGTGGTGGTTGGACCCGATTGGAATAGTATGCCGCCGGGCGGTGTCGCGAAGTTATGGCTCGCCGTTGGCGAACCAGTGACAGTAAAGTTCCAGGAAACGATCGTTGTAAAGGTTGTATCGGTAACGAAGCTTCCTCGACCTACCGCTCCATCGCCGAAAGTGAGGTTGACATCGAATTCGGCTGCAGCACACACTGCCGCCGTCACAGTGAGAATCAGCAGCGAATAGAATATTCGCTTGGGCATACACTCTCCTCCTACAAGCAACGTAGGGAAAATGTAACGCTATCCAACACGAAATTCTATTATCTGGATGACCTAGCCCAGCTGGTTAAGAGTAATAGCGTGCCCAGCCTGGGGGGATCGAATCGCGTCTTCCGAAGCCCGCTCGAAGCGCCGGGCGGAACTGCCCCGGGCGCTCCTGACGGGCGAGCGAGTTACTTCTTCGTGGCGCCCGCGGCTCCATTTACACAGCTGCCGCAGATGCCGTGACCGGAGCCGTTGGCTTCGATGGCCGCGCAGCCCGAGGTCAGCTTGCCAAACTCCGAAGCGTTCCATCCAACATTCTGGAAAGGGAATTCGGTGACAGTATATGCGTTGCCCGGCACTGCGTGGATCGTCGTACCCCAAGCGCGCAGTCCCGTGGCCAGCGGCCCCGGTTATAAGTGTTGTCCGTCGCAAATGAGCCACTGAGAGTAGGATTAAAGCCGGTCGAAGTATCGTGAGGAAAGTGGACATTGACGTTAAAATTTTGTGCCGAGGCCGATCCGGCCACGACTGTAAGCAATCGCAGCAGCGCTGGCCCAATCATCTTCGACATACGGTTCTCCCGAATTACAACAAATTACCCATGAACTGTAGCATCAGCTCGGGCAATATCCTATTCCCGGAACAGCTTAGCCCTGCGGGTGGGGCGTAATCGGTGATGCGTCGTTCGGGACTCCGGCGGTGATCCAGGGCATACCCGTTATCGCTAGTGAAATAGAGAGGTATATCTCACCGATCCCCAGCGGCACGTTGCGGGATTTTAATCCATTCGCCGTAACCGCGAAGGCCCCAGTGACACTCCAACGGGTTAGAACAGTAGAAGGAGATTGATGTGACTTTGCGCCAAATTGTCCCCTGGTGTGCCGCTCTGATTTTCGCCTCGTTGCTGGGCCGATCGCGGCGCTCAAGCTGAGATGCATATCGGCTCCACTGCCATTCGCATGAACTCGGAGACCGCCCTCGCAATCCTGAATCTGGATGATCGCAACGCGCAACTCAGCCTGACGGCCGGAACCATTCATGTCCGCTTGCGGACGCTGGGCGACGACCAAAGTTTCGAAGTGGATACTCCAAACGTGGCCATGACTCTGTTGCGTCCGGGCGATTACCGCATCAGCGCCGACGGAGATAATGCCGTGAGGTTTGTCACCGTGCGCGCGGGCGACGCCGAGCTGACCGCCGGTGGCACGGCGTTTCCGGTGCACCCGCGCCAAGCCGCGCGCATCACCGGGGCCGATTCCGTCGCCCGCGACCTGATCGATGTCCCTCCGCCCGATGACTTCGATGGCTGGTGCCAGTCGCGCGACCGCCGCGAGGATCAGATCCAATCCGTGCGCTACGTGCCGCGCGAGATGATCGGTTATGAAGATCTCGATGGCTACGGCGTCTGGCGCGAAGTGCCGCCTTACGGCTGGGTTTGGGCGCCGACGCGCGTGGCGGCCGGCTGGGCTCCGTATCGCTACGGTCACTGGGCGTGGGTAGCGCCGTGGGGCTGGACGTGGGTGGATGACGCGCCCTGGGGCTTCGCTCCCTTCCATTACGGCCGGTGGGCGTTCGTCGCCGGCGGCTGGATCTGGGTTCCGGGAAGAGTGGTCGAGCGGCCGGTGTATGCTCCGGCGCTGGTCGCGTTTGTCGGCGGTCCGCACTTCTCGCTTTCGATTTCGGTTGGAGGCGGCGGAGGCGTGGCCTGGTTCCCGCTCGGCCCCGGTGAAGTGTACCGGCCCGCCTATCATGTTTCCGAAGTCTACGTGCGCAACGTCAATATCACGCATGTCAATGTGACCAACATCAACGTGACGAACGTGAATGTGACCAACGTCCGTTACGCGAACCAAAGTGTGCAGGGCGCGGTAACGGCTGTGCCGCAACAGACATTCGTTTCTTCGCGCGCGGTGGGCACCGCAGCTACGGTTGTGCCCGCGCAGCAAGCGGCGCAAGCGCAAGTGGTGGGCGCCACGGCGGCCGTGGCTCCGCGCCCGGAGAGCGTCGTCGCCGCTCCGGCCACAGCGGCGGTGGTCGCGCGCCCGCCTGCGCAGATGATGCAGCGGACGGTGGTGGCCAAAGCCACGCCGCCTCCGCCCCCGGTTCCGTTCCGCGTACAACAACAAGCGCTCGAGGCCAACCAGGGCCGTCCGCTGGATCCTGCCGCCGTAAACACTCTAAGACCAAGCCAGCCCGCTGCGCCGCTCGTACGCCCGGCGTTGCCGCGCGCGCAAGTGAGCCAGGCGCCGGTGTCACTGCCGCCAGCCAATACTGCGCGACCACCTGCAGTTACCGTCACGCAACCGGTCAATCCGCCCAAGCCGGCACTCAACGATCGACCCCCGTCCGCTCTGAGCCGACCCGCGAATACGCCGCCTCCGGCCGCCAGCACGCGCCCGCCGGCTGTCCAGGAACGCAAGGAAGAACACAAGTCCGCCAAACCCGCGAAGAAACCCGAGCCGAAAGAGGAACACTAGGACAATCACGAGCGGTAGCCGGATTAGTTAGTAGCGCAGACCGTCGCCTTCCAGCCGTCTGCGAACGCAGGCAGACGACAAAAGGCGATCGTCTGCCCCACGTTGTGAAGCTTACCCAGCCAGCTTCTCGATCGAATCCGGCCCGCAGATCTGTTCCACCAGCGTGCGGAATTCGCGATCGGGTTTGACCTTCGCCTCCACGTCCAGCAGGACCGAGAAATCGCGTGGCATATCCAGCCGCAAGCGTACTTGCGTGGGCCCTGGCTTGCGCCGGAACAATTCCTCGAGCGCCTGCGCTTTGTCGGCCACTCCGTTCCGCCCCAGCCATACACGGATCGCAATGAGCGCCGGTACGTCCTCGCGTTTATTGTCGAGGGCGACGATCTCCTGCACCGAGACCTTCGGCGGCGCGTTCTCCTCGGGCAACACCAGCCCGCGGACGAAAACCGCGCGGTCTTCCACCACCTCGGCAGCCAACCGCTCGTAGCTGGCGGCAAAGACCATGGCTTCGACGGAGCCCGATCGATCCTCGATCATCAGCGAAACCCACGGCTTTCCTTCGCGGTTGCGCTTGCGAACGATGCCGGTCAGCACACCGCACAACGCGACCTCCACGCCCTTGCCGAGCCCTTCGAGGTTGGAGCTGTCATGCGAGGCCAGGTCTGCGACTTTCTCGGCGTAGCGATCGAGCGGGTGCCCGGTAACCCAGAAACCTAGCATTTCCTTTTCGGCGGCGAGCTTCTCCTTATCGCTCCAATCCGGCACGTTCGGAAGAGGTGCGGAGTGCGAGGCTTCCTGCTCCGTCACTTCGCCGAACAATCCGTGCTGGCCATTCTCGCGATCGCGCCACACGCGCTGCCCGGCTTCCATGGCGCCATCGAGCGCCGCGGTTTTCTGCGAGCGCGTTCCTTCGAGCGAATCCATGGCGCCCGCGCGGATCAGGCTCTCGATCATCCGTTTGTTGAGCGCGCCCGGGTCTACGCGCTCGCAGAACTGGTGCAGCGACTGGAACGATCCTCCCTCTTGCCGCGCCTTCGCGATGGCTTCTACTGCGGATGGGCCAAGGTTCTTGACCGCCCCCAGACCGAAGCGAATGGCGCCGCCATCCGGCGTGAAGCTCCAATCGCTGTGGTTGACATCGGGCGGCAGGATCTTGATGTTCATCTCACGGCATTCGTTGATATACTTCACCACCTTGGCCGTGTTCCCGGTTTCCGATGTGAGCAGCGCCGCCAGGAAATCCACCGGGTAGTTCGCCTTCAAGTAGGCCGTCACATACGCCAGGTAGGCATATGCCGCCGAGTGCGATTTGTTGAATCCATAGCCGGCGAACTGCTCCATCAAGTCGAAGATCTTCTCGATCTTCTTGGGTGGGAAACCGCGCTCCACCGCGCCTTTGATGAAGCGCTCGCGCTGCTTGGCCATCTCCTCGGGTTTCTTTTTGCCCATGGCGCGGCGCAGCAGATCGGCATCGCCCAGCGAGTAGCCCGCGAGCCGATTGGAGATCTGCATCACCTGCTCCTGATAGACGATGACGCCGTACGTCTCTTCGAGCAGCTCCTTCAATTCGGGCAGATCGTATTGCACCGCGCGCCGGCCCAATTTGCGCTCGATGAAGTCATCGATCATGCCGCCTTGAATCGGACCGGGACGATAGAGGGCGTTGAGCGCCGTCAGGTCCTCGATGCGGCTTGGTTTATAGCGCCGCAGGATGTCGCGCATGCCGCCCGATTCAAACTGGAAGATGCCGCTGGTGAGTCCATCGCCGAAGATCTTGTAAGCTTTCTTGACCTTCTCGTCTTCGCCCTCGAGCGGCAACTCCTGCGGATCGAGTTTAGTTCCGTGCCGTTTTTCGATGAGCCGGATCGCATCCTGGATGAGGGTGAGGGTGGTTAGCCCGAGAAAATCCATCTTCAAGAGTTGGAGCTTCTCGAGGCCGTTCATATCGAACTGCGTCACAATTTCTTCGCGGTTCGTCTTGTAAAGCGGGACCAGTTCTTTGAGCGGTTGGGGCGAGATCACCACGCCCGCGGCGTGCACCGAGCAATTGCGCGCGAGGCCTTCGAGGCGCTGCGCCACCTTGAGGATGTCCGCGACGCGCGAGTCCTTCTTCGCCGCTTCGTCGAAACCGGGCTCCTGTTTCAGCGCTTCGTCGAGCGAGATGTTCAGGACGTTGGGCACCATTTTGGTGAGGCGCTCCACGTCGGCGAAGGGCATTTCCAGCACGCGGCCGACATCTTTGATAGCGGCGCGCGCGCCCAGCGTGTTGAAGGTGATGATCTGCGCCACCTGCTCGCGGCCGTATTTTTCGGTGACGTATTGAATCACCTCGCCGCGGCGGTTCATGCAGAAATCGATGTCGATGTCGGGCATGCTGACGCGTTCCGGATTGAGGAAGCGCTCAAACAGGAGGCCGTATTGGAGCGGGTCGATATCGGTGATGGCCATGGCGTACCCGACCAGGCTGCCGGCCGCTGATCCGCGCCCCGGCCCCACCGGAATGCCGCGCATTTTGGCGTAGCGGATGAAATCCCAGACGATCAGAAAATAACCCGAAAATTTCATCTTCTGAATCATCTGGATCTCGCGGTCGAGGCGCTCGGAGTATTCCGGCAGGTCGTGCTTGAGCAGGCCTTTGGCACGCTGCGCTTCGAGACGCGGCCGGCGCGCTTCGAATCCCTGGCGCGCCACATACTCGAAGTAGGTGTCGGTGGAGTGGCCCTCCGGAACTTCGAACTTCGGGAAGGGCTCCTTTATTTTGTCGAGGCTGACGTGGCAGCGGTCGGCGATCTCCCCGGTGCGGTCGACGGCTTCCCCGAGCT
>Ga0335081_10013140_pt1 | contig 13391 bp, 10 predicted proteins | sample Lox_Sample_35_FD_206713 | JGI IMG/M metagenome (GOLD analysis project Ga0335081, IMG submission 206713) | Soil microbial communities from Loxahatchee National Wildlife Refuge, Florida, United States - Lox_Sample_3.5 | ecosystem: Environmental > Terrestrial > Soil > Wetlands | place: USA...
CATGACCGCGAAGATCCCGGGGTGGATCTCCTTCTGGATGGCGAGCAGGTCGACCAGGGTCTCGTGGATCCAGCTGTGGGTGTAGTGGCGCTTGTCGTAGAGGAGCCCGCCGAAGGCGTTCTTCATGGCCCCGGTGGTGGTGGTGTAGATGTGGCACTTCACCGTGGGGAGGTGCACCACGTTCTTCCCGTGGAAGAAGTCGGGGATCTTGATCCCCTCCGGGAAGACCTTGTCGAGCACCCGCATGCGCGCCCGGGGCCGGTAGACCTCCCAGCGCATGTCCGACTCGCGGAAGTTGTAGCGCACCGGGACCCCGTGGCGCTGGAAGACGGGCAGGTAGTGGTTCAGGTCCTCGCCCTTGAAGGCGTCGGTGACGACGGTGCGGTTCTGGACGCAGACCTGGTCCGGGTAGCCGCGGGCGCGGAGCGCCTCGATCGTCCCCTCGAGCTGCCAGGGGGTGGTGTTCGCGCCCGGGAAGGGGAAGTGCCAGGAGATGTTGTCCTTGAGGATGGTGGGGGCGCCCTTCACGAGCGCCTTCTCCACCTCGGCGAGGCCCACCAGCCGGTCGACGTCCTGGAGGATGGTGTCCGGGTGGACCCGGAGGACCGCGACCCTCGATCTCTTCATGGCTTCCTCGTGTAGATGGCCCAGGCGACCATGGCGGCGTAGCCGAGCAAGGTGAGCTGCATCCCCCGATCGCGGACCAGCACCCTCTCCGGCTGGCCGCCGGCGTTGCGCCGGTGGACGAGGTACAGGTAGCGGAAGACCCCCACGAGGACGAAGGGGATGGTGAGCTTGAGTCGGTCGGTGCCGAACTTGCGGATGGTCTCGGGCGCGAGCGTGTAGAGCGAGTAGGTGATGACGGCCCCCGACCCCACGATGGCGACGAGCTGGTCGAGGAGCCCGATGGAGTACTCCGAGAGGATGCCGCGGTGGAGGACGGCCTCCGGCCCGAGCAGGGTGAGCTCGGCGCGCCGCTTCTCGAGCGCCAGGAAGAGCGCGAGGAAGAGCGTGGTGAGGTAGAGCCAGTTGGAGATGGGGACGTCCACCGCCTCGGCCCCGGCCACCACCCGGAGCACGAACCCGCCGGCGATGGCGAAGACGTCGAGCACCGCCATGCGCTTCAGCAGCGAGGAGTAGGCGCCCTGCAGGGCCAGGTAGCCGAGCGCCACGAGCAGGAAGGAGGGCCCGAGCGCGAAGGCGGCGCCGAGCCCCACCAGCGCGACGAGCGCGCCGGCCACGGCTGCGGTGGCCACCGGGAGCTCGCCCGAGGCGATGGCGCGCGTCCTCTTCTCGGGGTGGGCCCGATCCCGCTCCCGGTCGGCGATGTCGTTCCCGATGTAGGTGGCGCTCGAGAGCAGGCAGAAGGCGGCAGTGGCGACGATCGCCCGGAGCATCGCACCGGGCTCGGTGGCCCGGAGCGCGAACACGGCCGGGACCAGGATCACCGCGTTCTTCACCCACTGGGCGGGGCGGGCGGCGGCGAGGAGGGCCTTCGGCAGCGACCGTCGGGCGGCGACGGCGGCGGTGGCGGCGGAATCCACGACGCCCACCCTATCGCCGGATCGCCGAGGGCGGCAAACCCCGAAAGCCCCGACCTCGGGTCACTCGGTGGGAGGCCGGCCGATGCAGTGGTAGCGGAAGCCCGCCGCCTTCACCTTGTCCCGGTCCCAGATGTTCCGTCCGTCGAAAAGAACCGGCTCGCGCATGGAGCGCTTCAGGCGATCGAAGTCCGGGCGCCGGAACTCGGCCCACTCGGTGACGAGGAAGAGCGCGTCGGCCCCCTCCGCAGCCGCGTAAGGGTCGTCCACGATCTCCACCCGCTCGCGGAAGATCTCCCGCGCCACCCCGGCCGCGACCGGGTCGTAGGCCCTCACCCGGGCGCCGTTGCCGATGAGCCCCTCGATGACGGTGATCGACGGGGCCTCGCGCATGTCGTCGGTCTTGGGCTTGAAGGCGAGCCCCCAAACCCCGAAGACCTTGCCCTGGAGTGACCCGAAGTGGCGGAGCGCCTTCTTCAGGAGCGACCGCTTCTGGCGCTCGTTCACGCGCTCCACCGCCCGCAAGAGGTCGAAGTCGAGGCCGGCCGCCCGGGCCATGGTCATGAGGGCGCGAACGTCCTTGGGGAAGCAGTTGTGGACGACGAGGCCCCCGGTCGTGACGAAGGTCTCCGCGGCGGGGACTTCCATCGAGTAGACGGGGCCCCGAAACGGCCGGCTCGCGACCGACGTCACCCGCACGAGCGAGGCGTTGCCCCCGGTCGGGACGTAGCCCGTCGGAGCGATCCGCTTCGCCTGCCGGGCAATGGAGCGGCGGATGGCGCCCCGGTCGCCGGGGCGCACCAGGTCGAGGAGGCGCTCCACCTGGCCGGCGCCCGCGACGACGAGCCAGTGCGCGTCGACGGTCGACTTCGAGGTCCGCCCGACCTTCCAGCGCGCCGCCACGCGGAGGTCGCCGAGCAAGCGCAGCATGCCGTCGGCGAGGTCGCGGCTCACGGTCCCGTACTCGAGGACGACGCTCGGGCCCCCGGCGACTCGCGACCAGGAGCCGTCGCCGCGCCACAGGCCTGCCAAGAGCGCTCGCTTCTCCTCCTCCGGCCGTCCCCAGACGAGGTCGGGGAGGCGGTGCGAGTAGCAGTCGGCGCCGAGCCCCAGGACGTCGAGGAAGAGGCTCGCCAGGATCCGGGACGGGACGGAGACGTGGAGCGCGGTCTTCGCCCTCCGCACGTCCACCTTCACCGAGAGCCCGCGCCAGTAGGAGGCCACCTCCTTGGCGAGGTCCCTCTCCTTCGTCGGGTGGAACGACCAGAAGAGGCGGCGGCGCCGGCCGTCGGCGGAGCAGTGCCCCTGCGAGAGGTAGAGCCCGACGACGCGCCAGAACCTCTCGTCGGCGACGAGCGACACCGGCACCCGGGTCCCGTTCTTCACGGGCGAGACGCGCGCGCCGCCGAGCTCGAGCCGCAGAGCGCTCGCCTCGTCGAGCCGGAGCGCGCCCGTCCGGACGACGTCCCGCGCCCTCTCGATGCCCCGGGGGTGGCCGAGCCGGGCGGTCGCCTCGTGGACACCCGCCCCGCCGAGGGCGTGGAGGCGCGCCTCCTCGCTCGCCGCCGGGTGCATGATCACGTTCGCCGGATGGAGGCCGGCGGGCCGGAGGGCCTCGAGGACGTCGAGGACGAGCGGCTTCGCCGTCGCTCGGGGAGCCCCCATGGCGATGGGGAGCCAGTCCTCGGGGGAGAGGTCCCGGGCGACCTTCAAGGTGAAATGCCCGCCCCGGTCGCCGGCGACGAAGGGGTGGTCGGGGGTACAGAGGACCCGCCTCCCCATCTTGGTGCGCACCTCGAGCGCCCCGCCCTCGAAATGGCGGCGGGTGACCGCGGCCACGGGGAGGAACTCGGGAGCCGCCCCGCCGGGCCGCCAGGAGAGGACCTCGAGCCCGCGGACCGGGACCGCTGCCGAGAGAGGGGCGTCCCGGGGAGCCACCTCCTCGAAGAGGGACTCGAGCGAGAGGAGGCGCGACTTGGAGCCCTGGCGAACGAGCACCGTCTCCTCGCCGGCGAGGCAGGATCCGCCGAAGCCGGCGCCCGGAAAGAGGAAGGGGTGGCCGATGCGCTTGTCCGAGCCCATCCCGCGCCGCACCTGGTCGACGTCCGCCCCGAGCTGCTCGCACAGGGCGGCGATGTCGTTCATGAAGGAGATGCGCGTCGCCAGCATCGAGTTGGCCGCGTACTTGGTGAGCTCGGAGGAGCGCGGGTCCATGAAGAGGATGGGCTGCTCGGTGCGGACGAAGGGCGCGTAGAGCTCGGCCATCACCGCCCGGGCCCGCTCCGTCGTCACCCCGACGACGATCCGGTCCGGGCGCATGAAGTCGTCGATGGCCGCCCCCTCCTTCAGGAACTCGGGGTTCGACACCACGTCGAAGGGCCCCTTCGCCACCTTGGCGATCACCGCGGCCACCTTGTCCGCGCTTCCCACCGGAACCGTGCTCTTGTTCACCACCACCGTGTAGCTCGTGATGTTCCGCCCGATCTCCTCGGCGGCGGCGAGCACGTAGGAGAGGTCCGCCTCTCCCGTCTCCCCACGGGGAGTGCCGACGGCGATGAAGGCGACCTCGGTGTCCTTCATCGCCTCCGCGGTCGAGGTGGTGAAGAGGAGCCGCTTCTCCTTGGCGTTCCGCCGCACCAGCTCCTCGAGCCCCGGCTCGTAGATGGGGACCCCCCCGTTCCGAAGCGTCTCGATCTTCGACTGGTCGAGGTCCACGCAGGTGACCGTGTGGCCCGTCTCGGCGAGGCAGGTCCCCGTCACCAGCCCCACGTAGCCCGTACCGACGACCGCGATCTTCAAGGTAGACCTCCCCCGCGTCCCGCGAAACCTACCACGGGGCCGGAAATCAGGAAGCATCCCCGCGCAGGAGCCGGAGCGCGCGGTAGGCGGCGAGGATCTCCGCGGTGCGCAGGCGCTTTCGCAGCCGGAGCCACGGGTCCCCGGGGGCGTGGCGCAGGAAGACCTGGAAGTCCTCCTCGAACTGGCGCTCGAACGCCGAGCCGCTCTTCGAGGACGGGTGCCAGCGGAAGGCGGCGAGCGCCTCCCCGAGGTAGAGGGGCGCCCCCTCCCGCGAGAAGCGGAGCCAGAGGTCGTAGTCGAAGGTGTAGCGGAGCGAGTCGTCGAGGAGCCCGACCTTCTCCTGGAGCTCCCGGCGCCAGAACACCGTCATCTGGCTCACGTAGTTCTCGACGAGGAGGCTTCGGCGCGAGAAGTGGCGCGAGCGCCAGTCCTTGTAGGCGGCGACCCAGCGCCGGATGGGGCGGTCCTCCCCGTCGACGATGTCGCAGCGCCCGTGGAGCCAGAGGGCGTCGGGATGGGCCTCGAAGGCCGCGACCGCCCTCGCGACCGCGCCGGGCCGCAAGAGGTCGTCGCTGTTCACCCAGCCGAGGAGCGAGCCCCGGGCGAGCCGGAGCCCCTTGTTCACCGCGTCCGCCTGGCCGCGGTCGGGCTCGACGACGAGGCGCACCCGGTCCCGGTAGCGCTCCAGGACGCCGAGCGTGCCGTCGCCGCTCCCTCCGTCGACCACGATGTACTCGAGGTCGAAGTCCCCTTCCTGGGAGAGCACGCTCTCGAGGGTGCGCTCGACGAACGCCGCCTGGTTCAGCGACGGCGTCACCACCGACACGAGCGGGCGATTCACGGCGGGAGATCTGCCCGATCGCGGGCGCGGAGGGCCTCGACCTCGGCGCGCAGGAGCGCGCACTCCTGCGTCAGCCGGCGCAGCCGGGCCGCGTTCACGGAGCTCGCCACGGTGTTGAAGAGCACGTTCACGGCGAGGTACAGGACCGCGGCGGCGAGGAGCGCGTTCGAGGGGGTCTTGAACCCGAGGAAGGAGGAGACCCAGAAGAGGGTGCCCGGGAAGACCGCCAGGACGACGGCCACGAGCGTGGAGACGACCCACAGGAGGCTGTCCCCGAGCGAGAGGCGCTGGGTGCGGACGAGCCGGAACACCCAGAGGAGGAAGGACGCCAGGACGGCGACGGCCAGGACCTGGAGCTCGGCGGGGATGAAGCCCGTCACCCTCACGTCCCGACCCGGCTTTCCTCGCCGAGGGGCAGGAGCGGCACCGGCAGGAGCGCGAGCGCGAGCGAGACCTTGACGAGGTAGTAGAGGGTACGGAGCGGCGTGATGCTGCTCTTTCCGTGCATCCGGCCGGCCATCACCACCGGCACCTCGGCCACTGCGATCCCCTGGCGCGCCGCGATGGCGATCGACTCCGGCTCGGGGTAGTCGGGCGGGTAGGCCTTCGCGAAGAGCTCGATGGCGGGCCTCCCCGCCGCCCGGAAGCCGCTCGTGGGATCGCTCGTCCTCGTTCCGCAGCGGAGCCACAGGAGCCACGAGAGGTACCGGATCCCCATGCGCCGCACCCACGTCGAGCGGAACCCCTCGTGGCCGGAGGCGAAGCGGGAGCCGACCACCAGGCCCGCCTTCCCCTCAGCCAGGGGAGCGAGCAGCGCGGGGAGGAAGGAGGGGTCGTGCTGGCCGTCGCCGTCGAGCTGGACGGCGGCGTCGTAGCCGTGATCCCGCGCCCAGAGGTAGCCGGCCTGCACGGCGCCGCCGATGCCGAGGTTGAGGGGGTTGCGGAGGAGCGTCACGCCGAGCCCCCGCGCCAGCTCAGCCGTTCCGTCCGTCGAGCCGTCGTCTACCACGCAGACGTCCATCTCCGGCATCGCCCGGCGCGCTCCCGCCACCACCGACGCGAGGCTCCGCTCCTCGTTGTAGGCCGGGACGATGGCGAGGACGCGCACCCCGCCGATTTAACCATGCCTCGGCCCGACCGTCTCCGGCGGCGAGGGAGCCGTCTCCACAAACGGCACCGAGGGGCCGGGCTCGGGCCCCCTCCCCGCTCACCCCTGCCGGGGCCCGAAGAAGAGGCGCGCCGCCGCCTCGGCGCCGCGCAGGTGGGTGAGCTTCGCCGGGTCCCGGGCCGAGTCGAGGAAGGCCTGCGCCGCGAGCCGCTCCGCCGCCGGGAGCGACGGCTGAAGGGCCCGGGCGCCCTCCGCGACCCCGGGGAAGAAGTAGGCCAAGAGCTCCATCGAGCCGTGGAGCGCCCGGGCGAGCCCGAGCGAGCTCGCGCGCTCGGCGACGAGGTGCGGATCGGGGGGCGGGACGAGCCGGAGGATCTCGCGCAGGTCGACGAAGGAGATGAGCGGGGCGTAGAGCCCACCCTCGGCCTGCTCGGCGACGGTCGAGAGCAGCGCATCCTCCGCCGAGGGGCGGAAGACCTTCGGCCCGAAGGCGGGGACGCGCGTGGCGCGCTCGAAGAGCCCCGCGTCCTCGGCGGCCCCCGGAAAGGTACCTTCCTGGATGGTGAAGGAGATGCGCTCGTCCGAGAAGCGAGCGACCTTCCCCCCCGCCTCGAGCCCCGCCGGGGCGAAGTCGGCCGCCCGCGCCGCCTCGGCGAAGCGGTTCGCGTCCCCCTCCCGGACGGCGAGCCGGAGGTCCCCGAGCGGCCGGAAGGCGACATGGGGGTAGAGCCAGTCGATGCCGGCGAGCCCTCCCAGCAGCACCACCGGCACCTGCGACTGCTTGAGCGCCGGCCGGAGCGCCATCACCTTGAAGACGTTGTCGTTCACCACGCCCTGGTAGAGCGTGAGCAGCTTCTCGCGGAACTGGGCAGGGAGCCCCGCCCCGATGGGCCGGCTCTCGAGGTGGTAGCTCGCGAGCGGAGCGAGCCCGTGGGCCTCGAGTACGTCGGCGAGGAGCGCCAGGTCCGTCTGCGGGAGCGCGCGCGGAGGGTCGAACTCGGCGAGGGCCCGGATGGCGTCGAGGAGCGGCACGGGAGGGGTGTAACGCTCGGCCGGCGCCGGAGGGGGCCCTCAGCGGGGGCGGGCCGGGGCCACCGGCTCCGACGGCTCCCGCTCCCGGGAGAGGTCGAGGGTCCCAAAGCCCGCCGGCGCCTCGGTGCGCCGCTCCATCACCGCGATGAGCGAGAGCGGGGGGAAGGGCAGCCAGGAGTCGAGGATCCGGAAGAGCGGGGTGAGGAGGTTCACCATCTTCATCTGGAAGAGGCCGAAGCTCCGCCGGCGCATGAGCTTCCCGTTCACCCACCAGGGGATGGAGGAGACCCGGTTGAAGGTCACCATCCGCTTCACCTCCAGGCCGGCCTTCTGCGCGGCCCGCCGGAGCGACTGCTCGGTGTAGCGGCGCCGGTGGCCCAGCACCTCGTCGAGCGTGCCCAGGTTCCAGGGCCCCTGGGGCACGAGCACGATGGCGCGGCCGTTCTCGGAGAGGACTGCGCCGATGTTCCGGAGCGCCCCCACGTCGTCGTCGACGTGCTCGACCACGTTCAGGCAGACGACCGTGTCGAAGCCCCCCTCCACCTTGGGGAAGCTCTCGAGGTCGGTGACGTCGGTGAACTTCGCCGTCAGGTAGGGCCGATCGGCGGTGAGGTTCTCGAGGGTGTGGAGGTAGAGGGGGTTCACGTCGCTCGCCACGTACACGTCGCGCGGCAGGAGCCTCCGCGTCAGGTTGCCGGTCCCCGACCCGATCTCGAGGAGGCGGGTCCCGAGGAAGGGGCGGATGGTGTCCGCCATCCAGGCGTTGAAACGGGGGGCGCGGGCGAGCCGGGAAAGCATCTGCGAGCCGTGCTCGTCGCGCGCGAAGACCTGGTCGGTGACGGTGAAGCGCAGGATGGCCCAGAGCGCCTTGAAGCCGTCCTTCCAGTTGATCTTCTTCCCTTCCTGGTAGGTGCGCCCCGAGTAGCTGATGGGGACCTCGAAGATGCGCGCCTCTCGCTTCCCGAGCTTGATGGTGAGCTCGGGCTCGAGCCGGAAGTCGTTCGAGACGATGGGGATCGACTTCAGGAGATCCGTGCGGACCGCCTTGTAGCAGGTCTCCATGTCGGTGAGGTTCAGGTTCGTCGCCAGGTTGGTGAGGAAGGTGAGGAGCTTGTTCCCGAGCTCGTGGCGGTAGAGCAGCACGCGGCGGGAGGCGCCGCCGGCGAAGCGCGAGCCGTAGACGGCGTCCGCCTGCTCTTCCACGAAGACCTTCACCATCCGCACGATGTCCTTCGGGTGGTACTCGAGGTCGGCGTCGTGGATGATGGTGATCTCCCCGTCGGCGCGGGCGAGCGCAGAGCGGATGGCCGCTCCCTTGCCCCCGTTCCGGGCGTGGCGGAGGAAGAGCCAGTCGATCCGCCCCTTCCGCCCTCCCCCGAGCTCGACCACCGGGATGTCGCCGGCTCCGCCGCGCGGCTGGGGAGGCGGCCCGGCGGCGAGCTCGATCCCCCGCTCCCTGGCGAAGGCCTCGAGCACCCCCGGCGTCCCGTCCCGGGACGAGTCGTCGAGGACCACCACCTGGATGCGCTCGAGCTCCGGGCTCGAGTCCAGGACCTCGAGGCGGGAGAGGGACGTCGCGACGAGGTGTCGCTCGTTGTAGACGGGGACGAGGACCGAGAGGCTGCTCACGGAAGGGATTTACCCCGAAGCGGTGAGGCGAGGGAAGCGACGAAAGCGGTCATTCGAGCGGGACGGACGAGGAGCGCGCGCCGCCCGCCGCCCTCCGCGCAAGGCCTCATCCCTCCACCGGGGCCGGGCCGCCCGCCCGTTTCTCGCGCTCGGACTCGGCGAGGTCGGCGACCATCATGATGCGCACGAGGTCCTTGAAGCTCGTCCGGGGCTTCCAGCCGAGCTTCCTCGCCGCCTTGGACGGGTCGCCGAGGAGGAAGTCCACCTCGGTGGGCCGGTAGTAGCGCGGGTCCTTGTCGACGTACTTCCGGTAGTCGAGGCCGACGTGCCCGAAGGCCTCCTCGCACAGCTCCCGCACGGTGTGGCTCTCCCCCGTGGCGACGACGTAGTCGTCCGCCTCCGGCTGCTGCAGCATGAGCCACATGGCCTCCACGTAGTCCTTGGCGTAACCCCAGTCGCGCCTCGCCTCCAGGTTGCCGAGGTAGAGCCGCTCCTGCAGCCCGAGCTTGATGCGCGCCGCCGCCCGGGTCACCTTGCGGGTGACGAAGGTCTCGCCCCGCCTCGGCGACTCGTGGTTGAAGAGGATTCCGTTCGAGATGTGCAGGCCGTAGGCCTCGCGGTAGTTCACGCTGATCCAGTAGGCGTAGACCTTGGCGACGCCGTAGGGGCTCCGCGGGTAGAAGGGGGTCTTCTCGCTCTGCGGGGGCGGCGAGGCCCCGAACATCTCGGAGGAGGAGGCCTGGTAGATCCGGACCCGCGGCATGTCGAGCTCGCGGACCGCCTCGAGGAGCCGCGTCGTGCCGAGCCCTGTCACCTCCCCCGTGTACTCCGGCACGTCGAAGGAGACGCGCACGTGGCTCTGGGCTCCCAGGTTGTAGACCTCGTCCGGGCGGATCTTCTTCAAGAGGATGTTGAGCGAGGAGGCGTCGTTCAGGTCCCCGTAGTGGAGGAAGAGCCGGGTACCCGGCAGGTGGGGATCCCGGTAGATGTGGTCGAGTCGATGGGTGTTGAAGGTCGAGGCGCGCCGGATGATCCCGTGCACCTCGTAGCCCTTCTCGAGCAGGAGCTCCGCGAGGTAGCTCCCGTCCTGCCCCGTGATGCCGGTGATGAGTGCCTTCTTCATTCGGTTCCCCCGGCCCGGATCGGGCCGTTCTCGATTCCCTCGGATGCCGGACGCCGGCTCGCGCGAGGCGCGCCCCTCCGCGATCGCCTAGCCCGCGGTCCCCCGCTGCCCCTCGTACCAGGCGATCGTCTCCTTGAGCCCGTCCTCGAAGGGGATGCGGGCCTTCCAGCCGAACTCGCGGAGCGCCCGCGAGGTGTCGAGCATGCGCCGCGGCTGCCCGTTCGGCTTCGAGGTGTCCCAGGCGATCTCGCCCTCGAAGCGGCAGAGCCTGGCGACGAGCGGGACGAGGTCGCGGATCCGGATCTCGAACCCCGCCCCCAGGTTGACCGGGTCCGATTTCCCGTAGCGCTCGGCGGCCTGCACGATGCCCTGGGCGGCGTCGCGGGCGTGCAGGAACTCGCGCGAGGGCGACCCGTCGCCCCAGACGACGAGGCGGCGGTCGCCGCGCTCGCGGGCCTCGATGCACTTGCGGACGAGGGCCGGCACCACGTGCGAGGTCTCGAGGTCGAAGTTGTCCCTCGGGCCGTAGAGGTTCACGGGGAAGAGCACGATGGAGTCGAACCCGTACTGCTCCCGGTAGGCCTGCGACTGCACGAGCAGCATCTTCTTCGCGAGGCCGTAGGGGGCGTTCGTCTCCTCCGGATAGCCGTCCCAGATGTTCTCCTCCCGGAACGGGACCGGGCAGAACTTGGGGTAGGCGCAGATGGTGCCGAGCGCGACGAGCTTCTTCAGGCCCGCCCTCCGCCCGGCCTCGATGAGCTGCACGCCCATCATGAGGTTGTCGTAGAAGAACTTGCCGGGGTTCTTCATGTTGGCGCCGATGCCGCCCACCTGGGCCGCGAGGTGGAAGACGAGGGTCGGCTTCGCATCCTGGTAGAGCCGGTTCACCGCACCCATGTCGACGAGGTCGTAGTCCCTCGAGCGCGGAACGAAGACCTCTCTCGCCCCGCGCTTTCGGAGCTCGTCCTGGACGTAGCCGCCGAGGAACCCGGCACCGCCGGTCACGACCACGCGCTCGTCGGGCCAACGGATCTCCATGCCGCCCGCAGGCTAAGGCCGGGCAGACGAAAAATCAAACCTTCCGGGGGCTTGCGCCGGTGACCGGGCCTGGCCGCCCGCGCGCGGTTCCCTCCTGCGACCTCGAGGAGCGCCTGCCGGGCCGCGCCGGAGGCGACCCCGCGTACAATCGGCGCCGTGCGCATCGCGATGAGCCTCCTCTCCCTCCGCCCGGGCAGGGTCGGGGGCGCCGAGACCTACGTCCGCGCCCTCGTCCGGCACCTCCCCGGCGTCGCCGGGGGAGACGAGCTCGTCCTCGTGCTCGACCGAGAGGTGGATCGGGAGGTCGACGCGCCCGGCTGGAGGAAGTCCGTCCTCCCCATGGGCGCGAGGGCGCTCGTCGCCGAGCGCATCCTCGAGGCCTACGCGCCCTGGCGAGCGCGGGCGGTCGAGCGGTTCCTCCGCGGCGTGGGTGCGAAGGTGACGCTCTACCCGCAGCAATCGATCTTCCCGAGGGAGGCCCCGGGGGCGGCGGTCCTCACGGCCGTCGACGTGCAGCACCTCTTCTTCCCCGGAAACTTCGGTCTCTTCGACCGCACCTTCCGGCCCCGCGTCTATCCGAGGAGCCTCGAGCGCGCTCGCCACGTCATCGCCATCAGCGAGTTCACCCGCCGCACGCTCGTCGAGCGCTGCGGGCTTCCGCCGGGGAAGGTCACCGCCGTCCCCTTCGGCGTGGAGCCGGCGGACCCGGCGCGGCCTCTGCCCAAGCCCACCGCGCTCGTGAGGGGACCGTACCTCTACTACCCGGCGGCCACCTACCCGCACAAGGGACACGAGGAGCTCCTCGCGAGCTACGCCGAGCTCCGGAAGCGCGGGGCCCTCGCGGAGCGGCTCGTCCTCTCCGGTCAGCGGACCGAGCTCTGGGAGAAGAGGCTCCTTCCGCTCCTCCGGACCCTCCGGATCGAGAGCGACGTGGTCCACCTCGGCTTCCTCCCCTACGCCGAGGTCCAGGGCCTCTACGCGGCCGCCTCTGCCGTCCTCTTCCCCACCCGCTTCGAGGGGTTCGGGCTGCCGGTGCTAGAGGCCGTTGAGCACGGGAGGAAGATCGTGACCTCGCGCCTCGAGGTCTTCGACGAGATCGGCGTCCCGCGCTCCGCCCAGATCGACTTCGAGCGCCCCGCCGAGCTCCTCGCCGCTCTCGGGCAACCGGGGCCCACGCGGCTCGAGAAGGCCCCGGCGACCTGGCGGGACAACGCGGCGCGGACGATCGAGATCCTGCGCCGGGCGGCGCGGGATCAGTAGCCGGTGAGCGGGCGGTTCCGAAGGCGCCGGAGCGAGGTGAGCGCCCAGCGAGCCGCCTGAAAGACCTGGGCGGGGGTGCGTGCGATGCACCAGGCGGCGCCGCGGCTGAAGGCCGGGTACGGGCCATTGCGCACGTGTTTCTCCCAGGCCTCCGGGTCGAGCGCGCGCCCGGCGCGGAGGTAACCGAAGAAGGGGATGGTGCCGATGCCGTGGGCCCGGCGGAAGGACGCTGCCGCCCGGTCGCAGACCTCTGCCGGGTAGCGGCTCCGCAGCAGGTCCACCATCCTTCCCCAGCCCGCGAGCACGTCGTAGGTGGACGAGGTCCAGGTGAAGGCGCCGGGCGACCCGCAGCGGTTCAGGACGAGCGGCTTCGCGACGAGGTACGCCTCTCGCCCGCGGAGGTACTCCATCACCACGCCCACGTGCGCGAACCAGGTCCCGAGGTACGGCTCCTGCCGGACCGCCCCCCAGAGCTCCTTCTCGACCACGCAAGCGCCGATGAAGCCCATCGACCAGGCGTCGTTCGCGAGGAAGTCCTCGGCGCCCTCCAGCCGATCGGCCTCGAGGTCGAGAGAGCGCCTCCGGAGCACCACCCTCACGTCCTCGTCCACCGAGGCGTAGTTCACGTAGACGAAGGGGCGCCCGCCAGAGGCGAGCACCCGGAGCACCGTCGGCACGGCCTCGGGTGCCATCCGGTCGTCCTCGCCCATGATCCAGACGTGGCGCGCCTGGCAGAGGTCCACCGCGTGGAGGATGTTCCCGTCGATCCCCAGGTTGCGCGGGTTCCGGTGGTGCACGAGGTGCGGGTACTCCCGCGCGAGCTCGGCGAGGGCCTCGACGTTCGTGTCGTCGACCGAGTCGTCGGCCACGTGGATGGGAACGCCCTCCCCTCCCGCCGAGGCGACGACCGAGCGCACGCAGGCCACGAGCTGGTCGGGCCGCTTGTACGTGGGGATGGCGATGCCGAGGAGGGGAAGCGCGGACATCCGGCGAGTAAGATAGCGGAGCCGCGAGCGAGAA
>Ga0335081_10013141_pt1 | contig 13390 bp, 13 predicted proteins | sample Lox_Sample_35_FD_206713 | JGI IMG/M metagenome (GOLD analysis project Ga0335081, IMG submission 206713) | Soil microbial communities from Loxahatchee National Wildlife Refuge, Florida, United States - Lox_Sample_3.5 | ecosystem: Environmental > Terrestrial > Soil > Wetlands | place: USA...
AGGTGCCCGCGGTCGTTGCCGGCGGTGCCAAGGACGGCGGGCGCGCCGTCCTTCGTCAGCGAGGGAAACCAGTGCGGCTGGCGCGCCGAGCAGATGGCGTCGACCGCCACCTGCACGTCGCCGTCGCGCCGGTTCTTGAAGCCGACCGGCATCGAAAGACCGGAGGCGAGCTCGCGGTGCACCTGGCTCTCGACCGTGCGCGCCCCGATGCCGCCCCAGGTCACGATCTCCGCGTAGTACTGCCCGAGGGTGGTGTCGAGGAACTCGGTCGCGACCGGCAGGCTCAGGGCGGTGAGGTCGAGCAGGAGCCGCCGCGCCAGGCGCAGGCCCTTGTTGATCTGGAAGGTGCCGTCGAGATCGGGATCGTTGATCAGGCCCTTCCAGCCGCCGACCGTGCGCGGCTTCTCGAAATACACCCGCATGACGACGAGGAGATCGGCGGCGAGCGGAGCTGCGAGCGCAACCAGACGCGCCCCGTATTCGCGCGCCGCGGCCGGGTCGTGGATCGAACAGGGCCCGACGATCGCAAGCAGCCGGTCATCCCGCCCGAGGATGATCTCCTCGACCGCCGCGCGGCTCCGGGCCACCAACTCCGCGCCCGCGTCGTCGAGCGGCATTTCCGCCGTCAGCACCGCCGGCGACACCAGCGGCCGGGTGGCCAGGATGCGGACGTCCTCGATGCGTTGCCGGGCCATGGGAGAAGGGTCCCGCCGCCGGCTCAAAGACCCAGCTCGCGCCGGGCCTCCGCCACCACCGGGCCGGCGGCCAGGGCGGCGGGCGGCGGGGGCGCGGCCAGGCCGAGGCGGGCCGCCCGGGCCCGCAGGCCGAGCGCGAGCAGCGCCGCGGGGTCCGCTTGCGCCGCCGCGCGGTCCGCCGCGGCGACCATCTCCGCCGGCAGGACACCCCAGACCGCGGGCAGAACCTGCTTCTCGGCGAGGAAAAGCGAGAGGGCGCCGCCCAGCGCCTCCGTGTAGTCGCGCAGGGCGGCCGGCGGCGCGTAGGCCAGCCCCTGGCCCGCGGGGTAGGGCGTGAACTCCATGAAGGCGCGAATCTGCGCCCCCAGATCCGCCAGGGCGTGGTCGGCGGTCGCCGGCGTCCAGCGCACCGTGAAGGCCTTGCGCTCGCGGAATTTCTTCACCTCCCAGACGCGCAGCGCGAGCTCGTAGTCGGCGTGCTTCTGCTCCAGCGACCCGATGAACACGTAATCCAGTCCGCCCTCGGTCGAGTCGACGAGCTGGCGGAGATGTTCGGGGGCCCACTCGGCGTTGAACACCACGTAGCGATCGTGGCGGGCCGTGGCCGCGACCGCCACCGTGCCGTAATGGGGGCTGAACAAAAGGGTCTCCGCCAGCCACAGCGGAATGCCGCGCGACATCCGCGCGAGCTCGTCCTCCGGCTGCTGCATCGCCGCCTCGACATCCCTCACCGCGGGCAAGGCGAGCTGGGCGAACGCCACCCGCCGCAGCCGTCCCTCCTTCGGCGGCAGCAGTCCGGAGAGGCGCTCCAGCCCGTAGAACCAGACTGGCTTGCTGATGGTGACGAGGTCGATCTTGTTGACGTTGGGATCGACCGCGACCACCGCCGCCGGCGCCACCGGGGCGATGGTGCCCTCAGCCTCCATCAGCATCATGTCGGCGACGACGTTGGAAAAGCCGAAGAGCCGGTCCTGCAGCTCCGGCCGGTTGAGGGCGAACAGGAGGTCGAGCACATGCTGCGCAGCCTGGGGCTCACGGACCGCCAGGTAGGCCTGGAGCAGGTTGAAGCCGGTGGCGGGGCCGTGCCGCTCGGCGTCGTACCGCGGGGCGACCAATTCGATCATCTCGCGGGTGTGGCCGGTCACCCCGAGGTCGCCGGAGACCGTCATGAGTACATCCGGGCGGTCGCCGGCCGCGGCGAGCACCTCCTCGTAGATGACCAGGGCGGCGGCGGCATTCTTGCGCTCCAGCTCCTCGCGCGCCTGTTTGAGGCGGTTGAGGACCGCCACGCCGGTCGGGGCGGGGGCGGGGGTCTCCGGCACCGGTGGGAGGGGCTCGGGCGCGCCCGGGGCGTCCCCGGCCGCGGGGACGGGGGAGGCCGCCGCCGCCGGGCGGGGCGCCGGCGATTTCGGCAGGAACCGGTCGAACAAACCCATGGGGAACGAGGAAAGCGCCCGCCACCGCGCAGGCGACGCAAAACTTGTCGCCGCCGGCCGGCCGGGTTCCCGGTTTCCGGCCGCGATCCACCCGGCGGCCGGACCTCCGCGCCCCGCGCCTTTCCCGTTTGACCTGTCCCCGCGCGCGGCTACTTAGCACCGTTCCGCGCGGTGAACCGGGTCCACATCAAAACCTACGGCTGCCAGATGAACGAGCGCGACAGCGAGGCCGTCGCCGCGCTGCTGCGCGCCCGGGGCTACCGCCTGGTGCCGGACGAGGACGAGTGCGACATCCTGCTGCTCAACACCTGCAGCATCCGCGACCTCGCCGAGCAGAAGGCGCTCGGCAAGGCCGGCCACCTGCTGGCGCGCAAGCGGCGCCAGCCGCGGTTCATCCTCGGCATCCTCGGCTGCATGGCCCAGAACCGCGGCGCGGCGCTGCTCGACCAGCTGCCGGACGTCGACCTCATCGTCGGCACCCAGAAATTCCACCAGGTGCCCGGCTACCTCGACAACCTGCGCGCCGCGCGCGAGGCGGGGGTGCCGCTGGGCGCCACGATCGTCGACACCGCGGCGGAGGCCGGCTCCCAGAACGAGATCCGCGACCATGAGCTCGCGGAGCGCCAGGTCACCGCCTTCGTCTCCATCCAGCAGGGGTGCAACATGGACTGCACGTTCTGCATCGTGCCAAAGGTGCGGGGCGACGAGCGGTCGCGGCCGATGGACGCGATCGTGGCTGAAAGCCGCGCGCTCGCGGAGCGGGGGGTGCGCGAAATCACGCTGCTCGGGCAGATCGTGACCAGCTACGGCCGGCGCGACTACGCGCACACCGGCGGCCGGACGCCCTTCGTCCAGCTCCTCGAGCGCCTCCACGAGATCGACGGCCTGGCGCGCCTGCGCTTCACCTCGCCGCACCCGCGAGGCTTCAAGGACGACCTGGTCGAGGCCTACGGGCGCCTGCCCAAGCTGGGCGACTACGTGCACCTGCCGCTGCAGTCGGGCAGCAACCGGATCCTGCGCGCCATGAACCGGCCGTACACCCGCGAGCGCTATCTGGAGATCGTGGGCGCCCTGCGCCGGGTGCGGCCGGAGATGCACTTTTCCACCGACATCATCGTCGGCTTCCCCGGCGAGACGGAAGAGGACTTCGCGCAGACCCGCGACCTGTTCGCGACGGTGAACTACGACATGGCCTACATCTTCAAATACTCGGTCCGCAGCGGCACCGCCGCGGCCGCGATGTCCGGGCAGGTGCCGGAGGAGGTCAAGGAGGAGCGCAACCAGATCCTGCTGCGCCTGCTGGAGCAGAATTCCCGCCGGCGCAACCAGGCCCTGGTCGGCACGGTGCAGGAAGTGCTGGTCGAGGGACCGGACCGGAAGGGACTGCGCTTCCTCGGCCGCACCCGCGGCAACCGCACGGTGCATTTCGCGGCCGCCGAACAGCAGATCGGCGCGCTGGCGCCGGTGCGGATCGAACGCGCGACGACGGCCGTGCTCTACGGCGAGCTTCTGCCGGCCGGAGTGGAGTCTTGACCCTGCGCCGGCCGCCCGGAAATGTGACGCGTCTCCCGCCCGCCGGCCGCCGAACTTCCGTTCCGCATGTCCCTCTTCCTCGCCACCCTGCTTCCCGGGCTCGTCCTGACCCTGCTCGGGGTGCTGCTGCTGCTCAACAGCCCGGTGGTGGTTTCGGCGTTCTCCGCCCTGCCGCGCTCGCCGGCGGGCGCCCTCGTGCTGTTCGGCGGCGGGGTGCTGTGGTTCCTCGTGCGGGTGGCCAACATGGGGGCCGCCGACCGGATCCTCGGCGACTCGAACGTGCCGTGGGTCGTCGGTTTCGGCGCCCTCGGGGTCCTGGCGTTCCGTTACGTGCCGGATTTCCTCGCGGTGCGCGGGCTCAGCATCCTGCTCCTGCTCTCGGCCACGCCGCTGCTGGGCGCCTCCTTCATGCGCTACGAGCCGCAGGATTATCCCCTGAAGGTGCTCTCCTACCTCGCCATCGTGCTGGCCCTTTATCTCGCCGCCGTGCCCTACCGGCTGCGGGACTTCCTCCAGTGGCTGTTCGCGCGGCCGGGCCGGGCCCGGGGGCTCGGCGCAGCGTTGCTCGCCGCCGGAATTCTGCTCAACCTCGTGGCGTTCACCTACTGACCCCATGACCCCGCCTCCGAAGCAAGCCCACGGCCTGCTGATGTTGATCGCCGGCCCCACCGGCACCGGCAAGACCACGCTGTGCCGCCGGCTGGTTGCGACCCACCCCCAGATCGAACGCGTCGTCACCTGCACCACGCGGCCGCCGCGCGAGGGGGAGAAGCACGGAGTCGACTACCTGTTCCTCAGCAACGCGGAGTTCGACGCCGCGCTGGCGAACGACGAGTTCCTCGAATGGGCGCAGGTGCACACCGCGCGCTACGGCACCAAGAAGGGCGCCGTCTTCAACCGGCTCGCGCACAACGCCGACCTCGTCGTCAACGTGGATGTGCAGGGGGCGCGCGCCTACCGGCAGACGTTCGAGAGCCACTCCACCATGCGCGGGCGGCTGATCACCGTGTTCATCATGCCGCCGAACATGGAGACCATCTACGACCGCCTGATCACCCGCGGCCAGGAGACCAAGGACCAGATCGAACGGCGGATGAAGACCGCGCTCTACGAGGTCGAGCAGTGGGCCCAGAGCGACTATTGCATCGTGACCGGCTCCAAGGACGAGGACTTCGCCCGGCTGGAGGGAATCTGGCTCGCCGAGAAGTGCCGCGTGGTCCGCCTGCGCCAGACCGTCGCGTCGGCGGACTCCCGGCTGCCCTTCACCCGTTGAGCCGCCTCCGCCGGCGCGCCCTACAGCAGGTTCGTGGGCAGCGTTTCCTCGACGGCGGCGGCGCGCGGCCGGCGCCGCACGCCGGGCGCCGCGTGCAGCCGCGTCTGCAGCCCGTCGGCGGGACGAAAGACATAGACCCGCTGCTCGCGTGTCACGGTCAGGAACTCACGCCGCACCAGGTCAAACAGGTCATCGCGGGCCGTCTGGTGGGTGACGCCGTGGCTGTGCTGGTGGCGGGCGATGCCGTAGCGGGCGTCGGGCGCACGGAGCGCGTGCGCCACGACCGCCTGCTGGCGCCGGTTCAGGAGCGGGAAGACGCGGCTTTGGCGCATCCCGGCCTCCAACTCCGTCCGCTTCCGCGCCAGGCGCTCGCGCGCGGCGCGCAGGCCCGCGCGGACCGCCTCCGCCTGCTGGAGGAGAAAATAGGTGAGATCGTTGTCGTCCGACTCGGTTTCGAGGAACGCACGGGCGTAGCGGCGGGGGGCGGCGGCCAGGGGTGATGAAAGGGACACGTAGGTGAACAGCGGGTAACCCGCGCGGGCCATGGCCCAATAGAAGAGGGCTCGCGCCGTCCGGCCGTTGCCGTCGACAAACGGCCGGTCGTACGCGACCCAGAAATGCAGCGCGATCGCCCGGATCAGGGGATGGATGAACGGCTCCGCGGCCGCGTCATTCCCGAACCGGCACAAGGCCTCGAGCCGCGCCGGCAACTCCCGCGCCGGCGGCGGCTCATAGAAGCCGGCAGCCTCCGCCTCCACCCCGGCCGCCGCTTCCCCCTCCCGGCGCAGCCGCCCGGCAGCTTCCGGCGGGTCCACCGTCCCGACGGTGACGCGGCGATTCATGTCCACCAGAACCTCGCGGGTCAGCGGACCGGACCCGGGCAGATCCCGCAGCAAGCCGGCCAGATTCCACACCATCCGCTCTTCAGCGCCAGCCGGTGGACGGCCCGCACGAAGCATCTCCCGACCCGCTTCCAATCCCACCTTGGCGCCCGCCAGCGACGCGGATGCCACCGCCTCCCGCAGTAACGCGCTCGCCTCAAGGCGTTCCGCCAGGCCCGCCCCGGCCACCTCCTCAACCCCCGTCCGATCGACCGCGTGAAGCAGGTCATCCAGACTTTCCGGCACGCCGTAGCCGAACCCCCGCGTTCCTTCCGGCCCCAAGCGCCGTTCCCGCGACCGCCGTACAATCTTCAGCGCCGCCCACGTCGCCTCATGGCTTACCCCGCCATGCTCCCCTCCCTGACTCAGCTCATCCCAATGTTGGTATCCGTCAGACGGCGCCAGTTTTTCAAAAGCCTCCAGCATCCCAGCCCATTGCTGAGGAAGAACATCCAGATATTGTGGCGGCCTCTTCAATCAGTGGCGTAACTATCCTATATTTTAATTGATTTTGATTAGTCAATTTTAGTCAATCCAATTTTAATGATAATTTGGATTAAATGAGCAGTGAGCCAGACAGGAATCCGGTTTATTGCGTTCCTGCTGACGTCGGCGACCAACTGTTCCCGGTCGCCTAGGCTTGGATCTGGGGCCGCGTGGGCTCGGGCCAGTCGAGGTGGAAGAACTTTCCCCGCGGCTGGTCGACGCGTTCGTAGGTATGGGCGCCAAAATAGTCGCGCTGGGCTTGGAGGAGGTTGGCTGGCAGGCGCGCGGCGCGATACCCGTCGTAGTACGCCAGCGCCGAACTGAACGTCGGGGTGGGAACGCCGTTCTGCACCGCCAGCGCCACCACCTTGCGCCAGTTCTCCTGGGCCTTTTTCACCGTGCCGTTGAAGTAGGGATCGAGCAGGAGATTCGCCAGCCGCAGGTTGCGCCCGTAGGCCTCGGTGATCTTCTGCAGGAACACGGCGCGGATGATGCAGCCCCCGCGCCAGATCTGGGCGATGCGTCCGAAGTCGAGCGTCCAGTGATACTCCTTTTCGGCTTCGCGTATGAGTTGGAAGCCCTGCGCATAGGAGCAAATCTTGGAGCAATAAAGGGCATCGTGGATGGCCCGGATCAACGCCTGCCTGCCGCCGGCGTAGCGCTTCCGTCCCGGGCCCTTGAGAATCCGGCTGGCGGCGACCCGCTCCTCCTTCACCGCCGACAGGCAGCGGGCGAACACCGCCTCGGCGACGGTCGGCGCGGGCACGCCCATGTCGAGGGCGTTGACACTCGTCCATTTGCCGGTGCCTTTTTGCCCCGCGGCGTCCAGGACCACATCCACCAGGGCTTTTTTGCCGGTGACGGGGTCCTTTTGTTGGAGAATGTCGGCGGTGATCTCGATCAGATAGGAATCCAGGGTGCCTCGGTTCCACTCCGCGAAAACGGCGCCGATCTCCGCCGCCTTCAAACCCAGCAGGCCGCGCAGGAGATCGTAGGCCTCGCAGATCATCTGCATGTCCCCGTACTCGATGCCGTTGTGCACCATCTTCACGTAGTGGCCGGCCCCGTCGGGTCCGATGAACGTGGCGCAGGGGACCCCGCCCACCACCGGCTTTCCCGGTGTCGCCCCTAGCAGGGGGCGTCCCGTCTTGGCGTCGACCTTGGCGGCGATCGCGTTCCAGATCGGCTCAAGCTCCTTGTAGGCGGCCGGATCGCCGCCCGGCATCAGCGACGGGCCGAAGCGCGCGCCGGTTTCGCCCCCCGACACCCCCGAGCCGATGAAGCGCAGGCCCTTCTCGCGCAGCGCCTTCTCCCGCCGGATGGTGTCCGTCCACTTCGCGTTGCCGCCATCGACGATGATGTCGCCCGGGGTGAGCAGGGGCACCAGGCTTTCGATGACCGCATCCGTGCCCGCCCCCGCCTGCACCAGGATCACGATCTTGCGCGGCAGGGCGAGTGACTGCACGAATTCCTGGAGGGTGGCTGTGCCGACCAGCCCGCCCGGCGTGCCCGGGTTTTCGGCGACGAATTTCGTCATCTTCTCGGTCGTCCGGTTGTAGACCGAGATCCGGAAGCCGTGGTCGGCGATGTTGAGCGCGAGGTTCTGCCCCATCACCGCCAGGCCGATGAGACCGACGTTCGATTGGCCGTTTTTCATAAGCGAACGCCCATTGGAGCAAAACCCCCGCCGATGCCAACCAATTCTCGGGTCACGAGCACCCCGAGATCACCAGTGTCCCGTGGGTGCCGCCGGGAAGAACGGCGCGATGGTATCAACCAGCGGGGTCAGGAACTTCGGCTCGTTCCGCTGATACACCCAGGAAAAACAAATCACCATCAGGGTGAGCGCGATCATCGTGGCCAGGATGAATTTGTTCATCCGGGCCGCCTCCTTGATGATGATCACGGCCACGATGATGACCAGGATCCCCAGGCCCAGGTTGACCAGGTTCTTCCGGGGCAGGTTCTGCAGTCTTCCGAGGGCGGTGACGGCAAAAAACAGCATAGACCCCCAAGCTTAGACGGAAGCGGCCGGGTTTCTAGTCGATTGTCCGCCCGCGGCGGTTTTACCTTTTTATTTAAGAATGCGGCGGGTGGCCTTCGCCGCCCATCCACGCCGATTCCCCGGTCGCGTAGTGTTCCTTCTTCCAGATGGGCACGCGTTTCTTCAGCTCATCGATGACGTAACGGCAGGCGTCGAAGGCCGCGCCGCGGTGTTCCGCGGTCACGCCCACCCAGACGGCGAGTTCGCCCAGCCGCAGATGGCCGACCCGGTGCACCGCCGCGATCGACAACACCGCGAAGCGGGTGCGCGCCTCGGCCAGCACCCGCGCGCCCTCCTTCTGCGCGAGCTCCCCATACGCCTCGTACTCCAGCGAGCGCACCTCCCGCCCCTCGTTGCGGCTGCGCACCCAGCCTTCGAACGACACATAGCCGCCCGCCTGCGGGTCGAGCAACTCGCGCCGCAGCGCGTCGGGATCCAGGGGGTCGGGGGACAGGCGGAACATGGCTCCTCCTAGCCGCCGGCAAACGGCGGAATGAAGGCGAGCCGGACGCCGTCCCGCAGCGGCGCATCCCACGCGGCGAACTCCCCGTCGAGCGCGACGCGCGCGCGCTCCGGGGGCAGCGTGAAGCCGTGGCGCCCGGCCAGCTCCCGGTAGAGCGCCGCCGGCGTGCCCGCGGACGTCGCCACCGACTCCTCCGCACACCGCGCCTGCTCCCGCAGCATCGCAAAATACTGCACGTGGACGCGTTTCATCGGGCCGCGCGGAACAGATGCTTCCCGCCCGTCTTCTCCAGCAGGCGCACGTCGCGGATCACGATGCCGTGCGACACGGCCTTGGCCATGTCGTAAAGCGTGAGCGCCGCCACGCTCGCGCCGGTGAGCGCCTCCATCTCCACCCCGGTCCGGGCGTGGGTCGCCACGCGGCAGTGGATCACCGCCTCGCGGCCCGCCGGGGCCAGCTCGATCTCCACCCGGCAGTCGTCCAGCGGCAGGGGATGGCAGAGCGGGATGAGCTCGCTGGTCCGCTTCGCGGCCATGATGCCCGCCAGGATCGCGGTCTGGAGCAACGGTCCCTTCTTCGTCGCGATGTCGCCCGCCGCCAGCCGCGCGCCGAGGTTTCCGGGCAGCACGACGACGGCGCGGGCGTGCGCGGTGCGCCGGGTGACGCGCTTGCGGCCGACGTTCACCATCGTCGGCTGGTTCCTCCGGTTCACGTGGGACAGCATGCGCGCTAATCTCGCGCAAAGCCGCCGCCGCGCAAAGGGAAATTGTGTCCGCCGGCCCCGCCGCGCGGACTCATGCCCACGGCCAGAAGCGGACCGCCGCGCCGGCTGCGAACTCACCGACGCCGGCCGGCAGTTCCACGAACCCGTCGGTGCCGGCCAGGCTGGCGAAGTCGCCGGAGGTGTTCGCCGCCACGGGCACCGCCCGCCGTTCCAGGCCGTCGTGCGGCGCCAGCTTCACCGGGACAAACGCGGTCAGGGACGGGTGGACGACCAGCCGTTCGGCCAGCGCCGCGTGCTGCGGCGCAGCGGCCGGCAGGGCGCTCATGCGTCCCAGGGCCGGCAGCACGTAGCGGTGCAGGCAAACGCAACAGGAGACCGGATTCCCCGGCAGGGCGAAGACCGGCGTGCGCCGCGGGCTCAGCCCAAACCAGAACGGCTTGCCCGGCCGCTGCGCCACGCCCTGAAAGATCTTGCGCACCCCGAGCGCGTCGAGCACCTGCGGGACAAAGTCGAATTTGCCCTTCGAGACGCCGCCGGCGAGCAGCACCACGTCATACTCCGCCACGATGTGCCAAAGCCGGTGCTCGATCTCCTGCCGCAGGTCGCGCAGATGGTAGCACTCCACCCGCGGATGGCCCGCCGCCAGGAGCATGGCGCGCAGCGCATAGTCGTTCGAGCGCCGGATCTGGTGCGGCGCCACCGCGGCCCCCACCTCGACCAGTTCGTCGCCGGTCGCGACGACCGCGATCTTCGGCTGCTGGGTCAGCGCCAGATGGGCGTAGCCGCACGCCGCGGCCACGGCGATCTCCACACCGCCCAGCCGCACCCCGGGGGCGACGATCACCGCCCCGGCGGCCCGGTCCGAACCCCGCCGGTGGACCGCCTGACCCGCCTCAATCTTCCGGCCGGGTGTGAGCGTGATGAAGCTCTCCTCCCGTACAGCATCCTCGTACGGCACAACCGAGTCCGCGCCGCGCGGCAGCGCCGCCCCGGTCATCACCTCGATGCAGGCGTCGTCCGCCGGCACCGCCAGCGCGATGGTGCCCGCCGCCTGCAGGCCCGCGACGCGCCAGCGGCGGAGGCCGGCCGTCCACGCGGCGTGCCGCAGGGCGTACCCATCCATCGCCACCCGGTCGAACGGCGGCAGGTCGCGGTCCGCCACCAGCGGTTGCCGCAGGACGCGGCCGTGCGCGTTGAGCAGCGCGCAGTCTTCCGTCGGCAGCGGCCCGACGGCTTCCGCGACGCGTTGCTCCGCCTCGGCGACCGACAGCATGGCCGCCCACTGTAGCGACGCCGCGTCCGAGCGCACGGCGGAAATGCCGCCCGGCGGCGGAATCATTCGCCGCTTTGCGCCCCGGCCGCTTTCGGTTTACCTCGTTGGCTCCATGGCCGACATCCGGGACCAATACGCCAGGCCGCTGCGCGACCTGCGCATTTCCGTGACCGACCGGTGCAATTTCCGCTGCCCGTACTGCATGCCGGCCGAGGTGTTCGGGCCCGACCACGCCTTCCTCCACCACGACCAAGTCATGTCCCTCGACGAACTGCGCCGCATCCTGCGGGCGTTCCAGCGGCTCGGCGTCGAGAAGGTCCGCATCACCGGGGGCGAGCCCCTCCTGCGCCCGGATGTGCCGGACCTGGTCCGCCTGCTCAAGCAGGAGCTGGGGGTGCCGGACGTCGCCCTGACCACGAACGGCTGGCTGCTCGCCGCCGCCGCGCCGCGCCTGCGCGCCGCGGGCCTCGACCGGCTGAACGTCAGCCTCGACAGTCTGCGCCCGGAGACGTTCGCCCGCCTCAGCGGCAACGGCTCCCACCGCAGCGTCGAGCGCGTGCTCGCGGGCATCGCCGCCGCCGCGGCCCTCGGCCTCCCGGTCAAGCTGAACATGGTCGTGCAGCGCGGCGTCAATGACGGCGACATCCCCGAGATGGCCGCCTGGGCGCGCGAGCAGGGCCACACGCTGCGGTTCATCGAGTTCATGGACGTGGGCAACTCCAACGGCTGGCGGCGCGAACTGGTCGTGCCCGCCCGGGAGATCCTCGCGCTGCTCTCCGCCCGCTGGCCGCTCGAGCCCTGCAGCCCCGCGTACCGCGGCGAGGTGGCCGCGCGCCACCGCTATCGCGACGGCCGCGGCGAGATCGGCCTGATCAGCAGTGTCACCGAGCCGTTCTGCCGCGACTGCCACCGCGCCCGCCTGTCCGCCGACGGCAAGTTCTTCACCTGCCTTTTCGCCTCCGCGGGCTGGGACGTCCTCGGTGCCTTGCGCGACGGGGCGGGGGACGACGAGCTGTTCGGCTATCTCGGCCGCGTCTGGCGCGGCCGGCTGGACCGCTACTCGGACGAGCGCGCCGAGCTGCTCGCCCGCCACGAAACCCGGCTCAAGATCGAGATGAGCTACATCGGGGGCTGACGCCGCTCACTGATAGCGCGTGGCCCGACCGAAATAGTTCAACATCCAGACCTCGCGCCAGACGCGGAACCGGCCCTCGTGGGTCATCTTGCCGAATTCCTCGCGCTGGTCGTAGGGCAGGAGGAACCCCAGCTCGGTGTTGAGCCGGTCGAGCTCGAACTGCTGCTGGTTCAGGTCCTCCACCGGCTCGAGCGTCCACGGTGCGAAGCCCCCGGCCGCCGCCACCCGGCGTTCGTGTCGCGCCAGCAGCCGGGGCAGGCTGCGGCTCCACGGCCGGCGCTCGACCAGCCAATTCTCGGGATAAAAGCCCCCGAACGGCAGATAGAGGTTGTCTGTCACGTAGCGCAGGCCGTCGGTGGTGCAGGAGGTGAGGGTGTAGCAGACGGAGATCGCGCCGTTGGCCTGCGGGACGAACGTCACCTGCACCCGGGTGCGGGCGGCGCGATCCTGGTAGACCGACAGGCGCAGGTAGATGCCGCCGCCGATCTCCGCCTTCAGCGCCTGCGCCTGGGTGTAGCCGTGGCCCCGCAGCCATTCACGCACCTGGAGCAGGCGCGGGTGCGTCGGCCACTCCTCGCCGCTGGCGTTGACCACATAGCGCGGGAACAGCGGCAGCGGGCTCTGGTTGAGCGCGGCGATCGCGGCCCAGTTGTAGACCGTCTCGATCAGGAACCAGGCGAGGAACAGCACGAGCGTGAGGACCCAGAACGGCCGCGTGCTCGCGCCCCAGGCCAGGAGCAGGAACGCGCCGCCAAACGCGAAGAGCAGCCACCGCAGCCAGCGGACAAAAATCGCGATCACCGGCGAGGCCAGGCGCTGGTTGAGGGCAAAAAGCACCAGCGAGAGCAAGGCGGCGGCGAGCAGAAGGTAGCTGGGATCGATTTCCACGGCGGGGCGCGAACGTCGGCCGCGCGCCGCCGGCAGGGCGCCTCCGACCGTCCGGAGCGTGCGGGGTTCAGCTCAGCCGCACCGGCATGATGACGCAGATGAAGCTCTCCAGCGTCTTGAAGACGCCGGGGCTGACCTCGTCCTTCACCTCGAAGAAGACCTCGTCCTTGGTCAGCGCGCGCAGCGGATCCATCAGGAATTGCGGGTTGAACGCCACCTGCAGGTCCGGGCCGCTGTAGGAGATGGCCATGGACTCGTGGGACTCGCCGAAATCCGGGCTGGAGGCGCTGATCTCGAGCAGGTTGCTGCTCAGCTTGATCTTCACCGAGTTGGCCTTCTCGCTGCAGACCAGCGCGGCGCGGTGCACGCACTGCAGGAAGAGCTCGCGCTCCAGCTTGATCCGCTGGTGGGTCTCCTTGGGGATGACCTGCTGGTAGTTGGGATAGTTGCCCTCCACGACCTTGGAGAACAGGTAGATGTTCTCGACCAGGCCGCTGGTATCCTTCTCGGTCGCGATCTGGAAGGACGCCCGGCGCTCGTTGAACGAGATCTTCATCTT
>Ga0335081_10013142_pt1 | contig 13390 bp, 20 predicted proteins | sample Lox_Sample_35_FD_206713 | JGI IMG/M metagenome (GOLD analysis project Ga0335081, IMG submission 206713) | Soil microbial communities from Loxahatchee National Wildlife Refuge, Florida, United States - Lox_Sample_3.5 | ecosystem: Environmental > Terrestrial > Soil > Wetlands | place: USA...
AGTGCGGAAAAACCAAGCATCAAAGAGATGAATGGTAGTGGCGGCAAGATACCATTTCCACCCGGGGGTTCGGTCGGGGATTCTGTCCTTGGGGGTGGGGGGAGCAGCGCGACTTTTGCCCTTTCCTGTGGTTTCGGGGTGAGGAGGAGGGGACAGACTGAGGTAGAATTTGTATGCGCTGTGGATGAGGAAGGCGATTGGATCGATGATGAAGAGGATTGCTGAGAGAAGAGCGATGAGGTTGAACACGTTTGTGGTTGCAGCGTACAGGAAGGTTGATGAGGTGTAGTACGACCAGTTCATGATTGGCAGCGGACGGTGATGGCACGCGCGTATCCTGATACGGATGGCCGGGCGCTGTTTGGGACCAATTTAATTTTGAAAACAAAAGGTGAGTTGCTGAGGTGAGCACGGAACTTTATTGACGCTTAGGCCCCTCTCTGCTGATCGGATCCGATCAATTTTGCCGTCGCTAAATCACCTCTTGTCAATCGCAGAGCCAGTCTGGACCTTCGATCTTTATTCTCCGTATAGATGTCGCGGAAGTAGTGTAGAGACGTTCTTCTAAGTCTGTATGGCACGGGGACTGAACAGTCGACCTTCATATTTTGAAGATTCTGCAGATGAGACATTAGCAATTATTTAGCAATTGTAATCCGGCATCTCAATCTGAAGAACCTTAATCAACGCTCCAAATTCCAAATTAAATCACCCATGGCTTCCACTGAGTTCATATTCCCCCCGGGCTCAGAGCTACTAGCCCAAACAACCTCCAGGGCATTCCCCATATTACCTCTCCAATCCCCCTCATCATCGTCAACCCCGTCGTAATCTTCCCCGATTGTATCCTCCCCGTCCTCAATCTCATCCGAACAAACCTCTCTCTTCCTCTCAAACGGTCGTTTTCCTCGTGTCCGCATATCCAACACAGTCATTCCCCTCGTCCATCTCCCAGCACATTCAACACGGACATCAGCCTTCGACTCCACAAGCCACTTGCTCCGTTGCTCATGCGTCATCATGGCGAAGTATACACAGAGAGGGTCGTGCATGTGGAGCTCTATATTTTCGGATTCGCGGCCTTGTGACCTGAGGGATCGTATTTTTTTGTAGGTTCGAAGGAGCACGGCGTCGAGGAAGGATGCGAGGGGGGAACCTGACACGACCGCAGCGGCAGATTTGGATTTATAGTACTTCTCGGGAAGACCGTGGAGATGGGTTGCGTCGAGGGGGATGAGCGTGAGTTTCAGGCGGCGACTGAGACGGATTGTCGAGGGGTGTGTTTGGGAGGTTGCTGAAGTAAGGGAGAATAATATCGAAGCGGCTTCGGGATCGGTTCCAATGTTGAATTCTGGAAAATTAGGTGATGGTATCCGAAGTCGAGGGTTACCAGCGGCGGGAGTCACATTGCCAGGAAGAATCAACGTCCCCCCCATTACGATTACCTCACGAACTAGTTGTTAGCCCACATACAAATAGAAAGACACAACCTTTTGAAAATGTCTTGGCGTCGTGCTGAGCAGCTTTAGCGACATTTGTCAAAGGCCCGACAGCAACAACAGTCACGGTATCCTCTGGCTCCTTCTCCAACAACTTGAGAATCTCAATGTAGGCGGGCTCGGGCGACGGAATAAAGTGTCTTGGAGGATTATCCAGCACAGCGTCCCAAGAATGATTCTGCGGTGTAAAATGCGGATGCTCCAATTAGCCCCCCAAAACAAGCAAGTGTAAATTAATACTGTGGTGTGAACTTCTCCAATTCCATCGTTCCCATGGAATTGTTTTGCATCAAGGACTCTTGAGCCATCAATTGGACCATCCGCACCCATAGCGACGACAGGGGTATCCGAGCGAGGCAGTCGGAATCCATGTTTCGCACGCCACTCGCGTTCCTTGTCAATGAGCGTCAGGATCGTGACGGTGTTGCGAACGGTATGGTATAGCGACGTGTTTCCGAAGACCGGGGTGATGAGAGATATTTCCACGTCATTTGGAGGCGTGAGGAAAGCAAGGCTGATGGCGAGGACGTCGTCGACGCCGGGGTCTGTGTCGATGATGAGTTTTCGGGGCATTGTTGAGTCTTTGTTCGCGAATATCGCTGGCTTTGTGATCACTGGTGATAATCGGATCCGCCATTCGAGTTTGGGATTTACATATATTTTACTTCATTTGGCGAGTTCGCAATCTGTTTGAAGATTAATATCATAAACGGGTGTTTTTATTTATTTATTTATTTATTTTTGACCCTGTCAATAATCATACTTCCGAGTCCCTGGCCCGTTCCAAACCGCACGTTTCGAATCCCGGAAGGTTATCTGAACCTTGGTATCTTATGCTCCATTCAATTTATCATTCCCCCTGGCTTTGACACCATCCTGCATCCTCGCGCTCCGACTCCCAAATTGTACAGCCCGCTTCTTTTCTCGCGCCGCCCGCGTGAGTCCTAAATTCATCGCGACCCATCGTAAAAGCCGTTTATCTCCCAAACCAATCCCGGCCACGTCATCCCCTGTTAACCCCGGAGACACTTTTTGATCCACCCGTAATGAGGATAAGTATGTAATGACTCCTTCGTCGAGGAATGGATACCGCACTTCTCTGCCAAAATTGGATATAATCCGGTCGTCACGTCCTAGATTTCGGTAGGGCAGACGGGTTAAGTCCTGATCCAGCTGCCATTAGAGATGGCTAATGATGTGATGTGTACCTCCTCGATAATCGCGTTCCAATCGCCGTTGGATCGTTTCCAGGCAGCTGTATGACGCGAATACCCACTGTCATTAGCAAATGGTACAACAGGCACCAGATACCCGAGTTGTTCGTCGGCCCCAAGCCCAGAGAAATACACTTTGGCTGGGGTGGTATATCGACGTCGGGTTCCGTCCTGAAGGGCTTGATAGCCATCACCCCGGGCTGAAAAATAGAATGCCATTGCGATAGACTAGTATTAGATCCACCAATAACGGGACATACGTGATCCATGACCGAGTCGTTCGGATACATCAGTTTGAGTATCTCGTTTCGTTTCGCCGTGACTTCCGAGTAAGGAATATCAATCTACGGTCAGATACTGAAATACACAGTATGACCTCTATAAACCTCCACTCCCGTCCTTGAATAGCTGAGAGCCTACATAGTTCCAGCCAGCCAGCCCGTCCCGTGATGCGGTCCGGACAGACGTTGTATGCATCCTCGGGTCTTGTCTTTTGCGCAGCAATTGCCCTAGGGTTTTCGAATGCGACGTTGATCAAATCAATAGCTTCATCTGGAGGAAGTAATGTATGTACCAACCAGGCCATAACAGAACAATCTAGACCCCCTGAAAAGAGAATCGCCACTCGAGTGTCATTCGTCGTAGTATCCCTGTTGAGATGGGCATGTGTATGGGGGATTGTTCGCGTGCGGATTGAGAGGGCTGAGATGAGGATTTGGAGAAACTCGGCGGGTGTTGCGGGGTCTTCTTCGAGGGTATCGGGAAGGGTTTTATTCATCGGAGGATACGGCCGGATCATCTGTCGCCAGGAGTTGACATTTGTGGAAGTTTTATTGTCTTCCCAGACCCAAGGGACCAAGTGGCCGGAAGGCTATCGTTAACATGACACCTTCCAGTAACGGTTCCGTACTTTGCCCTGTGGAGCACACCATTCATCCAAGTCCAGACACCACAAACCGTCAACTTCAATTTCCTCCCATGCTTCCATATCGACCGCAACACTGCTCAATAACAGCCCTCCAAAGCTTGTCCTTTTTCGCAGTAGCGACCGCCGTCCAAGACAGTCCCTTCCATACCAAATCTTCTTTTCTTTGGCCGAGAAATACACCAAAGCCCATGGCCCTTCGATTCGTTCTATCACCTTCCACACTTCGGACGTCCCGGATAACGTCTCGAGCAATTTTAGACCATCATTCTCGTCGTCCTTTATGACCAAACCTTTCCAAAGTTCCCCATTCCAGCAGAGTACATCACCACCAGCAGAAACCAGAGGTTGAACAGTGATTTCACGGCCTCTCAAATGCAGCACGGACGAGGTGAAAGTCAAAGACGCGGATCCACTGTCCGTTCGAACAGCGACTTTGTGCGTCTGGAGAGAATCGGGGCCTCGTGAAGCAATCCATGGAGTGAATTCATTGTGTTCCTGTACGACGGCATCTCCCGATTCAATGGAGACAAGAATGCCGCACATTCATCCGCCCCTAGCTCCCCGGCCGCGAGCGTCTGGCGAAGGGTTGCCGCCGCAGTTCCATCACTTCCAAAGCCTGTTTAATTCTCTCGCGGAAGCATATTACCCAGGGCCAGCAGCGAATCGATGAGCAGCGAATATCCAGCGACTCACCAACTTCGCCCGCCCTGACCGTCCTTGACGTCTGAAGGAAATGCTCCGTGACATTCACTGACGGACGATGTCTGATTCGGATCCCGAGTACATTGGCTCCTCAGACGACGAAGCAGCACACTACTTGACCGGCAAAAGGTCATCCTCCGGACGCACCGCAGCCAAACAGAAAAAGGCCAAACGCACCGACCCCAAACAAAATGCGGACGGCGCATATGCCTGGGAAGGCGAAATCCAGCGAAGCTGGGACCTTGTGCAGGAGGATGAAGAGGGCAGTCTGACCGGCGTCGTGGCCGGACTTGTGCAGTCTGGAAAACGCAAAAGGTGCATCAAGTTGAGGAGTGCTCGCTGATATCGAGGCTGTTGAAGGATACGACGCCATTGCAACGGGGGATAATTCGACATGTTCTTTTGGTGCTGGACATGAGTGAGGCGATGTTGGAGAAGGATCTGAGGCCGACGCGGTATGAGATTATGTTAACGTATGCGTGCGAGTTTGTCATCGAGTATTTTGAGCAGAATCCCATTTCGCAGCTTGGCGTAATTGGAATGCGAGACGGGTTGGCCGTGCGAATAAGTGACCTCAGTGGTATGTCCACTGGAAGGAAGGCCCTCTGATAGAAAGGAAACCCCCACGATTCGATTACGGCTATACAAAGTTGGCGGCGGAAGGAACCACAGGGAAATCCTTCGTTACAAAATGCTCTCGAGATGGCCAGAGCGTCACTTTAGTACGGTCTCAGAAGCAATCCTCCTTAACTGTTTAGTCACGTTCCGGCACACAGTACAAGAGAAGTGGTTGTCGTGTTTGGAGCACTGATATCTTCCGATGCGGGAGATATCCATCGAACAATACCCTCCCTGGTGGAAGATAAAGTTCGGGTTCGAGTCGTAGGACTCGCTGCGCAAGTTGCCGTCTGCCGAGAGTTATGTCGTAGAACGAATGCCGGGGATGAATGTAGACGCCCCGTTTCTTCGTCTACTTACATTCCAGCGACGTATGGTGTCGTCCTGAACGAGCAACATTTTCGAGAGCTTCTCTTTGAAGTAACTACACCGCCTGCGACACATGCAACCAAATCAACAGGCAGCACATTGATTATGATGGGATTCCCTTCAAGAGCAGTGGAAGATCATCCCTCACTTTGTGCATGGTACCCAGCACGCGATCAACTGGACTAATGCAAGTCATTCAACCCTGAATCGAGGCGGATACATATGTCCACGGTGTTCGTCGAAAGTCTGCTCATTGCCCATCGAATGTCCTGTATGCTCATTGACCCTCATCTTATCAACCCACCTCGCCAGATCCTACCACCACCTCTTCCCCCTCCGAAACTGGCCGGAAGCCTCCTACTCCGAGTTCCCCACCCATTACGCCATCATTCTGACTTGGACTAGAAATATAACATCGACGCATTGCTATGGGTGTCAAACTCCCTTCCCACACCTGAAAAAGCCCCAGGCCGATGTAAATACCATCATCTCTGATACGACGACAGGGACACAACGTTTCGTTTGTCCGGCGTGTCTCAATCACTTTTGCATCGAGTGCGATTTACATTGTCATGAAGTATTGCATAATTGTCCGGGTTGTGAAAGGGTTATTTTGGATGCGAATGGGACGCATGCTAATAATGAACTGAACGGGAATTTGTCTGTGGAGGACCCAGACGCTATGATCATAGATTAATCAGTTTAGATTTTGTTGCGGAGGGAATCATGAGGAAGACTCTGCCTCTTCCGTTGGTCACTGTGTGGGTTCGTCTCGTCGTGAATGTCTTTCCAAGAAACCAATATTAACGCGATCTCAAAGTGTCCATTCTCCTTAGTCTAACAAGTTAACCGGCTCACCCGCTGATGTCTCTCGTTGACGCTCTCCAGAATCTAAACTGAGCACATTCATCCCTAATCCTAACAAATCCGACGTCTGAACACCCTGTTGCTGCTGTCTTTCCTCACGCACAGGACTACTCGCAAGACCATTTGTCTCCATTGTCAGGCCTTCCGTTTTCGACAGATCACTCGCTGGCGTCTGAATCCCGCTTGACATTTCGAGACAAACGTCTATACAAACTCCTATTCGTCCTTCCTTGGCAATAATCACAGCTTCAACGACCTCTCTATCCAAATCTACCCGTCAGCCGCTCTCCCACTTGTTGTGAAGGGGTACCAGGAAACATCTGCGTCAACATCTCTAACGTCTGTCCCCGCTGCTCCCTCTCCGCCCGTTCGGCCCTCTCAATTTCTGCATTAGCAAGTCGTACCGCAGCCTCCTCCTCCCGATCTCCACTAACCCCTGGCGCAGGCGACGAACCCCGACTGCTGCCCCGCCTCGCACTCTCCGCCGTCGCCGCAGCGCTAGCAGCAGGGGGACTTTCTCCTGTGCCATCTCCAAAGACAAAATTCCCAAGTCCACGAAGGGGTTTACGAACTGCCCCGACTACCTTCCCACTGCTGCCGACGAGGAGATCCCGCGTAGTACCGAGGATCTCCGGTCGTTCACTTGTGGCGGAGGTGGGTGACAGGACGAGACGCGAGGTTCGGTCTAGGAGGGCTTGGGAGGCGGAGTTTCTCTTGGGAGACGAGGGAGGGGATTGTGATTGGATTGCGAGAGTTTCCGCTTCGAGCCGGTGACGTTCTGCTATTCGAGATACCGCTATTTCGACATTTCTATCGTAAGAAATAGGGTTAGAAAAGAGGGAGGGTGCCGGTCAAACTCCTCTTCTGAACAGCTTAGGACACCCTTTGATTAGTCAGGGGGACATCATGAAGGGGAGCACTTTCTCGATACTTTCGATCCAACCTACTGCTGCCTCAAGACTATTTAAATAATATCCACCTTCTCCGCCTAATCGTTCCGGACTTCTAAATCGTTGGATATATTGAATATTCGAATGTAAATGAGGTGGATTTGCTCGTAATAGCAGTAATATTAGCAGAGGTAGAAACGCATCGGCCGAAAGATCCTTATTCATAAGGTGACTCTGTCGAATTAACCCTACTGTTAGACGCTTACTTCTCAGTGAAAATACCAAACAACACCTTCGACGAATTAAGAATGCAGATAACTTTATCCCTCGGCGCCCGATAATTATTAATTTTCAATAACTCTGCCATCAATCCAGATGTCTTAGGGGGCCGTGTTACCATGCTCAGCGAGTTGCAGAAACTTTTCACCACCCTCCGCCATACCTTCCGGAATATCTAACTCTCTCGGTCCAACCCAATCAAAAATTTCAATACGTTCAGCAAGGACCCGATCGCGCTCCACATCATCCATCAAATTCCCTAACCGTTCCCTCGCTTCGTCAGATATCTTGGGCAATCCAGGCATATAAGGCTGATTGCTGGAGACAGCAGCCAGAGCGGCAGGCGCAAATGTTCGACTGTATAATCTGTTCATGATGAGTTTCTCCATTCCTTCGAAGGCGTTAGAGAGTTCATTTGCCGAGGCATTGGCCCAGGGTTCGGAAAGGGGGATTTTATTCGCAATGAACTTTTGTCAACTCTATTTCCAACGAACAAAGGGGCAATACATTGAGGAAATCGTGGACTATTTTCTGCTGCTCGGAAACTGTCCATGATCGTTTATTAAACTCTTGAAGGAAACTGCAAATATCAGTTCTGTCGTCGTAGGCTCATCATGCCTTTTCATGTACCGCGCAACACCATCGGCAGACTTGTGCCTCATCTGCTCCAAAAACCGTTGAAACTCAAAAGGCTGATCAGGCTCCGCAGGTGGAGGTTTTTCAATAGACAGTATGCTCGCGCGTCTCTTCAACGTGAAACTCGTCCGTGAAGAAGACTCGCTCCCGGCATGATGATCCTTCTCAGGAACCTGGGGTTTGGCAGGGGAGACGGCCGTAGGCGACGGTTTATCCTTTGGTGGTGGCACGGGTGGTTCGTCTTCTTTCTCGACAGTTGACTGTCGTTGTGGACTCAGGGGGTCGAATTGCTGGAGGATTTGTTGCAACGAAGCATCGTCAGAATGGTTGGGGGATGCCGTTGTTGGCAGGGCATTTGATTTGGGGGGCGACGATGGCAGGGGGAGGATGAACTTGCTGTCGGGATCCGGGGTCATCATTGAGGGGTCAGTGGGTAGGCAAGAGCTGCTTAGCTTGCGGCAGCGGACGAGGTTTGGGTGGCCGCGAGGGCGACGAGGACAGGGCCGAGGCGCAGTCGTTGTTCGTTGGAGAATCAAGCGAGTTCCGCTATCGTGCGGCCAGCGGGATCGGCATTCGTGGCGTGCGACAGACTGATGAGATCTTCAGGACTGCCAAACACAGTAAAATATATCTTATTGCGAGATGTCGAAAAATATCTATTCAGGATGTTGTTTCCCGCCCCTCCCCGTTATATATTTACCAGTCCATATCAAACCGAGCTTCATGTCTCCAGGCCAATAACTCATCCTCTCCATCGAACAGTTTTTGTTTCGTATTCTCCACAGGTGCCCTCTTTGCATTCACACCCAACGGATTGTACAGGATCATCTCATTAACGATCCTGACTAAATCAATAGACCATCCATCAATAACCAAAGTCTCAAATGAAAAGTGGCGACGGACTCCGCCCTGTCCCCCATACTGTTAACGAAAGTGAAGTAGAACAGAACGTAGAAAACATTTTGAATATCGCTCACAATTCGATCGGTGGATCAGAGCTTGAAAGTGCTAGAAAGTTGAGAGTATGAGAACTAAAATAATCCACGTATACATTCTAGGAGCTTTACCCTATAATAAAGGTAGACGCGGCGCTTCCTCTTAGATAATGCATGTAAAGAAAAACGAAGAACAGCGAGAAGATAGCAAAATATAAACAGAATGTGAACACGATTGGCTAAAATATCATGCGAACTCTAAGCCGTTGCGTGGATGGAGTGTGAGATTCTATCTCATGAGATTCGAGAGCCCTACGAGCAGCGGCCCCGCTTCAGCACAGATTGGCTCTACACTCTCGTGTTCTTCAACTCGGGCAAGGAACTCCGGATCTTTGAATTTCTGATTATCGCCAACCTCCGTCCAGTCAAAGATTCGGAAGGCGCTTGCAGTAGAACTGGTGAACCGAACCCGTAGATCCTCACTAAGCCTTGCACGTATTCCCCAGGATCCTCATGCCTCAGAAGCGCCTGCCGAGCATCGTAAACTACGGTATTCGACAAGCCGCAGACCTCGACTTTGATTTGATTGGTCTTGATGAAAGACGGCAGGTGACTTTTTATATCGTATGTTTTTTGTTTCGCGAGTTGTCAGTCTTTGAACCAGCTGGCTTTGTCCCATGGTGACGACAGCGCTGTCGATTCCATCGAGTTGATGTTCTAGGGTCTCTGAGAGTTCTTTTCGAAGGGAGTGGAGGCGGGTGTCATTGGGCGGTAGGTGATGGTCGATGGTGAGATCGAGGGAAAGCCAGACGGGACATTCTGCGCGAGGAATTCATGCGGGGGTTGGGCGATTGCAGACGAACAGGCCACGGAGTAACCCTGAAATGACTGTTGAATTAGGTGCATGTATGACAGAGTTCTTACGTATTGCAACTTGTCTGAGAACGCTTCATTTTGACTTCTTCCTTCGCCATGACGGCTCGTCACGCCCAAGGAGTTGGTAGTGGGCACGGCAATGATCCACGGCTGGGGTGTCGATCTTTGCGGAGCATATCTGCAGCTGCACAAGCATAATTGAGCAAAAAGGTGCACATCCTGACATTTTGAGATGAAAGCAAGTTAATCTGCGCCCTTTGATGTCGTTGATTAACACATTCCAGACGATTGATAGTTTACATTTCCAAAAAGAATTGAGATCCAAGTCTAACCCTGTCCTCAGACCATTTTCTTGAACCTTGCTGAGTTCTGCCTCCAAGGACAATATCATCGTCCTCCGGAAACCTGCATTGCATTCGAGACAGGCACATCATCTATCTCAAATTTCTCTTTCGACTGTAATCTCCCCGACGCCGGACCATCTCGTTGTGATGAATTAGTCGATCCCCACCAATTGAGAATCTCCTCCTCGTTCGGTTACTGCACCGCCTTGCCCGTCGTCGCCGTTGGATTAATGCTAATTTACCGCACATAAATATAATGAGCGCATTTGTCACCCGACGACGACTTCGAGTTGAACTCCGGTGGAAATCCCTTCGCATCCCATTCTTCAACAGAACAAATTAATTTTTCGAGATAGGAAAGCCTGGCACTCATTTAACGAGAAAGCCAATCAGGTGAAACTCTTCGTGGTCCCTACTGCCAATGATAGCCGCATTATTGAATCGGACAAGACGTGTCCGACCCCTTCTATCCACATTAGAGCTTTCCAAGTATGAGCTCATACATTTTTGTTTCAGAGAATTGAAATCAGGATTGCATGTAACGCATCCGTCCAGTCCGTTAAATCCCAATTGACAAGAGCTTCCAAACACTCCCGAACAAGCGTCATCAAAGGCGTGGAATTTTGTTGTCTTGCAGTCAGTCAGGATCATGGAGTCAGGTACTTACTGCGAAGGATTCATGATGAACGAAGAAAATCAGGAGGATCATACATAGTCGGATACCCTGAAAATACACAGAATTGTTTTCATGAATGGGTTGGTGGGGGGGGGGGGGGGTGTGGAAATGCCGAAGGGTAAAATTAGGTGGTCCAAGCGGCCGTCCGGGGACACCTAAATTTGGCGCGGATAAAACGAAACTATAGCAATGCATTAACTCCATATAGAAACCTATATGATCATCCCCCGTTCGTATCTAATTACGCAATGAAATCCTCCGCTGCATTCAGTCCTCCTGCATCCGATCTCCATCATGCGGATCTTGGCCACCTCCGGTTGAATCGCTCGCTTCATCATGGCGCTCCTGCTGCTCCCGTTGAACCTGTTCCTCCACCGCCCGCAAAAAGGACTCGACATCGTCAATTTCACCTCCTAATCCAAATTGTTGTAATAGCGGAGTAAGCTGTCCCGTACCAAGTGCTGACGACAAAGATGAGAGCGCCTAAACCACAAAGTCAATTTCGTTCCACAAGATGGGGGGGGTTTTAGGACCTGCTGAAATTGAGGACTTTGAACGGCGTCGGCGACGTTATATCCTTGTTGTTCCCAATTTTCAGGGAGTCCAGGTCTCAACTTCTCGGCGATGCCAGGCATTGCCAGCAACCTCGCCAACACATCCCGATTCAGCACATGATTCAAACTCAAATATTCCCTACTAGGCGGGGGCGCACTCCCCGATGCCCCCGGCAATCCAGCTGTCAACTCAGTAAGGCGCTCCTGAATATTCGGCGGCAACTGCCCAGCCAACGAGGAAGAACCTTCGGTGGTAGCTGGAGGTGGCTGCGTCGCGAAAAGCGGAGAATTAACACTCGTGGCAGGCGGTTGCGGTCCATCCCGAGGCAACGTCAATAGGGAATCACGGAGGGCAGGATGCATGTCACTTGAGAGCATTTGCAAAAGGTCATCACGATTAATCCCACTGGCGGTCATTCCCTCCCAAAAGGCATCGGGTCCACCGGGGAATCCTGCAAGAGTGGAATTGAGAATGTCCTCGTCGATGACTGGTTGGCCCTCTTGGTGATGCTGCTGTTGGCGGGCGCGGACGGAGCCTGGGCGGGGGGCGTTGAGACTTCCTGTGAAGATGTTGGCCATTGCGTTTGCTTGGTCGGTGTGGCCGTTTGTGAGGAGGGATTCAGGTTGGGCGGGAGCGTCAGGATCGTTGATGAGGGTATTCAACCGTTCCACGAGCCAGATATCTCTCGCATCTGATTTATCCTACCATAATCAACATCACGACCCCCCAAAGAGATAAGAATAGAAATTGCTGCAAGCGGGGAATTAGGGACCTGCATCCAGAAGAAATGCTTTGCTTTTGAACTTTCGAAGCGGAGCATGTAGACCCGTCCGTCAACTGCCTCGGTAACCCGAATAAACTTTGCGTCGTCCGGGAAAATGATTAAATCGTCCTCTGGATCCAGTGCACTCCGCTCCTTCCATTGGAAGTGGAGGAGATCGTCTTCGTTGATCAATTGGATGTAGCCCTTGCGCTCGTCGGGGATGACGGTATCGCTTGTGTCGTTCTCACGGGACATTTTGCCTGCTCGGAAGGAGAGCAGGGTTTGTGCCGGCATCGTGGAGCAGACCACGCAAATATACGACGGAAGGAGAAGGAGGAGCAGTGGAAGGGAAAAGGAGCGGGAGCGATTAGGGCTGTTGACAGAGTTTTGAATTGATGATGGTGGAAACTGCGCAACGCTGACGCGGCGGTGCGTTTGCCTGCCAATTTCAATCCCGCCCACTGCTGTTCCCGGAAGCACGGGAGAAACGCCCAGCAGCCCAATTTTTGGCTTTTTTCCTCGGCACACCTGGAAATTGACAGCCCTGAGGAGCAAGGGACACGCGGGCACAGGAATCACATCCCGCAGGTTGTCCCTGGGGCCCATTATGCCGCCCCAAGCCAAGTCTGCCGCAAAAGTGTCCCGCACAGCCCCGAGGCCGCACGACGTCGAAATAGCAAACGGATCGGCAGCAGCTGCACCATCGAGGTCGTCGTCCGAAAAGGATGGCCCTGTCAATGGCAAGACGACAGTTGTGACAGACGGCAATGGTTCATCGGCGATCACGCCCAGCAAGGATAAGGACTCCTGCCTAATATCTCCCGGATTACAAGCTCTTGCTGCAACAACGCTCGCCGCCAACGTTGCCCAGCAAAGGGCTCTCTTGACGAACAAGCCCGAGGGCATTCAAATCTCTCGATCCAAGCATTGGAAATTCATCTCCTCCTACCACGGCCCGTACTCAACCCACCCCGCCTCCAAATTCACTAATCCCCCCCTCTCCCGCAACTGATCCCTGCTACATAGATGGCTCCAACTGCCCCCAGAGCTCCTGACCCAATTGTCCTACGTAAACGAACAATCTCGTCCTCCGTTGCAAATTGCCCCTGCGATCTTCTCGACGGTCCTCCAGATCAAGACACTAGTTGAAGAGGCGACGCACTTGGCTGTTCGCGCGCATAATCCAGCATCAGGACCTCATGGCACTGGCAAAATCTCACGAGAAAGGCAGTTTCGGAT
>Ga0335081_10013143_pt1 | contig 13390 bp, 8 predicted proteins | sample Lox_Sample_35_FD_206713 | JGI IMG/M metagenome (GOLD analysis project Ga0335081, IMG submission 206713) | Soil microbial communities from Loxahatchee National Wildlife Refuge, Florida, United States - Lox_Sample_3.5 | ecosystem: Environmental > Terrestrial > Soil > Wetlands | place: USA: Florida...
CTCCCCCATCGCGGCCGCGGCGCCCGCCGGCTCGCCGCGGGTATCCCTGGCCACCACGACAAATGAAGTCCCCTCGCCCAGCGCGAGCTTGACGCCCTGCAGGATCGCTTCGCCCCAGCGACTCTGCTTGCCGGAAAGCGGGACGGCCACCCCGATCGTGTTGGCCTTCACGGGCGTCCTGCGCGAGAGCCGGTCCAGGAGGCCACGCGCGTCATTCGCGGACTGCGAGTCGGGCCATCGCTCGACCACCTCGCGAGCGGAGCGCTCCGCAGCCGACTCGTCCCTCATGTGCAGCTGAAGCCGCGCGAGCTTCATGGTCGCGGCGGGAAGGAGCGGCGAATCCGCGGGCAACTCCGCCTTGAGCTTGTCCACCTCGGGAAGGTCGAGCCGGTTCTCGAGGTGCGCGATGGCCTTCTCGAGTTCCTGGGCCCGCGACTCGCCCTGGGCGAATCGGGCGCTCTCCCCCCGGAAGCGAGCGGCCGGCTCCCACTCGTGCGCCTCCTCGGCGGCGCGGGCGGCCGCGCGCGCCGCCTCGGGCTGCCTGTCCGCGGAGAGCTTGTTGTACAGCGAGACGAGGCCCGCCAGGGCGTCCTTGGGCCGACCGGCGTCGAGCTCGCACAGGGCGAGCTGGTACTTCGCTTCGGGAGCGCGCGGGTAGAGCGGGAAGCGGGTGAGCAGCCTCGACAGGGAGAGCTGACCGCGTTCGGGTCGGCCCGCCGCGCGCCATCGCAGCCCGGCCTCGAACAGCGCGTCGGCCGAAGCCGGGACGTCGCCGTAGCGGGCGGCGACGGAATCGAGGCGCGCCGCGGCAACCGCCGGCTTGAGCTTCGCCGCGGAGTACCGCTCGACCTCACGCGCGGCCTGGGCGTTGGCTTCGGCCTCGCTCATCTCGCGGCCGTTCACCACCACGACCCGCCTCGGACAGGCGCACACGAGCAGGAGCAGGGCGAGGACAAGCCTGGGCAGCGCACGCATGGGGACCACTTCATACTGCGCTCTCGCCGCGGGGGCGAGGCCGGAATCGGCGCGCGGCGGCAGGGGCCTCCTATCGGGAGGCGCCCTTGTTCCCCATGACCTTTGCCCAGAAGGTGCTGGTGGCTGGCTGGGTCCGTTCGCCCGAGAGGGCAGCGAAGCGTTCGAGGAGATCCTTCTGTTCCTTGGTGAGATGGGTGGGCGTCTCCACGATGATGCGCACGTGCTCGTCGCCGCGTCCGGAACCGCCGAGGTGCGGGACCCCCTTGCCACGCAGGCGGAACACCTTCCCCGACTGCGTGCCGGCCGGGATCTTGACGGTCATGGGGCCGTCCAGCGTGGGGACGTCGATGAGCCCGCCCAGTGCGGCCTGCGTGAAGCTGATGGGAATGTTGCAGACGATCTCGGTTTCCTCGCGGCGGAAGATCGCGTGCTCGCGAACCTGCACCACCACGTACAGGTCGCCAGCAGTGCCACCCGGCTGCGGGGCGGGTTCGCCCTCCCCGGCCAGCTTGAGACGGGTCCCGGTGTCGACGCCCGCAGGGACCTTGACCTCGACGGTTGCCTCCTCACGCTTCTGGCCGGCGCCATCACAGTCCGGGCACTTGTCGGCAATGACGCGGCCGGCGCCGCCGCAGTGGTGGCAGGTGCGCGCCACCGAGAAGAAGCCCTGTGTGAGTCGGATCTCGCCGACGCCCCCGCAGGTGGAACAGGTGCGGGACTGGGTTCCCGGCCGGGCGCCGGAACCATTGCATGCCTCGCAGCGCTTGGGACGCGGGATCTGGATTCGGGCCGTGGTTCCGAAGGCGGCGTCCTCGAACGCGAGCTCGAGGTGGTAGCGCAGGTCCGATCCGCGCGGGCGGGCGCGCTGGCGGCGGCCGCCGAACACCTCGCCGAAGAAATCGCCGAAGATGTCGTTGATGGTCGCGCCGGCGGCGCCGCCGAACGGGAAGCCGCCCTCGAACGGGCTCTGTCCGTTCAGGTGACCAAACCGGTCGTAGCGGGCGCGCTTCTCGGGATCGGAGAGCACCTCGTAGGCCTCTGAGGCTTCCTTGAATCGATCCTCGGCCGCCTTGTTGCCCGGATTCTTGTCTGGGTGCAGCTGGTGGGCGAGCTTGCGGTATGCGCTCTTCAACTCCTGCTCGCCGGCATCGCGGCCGACGCCCAGCACCTCGTAGTAGTCGCGTTTTTCCACGTCGATCCGAGAGGTTCGAGAGCTCGCGGCCCCTGCCGCGAGCTAAAGCTAACGCAAGGGTGGCGACTGGCAAGCGGGCGCCGCACCTTCGTCGATCGGGCCATCTGCAGTCACTTTCCGCTACCGCCCTGCTGAGCGTAGATCGCGTCGGCGATCCGGTAGGCGCTCCCTTCGAGCCGCAAGACTGCCTCCCTGATGGCGGGCGGGTCGTTCGAGGGCAGCATCGCCTTCAAGGCCTGGAGGTCGGCCCCGATCTCCTCGAGATCCTCCGGCTTGAGGGCGCTCGCGTACTCCTCGAGGCTCTTCTCGGTGGTGTAGATGAGTCCCTCGGCGTTGTTGCGCAGGTCCGCCAGCTCCTTCTTTCGTTGGTCGTCCTCCTTGTTCGTTTCGGCGTCCTTGACCATGCGCTCGATCTCGCTCTCGGAGAGTCCGGAAGAGGCCGTGATGCGGATCTGCTGGCTCTTTCCGGTACCGAGGTCCTTCGCCGAGACGTGAACGATCCCGTTCGCATCGATGTCGAAGGTGACCTCGATCTGCGGCACACCCCGCGGCGCGGGCGGGATCCCGACGAGTTCGAAGCGCCCGAGCGTCTTGTTGTCGCACGACATCTCGCGCTCGCCCTGCAAGACGTGCACGCTGACGAGGGGCTGGTTGTCGACGGCGGTCGAGAACACCTGACCCTTCTTGCAGGGCACGGTGGTGTTCTTCTCGATGATCTTGGTGAAGACACCTCCGGCCGTCTCCACGCCGAGCGAGAGCGGCGTCACGTCGAGGAGGAGAACGTCGCGCACCTCCCCCTTCAAGACGCCCCCCTGGATGGCTGCCCCGATGGCAACCACCTCGTCGGGATTCACTCCTTTATGGGGCTCCTTGCCGAAGAACCGCTTCACCACCTCCTGGACCTTGGGCATGCGCGTCATGCCGCCCACCAGGATGACGGTGTCGAGCTCCTGGGCGGGGATGCCGGCATCCCTGAGGGCGATGCGGCAGGGTTCGATCGTCATTTCGATGAGGTCGCCGACGAGCTCTTCCAGGGTCGAGCGATCGATGGTTTCGGCGAGGTGCTTCGGCCCTGAGGCGTCGGCGGTGATGAAGGGGAGGTTCACCTCCGTCTCGGTCGCCGAGCTGAGCTCGTGCTTGGCGCGCTCGGCGGCCTCCTTGAGCCGCTGCAGCGCCATCCGGTCCTTCTTCAGATCGATGCCGTTCGCCTCCTGGAACCGCTTGGCGAGGTAGTCGATGAGGCGCTGGTCGAAGTCCTCGCCGCCCAGGAAGGTGTCGCCGTTGGTGGCCTTGACCTCGAAGACGCCCTGGTTCAGTTCCAGGATGGTGATGTCGAAGGTGCCGCCGCCGAGGTCGTAGACGGCCACCTGCTCGCTCGCCGCCTTCTTGTCGGTGCCGTAGGCGAGCGCCGCCGCGGTGGGCTCGTTGATGATGCGGAGCACCTCGAGGCCAGCGATCCGGCCCGCGTCCTTGGTGGCCTGGCGCTGGGCGTCGTTGAAGTAGGCGGGGCAGGTGACGATCGCCTCGACGACCGGCTCGCCCAGATAGTCCTCGGCCGTCTGCTTCATCTTGGCGAGGATCATGGCCGAGACCTGGGCCGGCGAATACTGCTTGCCCGCCACCTCGACCCAGCCGTCGCCGTTCTGGTTCTGCACGATGCGGAACGGCACGACGGAAGCCGTGCGCTTCACCTCCGGGTCTTCGAACTTGCGCCCGATGAGCCGCTTCACCACCCAGACGGTCGACTCCGGATTCGTGATGGCCTGTCGCTTCGCGATCTGCCCGACCAGGCGCTCACCGCTCTCGGCGAAGGCCACCATCGACGGGGTGGTCCTCGACCCCTCGCTGTTGGGGATGACGACGGCCTCGCCGCCCTCCATCACCGCCACGCAGGAGTTCGTCGTCCCGAGGTCGATCCCGATCACCTTGCTCATGAATCTCCCCAGCCACTCATGACTCCGCGTCCTTCTCCGGCACCGCCGCCTCCCCCTCGCCGGGCACGGCGACCGAGACCACGACCGCGGCCGGTCGGATGAGCCGCTCGTGGAGGAAGAACCCCCGCTGCTGCTCCTCGATGACGAGGCCAGGCGCCACCTTGGCGGTCGCCACCACCATGAGCGCTTCGTGCAGGCGCGGGTCGAAGGGCTGCCCCTTGGCCGAGAATCCCTTCACGCCGAAGCGCGAGAGCACGTCCTCGAGGAGCCGCCGGGTCATCTCCACCCCGCTCGCCAGCTGCTCGTCCCCGGGGCGCGCGGCGAGGGCGCGCTCGAGGCTATCGAGGACGGGCAAGATCTCCTTCACCAGCCGCTCGTTCCCGTAGCGCTGGATCTCATCCCGCTCGCGCGCCGCCCGCTTCTTGTAGTTCTCGAGGTCCGCGGCCGTGCGCAAGAGCCGGTCGTGCTCCTGCTTGAGCTGCTCGAAGACCTTGCGCGCGCGCTCCTGGCTCATCTCGAGCTCGAGGCGGAGCTGGCCCTTCTCCGCGTCGATCCCTTCATCCAGGAGCGCCGCCGGATCCGGGGTGCCGGCCACCGCGGGCACCTCCACCTCGACCTCGACCTCGCATGGCTCGAGCGCCCGCTTCTCCACCGCGGCGACCGCCTCTGCAATGGCCGTTTCGGGGATGTCTGCTGGGAAACCGCCCTTGTCGCTGTCGTGTGCCATCGGCGAAATTCTATCGAGACGGCCGCCTTCGAGGCGGTCGACTCCCCATTTTGTCACACGCCGGACCCGCGGAACAAGTTGGACGCTCCGTGCGGCGCTTATCCGCCGTCGCGCGAGAGCGCCCGGGAGATTTCGCGCGCGGTGAGATCGACGAGCGGGATGACGCGCGCGTAGTTCATCCGGGTGGGTCCGATGACGGCAAGGGTGCCGAGGACCTGCCCGCCCCGGTCATAGGGGGCGGCGACCACCGAGACGTTCGGGAGGCTCGCGAGATCGCTCTCCGCGCCGATGAAGATCTGTACCTCCCGCGCGCGGAGAACCTTGTCGAGCACCCGCAGGATGCGGTCCTTGTCGGCGAAGGCCTTGAGAAGCGCGCGCGCCTTCTGCACGTCGGCGAACTCCGGCGCATCGAGGAAGCTCTCTTCGCCGTCCACCAGCATCTCGCCCTCGGTCGCGAGCGGTCCGAAGCTCCGCTCGGCGAGTTCGAGCGCCTTTGCCACGAGCCGCTGCAGGGCCCCCTGGTCCTCGCGCATCTCGGCGAGGATGCGCTCTCGCAGCGACGAGAAGGGCCCCTCCCTCAGCTTCTCGTTCAGGTAGTTGGCCGCCTGCTCCAGCTCCCGCGCTTCCGGCGGCGCCTCGACCTGGATGAGCTTGTTCGTGACGAGCCCCGCATCGGAGACGAAGACCACGATGACGCGGTTCTCGCGAAGCCGCAGAAAGTCGATCTGGCGGATGGGGTCGGCGCGCGGGGCCGGGGTGGTGACGACGCCCGCGTGATGGGTGAGCTGGTGCAGCACGTGCGCGGTGCCTTCCAGGAGCGAGTCGAGTCCGGGCGCCTCGTGGGCCACCCTCTCGATCCGCTCGCGCTCTGCCTGCGGTGGCGGCTTCAGCTTGAGCAGCGCGTCGACGTACAGGCGGTATCCGGCCTGGGTGGGAACCCTCCCCGACGAGGCGTGCGGCTTGGCGAGAAAGCCGAGCGCCTCCAGGTCCGCCATCACGCTGCGGACCGTGGCGGGCGAGCAGTCGAGACTGTGGCGGGCAAGGAGCGGCTGGCTCGCGACGGGTTCCCCGATGTGGATGTAGTCCTGGACGAGGGCCCGCAGGATCTCGCGCGCGCGCTGGGAGAGGCTCGCTTCCTCCATGATGAACCTTTAGGGCTCCTCAAGGTGGCGCTGGGCTACCTGCGCCAACGTCTGGAAACGGCCGCGCGCCAGTTCGCGCCAGCGCGAGGTGGCATTGCCCACCTCGCCCGAACCCTCGGCCACGAGCGCTTCCACGTGCAACCGCTCCTCCGGATACAGAAAAATCAGGTCCTTGCGAGCGGCGCCGCTCCGGTCAGCCTCGAGCGCTTCCCTCTGGAAAAGGGCCGCTCCCGCACGATCGCCGCGCACATCGGAGAGAAGCCATAGCGCATAGGCAGGCTCGGCCCTGCCCGGATCGATGGCGAGGGCGGAGGAAAGATGAGCCGCGGCAGCGGTCAGGTACCCCTCAAGGGCATACAGTTCCCCCAGGTTGACGAGCGCCACCTGCTGGTCGCGCAGCGTTCCGCGAGCGAGCACCTCCTCGAGCAGATGACGCGCTGCGTCGAACCGCTCCTCCATAGCATAGCTCAATGCCAGGTCGCTCAGCGAGGAAAGACCATCGGGGTTTCTCGTCAGTGCCTCCTCCAGCTGAGTCCGCGCCCCCGCGAGGCGGCCGGCGCGCAGCTCGTTCACCGCGGCGCCAGTGGAGGACACCATGACGAACAGAGGCACGCCTTCGGCGTGGGGGGAAAACGAACGTTCTGGCTGCCCCCCGCAAGCGGCAAGCATGACGATCGCGGGAAGGGCACGGAGCGACCTCACCATAGTGACTTGGAAACGGGTGCCCTCGTGCGACCTTCCTTCCACCCTGTCGCTGACTTACTCGGACAGGGCGTCTTGCCGCCCCGGTCTGCCATCACATGCTGAACGCTTTAGCAGGTAATGAGTATTTCGGCAAGGGAATCTGACATACCCTCCGGTATTACCGCTGACGAGGCAACTCCGTCCCGGTGGTTCCACAATCTGCGGATCGTCGCGCGCGGCAATGAATTCCGGGACACCTCTTTAGCGGCCGTCGCTCCAGCAATCAAGGAGCGGCGCCACCGCGCCTGAAGGGTACAAGAGCGGATAGGATGGCGGCTTGCGACGGCTGTGCGCCCACCGGCGGGGGGACTCGCTCGCAACCAGGCCGACTGCCCTCCCTTGGCACGACTTCGACTCGCGCCAACGCTTCCTGGCCGATAGCCTGAGGTGGTCATCTTGAGTCGGGACAATCCGCAGCCCGTGGTTTCTCCACGCCCCGAGTCCTGCGAGGCCGCGTCGGCGACCGCGAGGGAGCTCGTCGGGCTCATCGCAGAACGGCGCGCCGTCGACGTGTTGGGCCTTGCCGGTGCGGCGCGGGGCTGGGTGGCCCGGCATCTGGTCCAGCCGGGGCGGGCCAAGTTGCTCCTGGCGGTAGCGGCGGAGGAGGACGATGCCCAGGAGCTGGCGCTCGATCTCGCGTTCTTTCTGCGGGGCAAGGCGGGGGCCCCTTCCCCCGTCCTGCACGTACCCGCCGACCCCGTTCTTCCCTACGATGACCTCTCGCCCGATCGGGCGCTCGAGATGGAGCGGCTGGCGGCTCTCTCCCGCTTGCTCTTTGCCCGGTCGGGCGTGCGGGCGGTCGTCGTGTCGGCCCGGGCGCTCGCCCGCCGCATGGTTCCGCCACTGGCGCTCGAGCGCCAGGCCGATCTGGTCGGGAAGGGCATCCGCCTCGATCGCGATGCCTTCGCCGCGAAGCTCGTCGCGCTCGGGTACGTGCGGGCGCCGCTGGTCGAGGATCCCGGCACCTTTGCGGTGCGGGGGGGCATCTTCGACGTGTGGAGCCCGGCGCACGACAAGCCGGTGCGCCTCGAGCTGTTCGGGGATGAGGTGGAGAGCGCCCGCGCCTTCGATCCCGAGACGCAGCGCAGTGACCAGCCGGGAGATGCCCCGCGCGCGGGCTGCGAGGAGGTCGAGGTCACCATCTTGCCGGCCCGCGAGGCGGTGTTCACCGAGGAGGGGAAGACAGCCGCCAAGCAGGCCGTGCGGGACGCCGCGGAGCGGGTGAACCGCCCGACCTCGCGGGTGCGCGAGGTGCTCGATGCCATCGAGGCGGGCACGCCCTTCTTCGGCCTGGAGGCACTCTTGCCCGGGTTTCACCCGGGCGGCCTCGCCACGCTCTTCGACTACCTGCCCGCCGCCCTCACCGTCTGGATCGACGGCCCGGAGGCAGTATCGGACGCCCTGCAGGAACTGGAGGCGCAGCTCGCGCGCGAGCACGAGGCTTCCGTGGGCAGGCAGGATCTGACCGAGCCGCCCCAGGCCCACTTCTTGTCTGCCTCCGAGGCGCGGGAGTGCCTCGCCCGTTTCCCTTGCGTGCTGAGTCACCGCGTCTACGTGGGCCGCGACGCGCCCCTTCGCTTCGATTTCAAGGACACCTCCGCGCTCCGCGCGGAGATCGAGGGAGCGCACGGGGAAGAGGGAGCGCTCGTGCCGCTGGCTCGCCGGCTGGAGGATTGGCGCACGCGCGGTCTCACCGCGGTGGTCTCCTGCTCGAGCCGCGCAGCCGCCGATCGACTGAAGCGCCTGCTCGAGGGCCGGCGCCTGGCGTCTCGGTCGCACACGGGGCCGCTCGGCGATCCGGGCGAGCTCTACGATCCCGCCATCCACGCCCATCTCCTCGAGGGAGATGTGACGGCCGGATTCGTCGACGAGGGGAGCCGGCTCGCCCTCCTGTCGGACGAGGAGATCTTCGGGCGGCGCGTGCGCAAGCGCGCCCGCGCCACCCGGATCGAGAACGCCTTCGCGGTCGCCTTCCGGGATCTCAACGAGGGCGACCTCGTGGTCCACGTCGAGCACGGCATCGCCCGCTACCTCGGGCTCACGAAGATGCAGATACGAGGAGTGGAGGGCGACTTCCTCGTGCTTGCCTACGAGGGCGCCGACCGGCTCTACCTTCCCGTCTCCAAGCTGCGGCTGGTGCAGAAGTTCGCCGGGGCCTCGCCCGATGCCGTGCGCCTCGACCGCCTGGGGGGCAGCTCCTTCGCGCTTCGCCGGGCCCGGGTGAAGGAGCAGCTGCTCAAGATGGCGGGCGAGCTCATCGCCATCTACGCGGCCCGCTCGGCGCATCCTGGCTTCGGCTTCAAGCAGCCGGACGAGGTCTACCGGGAATTCGAGGCGGAGTTCCCTTACGAGCCCACTCCCGACCAGGCGCGGGCGATCGAGGATCTCGTCGCCGACATGTGCAAGGGGGGGGCTCGCTCGCAGAAGGGGCCCATGGACCGGCTCGTCTGCGGCGACGTCGGCTACGGCAAGACCGAGGTTGCCATGCGGGCCGCCATGCTGGCGGTGCTTTCCCGCAAGCAGGTGGCGGTGCTCGTCCCCACCACCGTGCTCGCCTCCCAGCACGAACGGACCTTCCGCGAGCGCTTCCAGGGATACCCGGTGCGGATCGAGGCCATCTCGCGCATGAAGGAGGGCGGGGAGACGCGCGCCATCCTCCGCGACCTCTCGGCGGGCAAGGTGGACGTGGTCATCGGAACGCACCGGCTCCTCGGTGCCGACGTCTCGTTCAAGGACCTCGGCCTCGTCGTCATCGACGAGGAACAGCGCTTTGGCGTCGCGCACAAGGAGCGACTGAAGCGCCTGCGCAAGCTCGTCGACGTGCTCACGCTCACCGCCACGCCCATCCCGCGCACGCTGCACATGAGCCTGGCGGGGGCGCGCGACCTCTCCATCATTGCGACGCCGCCCGAGGACCGGCGGGCCATCCGCACCTTCGTCATGAAGTTCGACCCGCCGGCGGTGAAGCAGGCCGTGGAGCAAGAGGTGCGGCGCGGCGGGCAGGTCTTCTTCGTCCACAACCGCGTCCGCTCCATCGGTTCCATGGAGCGCTTCCTGAGGGACCTGGTCCCCGGCGCACGCATCGGGGTGGCGCACGGGCAGATGGCGGAAGGCAAGCTCGAGGAGGTGATGAGCCGCTTCGTGGAGAAGAAGCTCGACCTCCTGCTCACCACCTCCATCATCGAGAGCGGGCTGGACATCCCCAGCGCGAACACGGTGCTCGTGAACCGCGCGGACCAGTTCGGGCTCGCGCAGCTGTACCAGATCCGCGGCCGCGTGGGGCGCAGCCGCGAGCGGGCCTACGCCTACCTGCTCGTGCCGGCGCGCCGGCCGGTCACGAAGGACGCCCAGAAGAGGCTCGAGGTGCTGCAGAGGTTCTCCGAGCTCGGCGCTGGCTTCAAGATCGCGAGCCATGATCTGGAGATCCGCGGCGCGGGGAACTTGCTCGGCAAGGACCAGTCCGGCCACATCGAGGCAATCGGCTTCGACCTGTACACCCAGCTGCTCGAGGAGGCGGTGCGCGAGCTCAAGGGCGAGGCGCCCCCCGAGCAGGAGATCGACCCTGACGTGCAGCTGCCCATCCCGGCCTTCATCCCGGACCCCTACATGCCCGACGTGCACCAGCGCCTCTACTTCTACAAGCGGTTCGCACAGGCAAGCACCGACGAGGAGCTGGCCGAGGTGCGCGCCGAGATCGTGGACCGCTACGGTGAGCCCCCGGGCGAGCTCGACGCGCTCCAGGCGGTGATGGAGGTGAAGGTGCGCCTGCGCGCGCTGCGCATCCGGGGTCTCGAGGCTGGCCCCGGCCGGATCGTCTTCACGCTCGGCGATGGGGCCGCGCTCGACCCGTACCAGCTGGCGAAGAAGGTCCAGGCGAGCAACGGGGCGCTCCGCTTGACTCCCGACATGAAGCTCGTGGTGCGTCTCGGGCCGGGGACGCAAGGCCCGGCCTCGTCCGCCGCGGGGTCCCCCCGTGCGGCGCGCTCCGAGAAGGTGGCCGCCGCCGTCGCGCGGGCGGTGGCGAAGGCGCGCCCGTCTCCGGCCGCCCCTCCTTTGGCCCAAAGCCCGGAAGTGGAAGCGGCCCAGGGGCGCGAGCTGCTCGGGACGGTGCGGCGCCTCCTCGCCGAGCTGCCGCGCTCCTGAGGGTTTTACCGCGGCCCCCTCCCGCTCGACCGCCGCTGGACGGTGCGGATCAACAGGGCGCACGCATCTCCGGGCGAGACGCCCGGGCCGCGATTTTGTTGATCGTTTTCCTCGTCTGTGATTTCTCTACGACCTCGCAAGCTCGCAGCCACCTGGAAGAACCGGGCCCGTTCGCGGGTTTTGGAGCATTCTTCCCCTATCTTTTTAGGAGCCCTCATCCATGCTTCGCAGAGCCATCCTCGCCGTCGCCTTGCTCGCTTGCACTGGCAGGACCTCTTCCCAGGGAGGGCCGGTCGTCGCCGAGGGCGGTGGTATCTCCGTCACCGCCGGCGAACTCAAGGCTCGCCTCGACGAGCAGTCGCCCATGATCCGCGCGAGCTTCGGCACGCTCGAGCGCAAGAAGCAGTTCCTCGACAACCTGCTCAAGTTCGAGCTCCTCGCCCGCGCAGCGGAAAAGGAGGGGCTCGCGAACGATCCCGACGTCAAGTTCACCATGAAGAAGGTGATGGTGTCGAAGTACTACCAGCGCTTCTTTCAGGATCCGCAGGCGGCGAGGAGCGTCCCCGACAGCGAGATCCAGAAGTACTACGACGAGCATCCGGCCGAGTTCAATCGGCCCGTGCGCCTCCACGTCGCCCACGTGTTCGTGAAGGCCGAGGCGGGCAGCCCCGAGCGCGCCGCAAAGGCGGCCCTGGCGAGGCAGCTGCTCGCCAAGGTGCTCGCCGACGAGGCGAAGGATCCGAACGCGTTCGGCGCGGTGGCGCGCGTCTCCTCCGACGATGCCACGAGCAAGCTGGCCGGCGGGGACCTCGGCTTCAGGTCGACCGAGGACCTCGAGAAGATGACCGGCAAGGAGTTCTCGGCCGCCGCGGCAAAGCTCGCCGACAACCAGACCTTCCGCGGCCTGGTCGAGGAGCAGCACGGCTTTCACCTCGTGCGCGTCATGGGGCGCCAGCCCGAGCTGCACCGCGCGCTCCCCGAGGTGAGGAACCAGATCGCGGGCAGGCTTGCGAGCCAGCGCAAGTCGAAGGAGTTCGAGGAGTTCGTTCGGAAGCTTCGAGACACCGCCCGCATCCGGGTCAACGACGCAGCGCTCGAGAAGGTGGAGGTGGCCAACTCGGGCGGCCCGATGGCCTCGCAAGGCCTTGGAGCGCCTCCTGTGCACGGCGCGAGTTCCGCCCCGGCAGCGACTCCTCCGCCCGGCGCCCGCCCGGGCGCACCGGCGGCGCCGGCCCGCCCTCCCTCGCCGGCGAAGCCCTGACGGCCCGCCTTCGCCCGTGCGCCGCGATGCGTTCATTCTTGCCGCCTGCCTGTTTGCGCTCGCGAGCTGCCGGGCGAAGCGTTCCGACGGCAACGGGGCACCGCGACCCGTTGCGCTCGTGAACGGCGAGCCCCTCACGAAGGAGGCCCTGGAGCGCGAGCTGCCGCGCGTGGGCGCCGCGGGGGAGGGGCTCGACGGAGCGCTGAAGCGGCGCGTGCTCCAGGATGCGGTGGACCGCGCCCTGCTCCTGCAGCAGGCTCGCGCCCGATCCATCGCGGTGGGGCAGGATCAGGTGGAGCGCGCGATGCTTTCGTTGCACGCCGAGTATCCGGGCCCGCACTTCGACAAGCTGCTCGCCGAGGAGCACCTCTCCCTCGCCGATCTCCGCAGCCGCCTCAAGGAGAACCTCACCATCGAGAAGCTCTTTGCGGAGGAGGTATTCCCGCGAGTGAAACACGCCGAGGGCGAGCTGGAGCGGCACTACGGCCAGCACGAGGAGGAGTTCGATCGTGGCGAAGAGGTCCACGCGTTCCAGATCGTGGTCCGGACGGATGCGGAGGCGAGGAGGCTGAGAGAGGAGGTCCGCCGGCATCCCGGGTCCTTCGAGGAGGTGGCGCGGCGAGCCTCCATCGCCCCCGAGGGGAGATCGGGCGGCGATCTGGGATGGTTCGGCAAGGGATCGGGCATGCCGGAGGTTTTCGACGCCTGCTTCCGGCTTCCCCTCGAGGCCATCTCCGAGGTGACGCCCTCGCCATACGGGTTCCACCTGTTCAAGGTGGTGGGCCACCGCCCGCCCGTTCGCAGGCCGTTCTCCGAGGTGCGCGTCCTCATCGCGAGGCGGCTCTTGCGCGACAAGCGCGCGCGCGCCCAGGACGAGTACCTCGCTGTCCTCCGCCAGCGGGCAGACATCCAGATCGATCAGGCGGCGCTCGATGCGCTCGCCCGCTGAGCGCACCGGGCAAGGAAGGAGATGCGATCGTGGTCCTGTTTCGCGGCGATAGCTCCCCCGGCCATGTTGCACAAAGGATTGGCCGACCTCGGGCGCCGCATGGTACGAGCATGGCCCGTTCTCGGTCCGTCCTGACCTGCCGGGCTCTCCGACAATCGTCCATGCCGCGCGCGCTCTGCCTCGCCTCCGCCCTGCTGGCCTCTTTCTCCGCTCCCGCCCAGGAGGCCCGGGGTCGCGTGGTCGACCGCGTGGCAGCCATCGTGAACGGGGAGGTGGTCACGCTCGCCGACCTCGAGGAGCGAGCAGCACCAGACCTGCGGAAG
>Ga0335081_10013144_pt1 | contig 13388 bp, 11 predicted proteins | sample Lox_Sample_35_FD_206713 | JGI IMG/M metagenome (GOLD analysis project Ga0335081, IMG submission 206713) | Soil microbial communities from Loxahatchee National Wildlife Refuge, Florida, United States - Lox_Sample_3.5 | ecosystem: Environmental > Terrestrial > Soil > Wetlands | place: USA...
GGGGTTCCTGCGGTCCCGGCGGGACCGGCGGTCCCCGCCCGGATCGGGCTGACGACGGATCCCATAACGCGGCCACCAATTCCCGGCCGGCGCCAGCCGGCCCGGTGAGACCGGTGAGACCGGCAAGACCGGCGAAGGCCTCGGTGCGGATCAGTTCCGGCACCAGCGACCGGATGAACCGGCCATCGCGGCAGATCGTGAGGTGACCGCATCCGGGGATCAGCAGGTTGGCGGCGCCGTAGCGCGGGTCATCGAGCCGCGCGGACGCCGAGGGGACCACCCGGTCGCCGTCGGAGTAGTAGGCCAGCCAGCGGACCGCGCGCGGCGCGTCGGCCTCCGGCCGGGCCGAGCGGGGGCCGCGATACATGATCCGGGCACACCGCCCGGGGGCGATGCGGGCCAGGTGCACGCCGCGGTGCGGGCTCGCGATCGTCACCGCGCTCGCGGTCCGCACGCCGAGCACGGCGTTCGCCTCGAGGGCGTAACGGACGATGAGCCCGCCGAGGCTGTGGCCGATCAGGTGAACCCGCGGGGCACCAGCGGCCGCGAGCGCCCGCAGGGCCTGATGCGCCAGCTCGGCGGACACCGCCACGGGGTCCGTCGCGAAGGAGTTGTAGTTCAGGCTGACGACATGCCCGAAGCCGGCCTCGGCGAGCGCGCGGCGCAGCGGCGCCCACGCGTCCCCGGTCGAGGCGTAGCCGTGCACGAGCAGCACGGGGTAGCGGGCGTTGCGCTCGGCGACGTACTGGATGCCCTCGCACCCGCGTTGCCGCAGCGCGCGCGGAAGCTGTAGGGCCGCCATCCCCACGGCTCGCAGTTCCTGCAACATCGACATGCCCTCTGAAGAGGCCGGCCGATGCTTCGTGATACAGCGAATCAATTTCGTATCAAGCCGCGCTGCGGCGCCTCCTTGCCGGATGAGTAAACGCGGCCCCGCATCTGCGGGACCAGCCGCCCAGGAGGATTGGTGAGCACCATGGCTGAACGAGCAGCGTCCGTCATCCCCGCCGAGGCCGACATCGACCGGGCACCCGGGTTGCTCGCCGGAGCGATGTCCCTGGACCTGACCCCGCAGACGTGCAACCTGGAGTACTGGCTCAGTGCCGTGGCCCAGGGCACGCTGCGCGGGCTGGCGAAAGGCGGCCACCGCGCCGAGGCGGCGACGCCCGCGTGGATGCGCGAGCCGGGCCCGCTGCGCCAGGCGCTGATCGAGGAGTTCGCGTTCCGCTCGATCGCGGAGGAGAAGGCCACCCGGGCGCTGTCCTACCTGGTGCTGCACGCACCGGACGTCGACACCCTGGAGTTCTTCGCGACGCAGCTGATCGACGAGGCACGGCACGCCTCCGTCTTCCGCGGACACCTGCTCGAGCTGGGGGTGCCGCGGGACGAGCTGGCCGCCACCATCGAGCAGGCCGCGGCCGAGGATCGCGAGAAGATCCTCGTGCCGCTGGAGAACTTCGGGCTCCCGCTCGGGCCCGTCGGGGACTTCATCGGCGGCGTCTGCGTCCTGACCGTGCTGGTCGAAGGCGTCCTCGCCCCGGCGGCAGAGCTGAGCGAGCTGAAGTGGCGGCGGCTCGATCCGGCCGCGGCGGAGATCGAGCGGGCCGCGGGCATCGACGAGATCCGGCACCTGACGGTGGGCAGCGCGATCATCAAGCAGTACCTGCAGGCGAACCCGGGCGAGCTGCCCCGGCTGAAGGACCTGATCGAGCGCGGCCGCGCGCTGTGGGGCGGGCTGCCGGTGCTCGACATGATCCTGCGGCGGGAGAAGCTGTTCTCCGAGGGCCTGCAGCAGATGGCGCACGTCGTCGGCGACTACGAGCTCGCGCCGGGCCAGCGCCTGATCGACAGCACGCCGGAGGACCGGCTGATGATGGCCGCCACCTGGTCGCTGGAGATGCAGGACAGCCGCCTGTCGGCCATGGGCCTGGGCTGATCCGATGGAGCGCCTCACGACCTTCCTGCTCGCCCGCCGACGGCTCGTGCTGGCCGCGTGGGTCCTGCTGATCATGCTGGGCGGCGTGTTCGCCGCGGGCCTTCCCGGCCGCATCGTCCCGGGCGGCGAAGCCCCGGCGTCGAGCCAGTCGGAGGTGGTGGCGCGCGCCCTGGCGCACAGCCGGCTGCCATCCCTGTTCGTGGCGATCCAGGTCGCACCAGGCACCACCCCTCGGCAGCAAGCCCAGCTGACCTCGACGGTGGCCGCGGCCACCCGGCACGTCAAGGGCGTCACCAGCGTCTCGCCGATGCCGGACACCCGGCCGGCCCAGCCGGCCGGCGCGCAGGTGACCGTGCTGAACGTGGCCACGAGCGGCGGTACGGACGGCGCGGTGAAGACCGCGCACGCCCTGTCGGGGGCGCTGGCCCATGTCGTGCCGGGCACCGCCGCGCAGGTGCACGTCGGCGGGTTCGGCGCCTACCGCGACGAGCTGACGACCGACTCGCAGAAGGATCTCGAGCGGGCCGAGCGCGTCGGCATCCCGATCGTGCTCGTGGTGCTGCTGCTGACCTTCGGGTCGATGTGGGCTGCCGCGCTGCCGCTGGCGATCGCGCTCACCGCGCTGGTCATCGGGCTCGGCGGCGTCGGCGCGGCGTCCTACTTCCTGCCGATGTCGGACTTCGTGACCAACTCCGCGTCCATGATCGGCCTGGCGCTCGGCGTCGACTACGCGATGTTCCTGCTGCAGCGGGTCCGGGAGCTGACGCACGCCGGCCATTCGGTCGACGACGCGCTGCACCAGGCCATGCGGACAACCGGGAAGGCCGTGCTGTGGTCGGGGGTCACGGTGCTGCTGGCGGAGTCGACGCTGCTGCTTGTGGACAGCCGGTCAATCCGCTCGGCGGCGTTCGGCATGGTCGTGGTGACGCTGTTCGCCATGGTCACGGCGCTGGTCATCGGGCCGGTGCTGATATCGCTGCTGGGCCGCCGGGTGGCCCCGGCCCGGCGGCACGCGGCCCAGACCCGGGCGGCCCGCGGCTGGCAGCGGTGGGCGCGGCACGTCACGAGCCACGCCCCGCTCTGGCTGATCGCGAGCGCCGTCGTGATGGTGGGGCTGGCGCTGCCGAGCACCAAGCTGCACTCGTCCGTCAGCATCTCCAGCACGTCGTCGCTGCCCGCGACCTCGTCGGTGCGGCAGGCGTACGAAGTGGCCGCCGAGCGCTACGGCCCCGCGGCGATGAGCCCCGTGGTGGTCCTGCTGCCGCCCGGTCACGACGGCGACGCGAGCCATGCCGTCCGGGTCATCGCCGCTGACGGCCAGGTCGCCGCGGTGACCCGGGACACCTTGCCGGACGGGTCGCAGGCCCTCATCGTGACCGCCAAGACCGACCCCTACTCCCCCGCGGCGCGCGCCCTGGTGTCGCGGCTGCGGGCCGGCCCGCTGCACGCGGCGCTCGGCGGGGTGCCCTACTGGGTGGGCGGCGAGACCGCCGACAGCGTCGACGCGACGCAGGCCATGTTCGACGGCCTGCCCAAGGTCGGCCTGGCCCTGCTGGTCATCATCGCGCTGCTGCTGCTGTTCGCGCTGAGATCGGTGTTCCTGCCGGCCAAGGCCGTGGTGCTGGTCGTGCTGTCGGTGGGCGCGAGCCTCGGCTCGCTGCTGCTGCTGGCGACCACCAGGCTCGGCGCCACGCTCATCGGCGCGAGCGGGCCGGAAGACATCCATCCGATCGTGCCGATCACGATCGTCGCGATCACGGTGGCGCTGAGCACCGACTACGAGGTCATCCTGATCTCCCGCATCGCCGAGCACTACCGGAGCACCGGTGACAACCGGGGCGCGGTGGTGTCCGGCATCGAGCACACCGGATCGGTGATCACCAGCGCCGCCGCGATCATGGTGGCCGTGTTCGCCGGCTTCGCGCTGGCCGACCTGCCGCCGCTCAAGCAGCTCGGCGTGGGGCTGGGCCTGGCCGTGTTCCTGGACGCCACGGTGGTGCGCGGAGTGCTCGTCCCGGCCGCGATGGCCGTGATGGGGCGAGGCAACTGGTGGTGGCCGCGAGTCGCGCTCCCGCGGCCCCGCCCGGCTCCCCTCCTGCGGCCTCGCCCGGCTCCGCTCCCGCGGAAGGGCCCCGCGACGGTGCCCGCGGCCGTCATCAGCGTCCGCGACGAGAAACCGGCCGTCACCGCGCCCGACGACGACGCCGCCGCTAGCCCGGCCGCGCCCCCGCTGAGCCGCAACGCGTTCGCGCTGGAGATCGCCGCGCGGGTGGACGAAGGCAGCGTCAGCGTGCGCGACGAGGAGCCGGACGAATCCGGTGCCGGCCAGATCCACTATTCCGCCGACGTCAAGCCGACCGTGGCCGTGGATCACCCCTGGTGGCGCCCGGCGGCGCCCTCGCACCACGCTGTTTCATGATCGTGGCCAGTTTTGAGCCCAAGAACCGTATTTGGCCATTTCTGGCCACGATCATGACAGGCACCCGAAATGTCTCAACTATAAGTTGAGACATAAGGGGATAAACGGGCTGTATGACGGGTTGGCCCTGGGCGGCAGTGAGGGCCGGAATCCCCTCGGCCGGGCCGGGGCGGGTGCGGGCGGGAGGGCGGGAACCCAGTCCGTTCGGGGTAAAAAATAATGCCGAACGGACTGGCGGTCAGCTTGGGCGCAGGACGCCAGCCCCGCGACCGGGGGGCCTCATGGCTGGCACGGGCCGTCGGCAGCGGCCAGGGCGCGCAGGGCGGCCGGGACAATCTCGATGGTGATTCGGGAACCCGCCGCGTCCCACAGCGACCCATCCCATTCGGCCGCCAGCGGCAGGCCGTCGGTGCGTTCTACGGTGACGCGGGTGCCGCGGGCGTAGCCGATGCCGGGCCGGCCGAGATACCGGCCGGTCGTCATCAGCGGGGTGAGCTCGGCCACGCCGGCCGGGGTCAGCGCGCCGATCGTGCAGACGTCGAGCAGGCCGTCGTCGAGCAGCGATTCGGGCAGGAACTGGAAGGACCAGGCGCGGAACCGCCCGCCGCCGATGGCGACTGAGGCCATGGGGCCGTCGGCGAGCACGACGCCGTCGACGGTGACGCGGGTCGGATGGGCGGGCATCGCCTGCAGGACGCCGGCCGCGGCCGTGTAGTAGCGGTCGATGCCCTTGACGGCCGGGCCGACGGCGCGGGCGTCGCTAAGGACCTGCGCCATAAAGCCCGTGGACGCGCCGAGCACGGCGGTGACGCCCGGCTCGGCCAGGCGCAGCAGGTCGAGACGGCGGACGGTGCAAGCGCCCGGGTCGTCGAGCAGGTCCAGGACTTGCCGCCAGCTCCGGTCACCGAACAGGTTGCGGGCGGTCGAGTTGCCGCTGCCCACCGGGAGCGGGCACAGGACCTGGCGGCCGGTCATCCCCTGGACGAGTTCGGACACCGTGCCGTCCCCGCCCACCGCGACGATGAGCCCGGCGCCGGCGTGCTCGCGCGCCAGTTCGGCCGCGTGACCGGGCGCCTGCGTCCACGCCGTGCGGACCGTCCGCGCGCGCACCGACAGCCAGCCTTCGATCTCCCGGGTCACGCCCGGGTCCACCGCGGCCGCGGACGGGTTGGCCAGGACCAGGCAATCGGATCGCCGGACGATGCCGGTCATGGTCATCTCGGTCACCAGTGCCTCCCGGTGCTGCCTGCGGACGGACGCGAATACCCGGGCAGAGGCGGCCCGGGCGGCGCTGATACAGGTATCAGGGCCGGTCCCCGGCCCTCCGGTACGTCATCTGCGCGGTGTGCGCAGTCTGCTCAGGTACCGGAGAGGACCAATCACTATGGCGAGACAGGTGAGCCCGGAGCGGCGCTCCGGCGTCGGGACGCCGGGCCAGGTCCGGCGCAGCGCGACCGCGGAGATCGTCTGCGCCGTGCGTGCGGCCGAGACGCTGCGGCCGCCCGGCCGGCGGCTCATCGACGACCCGTACGCCCGGCACTTCCTGGCCACGGGCACGTACCGGCGGCTGACCGCCGGCCGCGTCACGGCCGCGCTCAGCCGCCGCGGCTTCGACTGGCGCTACCCCGGATACATGGCGATCGTGCTGCTGCGCAACCGGTGGTACGAGGCCGCGCTGCGCGGCGCGCTGGCCGGCGGGATCGAGCAGGTCGTGCTGCTTGGCGCCGGATACGACACGACCTCGCTGCGCCTGGACCTCGGGGACGCGAGGCTGTTCGAGGTCGACGCGCCGCCGACCCAGCAAGCCAAGCGCGAGGTCATCCGGCGGCACGGCCTGCCTGATCACGCCGTCCGCTACGTGCCGTGCGACTTCGAGCGGGACACGCTCGCCGAGCGGCTGGCCGAGCACGGCTTCGACCCCGGCGCGCGGAGCCTGGTGGCCTGGTGGGGCGTCTCGTTCTTCCTCACCGAGGCCGCGGTGCGGCAGACCGTGGCGGACGTCGCGTCGCTGACCGCGCCCGGCAGCCTGTTCATGTTCGACTACCTCGACCCCGGCGTGGTCGACGGCAGCACGCCGTTCCCGGGGGCGCGGCGGGCCCGCGCTGCCGTGATCCGGCGCGGCGAGGCGTACCGGTTCGGCTGCACGCGCGGCGAGGCCGGGCGGCTGCTGGCGTCGTCCGGCTTCGACGTGGAGCAGAACCTGTCCATCACCGAGCTCGCGCGGGTGCTCGGCCCGTTTGGCTACCGCACCGACGATTTCTTCGGCGTGATCACCGGAAGGCGCGTGGCGTGATGACGCTGATCGAGAACCTGTCCCGCTGGGCCAGCGAGCTGGACCTGGACGACGTCCCGGACCGGGTCGTCGCCTTCGCGTCGAGCCAGGTGCTGTCGCAGCTCGCGGCGGCCCGCGCCGGGGCGCAGCACCCGCTCGGGCAGGCGGTGATCCGCGGGTTCGGCGAGCCGTGGCAGGCCAGCGCGGCCCAGTCGGCGTTCGTGCTGGCCGGCCTGACCTCGTGGCTGCACTACGACGACACCGCGTACGCCGGGCACCTGTCGAACTCGACGGCGACGGTGCCGATGGCGTACGCGCACGCCCTCGGTCTTGACGGCCGCGGGCTGCTCACGGCGGTGATCGCGGCCAACGAGTGCGCCGCCCGGGTCACCGCCGCGGCGACGCTGGGCCGGTTCCGCGGCCAGAACGCCGCGCACACGCACCTGGCCGGCGCGGTGAGCGGCCGGCTGCGCGCGGAGGGCGCCCCGGCGCAGGAGTGGATCAACGCGCTCGGCATCGCGTTCTCGATGCCGCCGTGGCCGTCGCTGCGGGCGTTCCTGGGCAGCGACGCGAAGGTCCTGTCCGCCGCGCTGCCGGTGCGGATCGGGCTGGACGCCTGCGACGCGGCCCGGGCCGGCCTGGCCGGCCCGCGGGACATCCTGGAGCACCCCGAGGGTTTCCTGGCCGCGTTCGCGTCCGTGCCGCTGCCCGATGCCGTCGAGGAGGCCCTCGGCCGCCGCTGGCACACCGAGACGCTGTCGTTCAAGGTCCACCCGGGCGGTCCCGGCCTGGACGCGGCGGTCGACTGCGCGGCGCAGCTGCACCGGGCGCTCGGGCCGGTGACCGCGGACGACGTCGACGAGGTGGTCATCACCACGTCCATGTACACGCTGCTGGCCGGCCAGAAGTCCGCCGAATTCCTGGACCGGGAGCGTTCGCCGGTCAGCGCGCTGGTCTTCTGCACGCCGTACGCGGTGGCCACCATGCTGCTGACCGGCGGCCTGACCGGCGCTGACTTCACGCGGCCCGCGCTGGCGGACGAGCAGCGGTGGCGGCTCGCGGCCAAGATCCGCCTCGAGCACGACGACGAGATGACCCGGGAATGCTTGCTGAGCGAGGCGCCGTTCGGTGAGGCGCTGCGCCAGGCGGGCCCGCGGGCGGCGAAGTGGCTGGAAGAGGTCGGCACGCAGTGGCTGGTGGACCTGGCCGGCGAGCTGCCCCCGCCATGTGAATCGTTCGAGGCCGCGACGAAGGCGACGCCCGCCCGCGTCGAGGTCAGGCTGCGCACCGGCGAGACGTACTCCGATGAGCGGTCGATCCCGGTCGGCGCGATCGGGCCGGACACCCGCGCCCGGCACCGCGACCTGGTGCGGGCGAAGTTCCTCGCCGTCGGCGGGCCGGAACAGACCGCCGACATCGCGGCGAACCTGCCGGACGCTTCGGCCGAACAGGTGCGGCAGATGCTGTCGCTCGCCCTGGACTTAACCACGAAAAGCAGTATCAGGGGGCGGCTGGCGTCCTCTGGCTTGGTACATCCGGCGCTCAGCTGGCCAGAACCTGCTAAATCACTTCTGAATCTGGAGAAACCATGCCTGTTATCGACGAAACCGTCGTCGTCGCCCGTCCGGTTGCCGAGGTCTTCGATTTCCTGATGCGGGCTGAGAACCTGCCGCGCTGGGATTCGTCGATGCTCGAGTGCGTTCAGGTCGGCGACGGGGCGGTGACCGTGGGTACCCGCTACCGCGGCGCGAGCAAGATCCTGGGCCGCCGCATCGAGTGGACGACCGAAGTCGTTGAGTACGTGCCGGGTGTGCGGGCGGCGAGCCAGTCCGTGGAGGGGCCGCTGACGTTCACTGTCTCGTACGAGGTTTCGGCCTCGCCCGCGGGCACGACCCTGCGCTATCGCCTCGCGGCCGAGTCCGGCCTCGGCGGCGCCTTCGGCCGCGCGATGGAGCCGATCGTCCAGCGTGCCCAGACCAAGGTCGTCCGGGCCAACCTCGGCACGCTCGCCAGCCTGCTCGAGCAGCGCGCCGCCTGAACGGGGGGATCACATGCCTATCCAGATGAGCGGACCGCGCGGCCGGGCGCGGCGCACCGTCCTGCTGACCGGCGCGTCGGGAGTCGTCGGGCGCGCCCTGCTGGCGCGGCTGGGTGACTTCGACGTGGTGTGCCTGGTGCACCGGTCGCCGGTCTCCGGGCCTAACGTCACGACCGTGCGCGGCGACGTCGCCGAGCCGATGTTCGGGCTGGCCGAGCCGGCCTACGCGGCGCTGGCGGCCCGGGTCGACGCGGTCATCCACTGCGCGGCGGTCACGGAATTCAACCGCACCGACGGCAGCCTCGAGGCGACGAACGTGGCGGGCACCGAGTACGTGGCGGCGTTCGCGGCCGCGGCTGAGGCGGTCCTGTACCACGTCAGCACGGCGTTCGTGGACACCACGGCGGACGGCGACCGCGGCCGCACCGCTCTCGGCTACGCCTCGTCGAAGGCGGCGGCCGAGGAGGTCGTGCGGTCCAGCGGCGTGCCGCACGTGATCCTGCGGCCGTCGGTGGTCATCGGCGACTCGGTCACCGGGGAGATCGCCGCGTTCCAGGGCCTGCACCAGGTCGCGGCCGGCCTGTTCGCGGGCATCGTGCCGATGATCCCGTTCGACCCCAGCTGGCCGATCGATTTCGTCCCCGCCGACGTGGTCGCCGACGCGATCGCGTGCGTGGTGGAGAGCCGGGTGAGCCAGGGCGAGTTCTGGCTCAGCGCCGGCGAGACCGCGCTGAGCCTGGAGGAGGGATTCGCGGTCGCGGTCGAGCTGGCCCGCGATCTGGGCGTGCGCGTCGACGTGCCGCGGTTCGTGCCGCCGGAGATGTTCGACCGGCTGATCGGCCCGGTGTTCCTGGAGGCGCTGCCGGACAAGATCCGCCGGAACGTGCTGCGGATGCTGGAGTTCTTCACGGTCTACCTGCAGTCCGGCCAGACCAAGCCGAGCAGCCTGGGCCAGCTTGCCGCGCTCGGCGCCCGGCCGCTGCCCGACCAGCGCGAATCGCTGCGGAACAGCCTGGCGTACTGGGCCGAGCGCAGTGGCTACGGGCGGGTCGAGACGGAACGGGCGGCCTGACATGACCGCGCAGGCCGACCGGGATCTCGTGCTCGATCGCTACACCAGACACGTGAACAAGGGGCTGGCCAGCCTGGCGCGGCTGGTCGCGACGCCGGTCGAGGTGGCCGCGGCCGGGTCCAAGGTGCACGGCAGCGACGGGCACACCTACCTGGACTGCGGAGGCTTCGGGGTGTTCCTGCTCGGCCACTGCCACCCGGCCGTGGTGGCGGCGGTGCGCGCGCAGCTGGAGCGGAACCCCCTGGCGACCAGGCTGTTCCTGAACCCGGAGCTGGCTGCGGCGGCTGCGGACCTGGCCGGGATCACCCCGGCGGGGCTGGACTACGTGTTCCTGACGAACTCCGGAGCCGAGGCGACCGAGCTGGGGCTGAAGCTGGCCCGGCTGGCCGGCAAGCCGCACGTGATCGCGACGCACGGCGGGTTCCACGGCAAGACGCTGGGCGCGCTGTCGGTGACCGGGCGGGCGGTGTTCCGCGACCCGTTCGGGCCGCTGCTGCCGATGGTCGACTTCGTGCCGTTCGGCGACCTGGCCGCGCTGCGGGCGGTGCTGACGGCCCAGTCGGTGGTGCTGCTCGAGCCGGTCCAGGCCGAGGGCGGCGTCCGGCTGCCGCCCGCGGGGTACCTGCGGCAGGTCCGGCAGGCCTGCGACGAGGCCGGCGCGGTGATGATCCTGGATGAGATCCAGTCCGGGATGGGCCGGCTCGGCGCCTGGTGGGGCGCGGACCTGGCCGGCGTCACCCCGGACGCGCTGCTGACCGGCAAGATCCTCGGCGGCGGCGTGATGCCCGCCGGCGGCGTGGTGGCCTCCGCGGCGCTGTTCGCGCCGCTGAACGCCGACCCGCTGCTGCACTCTTCCACGTTCGCGGGCAGCCCGCTGGCGGCGGCCGCGGTCAGCGCGACCATCGGCGCCATCAAGTCCGAAGGACTTATCGAGCGGGTTGGCGACCTGGGCCCGCGGGTCCGGGACCTGGCCGCCGAGGCGGTCGCGGCGCACTGCCCGCACCTGGTCACCGAGGTGCGCGGCCAGGGCCTGCTCATCGGCGTGGACTTCGTCTCGGCCGACGCCGCGACCGAGTTCCTGATCGGGCTGCTGGACTCCCGCGTCATCCCGTCCTACTCGCTCAACTCCAGCAACGTGCTGCGGCTGACGCCGCCGGCCATCCTCGACGCCGAGGACCTCGACTGGCTCGGCCGGGCCCTGACCTCGGCGGCCAGGCATGTCTCCCAGGCCATGCCCGCCGCCGCAAGACTTTCCTGCTGACCGTTTTCCTAAGGAGATCTGAAATGCGTCTTGTCCATCTCCGGCTGCACGTGCCGGATAAACCAGCGAGCGACGTGTACGCCACGCTGGCCGACTTCGAGCGGTACCCGGAACTCAGCGAGGCCGTGCGGAGCGTGGCCGTCACCGAGGTGTCGGAGAACGTCACCGTGTCGGATTGGGAGGTCACCTTCCGGGCGGGCCTGCTGCGCTGGACCGAGGAGGACACCTTCGACCCCTCGGCGCTGAGCATCACGTTCCGTCAGCTGGAGGGCGACGCGGCCGTCTTCGACGGCTCGTGGCAATGCGCTGACGCCGCCGGCGGCAGCGAGATCGTGTTCGCGGCGCGGCTCGACATGGGCATCCCGAGCCTGGCCGACGCGCTGGAGCCGATCGCGGCGCGGACGCTGACCGGCAACATCGTCTCGATCGTGCGCGGGCTGGTCGGCAGCGCCGACCTCGTCGCGTCCGAGGTGGCGGTCCCGGTCCCGGACCCGGACCCGGCTCCGGACCCGGCTCCGGCTCCGGCTCCGGCGGGGAGCGCGTCATGAACCTGCTGCGGACCGAGCGGGACACCCTGGACCGCTTCATCCCGGGCCTGGACAAGTATCTTGCCGAGATCCCGCTGCTGGAGCTGGAGAAGCCCGGTAACGGCGCGCTGGCCCGGTTCCGCGAGCTGGGCGGCCCGGCGCTGCTGGTGCCCGCCGAGTACGAGGGCAAGGGAGCCACCCTGCTGGACGCGGTGCGGATCCAGCGCGCGGTGGGCAGCCGGTCCCCGTCGCTGGCGGTGGCCACCACCATGCACCACTTCTCGGTGGCCTCGCTGGTCGAGCTGACCGCGGCGGGCAACGGGTTCGAGTGGGCCATGCTCATGGCGATCGCGGAGAACTCGTGGCTGCTCAGCTCGGGCTTCGCCGAGGGCAAGCCCGGCCAGCACATCCTGACCCCCACCATGCGGGGCGTCCCGGCCGACGGCGGCATCACCGTCAGCGGGGTGAAGAAGCCCTGCAGCCTCACCTGGTCGATGGACCTGATGAGCGCCAGCGTGGCGGTTACCGACCCGGACCCCAGTTCTACCGGGGCGGACCGGCTCGCGGTCGTGCTGATCCCGGCCGACTCCCCCGGCATCGAGCGCGCGCCGTTCTGGCAGACCACCGCTCTGGCCGCCGCGGAAAGCGACCAGGTCACGCTCACCGACGTGTTCGTGCCCGAGGCGCTGATCTTCTACCCGGACGACGGCGAGTCGATGGACCCGATCCAGGCGCGCGGGTTCGTCTGGTTCGAGCTGCTGGTCTCCGCGTCCTACCTCGGCGCGGCCACCAACCTGGCCGAGCGGGTCATCGCGCGCGGCCGGGGCTCGGACGAGGACCGGGCCGGCCTGGCGATCGAGCTGGAGACCATGGCCGCGGCGCTGGAGCAGGTGGCGGTTTCGGCCGCATCGGCCGACGACAACGATGCCCTGCTGGCGCGGGCGCTCTGCGTGCGGTTCGCCACCGAGCGGGCCATCGAGCGGGTGGTCATGGCGGCCTCCGCCGCCCTCGGGGGCATGGCGTTCATCGAATCGCCCGAGATCGCCTACCTGCTCGGCGCCACCCGGGCGCTGGCCTTCCACCCGCCGTCGCGCGCCGCGGCCGCGGGCCCGATCGCCCGCTACCTCGCGGGCGGCCCGCTGACGTTGTGACCGTCTCGCTTTGACCGTCTCACTTAAGGAATGATCATGGATTCGCACAATTTGTTCTTCACCAGGACGACCTACCGCTTGCTGCGCGCCGAGTACGGCGCGGCCCTGATCGTGGCGGTTGCCCTCGCGCTGGTTCACCTGGGCCAGATCCGGTGGCCGGTGTTCATCGGGATGTTCGTGTACATCGACGTGCTCGGATACCTGCCGGGTGCCGTCGCCTACCGGCGGACGCGCGGGGGGGACATCGGGCGCGGCTTCTATGTGCTCTACAACGCGATGCACAGCTTCTTGTCCGCGGGCGCGGTGGCCGCCGCGTGGTGCCTGCTCGTCCGGCCGGAGTGGGCGCTGCTCGCGCTGCCGATCCACCTGTGCGGCGACCGGGCCCTCTTCGGCAACTTCCTCAAGCCCTTCGGGCTGTCCTTCGAGCCTGTCACTCACCCCGCGTACAAGGAACTTGTGAAGAACTATGAACAGCACACTGAGTCGTCCTCGCCCCGCGACGCCGCCGTCATCGCGGCCTGAGCCCGGCACGGTCGCGGGCATCCTGGCGCGGCACGCCGAGAACCCCTCGGCGTTCCTCGCCCTCAACGACGAGACGTGCTACTTCACCGTGCCCGGTGTCTACGGGGTGATCGCGTACCAGCTCGCCGGGCGGCGCACCATCGTCCAGTTCGGCGGCGTCTTCGCCGACCCGGCTGACCAGCCGCTGCTG